>Ga0209343_10007870_pt1 | contig 12490 bp, 12 predicted proteins | sample RifCSPlowO2_02_FD_184026 | JGI IMG/M metagenome (GOLD analysis project Ga0209343, IMG submission 184026) | Groundwater microbial communities from Rifle, Colorado - Rifle CSP2_plank lowO2_0.2 (SPAdes) (version 2) | ecosystem: Environmental > Aquatic > Deep subsurface > Groundwater | place... | reverse complement strand
GGAACGGATGAATTAGGGAGGGATATATTTGCCCGTATGCTTCAAGGTGCTATTGTATCCCTCTCGGTAGGTTTTGTGGCTGTAGGTATTTCCATAATCCTCGGTGTATTGATTGGAGGCATTGCAGGTTTTTATGGCGAAAATATGATAAGGATTGGCAGATACAATATCATGACTATTGATACCATGATTGTCGCGCTTATTGATATTCAGCTTAGTTTCCCTACATTTTTTCTGATACTAACAGTCATTGCACTCTTGCCGCCGAGTATCTGGAATATCATGGCAATAATAGGCATAACAGGATGGGTTGGACCGGCAAGATTTGTGAGGGCTGACATACTATCTCTAAGGGAGCAGGAGTTTATACTTGCTGCAAAGTCAATAGGCGTCCCAGATTTAAGGATTATCCTCCTTCATCTTCTCCCTAACTCAATTGCCCCTGTCCTTGTCTCTGCCACAATCGGTATTGCATCGGCTATACTTACAGAATCTGCATTGAGCTTCCTCGGTTTTGGAGTTCCGCCTCCAAATGCTACATGGGGAAACATACTCTCTGATGGGAAAAAATATATATTTGATGCACCGTGGCTTACATATACTCCTGGCATAACAATCCTCCTCACAGTCCTTGCATTTAATCTGTTTGGAGAGGGGCTAAGAGATGCCTTGAACCCAAAGCTAAGAAATTAAATTATAATTACAGATTTCACGGATTTTAATAGTGTAATCTTCTTAGTCTCAAGTTAACTATAATTCAATATTATTCTTCTCCAGAATTGTTCCTTTAACTTTATCAAGACTTAATAATGATTTATTGTAGTCAATTATTGCTGAAATCTCCCTCGTCTTAGCAGCAACCAAATCCCTCTGGTATTCAAGGACATTAAAGCTTGTTGACATACCTACAGCGAACTTTTTCTCTTCTGCTGACAGTTTCTCTTCTGCAAGTCTCCTTGAAACCGCAGTGGTATCCACTCTCTTTTTATTAGTATCTATTAACCTCACTGCCTCCCGCACCTCCACAGATATCTGATGCTCCAAATTTTTAAGAGATTTTATACCCTTTTCAGCATCTAACTTTGCAGCGGTATAGCTGCTGTTTGCAGCCCTGTTTCCAAAGGGTATCTGAAGCGAAAGCCCCACACTCCAGTCATAATAGTTTCCCGAAACTAATCTGTCGTAACTCTTAAAATAGTCCCCTCCGTATCCACTCCTTGACACACTGCCACTAAATGCAACATCCTCTGCATCACCGCTGATGCCGTTAAGCTTAAGACTTCCGATTAAATCCAGGGCTGGATAAAGCTGATTTTTTTTATACTCCACCTGAATATTTTTATTTTTTAAATCTGTTTTTGCCTGCGAATATTCAGGTCTATTTTCAAGGGCTGTCTTCATGCTCTCCTCAAGTATAATTTCCTCAGCCATCATTTTTGGGGTATCTATAGGGACAATTGCCAAATCCCATCCACCCTTCTCTTCAATATTTATAATCTTTTTAAGCCTGTCCTCTGTACTCTCCACCCTGTTTTGTGAAATAATTACATCCTCCTCTCTCACCGCTACTTCTGCCTGTGCCTGTGTAATTTCAAGAGGAGCCATAGTCCCCACCTCTACCTGAATCCTGATTCTCTTCTCCAAATCCTGTGCAAGTTTGAGGGACTCCCTTTTCACCTTTAAATCCTCTATAGCAAAAACCATGTCCCAGTATATCTCCTCCACCTGAGATATAATTACAATTCCTTTGCTCTTTAACTGATTAATTGATATATCCCTGTTATTACTTGCAATCTTAATCTTTGCAGTATTTACATCAACACCAAAATCTTTGAGGAGGTTCTGAGTTACACTGAGATTCAGATTTGATGTATATTGCGGTTTTAGTCCCTGAAACTTTGAATTTGACATTGTCCTCTGTGTATCAAGAGAAAGCTGATAATTTGTTCCTGCAGATGCCCTCTTCTTTATACCTGTACTAACTGAGAATACTTCATTCTCTGCCTCAGGGGGACTTGCAAATGCAGATGCACTGGGAATTCTGTTTTTTCCGATAGATGTTGAGGCATTAAAACTATAGTCAAATTCAGCCTCACTTCTTGTTATCTCTGTCTCTGTAATCTTTGGATTTATCCTCTCAATTGATATCTCAAGGTTATTTTTAAGTGTAAGGGCAACAGTCTCTTTTAATGAAAGAAATAGGGCATTTTTACCTTCAATTTTTTCTTCACGGGTTGCAGCAGCCCATGAAACAGTGAGCAGTGAACAGTGAACAGTGAACAGTGTTAAAACAAATATTAATTTTTTGTTCATACTATCTCCCTCCTTTAATTGATTATTGAATATTTTAAAAAATATTTCTTAAGCCTTCAATCTTCAATAGTCAATCTTCAATTTGTTTTTTCTTCTGAGTCTTTCCTGAATAGCATCAAACAAATCATAAGCAACAGGGACAACGATAAGTGTAAGAAAGAGTGAAGTGAGAAGCCCGCCTATTGTTGCAATCGCCATTGGTGCACGCGTCTCTGAGCCTTCTCCAAACCCTATAGCTACAGGTATCATACCAAATACCATTGCAATTGTGGTCATCAATATTGGCCTCAATCTGACCGGACCTGCATGAAGTATTGCCTCTCTCCTTTCCATTCCTCTCCCCCTTAATGTATTTGTATAATCCACAAGGAGTATTGCATTCTTTTTTACAAGCCCCATTAACAAAACAAGCCCTATGAAACTAAATACATTGAGTGTTTTCCCCGTTATAAGCAAGGCACCGAAGGCGCCTATAAAAGAAAAAGGCATAGAGAGAAGGACTGTAATGGGGTGGATAAAACTCTCAAACTGTGCGGCAAGTATCATATATGCAAGAACAACTCCAAGCACCAAAGCGAATATCAGATATTTAAATGACTCTCCCATTATATCCGCAACACCTTTATATCTCCCTGAATAATCGGGAGGCAATACCTTTGCTGATATGCTGTCAAGCTCACCCTTAGCCTCGCCGAGAGGCTTTCCTTCAAGATTTGCAAACAATGTTATAGCCCTCTGCCTGTCCACCCTGTTTATAACACTTGGACCTCCAGCCTCCTGAATTGCTACAATATTTGATAATTCAACAACCCTCCCATCCCTTGACCTTACATAAAGTCTTCCTATATCTTCGGGGTCTCTCCTGTCAGTCGGGTCGAGCCTCATCCTTACATCATATCTTCTCCCCTTTGCCTCATCCTTAAATTTAGATACGTCTGCCTCGCCTCCTATAAGAATATTTATTGTCTCTGCAACAGCCGTTATATCAACATTAAGGTCTGCTGCTTTATCCCTGTCTATATAAACCCTCACCTCGGGTTTTCCTGCCTCAAGGGATGTATCAATATCAACAATTCCCGGAAGTTTTGAAAACTGATTGACAATATCCTTTGAATAATCTCCAAGTACATTTAAATCCCTCCCCCTTATGCTATATTGAATAGGTACCATCCTCTGCCCGCCGCCAATAAGGGAAATATCCTCTGCCGAAGCCTTTAATCCTGGAATCTGCCTCAGTTTTTTTCTCACATCAGCCATTATCTGCTGCTGAATCCTTCCCCTCTCCGCCTTTGGTTTAAGCCCTATGAACATTGACGCCTTATTTATCTCCCTTGCCATCCCGAATCCCTGTGCATAGAAAACTGTCTTTACCTCAGGGACGCCCCTTATAATATCCTCTGCCTTTTTAAACATCTTATCAACTTCATTAATGGAATAATCTATAGGAGACTGGAGCCTTACTATGAATCTCCCCTGGTCTTCTTGAGGGACAAACTCCTTTCCAATAAATTTTGTCATATATAAGCTGAATATAAATATAGCTGTTGCAAGTATTACCACAATGGCTCTGTTGTTAAGAGCAATTTGTAATAGCCGCCTGTAAAATTTCTCAATTATCTTATACCATCCCCCTGACGACTGATGACTGATGACTGATGACTGATGACTGCTTTTTAAATATCTTGACGCCAACATTGGCGTAAGTGTAAACGATACAAATAGCGATACCATCACAGCAAAAACTACAGTAAGTGAAAACTGCATGAAGAATCTTCCGATAATTCCCTTCATAAATGCAACAGGAAGGAATATCGCAACAATGGCAATAGTTGTTGCCATAACCGCAAGCCCTATCTCGGAAGTTGCTGCAGATGCGGCATCCATCGGCTTCATTCCCTCTTCAATATGGCGGTATATATTTTCAATAACAATAATGGCATCATCTATAAGTATTCCAACTGAAAGTGATAAGGCAAGCATAGACATATTGTTGAAAGTGAAGTCAAACATATTCATAATGGTAAATGTGGACACTATAGAAGTTGGTATTGCAAGGGCGCTTATGATGGTAGTCCTGACATTCTTAAGAAAAAGAAAGACTGCAATGACGGCAAATATACCTCCGTATATCAGGTGGTGCTGAACCTCACTGATGGAACGCTTTATAAATGTTGACTGGTCAAAGCTCACTTCAAGCCTCATCCCCGGCGGGAGTGTCTTTCTGATATTCTCAATCTCATTCTTTACCCTCTCAATTACCTCAACCGTATTTGTTCCTGATTGTTTCTGAACACCCATGCCAACTGCAGTCATCCCGTTAAATCTGGCTATAGAGCGCTTCTCATCCATCCCATCTTCTGCCCTGCCAATATCTATAAGTCTTACAGGTGCACCATCAATATATGACACAATAAGTTCATTAAAATCCTGAACCCTTGGAAACTCCCCCTTTACCTTTATTGAATACTCCTTAGTATTGCTCTCTATCCTTCCGCCCGGGAGTTCAACATTCTCCTTCCGAATAGCATTCAGGACATCATGTGCAGTAATCTTATAGGATTTAAGCTTATCCGAATCAAGCCATATCCTTACCTGCCTCTGTCTCAATCCTGCCAGCCTTATAGCGCCAACACCATTTACCCTCTGTATCTGCTCCTTCAGAACTTCATCGGCATAGCTGGAAAGCTCCCTGACACTCTTTTCTCCTGTAAGGGAAAACCAGATAACAGGGTTTGCATCAGGGTCAACCTTTTCAATTATTGGTTCATCAATGTCTTTGGGAAGCCTTGACCTTATTACAGAGATTTTCTCCCTTACATCCTGAGCGGCAAGGTCAATATTCCTTTCAAGGACAAACTCCACCATGACCATAGATACACCCTCTGTGCTTGTTGATGCAATAGTCTTCACGCCGTTTATTGTGTTTACTGCCTCCTCAATCTTATCCGCTACATCTATGTCCATTATCTCAGGGCTTGCGCCTCTGAGAGTGGTGGTTATATTCACCATAGGAAATTCAACCTTTGGAAAGAGGTCAACACCAATTCTCGGATAACTTACAACCCCAAGGACAACAAGCCCAAGGATGAGCATTGTTGCAAAAACCGGCCTTCTTATAGATGTATCAGCAAGCCACATAACAAATCAGTCCTCAGTCAACAGTCATCAGTCGACGGTCTTATTTTTTGACTGCTGACTATCGACTGAGGACTGCCGACTGCATTTAAATATTTAATAAAACCTACTATTAGTTTAGCCGTTTCAGAGGCTGTTCTACAACATTTGCTAAATTCACTTTCTTGTATATATCCTAAGTCTAATGCAGCATACAACTGACTTTGAACTTCTGATACAGAACCAAGGGCTATATACAAAAATCTTGAGAAATCTTTATCAGTTCTCCTTGCAAATCCCTCTGCAATATTACTCATTACTGAAACTGACGCCCTTCTTACTTGTTCCTTTAAGCTGAAATCTGTATTGAATTTTGAATTTTTGTTTGTAAGGTCGTAAATCATTTTGACCAAGCCTCTTGCCTTTTGCCATGCTTTAATATCTTCAAACTTCTCAATTTTAGCCATTTTTTTTATTCCTTGACTGCCGACTGCTGACTGAGGACTGTTGACTGTATTTTCACTTTTGCTCCTTCAAACAGATTCTGCTGCCCGACGACAACAACCTGTTCGCCTTCTTTCAATCCTTCAATTATTTCAGTATACTCCTCGACTGCCGACTGCTGACTGCCAACTGCCAACTGTATTCTATATTTCTGCCCAATTTTTATAAATCTCTCCTTTGCCTTATCACCATCTACCACAAACACCTTTATTCTCTCCGCCTCATAAAGAAGTGATGTTACAGGCACAAGGATTATGTCTTTTTCATCCCCGATATATAGCATAACCTTGGCAAAAAATCCTGGCTTCAAAAATCCTTCACCATTAGGGACAAGCGCCTCTACCCTGACTGTCCTCGTCCTCTCATCAATGCTTGGATAAACAATACTTATCTTTCCGCTGAATTCCCTGTCAGGGAATGCATAGATTTTAAGAAGGACATCCTGCCTTTTCCTGATCTTTTCTAAATCCTTCTCACTTACGGTAAAATCAAGTTTTACAGGATTTGTCTGAATGATTGTGAAAAGCTGTGTGCCGTTTTTCACATAATTTCCTGCCGACACCTTTTTCTCTTTAACAACACCAGATAAGGCAGAATATATTTTAGTCTTTGAAAGTTTCTGCCTTACAGTGGCAAGTGAAGATTTTGCCCTCTCAATCTCAGCCTCTGCAATGGACAACCTTGCCGATACATCATCATACTGCTGTTTTGCTAAAAGTTCCTTCTTGTAAAGCTCTTCTTTCCGCTGATATTCCAGTTTTATATTTGATAGATTTGCCTCTGCCTGTTTTAATGCAGCGTTTGTCCTCTCAACTTCAAGGCTATAATCTGTATCATCTATAAGCGCAAGTGGCATCCCCTTTGATATTATTGTGCCGTTATCCACCATTACATCCCTAAGGACACCATCCACCTCAGCGCTGACTGTAACTTCTTCATAAGGGGTTAATGTTCCAATGCTATTAATAAATGGTCTTAAGGACTTCTTCTTTACAGGCTGGACCTGAACATTTATTATTTTCTCCGCAACTTTCTTTACCTCTTTTTTTTCGCATCCCGTAAAAAAAAGTAAACAGCAGACAGTAAACAGTAAACAGCAACTTAAAAATAATATTGGTCTTTTCTTCATTTTTTACCTCTCTTTAATATCCCGTTAAGTATAAGAACGCTGCACTCCTCTGGAGAAAAAAGGGAATCTGAATCCATAACGAGTGAGAGGATAAAACCCCTTAATGTTCCTATAATTACCTTCGCAGTCCCTTTTATATTACACCTCTCAAACTTACCTGAGTCTATTCCATTTTTAATTATACTTTCCAACAATTTCCTCTGCCCTTTAAAAAACTTTTTTTTAATATCAATGCAGGATGTAAAACCATGCTCCCTGCCCTCAATCAGGATAAGCCCTTTGAATTTTTTTGCATAATTGAGGTTTATGGCTATATAGTTTTTAACAGCCTCTGCAGGGTCTTCAATATCTTTAATAGACTCTCCTGCCCTATCCCTGAATTCGTCCAGCAGGTATTTTAAAAGGGTAAAATATATCTCTTCTTTATTCTTAAAATATATATATACCCCCCCCACACTTATCCCCGCCCTCTTTGCAACCTCTCTTATGGTAGTCTGAGAATATCCCTTTTCAGAGAACACCTTAATCGCAGCCTCTAAAATACTCTCTTTTGATTCTGTAGCAGTTCTTCTGTTCATATATAATTAGTTAATTTATTGTTAATGAATCAATGTTCACATGAACTTGCGTTCATTCTATTTAAAAGGATACTTATTGTCAAGAAAAATAATTACAAGAATTTTATGAGGTTCTTGGTTGGAAAAATTTTCAGCTTGGCATTACTTTAATAAATCACATCAATTATAGTCATAATCATCAATCCAATGCTTATAATACCGTTCACATTAAAGAATGCCACATTGACACGGGAAAGGTCATCAGGTTTTACTATATAGTGTTCATACATAAGTAGTCCTGCAATTAAAATAACTCCTATTATATATAGAAACCCAAGATTGTCTATAAAAGCCAATAAAAAGAGGAGTAGTGTCATTATAATATGAAACAGGGCAGACAATTTTAGTGCCCTTTCAATACCAAGCTTTGCAGGAAATGAAAAAAGTCCTTTTCTCTTGTCAAACTCAATATCCTGACAGGAATAAATAATATCAAGTCCTGCAAGCCAGAATATCACGGCAAGCCCAAGAACTATAGATACCATTGAAACCTCTTCCCTTATTGCAACCCATGCCCCTATTGGTGCAAGACTCAATGAAAGACCCAGAAAAAAATGGGAGAATATTGTAAACCTCTTTGTATATGAGTAAAAGCAGACAATTAGTAATGCTACAGGCGATAGGATAAGTGCCAGTCTGTTAAGCATCATACATGAAAACATAAAGAGAATAGCTGAAAGTAGTAAAAATATTATATAGTGTGATTTTCTTATTCTGCCCTTTGGGAGCGCCCTCTCCTTCGTCCTTGGATTTTCCCCGTCATAATCCACATCAGCAATCCTGTTGAAGGACATTGCTAAACTCCTTGCTCCCACCATTGCCAGAAGTATCCATAATAATTTGTCTAAAGGTGGAACCCCATTAGAAGCAATAAAGGCACTCATAAGGGCAAATGGGAGTGCAAATATTGTATGCTGAATCTTTATATCTTCAAGTATAATTTTAAATCTCTTCAGCATATGGAGGGATAAGGTCATTGTCTATGTCAAGCTGATTGAGAATCCTTGCTGTAATAAATTTTACAATATCGTCAATATTTTCCGGCTTATGATAGAAGGCAGGGGATGCGGGGAGTATTACCGCACCTGCACGGCTTAAAGTCAGCATATTATTTAAGTGAATATCATTTAAAGGAGTCTCACGGGGGACTATTATCAGCTTCCTTCTCTCTTTTAGTGCTACATCTGCAACCCTGCTTATCAGATTATTGGAATAACCATTCGCTATTCTCCCAAGAGTCCCCATACTTGCAGGGATAACAACCATGCCATCAAATCTAAAAGAGCCGCTTGCTATCCGGACATTTATATTGGAATTTTCATATATTGAGACATTCTTCTTTTTAAAATAGCCCTCGCCTATCCCTGTCTCATCCTTTAATATCCCTTTTGCATTTTCTGAGATAATAATATGCAGTTCTATGCCCTTTTTATGAAGTGAATCAAAAAGGTGTTTTGCATATACAGCACCACTCGCACCTGTAATTGCAATTATTATTTTTTTTGTCAAACTACCTCCTACTTAAATATGGCTTAATTTACCATATTTTTCCATCCTTAAAAATAAAATTATTATTACGAAAATATCTGTTATCATAATGCGACTATGAACAATATCCCTATCAATAAAAAATTAGGACAGATGTTGATGATAGGATTTCATGGGACTACTATATCAGATGAGTTAAAAGGAATGATAACTGATTATGGGGTCGGAGGGGTAATACTGTTTTCAAGAAATATAGAGTCCATGTCACAGGTTAAAGATTTATGCAACTCCCTTCAGGAATTATCAATTAAAAACAATAAAAAACCTCTCTTAATCGCAATTGACCAGGAGGGGGGGAGGATATTCAGGCTCAAACCTCCTTTCAGACAATACCCCTCTTATGGTGAGCTTGGAAGAACAGGTTCAGAAGATGCAGTAAGGTCAAATGCCCTTTTGATGGCAGATGAGCTGATAGAAATAGGTGTAAATATGAATATGGCTCCTGTGCTTGATGTAAACACAAATCCCAAAAATCCTATAATTGGAGACCGTTCTTTCAGTTCCGACCCTGATATTGTATCCCTCTTAGGCTCTTGTGTTATAAAGGCATTCCATGATAAGGGAATAATTGCAGTTGGAAAACATTTCCCCGGACATGGGGATACTTTCTCTGACTCCCACCTTGAACTTCCTGTCGTAAATCATGGGGTAGAAAGATTGGAAGGGATAGAATTTAAGCCATTTGAAAATACCTTCAAGGCAGGACTTAAGGCTATTATGACAGCCCATGTTCTTTATCCTGCTTTAGACCCTGATTATCCTGCCACTATGTCGGAAAGAATAATCACAGATATATTAAGAAAAAAACTTGGGTTTAATGGTGTAGTAATTACTGATGATTTGGAAATGAAGGCAATCTCAAATAATTACAGCGATAAAATTTCTGCAATTCAATCTGTTAAGGCAGGAGTTGACATCCTTTTAATCTGTCATAGCCATGATAAACAACTGACAATATTAAATTCTATATTAAAATCGGTAAAAAACGGGGAAATAAAAGAAAAAAGAATTGATGAATCTTTTAACAGGATAATGAAATTGAAAGAGGAGGCAATACAGCTTAATCGGGTTGAGATGTAACCCTTATTACTGTCTTTACATTCCCCCTCTCATTAAAGTCCCCTATTACTTCCATAAAATGCGGTTTCAATATCTTATTTAAATCATCATAGATTTTATTTGTTACTGCCTCGTGAGAGATATACTTATTTCTATAACTGTTCATATACATTTTTAACGACTTAAGTTCTATTATATATTTATCAGGAATATAATTTATTACAATTGTAGCAAAATCAGGATAACCTGAACGGGGACAGAGGCATGTAAATTCAGGAAAATTTATTTCAATTTTATAATCTCTCCCGGGATATGGATTATCCCATGCTTCCAATTTTGCATTTTTAATCGCCTTTTCACCATATTTCATATAGCTTCCTCCTGCTATAAATGTTTTTACAATACACTTAACCCTTCTTCCATTCTCTCTCTATGGGTTCCTCTCCAAAATATCTTCTTACAGTTCTCACAATGGACAAATTCATTATACTTTTGATAAACATATTCTGGAACCTTTCCAGCCACATCCTCTTTTAATATGTGAATGAGAGGCTTGTTGCAATCTATACAGAGAGTAAAAGAACTCTCCTTCAGGTCAAGTTTAAAATAATTTGCCGTCTTTTTAAGCTGTTCTTCAACACTGTCAGATGCCAATAAAAGATGTGGGATACCTCTTTCCTCTAAAACCTTTCTCTCCTTTTTTATGAAACCGCTATTTCTCGTTAATATTATACGCCCCTCCTTTGAGGCAATATCCATTATTTTATCCAGCTTCACTGAATTATAGAAAATAGTATCATAACCTGCAATTCTTAGCCATTTAACCAATTTTCCCATTGTAAGGTCAACTATGAATTCCATTTTAAGAAGTTTTTATTCATTTATCCAGCGGACTCCTCATACCAAGTATATTTTTTGATGCCACATGAGTATAAATCATTATAGTTTGAAAATTTCTATTATTATATGGCTTACAACATAATAATCAAGCACAAATTAATCTTCTTAAATTTTACTGTATTAAAAAAGGGTTATTTTTCAAGCTATTTTTTATTGACAATATATTTAACCATTGCTATTATTCAGTAAATCGTTTACCTAATAACTGGTTCTCCCTTCGCTTCGCTCAGGGAGAATTTGGAGAAAGGAGATAAAATGAAACAAATCACTGTCAATGGGCAGGAATGCTCCGATTCGAGGATCATCGTAAATCATGTTAAGATTGCAATTCAGTTTAACGATGAAAACATCCAGATATTCGGAGAAGGGAATGAAATATCCATATCTGCCAATTCATCAAACCTGCAAATCTATGGAGATAATAACTCTGTGAGGATCCAAGGGAATCAATGTAACCTACATATCTATGGGGATCACTTGAATGTCCTTGTAGAGAATAATGATAGTAACCTCCACATTTACGGGACGCACAATGATGTCGTTGTGAAGAAAGGCGAAGCGGTTGTGTACGGATACTATGGAAATGTTACAGTTCACGGTGACGCCAAGGTCGAAGCGCATGGCGAATACAAGAAAACGAATAGGATACAGTAGATCTTCTCCAACAATTGGATCCAGGCGACAGCCCGAAGCGGGCAGCCGGTGAACCGCGACGTTATCCCTTCGCTCCGCTTTGGGAGAACAAGGAGTTCATGACCGATACGCCCCTACGGGGCTATGGCTTAACTGCCGCATTGAATCTGTAGAAAAAGTCTTTAAATCCTCATAAAAACACCATATAATTACATAGAGCAAAACACTTAACCACTTAGTAAGGAGAAAGGAGACATATGTGGCGTCAAGATTGAATAGTATAAATCCAAAAACGGGCTTGACACTAAAATATAATCATGGAGGTGTAAGTATGAGATATAGAGTAAGTTTAAAAAAGACAGAGGAAGGGTATTCCGTCTGGGTCCCTGGTCTTGCTGGCTGCTGGTCACAGGGCAAGACAGAGACAGAGGCTTCAGAAAACATTAAAGATGCCGTACAGTCCTATTTGAAAACTGTAGAAGAATTAACTAAAGATAAAGAGTATCGCTATGTAGAAGTAACCAATGCCTAAGGGGCTTTTATAGGTTTGCAAAAAATAAGAATTTAAAATATCAGCAGATAACAAATCACTCCAGCAAATGACTTACAGCCACCTCACAGTTCAAGCGTCAAAGAGTTCTAAAATCGCAATTTTTAATAGGGCATTCTTTAC
>Ga0209343_10007868_pt1 | contig 12494 bp, 11 predicted proteins | sample RifCSPlowO2_02_FD_184026 | JGI IMG/M metagenome (GOLD analysis project Ga0209343, IMG submission 184026) | Groundwater microbial communities from Rifle, Colorado - Rifle CSP2_plank lowO2_0.2 (SPAdes) (version 2) | ecosystem: Environmental > Aquatic > Deep subsurface > Groundwater | place... | reverse complement strand
GAATGCGTTTCATTGTGGGCTCGTCGGCCTCTGGAGCTACGGCAACGTCACGAACATCAATCCAGAGAGAAGGTTCTCCTTCCATCATCTCCAAGAAGTGGTGAAGTTTCTGATCGATCTCAGTGAACGCAGCCTTGTCCACGATGCCAGAAACTTCCATCTTTAGGCCGTAATCTGTTGCTTCAGCTTTAATCATGGAACATTCCTTTAACATCGCGCTTCAGGATATTGTCTGATACGATCCCTTTATATTCGACCATGTCTAGCTGGCCATTGAGCGACTTGAGTGCTACTTGGCATTCTTCGAGAGTGATAGACAAAGTCTTATCAATCACATCAAGAATATCATTGGAGAGTTCAGCGTTTGTGCGCTTAGGATCGCTGGCGCACAGTCTCTTTATTTCGCTCATAATGTGTTCGACAGTTTTATGGTGCCATGCGTTGAACCGTGTGATGGCAATATGAGGGATGCCATTAATCATGGCTCTTCCCTCATAAACTGAAATAGTATTGACAATCACTTCAAGAAACTTTCGTTTAAACTCGTCTCTTGAAATCCGATTGATATCGCCACGTTCAAAGAACTCATAGAGCTCTTTGTGGATAGCGCCAAACTTTAAACCCAAGAAATCGATATAAATGGCAGATCTTAGACGCTCATTGATGACGAGGGAAAAGATCCGACTATTGATATATTCGTCTAAGTTGATGAAGATGACGTGATTGAGAATGCCGTATGGATCGTGTACTGGTTGGAATGGGATTCTGAGTCGTTCTAATTCGAGAGCAGCTTCATGCTTTCTTTTTTCATCCTCTTCGCTTTCGGCGCGGATCTTTAGTCGAATCTTTTCTTCATAATTTCTTTTATCCCATTCACGATAAAAGTGAAAAGCTACGAAAAGACCACCGCCAACTACGCAAATAGCGACAGTCCCCCACAGACCTATCGCTTTGAATAGCGCTGCTAAAGTATCGGACATTTTCGAATAACCTTAACGATTAAGATACATTGAAGTTTTTCTTGAAGACATGTTCAATGCCGGGCTCCGCAACAGCTAAGGCCGTTCCGTATACACCGCCTTTTGCTAGGCCATGCAGAGCGGCTTGTAGGCGATGCCCTGGCTTACTGAAAAGACCTTCAGTTACGGCATCAGCAATCGCAATACCACCACCAAGAGCAGCGCCAGCTACTAATGGGCGAGGGATGTTGCGTTTAGGCTTATTTTGGGTCGTAGTCGTTAAGCTGGCTAACTTAATGATCATAATTCGCCTCAGACTTTAATCATAGCACAGACTAGATGCTCATCGCATGACCGATCTGCAAGAGCCACTTCAAATGACAATCAACGATGCCTGAGATGTAAGTGGAGGGCTTGATGTCTCCTGGTTTGCCAATACTTTCAATCGCTGGCTTCCATGGAGTTGCCTTGACAGGAGTTTTAGTGTCTTGATTCCAATAACTATAACCAGCAGTGCTCAACGCTGCGGCCTCTGGTGTCGTATCAAACTGATTAATTAGTTTCGCACCCAATATTGTGTAAACATTGTCAGATATGAAGTCCTGGTCTTTAATTGAGTCCCATGTCCCTTCGCCACCCATGAAATCCGCATATTCTTCCATCGTACAAACGTAACGTACAATTTGTGTACGCTCGTCATCGTACTTCATACGGCGAGAATCGATTGTATTCTTCTTGCCACATTTTGAAGTACTTATCAGCTAGTTCCTTGTTCGAAAGAGAACGAGAAATGACGGATCCAATCATCTCTTCATATGCAGCTACGGCTTCTTCATTGCCACTCACGGCGGAGAGAGGATTCCCTAAATGTGTTGCATTGGTAAGATCTAATGAATAGTGATGTGGGTAGACCAGATTTACCTGAGTTGATGCTTGTCCCTGTGCATTCCATACATATGAAACCCCTGCACAATAAGCAACTGTATGTTCGCCATCTTCATCAAGAATAATAATCGCCGTTCCTGGGACAACCTCAACATCGGGCTGGACCTGAATCGTCATTCCGAATTTTTGACAATATCCAATTAGAAACTCATGATTAAGTGTCTCTGTTAAAGCCTTAGTGACTTGAACGTCTTTTTGTTTGTTATTTTCTTTTTTGTCAAGAGCGGTAGCGCCCAAAAGAACACGAACTAAATGTTCGTCTAACGGTGCCTGATAGAGATTCACACCATACTGTTCTTCGTATTCGGAACGAGGACCAGCTTCTGTTGATTTAGTCAAATTCAAGTCTTTCATTGTACCAGTCAAATCATACGGACCTTTATAGCGCCATTGGTGAAGGCCATCAAATGCCGTTTCTACGGCGATTGGAATTGCGTCACCGGAAATAAAAGCGCGAGAAACCTCTGCGCCAAAATTAACGCTCTGACTTTTTGCCATTACTTGATCTGGAAAAATGATATTGCAGAATGCGGCTTTTCCGAAAAAGTTATGCGGCATTACGAGAATTTCAGATAATCCTTTTGTTGATAAAGTGGCGTCCGGTATCGAAAGAATTGTGCCCTGAAAAAACGAAGTAATATAAGAAGCTATCTCCCAATAAGTCGTCATTCCTGCCGGATTATTGATTCTTTGCGCCATCATATCCCATGCTTGCTTTCCCGCAAAAGAGGCTTTCAATGCATCAGGCAATGGAACGTATGTAATCTTTTCTTGAAGATGATAATTTTTGTAGTACTTTTGTAAGAATGGGCTTAAATGAGCATAGTCTACTGCCGATCCCTTGCCCTTAGGCCCTGCGATAGTTCTAATCTCTCCATTGTCGTGATACATTCTACCACTTGGTTTAGCATCCGTTGGAATGCCGGAAAGCCAAAAAGCCGCAGCTTTGCAAGCATCGCTTTTAACTTCATCTTCGGGGACAAACATCCCTGGACCCATTTGAAAGATATTGTTCAAAGAAGTCAAAGTCGCTTGACTATCCGCACCGCTGTCTTCCTTGAGTGCAATCGATTTTCCTGAAAGCGACATTTCTAATTCGGTGATGCCCATCTTCCGCCAGTAAAAAACGATTCCATCCGAATTTACATTCAGCTGAATAGATGCTTGCCCCTTCCAAGCTTTTGTTTCGCTGATTCCAGTCAAGCATCCATCAAACAACAATCGGAACTCTTTAAAAACATCTGAGTTCTTTCTGAATACAGTGATCTTCGTTCCCTTTGGAAGCTTCATTAAAAATGGTGACCACGGCATCGTCAATGTGCCCTGCCAAACCGTATTGGGGGCGGAAGAAACAGCTACGGATAGACACGGCACTTCAATGCCGCCAATGTACACACGATGTTGAATCAGTTGACCAGCCATTAGTAGTTAGCTCCTAACATTTCTGATCTGTAATCTTTTTCGTAAATGACTTCACCTGTCAAAGTGCTTTTGATCATTTTAATGGCGCCTACTGGAACAACAAGAGTCCTGTCTCGATCCTCTGGGTCAAGCATGGTAGAAACTAGCCCACGTTGTTCGTCGTACTCTTTGAAGAAACATCTAACAGAACGGAAGATTGCTCCTGGGCCATGGAAGCCAAGTTCTGTTAAATAGACTTCATCAAGAAGTTTAGCGTTTAGAATATTGTCGTAAACTTTGGCCATTGTTACCGTCCAGTACCAGTTGTTGTCATCGCTGTTGAAACTTCCGATGGCGGCAAAGCTATGGGAGACAACGGAAGCGATAAAATTGACTGAGATTGCGAAGAGCCATCTGCATTTGGATTGAACCATGGATCGTTCGCTGTTGGTGTATCTCCGAAATCGTATCCACTGCCACCATTGCTGTCGGTAGTCTCCGTTAATGTTTTCACTTCTGTTGGGGCGTCATTGGCTAATGAAAAATTTTCAGGAGTAGTCATGATTCCCTGAAGAATATCATTGGTTACCATTTTGTTTGTAGTTGCATAAAGCACTTCTTCATCGGTAGTCAGCACAAGCGCGTCTTCGTTGATATGCGCCAGCGGAATAAGTTTGTCAATCACCAAGAGTTGCATCGAGAAGCTTGCAATGAACTGTGAAGCGGCCTGTGTTTGATACTGAAAACTTAATGGATAAACCCAATAGACCATATCCGCAATAGAAAGCTCCATGATGGCGTTGTGTCTTGCTAGTTCGGTTCCGCGAAGCAACCGATCCCACACCAAGAGCATGGCCATATCCCATGGATCAAAAGCATTCGTCTTTAGAAATCCCTGAATAGTAATGATCTCTGGCGCATCATTAAAGAAATAAGCATGAAGAGCCTTATTGCTTTTTAAGATCTGCGTTCTTTCGGTGTATCCCGCTGCCATTGAGTTGATAATCATGCGTTTATATGTATTCGAATAATTAGATCCTTGCGATTGTGGAAAGATCTGTTTTTGTGTGTTGATCTTTCCTTGATAGTAAGAGATGATTCTAAACTGCCCTATTTGTTGGATTGTATCAGCGGAAGCGCGAAGAACATCGGCCTGAAAAGCGCGATCATCCATAGGACCGTTCCCACCATTCGCGGTCTGCGCATAATCTAAACTATTCAAATTCGATTTCTGCATCATTTCAAATGGAGCTACAACTTCTTCCCACATAAAACGTTCATCTGAATCCTGCGGAACTTCCCCCGCTCCTTCGCCCGAAAAATCGGGAGAATTATATTGTTGATCAACTGCATCGATAGATTCGTTCAAAGCTGCGTTCCCATCTCCCGCACTAATAGTCGGAGTACCACCGCCCACTGAAACGCCGCCGAGATCGTGGCTAGGAGAACCAACAGCTAAAGAAAATCCGGTGCTTACTCCTGGAGCCGTAACTGGGAAGCTGTTAGCTGCCGCCGCAATAGGCATTGTGTACGGATTTGAAATTGCACCTATAGTTTCATTCGGCATCTTCTCTCCTATCCAAACAATCTACTAAAGAATCCCGGCTGCACTGGCGCTGGCATCAAATTAACGCTCTGCATCCAAGCTACAGCCTTGTTACCAACATCAGGGTTACTCGCAAGCGTATTTAGATTAGCTTCGCATTCGCCTATTTGGTTAAAGAAAGAATCGATAGAACTTTTACTGTTATCTTCTTTCTCATCGCCCCCTTTGGGAGCCGATGAGGATTTACCACTTTGAGCTAACTGAACCGTTTCTTGATATCGAACTTGTTGGTCGAATTGAAGATCTTTACCAAGCTTCGCGGATTGGAATTTCAAGCCGTACTGGTACGCTTCGTTGATCTTAGCCTGTTTTGCTTTCTCCCAGCTACCGCCAAAAAACTTGTCTACCGTTTTCTGGTTGTAAATGCCTTTGATCCGTTGCCCAACTACCTCTTCAATAGCATTACGCATTGTTTTGCGGTTTTGTTTAGACTCAGTTAACGCGAATACTTGGTTGGTCGCAGAGTCACCGAGATTCCAAGCAATTGCAGCTAATGTAGAATCGCCATTATATCGTTCAAGAGATCTTGCGAAGTCTTTGGTTGCTGCTTCAATCTGTTTGACCGGATCAAAGCTAACGGGAGTATTGCCATAATGATCACGCCATTTGGCTCCGGTGATTTGTAGAATACCAGTAGCGCCCATCTTATTCTTAGCGTTTACATCGCCACCTGATTCGATGTAAATGAGAGCTTTTATATCCTGCTCTTCAACCTTATATTTGCCGGAGAACTTTTCGGTAGCATCTTTCACCAAGGAGTTGACTGTTGAACTAAATGCGAATCCAGAAGTCGCTCTATCGAATCCCTCTCCCCTGCCATCATAGACGAAGTGAACTCGATCTTTAGCTCCTACCGTATTGTAGAAACCATAACGCTGCATGTGTTGTTCGAAACGTTCTTGGTCTTGCCTAGACACGCCCAAGTCAAACGCTTGACCACTCATATGCATTGACAACTCTGTGTTGCCTTGCCCGTATTCGCCATGCGTTGCGGCGTGTCTCTGTTGAGCACGATCACGATAAGCGCTAGTCACATTTACATTACCAGACCAATCGCCCAATGCACGGTTAAGCATGTCTAACGCTTGCTGCTGGCCTTTTATTGCCTTCCCTCTAATGACAGAAGTTTCAATACCTCCCATCAATAGACGGAACTCGCCACCAGACGCTTTGATTCTACTCGCTTCTTTGGAAGCGAGAAGGTCATTTTGTTCTTCGGGGGAGAGGCGCATTAATGACTAGCTCCAACAGTGGGCGGTAGCGGTGGTGCTTTATTGCCAAGCTTAAATTTTCCGGCAACCGTAGGATTAGAAAGTGCAAGATTCGTCTTTTGAGGATGCCGAGTCCCATTGCTACCGTTTCCCTTATCAGGTTCCGGCGAAACAACGCCACCACTCATTGCGGTAACGACTTTGCCAAGTAATTCGTTTAGTTTCATGATGGCATCTGAAGCTGTTTTCTTGTCAAACAAATCCAAGCTTCCTACATCAATCTTGTCGGCATCTGCCGCTCTTAAATTTTGTACTTGTCCTAATGCACTTTGGAGAACATCAGGACCAAGTTCACCACCCTTCCGCAATGCAACAGCCATTTCTTTATTTTTGTCAGTCCCATGTTCGAGAGCAGACATAAACGTTCGATTACTTGTTAGTTCATGCGCCAATTCAGCACGTTTGTCTTTCTCTAAGCTTGCAACGTCTTTCTTCGTTCCAGAGAAATATTCCGAATACTTACTTGAAGCCGCTCTCCCCAAATCTTTCTTAATTTGGTCATCGCCTAGCCCCGACATTTTCAAACCACGATAAGTATTCATCGCGGCTTTCATCGCATCTTCAGGAATATCGTCTGTGACCTTCGCTCCTGCGGCACCAAAAGCGATATAAGTAGCAGCGGCTTTTGAATTGTTCTTCCCTTTTTGGCCACTGGCATTCATTGAATCGTAAAGTTCATCTAAGGCGACTCGATCATCGCCTGTAGCTCTCGCTCTAAACTCTTCAACCTGACCCTTGATAGCTTCGCCCATTTTGAACTGTGCGCGAGTAGTGGCGTCTGCACCACCGATCTTACGCTCCTCTTCTTCAATCTGTCGAAAACGCTTATTGAAGTCTAAACGGTTTTCATTACTACCAAAGTATTTGTCTAAAACTGTCTTTTGTCCTGCATTGAAGATTTTGTCTACCCATTTACGGTTTGCAGCATTAGTACCTACTAACCCAGCAGCGACAGCCATTCTGTCTTTAGTCTCTTCCGAACCGCCAGACATGGCAGCGCCATATTCAGTAGCTTTAACCTTATCTAAAACGCTCTCACCAGTCTTATTACCTCTACCTAAAATAGACGCCATTACTTCTTCTTTAGAAGCACTACCACCATTCTTAACGTAATCTTCAGCGACTTTCTCGGCAACATTAATCTGCGATTCTAAAGAATTATCCTTATTCATCTTTTGACTAGCTTGGAAAACGTCTTCATCAGTTACGTAATGCTTTCGCGGATCATACAACGAAACCAATTCGCTGTACTTCGCTCTTCCGCCTAACTTCCCATAAAGGCGTTCGACTCTTGAGTCGGAACTATCACCCGCTTTTGCGATACGATCAACTAATTTAAAGCCGCTCATAACCTGAGCGTTAATTTCTTTGGCTCTTTTAGCGGTCTGTTCGGCATCAGCCTTCGGCCCTAATTCGTCCGCCGCTTTCCAATGCGCCAAATCGTAACCTGTCTTAACAACTTCCTCTCCAGTAGCGTTGGCGTCTAGTTTGGCCGACATACGATCAGCCATCTGTTTAGCAAAACCGTAGTTTTTGCCGAATGTAAGCTGTCGAAGTCCTTCGTCGTCCTTTAAGTCTTTATCACCATTGGCGATTAGATAGAGATATTTCTTATTAGCTTCATTCTCATTGAAACCCTTGCCCTGCGCTCTCTTTTCACCATAAATAAAATCTTTGTAACTACCCTCTTTACGCATCCCTTCAAGACTCATTTCCATGCCAGCGTCAAATTCCGCTCTTCCGGCTTGTCGATCCTGCAAATAAGCGAAAGCGCTACTCGCCATATTCCGTTGCAAAAGATTCTTCCAGCCTAAACCACGTTCTTTTGCATAAGCGTAATGAGAAGTCCCACCGATTTCTTTATTCCGAACGGCTTCTACTCCGCCATAATCTTTGAAAATCTCTTCTGTTTTTGAATACGAAGTCAGGCGATCCATATTTCCGCCGCCTCTTGACTGTTCAAGCAGCATTGGCATACCGCCAGAATCACCCCTGGCTATTTCTGTCAATTTACGCACTTCTTCTTTAGCCTGTTCCTTAGTAAAGTTCTTTTCAGTAATCAACTTTCGTTCTAACTCTCCGTTACGAGATTGAGCAAGAACCGCTTCGTTCACTTTCCGGCGATTGATTTCGTCTTCACCAATGTCATACATATCTAAAACGGATTTTTGTTGAGCAGCGTCCATATTGGGCATCGTTCTTCCTAGCCATTCAGCTAGAAGGTTGCGCTCTCCTGCTTCTGCAATCTTTTCTGCACTAGCATGTTTCTTAATGCCAGCCATATAATTGCCCATTGCTTTGAGGACTTCTGGAATAGCATCTTTACCAGTTTGGCCCTGGAAACGGTTATTGAAGTATTTCTTAGGATCACCCATCATTTCATTACGGAAATTATCTGTACTCTGCCCCTTACTCATCATGAAGAAGGGATTGTTCCGAGCATTCTGCATCACGCCGACCTGAAGATTCTGCGCAAACGAAACTTCGTCTACACCAGGAGCAAGCATTCCAGAAGACTTCAACGCATTAATTGATTGAACCGAATCAAGAAAGCCCAAAGCAGTTCCAGTCGTGCCGAAACCTGCGCCTCTGGCCATCTGCATCATCTGAGAAGTTGCACCCGTGAGCGCACCAAAGTCGAGTCCAGTTGTCGCGCTCAATCCAGCAATCGCTTTAGTAAGCCCCATGTAATTGGCTTTTTGTTCATAACCAAATCCGCCAGCTTTCTGAAGTTCGGCAGCGGCTTTTGGGATCTCTTCTTTAAGCACTCTTGCGATACCAGCAAGTTGCTTCATTTCATCTGCAATGCCCTTAACGGCTTCTGTAATCTTTTTATCGTCAAAGCGTCCCATTCTCTGAGAGAACATCCCAAGTTCTTCCATCGAGGTACGCACTTCATCATATTGGATCTCAGGACGAAAGCCAAACTTCTTTGACATTGTTTTGCCGAGGAATGCAGCAGTCCCTGCGTTATGGCCCAAATCATGATGTTCGAATTGACGAGCGATTTCTGCGTCCGAAGTTCTATCGAGAAACCCTTCTGCACCATACCCAATACGCATATTTGCGCGTTTCGCCCAACTGGCGGAAATGGCTTCTTCTTCTCGCATTTCTTGATTAAACGAACGAATGCCGTGAGTGATTCCCTTCAATGCTAATGGAGCTACTAAACTCAGCCCCAAACTAGGCATAGCGAACATCATACTAACGGCCAACCCACTATTTGCCGTAAAATCCATGATGTTGCCCGACTGGAATCGCTGCGCTTTTGCAGCGTCCATTTGTCGGGAAAAATCACTTTCGGTCATGAAGTCTGGACGATAACCGCCCAACATGAAACGGCCTAAAATCGTATTGTGATCAAACCCAACTGCGGAACTAAGTTCTCTACGCATTGAAGTTTCTAATGCGAAATTATTTGGACCGAAGTATTGATCCTTGTATCGAGGACCGCTAACAAATCTATGGGCTCCGTTATTGAAGTTTGACATGGTTCGCATCAAATCACCAGAAGCTTGCATCGTTCCCTGAAGAACGTTACTCATATGCCCCGATAATTGATTCGAAGCAATAGACATAGTTTGTCCCATGCCCGGTCTTGTTATTTGAATTGACGGATCAGAGTAATATGTTTGTCCCAACATCTGTTGTTGCTGTTGGTACATGGCATTGCCAGGATACTGGAAAGCATCCGCTGGGTTCCCGTACATTGCCGGATCGTTTGGCGACATGTTTGGCTGTTGTGAAGGGTCAAACATGTCGGCCATTTCAACGTTCCTCTTCTGCGGCAACTCTGATGATCATTTCTTCACCAGAAGCATGTGGCATGAGTTTCTGGTACTGCTTCATGAGAGCTTCGAACGGCGAAACTTCATCGGGATAGAACTGCTTTCTAAGGTTAGAGAGAACTTTAGTCTTCTGTTCACCATCTGGCAGCACTTGTAGTGTAGCCTGTGCTATCACCACTTCGTTTTCGTACTGCAAGCCAATATCTTTAAGGACGTGCCAAATACCTTTAAGCCAGATCCTGCCCTCAAACCATTCCGATTGCGAAATGATCCCTCTCACGACCATTTGGATCAGGCGAACACCGCGAGAGGTTTGTCTTAGTTTTTTACTGCTAACGGATCAAGTAGTGTACGTCTAACAATTTCATTGAAAATAAAGTTGTAAGTGCCATAGAAGTTGAGAGTTTGATCTACCATCTTACTGAGATATTCCATTCTCTTTTCTACAGGCTGTTCACGAAGATTAATCGTAGCGCTCGGAAGCTCGATCACCGTTAGGTAATAAGCAAGATTCATCTTAGTCATGTGTTGTTCAAACATCGTACCAGAAGCATCCGTCTTGGCGCTCCAGTCCCGAAGTTCTTTGAGCATTTCTTCTCTCTCGTTGTCAGTGATCGTCGAAAACGTAAGCGACAATTTGTCATTGACCGTGAAAGTTTTACTCCAAGAGAAGAGGGCGAGGACTGCGTAAAAACAATCATCAAATTCCTGCTGGCTTGACTTGTAGACGAGTTTCTCGCCCGATAAACGGATCTCAAACTGTTCGTTTGAGGGTTGTACTTGTTCTTCAACGGTTTCTTCTGGCATGACGCCTCCTGAAAGTAGTTTAACCCAACTTGCTGAGATATTCAGCAAGTGGTTTATCGTGGACTTCTATGTGTTCCGCAATGCCCTCACTAAGCATTTTGATTGCATATTCAGAAATAATGATACGATCTTCGTCGTAAGCTTGAATGAACATTAACAAAACACGGATCAATCCATCATGAGCGCGATGATGTACGCGCTCTAATGGATAGTTCGTGAGAACCATCATGCTTTCTTGTTCTGCGAAGTCAAGTAGAAGCTTATTTCTCAGCACCAGAAGGGTGCCAAGGATAACATCCTTGGGCTTATTTTCCCAAATAAGCGTTTCGAGATCTTGCAATACCGTTGTAATGATGTTATTGTGCCTCGTGAATGATGGCGAATCAATACATGGGAGCGTTACAAGTAGCATCACAGCACCTTCGGCACGAAGCCCCATGAAGCCGAAACGGCAAACGGGAACACCATTCCTGGGAGTATCGGCATGGGGACGATTTCATTAACTGCACGATTGCGAATTTTAGCGACTTGAAGGTTTATGGATCTAGCCGGAATTTGCATGTTGATGTAAGGTTTCTTCCCTAAAAGCAAATCACTCAATTGGCTATCAGAAGCAAGAGAGTAGGAACGATTACTAACAGTAACCGCATTAGAAATAGGAGACAAATTGAAAGCTTTAAGGGCTTCAAGATAATTTGATTCCCTGTAATCGATTTCCTGTTGCGAAAGATAGCGTTCCCATGGACGTTCTGTGATTGGATTGAGCGCGTGATAGGTTGACTCCTTTAAATCAAAAGAAATGGGAGCGTTGTAGATGATGAAATCCGGGTCTTTCGTTGTTCCCGAAGGATGGTTCTTTGCCACTTTCCATTCTGCATAAGTCATCAAAACAAGCGTTGATGGAGTTGGGGCCATGGGAACGGAAGTAAACCTTCCGTAAGTTACGACCGAATTATTCATTGCGAGTTGCGCGTTATCGTCTAATTTGCCATCGCCATAACATTCAATGATCCATAGGCCATTGTCGATGATTAACCGCAATCCAATAGCTCTTGCGTCCGCTTCGTCGTAAACTTCCTGAGCGACATAAAGAGCGATGATATTAGGATCAGAAACTACCAAAGTCCCCGAGGCGCCAATAGATTGAACATTGTACCATTGATTCACAGCGGTATTGTTGAGACGTTTCACTAATTCGTTTGTAGTCACTGCGTCAAATGATTCGAAACGGCTATTGTCATTGGTGAGCGTAATTCCATAGGCGCCATTGACTAGGGCCTGAAGTTCGGCCACACCGCTTTCTAAATCCGTGTTCTGTGTTTCGACTAATCTAGCTTCTAACTCTTTGATTTGCTCACCAACGGCGGCGATTTGAGCTTCTGTACTTTTGACAGATTCAAGGGCATCCATCGTAGCCGTTACTAGATAAAGGATCTTTTCCAACTCTCTAATTTGGGCTTGTTTAGTGGCGATTTCTTCGGCCTGTTGTTCATCATTGTTTCGCATCAAATCAGCGAGGATCTTTGCAGCTGCTTTCTTGCCGGGAATCATAGATTCCTGGCCAGTAGTAGCGCTCTTCACAACAATATCCGCTACAGGTGCAGAAAGAAAAACAGAATAAGCAGAAAGTTCACTAGGCGTTGCGAAAGCGGGGAATTTGGGGTTGCTGTAAGTGGAGAGTTTTTCTGCGCTCATTCTGGACAGATCCGCTTGCGCG
>Ga0209343_10007867_pt1 | contig 12496 bp, 11 predicted proteins | sample RifCSPlowO2_02_FD_184026 | JGI IMG/M metagenome (GOLD analysis project Ga0209343, IMG submission 184026) | Groundwater microbial communities from Rifle, Colorado - Rifle CSP2_plank lowO2_0.2 (SPAdes) (version 2) | ecosystem: Environmental > Aquatic > Deep subsurface > Groundwater | place... | reverse complement strand
CGTTTACAAGCGAAGGGCCAATTACACCTTCAAGCCGCGCACCGTGGCAACCTGCGCAGGTCTTTGCATAGATCGCCCCGGCTTGCTGCATTTCCATCCTCGACAAAGGCTCCGACGCGGCGGCCCGCCCACTCTGCTTGCCCTTGGCATGAGAACTCTCCGCCATGATCCAGAAAAGTCTGACCACCAGTACGATTGCCGCGGGTAACAGCACGCTCTTGATCTTGCCTGGGAAATGCACCGAAGCTCGCCCGAGTAAGCCGGCTATCTGGTTGATGGTGCCATCAACAATTCACGATTCCAGATCATGGCTATTTGGTCTTCGAGCTTGGCCTGGAAAGATCGAATAGGTGCTGGTTATTCATGTAAGGCACGGACTCTGCGGCGTGGCAAGCCATGCAGGCATTCCTGGCTTTATCGAATGCGGCCCATGCTTTCCCGGCATTCCTTGTGCCGAAAGCCTCATTGACTTCTCCCCAGGTTGTATTCAGCAAAATGGCTTCGGCATTCGCCATACGGGCCGGACGCTTGAGGTAGCCATTCTTGATCGTGATACGAATCTTGTCCCAGTGATACGCCGCGAGTTCGTAATTATCCCGGCTTAGCGCATCATGAACCGCCCGGAATCGCTTGCCGACCTCCCACATCGGCTGATCGAAACCCCGTAAGTATTTTTGCAACAGATCGAATCGCGCAGCGTCATTTTCTGCATCCAGTAACCACCCCTCTGATTTGCCTTCAGGTGATTCGGCAGCCAGCACGGCACTACAAAATATATTCAACGCGATTGCGATAGCCAGAAGATAGTATTTCATCGATATTAGTCCTTTCCATTACCGCGAAACCGTGCCCTTGCTCGCCGGCGCGCGAATTACGATATTCAAGCGCAAAAAAAAAGAGGGGCAGGGTGTGCCCCCCAACCCTCTCCAGCGGTAAAACCTACATCTTGAAGTGCAGCATCTCGCAGGAAGTATTCCATGCGCCAACAAGTTATCGTTTGCAACCATAATGCACCGACAAACACCGGGGTCTTCCGACCTCGGCGGTAATTCGGTCAACGCACAAATATCACTTTAGGTTATAGATAGGCGAAACACCGGCTAGAAGGCGAACTGGGCGTTGGTGAGGAATACGTTGCTCTTTTTCCCATCGCCATCCTTGTCCAGATCCTTGGCGTAGTACGCCATGATTCTGAGGTTTTCGTACGGCGAATACACGATGCCCGGTGTCAGCAATCCTTTCTTCAGGGTGGCATCGTCATCGGAGTTGACTACTTCGTACCGGACGGCGGCCGAGAACTCAGGGCTGAACTTATAGTTGGCTTCGGCGGTGAGGCCGGTATGGTCCCGCTTCGCGCCGGCAAAGTTGTAATTATCTTCCTTGCCCTTGACGTAGAAACCGTAAAGCTCAAGATCCTCCAGCCTCAGGTTGGCTCCGATGTTGGTGAAACTGAACTTGTTCTTCCCGAGCGCGGTGGTCGTATTGTTGGTATCCGTTCCGGAATAGTGCTGGGCGGATATGTTGCTGCCGGCGATCGCCCCGGACTGAAGGTCAAACCGCACCGTTCCCCAGTAGTTCCCTTCCGAATTCGCGTTCGCAGTGGCACCGGGGGTGTAGCCGACTCCGTAAAAGGCCGGACCGGAATTTCCATACAGTTCCACACTGTCGGTCGCCCCGCCGCTGCTCACGCGGTCTCTGCCGGTTGCATTGCTGGTACTTACCCCATAAGCGATGTAAGCAGGATCAAGGAAGCGCTTCTGGTTGGAGACAGACAGCCACTCCGTGTTGGTGAAGCGACCGAAGCGGATATTGGCTAGCGATGTGCCCCCCAGGTTATGGAAACCGAGCGCATAGTTGCTGGTTCCGCCACCCGCCACCAGAGAGTTCTCCATCCAGACGGATATGTTTTTCCAGGCGGATCCCGCCACGTAGAGGTAAGTTTGCTCGTTTGTTCCAATGGACGTAACGGTGGCATTCGGCTCTGTCGTAAGCAGCGTTTGGTTGTCTTTGGATTCGAATAGCTTCATCCGTCCGCGGAATGCGAGAAAATCCAGTGCGGAAGCAAACCCCTTCCCTTGCGTAGCCGGCTCAGCGCCGCCTTCCTGTACCTGGAAACCGTTACGCATGAAATTCTCACCGAACGTGGTCAGTTTCGGGAAACTGGTATGGCAGGTGGCACAAGGCAGGTTATTGACTCGCGCAAACGCCGGCACCGCAAGCGCCGGTGTAGGCGCAACCAATACGGCGCCAACCGCCGCGACGAGCGCCAACCCTGTTAATGATCTTGCTTTACGCATTCTTTCCCCCTCATTGATATTGATCCTTCTCTCGTTCTGACATCCAAAATAAAGTGATTTTTTGTTCAAAGTGACCTCCCTAAGTTCGTTAACATCCGCGTTGTGGCGGCTCGGTTTACATATCTATGACGCACCTCCACGCATAGAGGCGCTGAATTTAGCGAAAAATAATGCACTCAGAATGACTGATATGTACGGCCTTGTAATGACTTCCAACACGGTTACAAAGCCGTACAATAATCTCGATATCCACGCCAATTAGCTGGATGGTTGCCGCCTTGAATCAGCCGTTGCGGAGGGATTGCCTTGAGTCATATTCGACTCCAGAGTCGTCGACCAGCGTATCCGTCAATCCAACAGCATTGAGAAGCAAGAACCACGCAACAGACGAAAGCGGTTCAGGCCAAGAGCCATACCAGCGAAGGCGAACGACAAGCTGGAGTGGACCATTTTGCGAAAGACATCGCCGAGAGTGATATTGCCCGGAGGGTAGGCGATCGAAAAGGGCGCCGTGCGCGTGTGCGCAGTGTCAACCAGGTTTGCACCTTGTGGCGCGGCTATGAGTATCTGGACATCGGTGTTGCGCTTGGCTCGAAACTTTTGCCAATCAAGGCGAGAGTCAGGATGATGAGGCCGAAGATGGTGCACCCGACACGGAGCATCCACCTATTTATATAGACAGCACACACCCAAGTAACAATAGGATCATGGGCATCGTGGCAGTTTAATTTGTACGTCGAGACCGCCCTCTGCACGATTCCACAGATTGAGATCGCCGCCATGCACCCGCGCAAAACTGCGCGCAATGGACAGCCCCAGCCCGGTGCCTCCGGTGGACAGGTTGCGGGAGGGCTCCAGGCGCTGGTAAGGCTCCAACATGCGTGCCTGCTCCTGTTCCGGGATGCCCGGGCCATGGTCGCTGACCGTGATGGCGAGTGAGGTGGTGTCATCCTGCACGGCGATCCTGATTTCACCGCCTGCATATTTGCGGGCGTTTTCGATGAGATTGGCGAGTGCACGCTTGAGCATCAGCGAACGTGCCGGATAAGGTGCAAGTGCGCGGCCATGGATCGTGATGTGCATGCCGCTCAAATCGGCGGTATCTGCCACCAGTCCTTCGACGAGGGTATTGATGTCCACGTTGCGAACCGGTTCACCCTCGCCGCCGCGCAGCAAATCCAGCGTTGCCCCCGTCATAGCCTGCATTATGTCAACCTCCTGTTGCAGTGTTGCACGCAACTCCGGATCTTCCCGAATGAACTCGGCGCGCAGGCGCAGGCGGGTAAGCGGGGTCTTCAGATCGTGCGAGATGGCGATGAGCAGTCGGGTGCGCTCGGCGACAGACTCGCGAATTCTCTCCTGCATACTGTTCAAGGTACGGACTCCGCGTCGCACCTCGATTGTGCCGTTTTCTGCCAGAGGCGGCGCATCCAGATTGCCGCCCAAGTGCTCCGCCGCCTTGGTGAATTGTTCGATTGGGCGTAGCGCCGCCCGTGTGGCAAGCAGGGTGAGGCCGACTGTCACCATCAGCAACAGGCCCAGGCGCCACAGCAGGGACTCCGACCAGCCGAAGGGAGCGGGTGGGCGATAATCCATAAGAAGCCAACTGCCATCATGCAGCCGCACGGCGAAGTGCAGCATATCCTCGTCGGGCATGCTCCACGCTTGTACCGGATGGTTTGGTCCCACGAGTGCGGCGAGTTGCTTTGCCATTTCGTGCTCTTCAGTGCCGCCGGAAACGGGTGGTTGGTCAACGAGATTGAGTTGCAGAGGTTGATCGGATAGGGCGCTGGGTGCACTCTTGGATGGCGACAGCTTCTGCGATCGGTCAGATTGCCAGTGAGCGCGCGCTCGCGCCCGCTCGCTCGACGACAGTGAATCCAGCAGCTTCACCACCGCCTCCATGCGAACCAACTCCCGCTGCTGGGCAGATTCGCGTAATAGTTGATAGCGTTCGCGGTCGCTGATGAGTGCACTGCCCACCTGTGTGATCAACAGGCCGATGAACAGCACCAGGGCAATACGCCCGAAAAGTGACGCTGGCAGCATGCGTTGCATCAGTATTCAACCTCCACGTCTGCATCGAGACGGTAGCCTTCATGGCGTACGGTCTTTAGTAATGCCGGTTTGCGCGCATCGTCGCCCAGATGCTGGCGCAGCCGGCTGATCAGTACATCCACGCCGCGTTCGAGCGGAGAAATCTTTTTGCCATACACGAATTCTGCCAGATGATCTCGACTGAGCACGACACGGGGGTGGTCGAGAAATATCTTGAGCAAGCGATACTCGGTACCCGATAAACTGATCACTACTTCGTCAGGCGTAAATAATTCGCGCGCCCGAACATCCAGAGACCAACCGGCGAAGCGGTAGCTACGCACGGCCTCGGGGGCAAGGTTTGGCGGCAGATGCCGGGCGCGGCGCAGCACGCTTTTGATACGCGCGAGCAACTCACGCGGCTCAAAAGGCTTGGTCACATAGTCATCTGCGCCCAATTCTATGCCCATCACGCGATCCTCGGTCTCGTCACGGGCGGTCAGTATGATCACCGGGATGTGTGCTTTGGGATTAAGATCGCGATCGAGGAGCAGCGCGATACCATCCTCGCCGGGAAGCATCAGATCCAGCAAGATAATATCGGGAGCGCTGGTGGCAAGCGCCCGGCGCATCTCGCGCCCGTCGGCAGTCGCCGTGATCCGGTAGCCGTGTTCGCCGAGGTAACGGGTCAGCAACCCCCGTATCTCGGGGTCGTCGTCCACGATGAGAATGTGATCCACAGTCAGCGCCTCTCCGACAGGGTAATATTTCCGTAACCAATCGACTGACTGCTGAAGTTTTTAGTTATGTCGCCGATCAGAAATTATGTTACCAGCATACCTCAAGGAAAAGCGTGGATTATGTACGGCTATGTAACAACTTGTCCTTTCAACGCAACGATAGAACTCTGGTCACCGTAAACAAGCGGGAGTCGAGCTTTGATGACTGCGGGTGGGCCAATCTCGCATGCTTTGCCGTCGCAACGATTAAGCATAAGTTAACTCCATTGGGCAAACAAGTTGTTAGCACCCTCGGTTAATGCAGTCGCTGCCGATGCGATCTCCTCCGGCGTTGTCATCCATCCCACCGAGAACCTGACGGCGCCCCGCGCCCGATCCGCATCGCATCCCATCGCTGCCAGCACACCACTCACTGCATCTGTATCGGAATGACATGCTGAACCAACGGAAGCGGCAACCTCGCCGACGACGCGAGACAACAACTCGCGCCCGGAGATACCCGGAAAGGAGACGTGCAAGGTATTGGGTAGGCGCTCGACCGGGTGGCCGTTAAGCACAAGTCCGGGAACACTCGCCGCAAGCCGTTCATGCAGCGCGTCCCGTAGCGCCCGCAATTTCTGCATCGCTGCCGGAAGTCGTTCCCGTGCAAGCCTTGCCGCAGCGCCCAGGCCGGCGATTAGAGGCACGTTCTCGGTGCCCGGTCGCAGGCCATGCTCCTGGTCGGCCCCGAACAAGATCGGTTTGATTGGCGTTCCTGATCTGACATACAGCGCGCCTACCCCTTTCGTGGCATAGAACTTGTGACCCGCCAAAGTCAGCAGATCGACACCCAGCGCATCGACATCGATTTCTATCTTGCCAGCCGACTGCGCGGCATCGGTATGAAGCAGCACGCCCATCGGTTTGATGAGGCGCGCGATTTCGGCGATCGGCTGTATCGTGCCGACTTCGTTGTTGGCGTGCATGATTGACACCAGTGCCGTATCGGCTCGCACGGCTGCGGCCATGGCGCGGGGATCGACGCGACCGTAGCTATCCACCGGTACCACGGTCAGATCCCAGCCCGCCTCGCGCATATGCTGCGCCGGTTGCACGACCGCCGGATGTTCGATCGCGCTGATGACAAGGTGCCGCCGGTTTTGCCCTGATGCGCTGGCGACACCGAGGAGGGCGAGATTGTTGGCCTCGGTCGCGCTTCCGGTGAAAACGATCTCATTCTGATTTGCATGGATAAGGTCAGCCACCGATGCCCGGGCATCCGCAACAGCCTGACGCGCAGACAAGCCATATACATGCGACGACGAGGGATTGCCGAAGTGTTCGACCAAAAACGGTCGGATCGCATCGGCCACCTCCGGCGCCACCGGCGTGGTCGCGTTGTAATCAAGATAGATCGGTATTTTCATGTTTACGGTTCCAGGTCGCGCATTTTCTGCTCATATTCTTCCCGGTCTATCTCGCCGCGTGCATAGCGCTCCTGCACGATTTTCAATGGCGATTTGTCGCGTGGGCCGCAATCGAACATGGCATTTCCTGAATTATTGGCGGAGATCCGGCAGCACATCTGCTGCGACGGCAATGAAAGCACCACACCCCGGCAACCAGCGCCGCAACAGCGGCTCCATGCGCCGACTCCAGTGCTTGTCGCCAGGCATTACGATGGCGGTACCGAGACCGGCATGAAGCACTGGCAGACCGTCGAACAGGTGCAATGCCTCGGTGGGCGTATGCCAGCGCGCTCCGTGGTAGGCACCCCGTCCTCCGCGCCGGCCTTTGGCAAGATAGAGCAGACTGTGCCGGTTGAGCAGCCCCAGCACCACCCGGCGCCGGGCCACCCGCAACATTTCGCGTAGTGCCTGTTGCTCTTCCCGGATGAAGCACAGGGCGGTAATGCCGACGACCAGATCGAAACTCCTGTCGCGGAAAGGCAGTTGGCGTGCATCCGCCGCCACGAAACCGATGCTGTGCGCCGAGTGCCCGCCGGCAAAGCGGAGCATGTCCCGGTCGATGTCGGCACCGACCACATTTCCGTTTGCGGCGTCGGTCGCGAATCGGTGCGTGAAATAGCCAGTACCGCAACCGACATCGAGCAAAGTCTCACTGGGGTGGGGCGCAAGCAGGGATGCGACCAGACGAAACTCCTCTTCACCGATCCAGGCGCCGCGCCGTGTCGCATACCAAGCCTCGTACTGCTTTGGCTGCATAATTACCCCCTCAAAAACGCCAATACAGTTTTATTTTAGTACCGTACCGTATGGAGGCATAGTCTGAGTCACCATACGCCACATCATTCTGCCAGAGTGGTAAAGGCGCAATTCGCCCGGTTCGAAGGCAGTCCATTTTTCATTATCATCCGGAGGTTCGGTTGCAACCAAAGCACTATTAACAGTAACAGGTGAACCATCGAGTTGGCCTGAACTTGAGCGTTCCAGATAATGAAGCCGGTCATGTCCGTAGGCGATCAGATGTTTCCCCTCTGACATCAAGAAATTGAATTTGCCGAGTGAAGCAACCAGGCCGCTCACCGTTGCCAGATTTTCAAACCACGCAATTGGGTCAGGGGAAGGCAAGCAGTAATAATGCTGCGCGATATGATCAAGGAGATGGCAGAAAGCATATTCAGAGTCCGTTTTGCCGTTGGGGCAGCAGACCAGGTTGTTCTTGGACAATTCTATATCCACAATATCCGGCACCATCCCGTTGTGTGCAAACACCCATTCCTTTCCGCAGCACTCTCGCTGAAACGGATGAGTATTGCTCATATCTTTGATGAGAGGGAAAGTTGCCTTGCGGACATGTGCGATAACCAAACTTGAGCGCGTGGTTCCACACAATTGTGCAAACAGAGCGCTCTGATGCGCCGCTATCGGCTCCTTGAAAAGGCGAAACGTACCGTTCTCCCTCCAAGCGAGACCCCAGCCGTCAGGATTGTTCGCTACCTGACCGCCACGCAGACGAAACTCGTTAAGCTCTTGGCTCGCAGCGATAGGGTAGTTGGACGATATTCCAAAGAGCTCGCACATAGACCGATCCTATCGGTATTTGCGCAGGTACCAGGATTCGAAGAACGACTTGGCGTTATGCATCAGGCCGAGCGGCGGCAATGACATGTCGCTGTCCGGCGTGCGCCGCACCAGCATGCCTGCATCGAGGCTATCGACGATGCAGAGCAGTTCCACCTTGAATGTCTGCCGTGGAATTTTTCCATCCAATTCCACCAGCAGGTTCGCGGCTGCTGTTTCGCCTTGCAGATCGGCCATATGCGCCTGCTTCGGCATCCAGTCCGGCCCGGGAAAACTGCCGGAATCGCCGACGACATAAGTTGCCGGAAATCCTTCGACATGGCACTGTGCATCGGCCTTGACGAGCCCGCCTGCTGAGCGCGGCAGGATGGTCTGGTCGAACCAGGCGTTGCCGGTCAAACCGGGCATGAAAATGATGAGGTTGGCGGCGAACTCGCCGCCTTCGGTCTTCACTTTATCTGCTTCGAAACCGACCAGTTTGTGACCGAGTTGCTTCCTGATGTCGCGGCGCTCCATCTCCGCCATCAGGCGTTTTACGGCGCGCTCACCGAGGCGGTTGCCGGGATTGGGCATGGGATTGAAGAAGGTGAGGCCGATCTTTTCCCGTCGTCCTTCGCGGCGCAACTGGGTATCCAGCCCGAACAGGAACTCGAAGATCGGGCCGCCGCGCATGGCGGTTGGTTCGTTCGGGTTGCCGGAAAATCCCAGCGCGATGTTGCCTTGTTCGAGCGCGGCCACCCGCTCGCGGAGCTTTTCTGCGGCAGCGATACCTTCGCAAGGCAGGATGGCATGCTCGATGCCGGGTAGCTTCTTGATGAAGCGCCCGCCACAGGCGATGATCAGGCCGTCATTCACTACTTTGCCGTTGTTCGTCAGCACGGTGCGCCCGCCGTTCTCCAGCTCGGTCGCTTCGCCCGCGACGAAACGGATGCGGTAGTCGCGCATGAAGCGGTCGAGCGGAATGCGCAGGTCATCCGCTTTGCGCATGCCGGAAGGTATCCAGATCAAACTCGGCAGGAATACCAGTTCCGCTTTGGGTGCGATGAGAGTGATTTCGGCTCCGGCATCGAGCTGGCGCAACTTGCGCGCCGCCGACAGCGCGGCAAAACCGGCACCGATGATAGTGATTCGCTTCATGATTTATCCCCCTGATGTTGTTGGATTGATGCGTGGAGGTGTTTCTTCACCGAATACCCGGAATAGAAGCATGGGCACGAAGCCAAAACCCATGCCCCACCAGCCGAAACCCCCAGTCACTTATCATGTTATGCCGCCCCTGCGTTTCATGCTCGAAGTCAGAATTCGTAACGGGCCTGGAGATACACGTTGTCATCGCGCGCGAGTTGCCCGAACTGGCCCCACGGTTTGCCGCCGAAGAAGCTGGCGCCGACCGCGCCCCATACCTTGTCGGTGAAACTATAGCGCAGTTCCGGGTTTACGAAGTGGTCGCCATTGCCGGGGTTGTACAAGGCATAGGCGGAAAGCCGCATCGTCTGGTGCAGAAAGAACTGTGTCAGGCGCGCCGTGACGTTATGGTTCCAGCGCTTCTCGACCGGGAAGCCGGTGGGCAGCGTGGCGAGGTAGGCGTCGTAGTCGTGCATGATTTCTGCGTAGTACTGGAAACCAAGCGAGACATCCTCAGCCGGCTGAATTTGATAGCCGGTGAGCAGCCGCGTCTGGGAGTTAGGCACGGCAAAGTCATTCCCCGTACGATCCTCGCGCGAATCGTAATAAGCCGCTTCCAGACTCAGCACCCCTTCGCCCGCACGCCCGGACAAACTGGCGCCGTAGACTGAGAGCTTGGGGTAGAAATAGGTGATCTTCGTCGGCGACACCATGCTGTCCGGTCGCATCGAAGGCGTGCGCTGGAAGCCGCGATATAAGTAGAGCGCCGTATCATAGCCAGCAACATCGCGGTAAGCGCGCAGCGCAACGTCTCCTTCTCCCGGTTTGACGGTTTCGCGGTTGACGACCGTTGACATAGGGTCGTAAAGCCAGAATCGGCGCGCGTCCGGGATGCGGCTCTCACGGAAACTCGGCGACAGCACCAGCTCGAACGAAGCAAACTCGGGATAGGCGCCCAGCTTCACGGCATCCACGCCGCGCTTGAGGTACTCCAGCGGTCGCCCGGCGAAGAGTGCCTCATGATCCTTGGGAAAGAAGTCGTTCACGAACACCAGGTCGCCCAAGCCCCAGGTGATGACCTGCCGGCCAAGGCGCCAATCCCAGTTACCTCCCGCATAGTCGATGTAGCCCTCGCGCAATTCACCCTCATTCTGGCGACCAAGATGATCGTAGGCCAGATCGCCCTTCGCCAGCAGCCGCCAGGCATCGCCGCTGGCGTCGAGCTTGATCTGGGCGCGCTCTTCCAGCCATTTGTAATGACGGCCATCGGGATTTTGCCCGGCGGTGTTGAAGGCTGTGTTTTGCTGCAGGAAGCCGGAGAGCGTGACCTCCGCACTCGCCGCCAGCGGCACCAGCAGCAAAGCCGCAGTGAGCGTGGACGTTCGCAGCATCAGTCAATCCACTTGCGCGGCGGCTGGCGCAGGAATCGCTCGGAGAACAGGCTGTCCTCGATGCCAAGGCCATAGTCGGTTTTGAGGTAAGCGACCTCGGTGCGATGGCCGGTCTGCAAATTCTTCATGGTGCGCTTGACTACTGTGGGAATGCCCTTAACATCGGCAATTTCATCGGCGGTGAACTGCTTGTAACGGGCGCCCTTCCTGTCGTATTGCTCTTCTTTGAGCGGCAAAAAATTGGCCTTGTCCACCCAGGTGAACTTGTAGCCGAAGTCCGAATCCGCGCCCTTCGGCGTACTCTTCACCACGTAGCAGTCGCGGTCGCCCACTTTCTCCTCGCGCTCGACGACGTGTGTGTCGTCCTCGATGTCGCGGCCGGAGACATCCTCGTAAGTAAAGTCGGAGCCGACAAAGCTGGAGCGCTTGTCCTGCGCGGCGATGCGCTTGACCATGTTGACGGCGGGTATGAACATCCAGCGATCGTCATCCTTGGCCGGATACTTGTTAATCATGAAGGTCATATCCTTGACGTCAGACGGCTGAAAGAAATACATGAAATACTTCTGATCTCCGCCTGACTCGCCCATATTTTTGCGCAGCATGGTCATCTCGCGCACCCGCTCCTGACTGTCTTTATTGATGAGTTTCATTACCACCCGCGCCTTAAAGTCCTTGCCCGAATAGAGGAAGGCGGCCTGCGATTTTTTCATCACCTCTTCGCCCGGCATCGCCAAAGCCTGGCTCGTGAATGCCAGTGGCAGCAGAGCGGCGATTATCAGTATTTTCTTCATGTCAGCCTCCTTAGATTGTTAAAACCCCTCCCGGCCTCCCCTTGTCAGGGGAGGAGCGGCTCTCCCCCTGACAAGGGGGAGTTGGAGGGGGTTTGGTCGAACAGCCAATTTCTCCCCAGCATCACCAGAGCGGGCAGATAGAGAATGGTGAGCAGCGCGGAAAGCAGCATCATCGAGACGATGAAGGCGCCCACCGCGATGTAGGGCGTGAGGGGTGCGAACAGCATCACCGAGAATGCCGCAGCGAACAGCAGCGCATTGCGCAGAATGCCCTTGCCAGGTCGCGCCGCCGTCCACAGCAGCGCCTCCCGCAACGCCCCCTCATTCGTGCCACCGCCCGTTTCGGCCAGGCGCTGGCGGAAGCGGCTGATGAAGTGTATGGAGAAATCCACCGCCATGCCGAGCGACAAAGTGCTCATCACCGACAGCGGCATGTCGAAGTCCTTGCCGACGAAGCCGACCACGCCGTAGATCAGCAGGATGGTGAACAGCAGCGGCACATAGGCCACCAGCGCCCACTTGGCCGAGCGGAAGTCCAGCGCCAGAATGACAAACACCACCACCAGCGCCAGCATGAGGCCGAGCACCAGGTCGCCCAGCACCTCGTCGTTCCACACCAGGTTGAAGTAAGCGATGCCGGCCGGTTTCACTGTCGCCGCCAGCGGGTGGGTCTTCTGGTAGCTGTCCGCTGCCTGAATCACCTGGCGCATGGCTTCCGCATCCCATGTCTTGAGTTGCACCCATAGATTGGCTTTCTGGAAGGTGGGATCGACCACGTTATCCAGGTCGGCGGGTTTGGCCGACATGCTGAACAGGAACAGATATTGACCGACCGTGTCCTGAGTTTCCGGAATCGTGTCGAATTTCTGGTCGTCATCGTGCAGCACGCGGTTGATGCGTTTCACGTAATCGGCGACAGAGAAGGTCTTGCCCACTGCCGGCATGGTCTCCAGGTGGCGTTGCAGCCCCTCCAGCCAGTGCATGGCTTCTGGCCGTTTCATGAACTCCGGCTCTTTGGACTGCACCACCAGATAGCCGAGCGATGTACCGCCCAAGGCCTGGTTCATTGCCGTGTCGGCTATGCGGATT
>Ga0209343_10007864_pt1 | contig 12497 bp, 10 predicted proteins | sample RifCSPlowO2_02_FD_184026 | JGI IMG/M metagenome (GOLD analysis project Ga0209343, IMG submission 184026) | Groundwater microbial communities from Rifle, Colorado - Rifle CSP2_plank lowO2_0.2 (SPAdes) (version 2) | ecosystem: Environmental > Aquatic > Deep subsurface > Groundwater | place... | reverse complement strand
TGCCATCTGCGGCGAGCACCAGTCCGTTTACAATCACGTTTTCATACGGTGATTTTCCAAACAGTGCGGTACCAAGCACAATGAGTGAGTAGAACCAGCCGCGAGTCTGATCAAGACCTTCGGCAATGAATTGTGCCGGGAAATTCTGCTTCGCAAAGGTGCCTTCGTCACACGAGAATGGATAGTGGTGCTGTCCGTATGGCATTGAGCCAGACTCAAACCAACAGTCAAATACATCTGGTACACGTACGAGTTTAGTCTCACCTTCATAAAGCACGATGTCATCAATGTATGGGCGATGATAATCAAGCGCGAAGTCGTCGTTGTGTGGCATTGGGGTAAATGGCAACGCCTGCACTTCAGCGTTTTTCATAAAGCCTTCAGTAGCCTTAAGAGTGACGGCCTCCTCACGTTCCAAACCAGCCGCTACCACTCGCAAACCAAAGAGTGAAGCAGCATGACCAACAAACAATACGTTCTTACCAGCGTATTTACTCTCAATCTCATAAAGCATAGCGCCTACCCTTCTTACTACATCCATACGATTCTCTCGTCCGGGCAAATCTTTGAAGAATACTTCTCGCTCACTTTCAAACAATGAGTGATAATCTGGCCAAGTCTTTCCTTCCAAATCCGCGCCAGCCTGGAGCTCTGCCAAACGACCGTCTTCAATTACTTGCTCGGCCTCTAGCCCGAGTTCTCGCGCCACTATTTCAGCAGTGGTTTTGGTACGCAAAAAGCCAGAATGCACAATCAAATCAATGTTCTTGGCTTTAAGGTCAGCGGTAGCAGCCACTACTTGTTCCTGACCCTTTTCGGTCAAATTATCAACGGTTAATTTATCAGCACTAACCTTAAATGAAAGATTACTTTCTGACTCACCGTGTCGCATCACAAAATACTGGTTGCCACTTTTTTTGACCTTAGCCTGCAATTCAGCAAGTGAACTTAGGACCACATAGTCCTTGGTCTCGGGGTTACGCCAAATTGGTAGTGGGGCTCCCCAATAACGCTGGCGACTAACCGCCCAATCACGTGCCCCTTCCAGCCACTTACCAAAGCGGTTAGCACCCACATGGTCTGGCACCCAATGTACTTGGTTATTAGCAGCCACCAAATCATCTTTGATATCAGTTACCTTCACAAACCAAGAGGTGGTAGCGTAATTTAGAAGCGGTGTTTCGTCGCGCCAACAATGCGGATAACTGTGAGTGATATTTTCCTTTTTGAAAACCTTGCCCGAAGCCTGCAGTGCCTTGAGGATTTCAATATCAGCTTCTTTGTGGTCAATCTCGGCAGTATCATCATCTTTTGGCTTTACCAGTTTTCCGGCGAAGTCAGTGATGAAGTCCATAAAACGTCCTTCGTAATCAACATGGTGTACCACCGGCACTCCTTCCCTTTGAGCAAGCTGAAGATCTTCCTCTCCGTAGGCTGGCGCTAGGTGCACTGCTCCAGTACCATCTTGTCCAAGCTCGACATAATCAGCGTGGTAGATTTTCCAAGCTTTGTCTTTACCTTTCATCTCGACATCTTTGAAGTACGCAAACGGTGGTTCGTATGAACGCCCCACGAGCTCAGACCCCTTCATCTCCCCTACCACCTCATGCTGAATATCACCCAGTTGTACCAAACGTTCTTTGGCTAACACTACAAATTCTTCTCCAGCCTCAGTGGTGATTTTTACTTTTGCATACACAAAGTCGTTGTGTACCGCCGCGGCCATGTTCCCCGGTAGAGTCCACGGTGTAGTAGTCCAGACTAAGAGTGACGTATCAGTCTTGTTACCAGCCTCATCAAGCAGTGGTAGCTTCACAGTCACGGCAATATCTTTGATGTCTTTGTAGCCTTGATTAACCTCAAAGTTAGACAAAGTTGTCCCACAACGTGGACAGAGGTGCATACTCTTAAACCCTTCGTATACCAATCCCTTTTTGTTGAGCTCAGAGAAAACCCACCACACACTTTCGGTGTAAGTACTATCCATCGTCTTGTAGTCATCTTCCATGTCGACAAAGCGACCCATGCGTGGCACAACCTTCTTCCAATCATCAGCGTACTCCATCACTGTCCCGCGTGCCGCTTCGTTAAAATTCTTGATACCAAAATCTTCAATGTCCCGCTTGTTAGCCAGACCGAGTTTCTTCTCGATTAAATTCTCTAGTGGTAGACCATGACAATCCCAACCCCACTTACGACGAACTCGAAAACCATTCATTGTCCAAAATCGTGGAATAGCGTCTTTGATGGTACCAGCCAAAATATGACCGTAGTGCGGGGTACCGGTCGCAAACGGTGGGCCGTCATAAAACACGTAGTTTCCTTTTGGAGCACCACTGGCTGGCGTCTCTACACTTTTATTAAAAATATCGTTAGCGGCCCAGAACGCCTGAATTTCTTCTTCGCGCAGAGACACCTCAGACTTGGTTACTTCGGGTACTACTTCGACACTGTCGTTCTCTCGGTTTATTTTTTTAGACATAAAAAGTTATTTTGTGTTGTTTGAAAATAAAATGATTTCGAGTCGTTGGCAACAACGAAGAAAACGTTTATTTCAGGCAACACTATGTATATCAGACATAATAATGTATACGCATATCAGGCGTACTTAGGCATAATAGCAGACACCACCCAAAAGAAAAGGCGTGCACTTAATATGTGCACGCCTTAAGTGAGACGAGATCTCACTCTCAGTTGTAACGGTCCTCGCCGCGGCGAGCAGCGCGGGCAATCCGCTTTTCGAGCGGTACCCCCACCCGTTTGGAATTGGAACCAAAAAAGAGACTGTTAACCATCTTAAAGAACGCCAGTTTCATCTTTCACTCCTGTTAAACCAGCGAATATAATGACAGGCTTTTTAAATCTAGCAAGAACCTATTCAGTTATGCACCTACACCCCTCTTGCAAGAAAAAATAACAGGAGTAGTATGTTCGCCGGACAGGATAGTCCGAATAAGTTCCAAACCTAACCCAAAAATCGTGAGGAGTAAGTAAGTGCAGTCCCAAAAAGAACATATTGTGCTCGTACGATGCTCTGATGGTCGCATCAAAGTACCGGACGAATTCAAACGTTATCTTGTTCATCCGATCAGCTTGCCTGGTGGACCGATAGCTCCCGAACTCTCTTCAGTCACCGGAAACGGCAGTGAAAAGGCTTTGGAAGTTCTCACATGGTCAATCAGCACGATGGTCGAATTAAAAAAACCATCTCGCATCGTATTGGTAGCTCACAGCTACTGTGCCGCTGCGGGTATTGTCGGCTATGACGACAATACGCTCGAACATGCATGCATTAAATATGCACTCGAACTTGGCAGGCGATATCCGCACATACGAGTAACGGTCTTCTTTGACCACCATTCCGAATGTGGCGAACATCGAGATCGCCCGCCTCGATTCATTGACAGTGTTTTGCCTGAAGTTGCAAGCACCGCATGAGGGCATTATCAGAAGGGGTGGTTGCAACTTCGCAACCACCCCTTTCTTCTTATATTTATTACTTTATAAAAATAATTTATGTTTACCCTACCATCAGTCACTACTGTAAAGACTCGCGTCCAAGAAAACTGGAAAGCTGCTCTTACTGTTGCTCTTATTTCTATTCCTCTTTCCATTGCGCTTTCTATCGCCTCTGGAGCAGGGCCCTTGCCTGGACTTATTGCTGGTATTTGGGGAACCTTGATTGGTAGTATTTTTATTGGAAGTGAATACAACGTTATTGGTGCGGCTGGAGCTCTCACGACCGTCCTCTTTGCTGCCACTTTAACAGCACCGCTTGGACTTGGTGCAGCGATTCTACCTATCTTGGCACTATTTACTGGAGCGATAGTGTTTATCATCTGGCTCTTAAGACTTGAACGTTACCTCTACTACATCCCTTCTAGTGTGATGTATGGTTTTGCGGCTGGTGTAGCTATCCTCATTGCTGTCGGACAACTCTTTGACGCCTCTGGTCTTTCTAAACTATCTCGCACTGGTCACCTCACTGGTGATATTGAAAAGTTTTTTGCCAATACCGATCTAGTGCACACTCCAAGTCTAATGACCTTTGTGGTCTTCTTGGCATTTATACTTACCTTTAAGCGTTTTGTAAAAAAGGTACCAGCTGTTATTCCGGCCGCTATCCTTGGTATCGTATTTGGCTACCTTGAAGCCACCTACTTTAGTCTTGATATTATCTCTCTCCAAGATAAATTTGGAACTTTTGCCGCCACCCTTTCTCTACCAGTAGCTTGGGACGGACTTATCGCTATTTTAAAAAGCCATGAAGCCCTGAAGTTGGTTATTGAAGTATCTGGCCTAATTGCGCTCATTGCTGTACTTGAGACTCTTATCACGGCTAAACTAGGCGACAAACTCACCAAGACTGAATCTTCAAGCTCAAGGGAACTACTTGGACTTTCACTATCAAACTTTGGTTCAGGTATCTTTGGTGGACTACCAACTACCGGCGTATTTATTCGTACCGGTGCCAACATCAAAGCTGGTGCCACTCACCGTACTAGTGGTATCTTGGCCGCCATCTTTACCGCCATCATTGCCTTGCTAGTGCTTCCCTTCTTCTCCTTCCTACCAATGGCCGTAATTGCTGCCATCTTGGTTAACACTGCCCTTGGTCTACTCGAACTAGAGAAGTTCACTGAGTACTGGCATCACGAACGAGAAAGTTTTGTCGTTGCTATCACCGTTGCCTTAATTACCATTCTTCATGACGCCGGACTAGGTGTTGGTATCGGTGCCGTAATGGCCTTACTAATCTTTGCTAGTAAGATTGCTCACGGTCGCTTTGACGTTATCTGGAATTATTCGGATGGTACCCAAGAAGAAATTCGTCGAGAACGCCATCTCCTTATCCCATCTGAAAAAACTATCGACTTTGCTTCTTATAGTATTGCCGGCAACATTGGCTACATCGATGCCAGTCGACACTTTAACAACCTCAAAGTAATGGCCCAGAGTCACGCTGTCCCGGCCGTCATTATTCGCTTCCGCAATCTCTTCTCAGTTGACTTTGAAGGAACAGAGGCGCTCAGTGATGCTGTAGCCGAACTAGTAGCCAACAAGACTCAAGTCTTCATTAGTTCAGCTTCACCGCATATTGAAAAAGAGCTAGTGGCTTACCCGGTCTTTAAAACCCTCAAGGACCAAGGCTGCTTTACCGCCAAGACCACCGACGCGATTGCTCTCATCAAGAAATAACCAAAAAGAAAAAGCCACCCTAGGGTGGCTTTTCGGTTCTTGGATGAGGAGGTCTGGTTCAAGCTTTAGCATCCGCCAAGCCATAATTTGCAACCCCCTGCTCATCAAGTTGAAAATTACCGGCCGCAAGTTCAGCCACCATCTGATTAAGCAGCGCCAACTGGCGACAGTACCTGAGCAAACCCTCAGGATTTATGCACTCACCTGAGGATTCAACACAAGTGAGTATTTCACTCTCCAGTTCAGATGCGCAAGCTTCGTCGATCCAGGTCACGAGGCCGGTGGCATCGCGGGGTTTACACCCGGCAACAATCAGCAGCCCTTTCACCCGTTGTTGCCCATCAGTTAACGGAAGCCCTTGAGACGTAAAGAACATCATGTGAATCACCTTATTTTGCCCGAGCGACTGCCGCCGGACTTCCTGCTTTGAACTGTAGCAAAGGAGCAACTATTTGCAAGAAAAAGCCACCCTGGGGGTGGCTTTTTGGAATACAGGTACCTGATCTCAGGTACCACCGCCGCAACGGTCTCGGTTTGCTTGCACTTGGGCGCCGATGGACTCGGCCAACGTGGCGTGTCCGACAACGAAGCGAGCTTCAATTTCATTGATAGCCGCCGCAGTATCGGCCGCCAACATTTGGTCACGCGCCAGTATTTGCTGCGGCGTCAGGCCTTCAATGGCCGCCTGCAGAAAAAGGCGCGTTTCATTGTCGCCAAGGGGTTTCATAAAGGACTCCTGATTTTTGCTTACCCAAACGCCAATCGCTCGGGTTTCCTATTGCGAACTGTAGCAAAATGCCTATTATTTGCAAGAGAAAAGCCGGACGCCCCAAAGGGGCGTCCGGCTTTTCTTCTCCCACTACATCTTATCTGGAGCCTTAATACCGAGAACCCAAAGACCATTCCTGAGCGTCTGCTTCACCGCTTCGGCGACCACAATTTTGTATGGAGCGTAGGTATCTTCTTTGTCGGCAATTTTTTGATGTGCGTAAAAAGTATTAAACGCAGCCGCCAGTTCAGTGAGATACCCTGTAACCTTATGCGGAGCACGGTCGACCAAGGCCTCAGCCACCACTTCTTCAAATTGATACACTAGTCGCTCTGCTAGATAAATTTCCTCCGGTGCGAGCCCAGTGCTTGCTGTCAGTCCGGCTGCCGTCGCTTTGGCTAGCACACTATTTATACGGGCATGGGTGTACTGCAGATACGGACCAGAATCCCCTTCGAAAGACAAGGCGGCTTCTTTATCAAAAATAGAATTCTGCAAAATACTTCCTCGCAGCGTAGAGTACTTAATTGCCGCTATCGCTACATCACGAGCCAGTTCAGCATCGGGCTCAGTGTCTCCACCCTCCGCCATCTTACTGGCCGCAGCCGCCGCCACCTCATCAATAAAATCAATGGCTGGTATCACGTCCCCAGTACGAGAAGACATCTTGCCAGTCGTGAGTCGTACCATACCGTGACCAATGTGTTCAGTCTTATTGGCCAACTCTGGATAGACCAGACCCATTGCCGTCTTTAGTACCTTAAAGTATTCATTAACTTCACTAGCTGTACTAATTACTGACCAGTCGTAATGCCCGAAACGCTCTTCTTTAATTTTGGCTAGGGCCAGCTCCTTGGCTTCATAGGTTGGCAGACCTTCTTTGTTCAAAAAGACTCGGGTATGCAAACCATAGTCTTCTCCTTTAAAAATTCTCGCTCCATCACTTTCTGGAAAGATATCGGGATTATTAAGTACTAACTCTTTCCCGCGCGGACCAGCTTCACTTTCAAAAAAGCTTTCAGCAAATTCAGTATCGACAACTTTGTAGATAGTCTCAAAGTAAGCCAAAGAGACCCGACGACCTGCATCATAAAGTGCATTGATAGACTCGTCTCTACGGTCGTACACTGCTTTATTAATAGTCCGAATGGCCGCAGCGGCTGCTTCATCATTTTTGTAAGTGGTGGCACCAAGTGCGTACGCCTTCCCTAACTCACGAGCGGAAAAATCTCCTTCTGGATCAATACCGAGTTGCTGCATTCCCCACACCGCATGCGCCACATGTAGTCCTACGTCACCTTGATAGTTAACACGTTTGGTATCTGCGCCGTTCATCATAAAAAGACGAGCAATGCTTTCGCCAACAGCGTTGGTGAAAAGATGACCAACGTGAAATTCTTTAAACGGATTGGCGTCAGTATATTCGACCAGCACCTTCTTGCCAGCCCAAGTATCATTCTTCCCCCAATCATCACCCATGCTCACCGCTCGTTCAATCTCAGCACTAAAAAAATCTCGAATAAGATAAAAGTTCAAAAAGCCTGGGCCGGCAATTTCAATTCGGTCGACGTATTCGATTTGGTCTTTGAGTGCCTCAGCCACTTGCTCCGCCACTGCCCGCGGTGACTTACCCACCTGCTTGGCCAGCACCATAGCCACGTTACAAGCATAATCACCATGAGTTACTTCAGCTGGGTGCTCCACAGCAAAATTCGCCTCTGGCAAACCTAGGCTTTGTAATGTCTCAGCAATTGCTGTACGAATGACTCCTTGCATATAAACCCTACAATACCCAATTATTCTGTAACTGTCACGAGTGACTGAGGCTGGACCTTTGAGTCAATCACAAAAGTCTCCCGACCGAGGACCTGACCCCGCACCGTCTCAACACTACAACGCCAAAGCCCATCGCTGATACTTTTGACATTGGTGAAGCCACGATAGCCGTTTTTATTTTCACCGGTAATTGGGTAAGCCTGGGTGTAGTGAGTCTTCCAGTCTCCGTTAGTATCCTGATATTCCCAACGCTGCACAATCTCTGTCTTTAAACTGGTCGGCGCATAGACCCGCGCAAAGCAGTATGCTCCCTCCCCCGCCACTGGATGGAAAGTTACTGGCAGTACACCAAAGTGACTCCACCAAGCAATTTCTTCTTTCTCAATTCGATAACCGCCAAAGGTCGTCCGCTCGACATGCTGGTAAATACTCAATTCAGTTAGGGACAACGGAATCGGTGGAATGATATTTAAGAAATAAAACACATTAAACAACACATAGAGAGATCCAATCACAAACACAATCATTCGCTTCTCGAGCGCAATGAAGTGCGGAATGATTTTAGACAACACCTTAAGTAGTAAGAACACCACCAGAAGTGCCAGCAAGCCACTGCCGATAAACACCAAGTTACCCATCTCGCCAATTAAAACCGGAACCACCAAAACTAAATATGAAAAAATACCAATGAAGTACACCACGAGGTTATAAAGCAAGCGATCAGAGCGCTTCTTTACGAGCTCATTCGCAAACATAACCAAAATGATGAGCGCCAAAAATGGTGCGCTCACTAGGAAGTCGCCACTTCGTCCGTAAAAGATAAGCATTCCGGACAGCAGACCACCGAAAGAATACTGCATCACCACCGGCATAAATGAATGTAGGAATGATACAACTCGCGACGGTGCCTTCTCAGCAATCGCTACATAAAACAACACCAGTGACAGAGTCGCTAGTGAGGCGTACATAAACAGAACCAAATTATCGATAGCGTCATCAACCCGATTCAACAAAATCAAGTCAGTAAAAAAACCAAGCAAGAAAGCAATCGTCAGCCAGTGGCGTTTGGCGAAGCGGATAAAAACAGTGTCAGGTAATGTTAAGAAATTCATGGGGTTTGATGTAAAGTTTACTTTACATTCGAAACAAGGCTGTTTATACTATTAGCATGAAGCTCATAACAATAATTGTACTCGCTATCATTATTAGTATCGGTACTTTGCTTCTTGTTAGTAATAATAGCAAAGTTACTGAAGAACAACCTAACTCTATGCAAACAACACAAACTAAACCAGAGGTTAATGCTACCACTACCCCAGACACTAGAACCATGCTCGTCGCTGGTGGGTGTTTTTGGTGCGTTGAATCAGATTTAGAAAAACTGCCTGGTGTAATTGAAGCCATCTCTGGCTACGCCGGCGGAACGACTAAACATCCTACTTATGAAAACTACAGTAAAGGTGGACACAAAGAAGTAGTTGAGGTGACATATGACGCCAACGTCGTATCGTTTCGAGAAATTGCCATCTATGCCCTGAAGCATATGGATCCAACTGATGGTGTCGGGTCTTTCCATGATCGTGGTGTTTATTATGGCCCAGCTCTTTACCATGAAACAAACGAAGAGAAACAATTAATCGAATCCCTTATCGCTACCATTGATCAAAATGGTCCATACGATAAACCACTTGAAGTAGCCGTACTCGAAAGACCAACCTTCTGGCCAGCTGAGGACTATCACCAAAATTACTATAAAGGTACTTTAAGTGGACTTAAGTACCAGTACTACCGCAACGCTTCCGGACGCGATTCTTTTATTGAAAAACACTGGGGTCCCGACACTGGCCCTACCCTACCTTGGGAAAATAATCTTGAAACCTCTATGACACAAATGAACGAAGCTGCGTGGGAAAATTATGAAAAACCAAATGACGAAACTCTCAAAGCAACACTTGATGAACTCGCCTACCGCGTCACTCAAAAAGAAGGGACAGAACGCGCTGGCACTTCTCCACTCGATAAAGAATATGGTCGAGGAATTTATGTAGACATCTTATCTGGTGAACCACTCTTCTCTTCTCGTGACAAATTCGACTCAGGCACTGGCTGGCCGTCATTCACTGCCGCCATTTCAGCTGATGCAGTCACAGAGCACGAAGACCGCAAACTCTTCTCCACCCGGACTGAAATTCGTTCTCGTTATGCAGACAACCACCTCGGGCACGTCTTCCCTGACGGGCCAACAGACCGTGGTGGACTTCGCTACTGCATGAATGGTGTGGCGCTGCGATTTGTACCAGAAGCCGAAATGGTGGCAAGTGGCTATGAAATATATCTCAAGGATTTATAAAAACATCCGCGGAGCGAAACACGGTGTTTTTGCTAGCATGGGAACCGTCCACCGACGGTACATACTTACTGTCACATCATTCCCTCGCTCAGGCTCGGAACATTCTGTGACGAACTAGTAAAAAAGCCCTGGTTTTCGACGCGCGTGTCGAAAACCAGGGCTATGAACAAGGTCGACGAGGGGAGTTCTCGTGTCCTGCACAACACATCCATGTCTGCAGTAGTCTTCCAAGAACCTAAGATTCACAGGCAACTGCGATTAATAGGTCAGCCATTATAGTAACACAAAAACTGCTTTTTGCAAGCTCTTTGGCTTTCAATTAGACTAATTTTTAGACAAAAAGAGGCCCCTCTGCCGAAGCATACGGGGCCGAAGGAACCAGCAACAAGTCGGACTCGCCAAAGACCGACATGGGTAGTATGTCACACATCTATAAATTTGCAAGATTATAGCCATAATACTCATATTTATAAACACACAATAAAAAACGGCCTGGGATCGCAAGATCCCAGGCCAAATTCATGAAGTAAAACTAAACAGGAGCTGTTTGGATTGGTGGTCAATCCGCGCGACTCCAATTGGAGAATATCATAAACACTAAAGGGCGGCAACGAAGTTGCCGCCCTTTAGTGTTATCTCTTCCCTCTCTACACAAACTTCTCTGGTACTGGGAACGCTTCGCAAAGCGTTTGTACAGTCTTTTGTAGTTCCTGTTTCTTAGCAGCATCGTCTTTAGCCGCCATCGTCTCAAGCATTATTGAAGCCAGCTGGGCGGCATCTGCTTCCATCATGCCTCTGGTGGTCATCGCTGGAGTACCAAAGCGAATACCAGACGGATCCATGGCAGTGCGAGACTCATCAGCAATCATATTCTTATTGAGAGTAATACCTACCTCATCGAGTACTGTCTCTGCCTCCTGCCCCGTGATACCAAGTGAGCCATATACATCAGCTAGAAGTAAGTGGTTGTCTGTTCCGCCGCAAAGTAGTCGTACGTTTGCGTCTTTAAATACCTTCTCCATGGCCTTAGCGTTCTTTAACACTTGGGCCGCATAGACTTTGAAGTTTGAGTGCCCGGCTTCGCCAAAGGCTACAGCCTTAGCCGCAATGATATGCATGTGCGGACCGCCCTGCATGCCTGGAAATACTGCCTTGTTTATCTTCTTGGCCAGCTCCTCACTTTCTCGAACAAGAATCATACCGCCACGTGGACCACGAAGAGTCTTGTGAGTAGTAGTGGTCATGACGTCAAAACCATAATCAAATGGATTCTTGAGTACTCCACCAGCGATAAGTCCCGCGATGTGCGCGACGTCCGCAACAGTGATGGCCCCTACCTCTTTGGCTATCTCCACAAACTTCGCGTAATCAAGCTCGCGACTATAAGCTGAGAAGCCGGCCAAAATAATCTTTGGCTTATGCTCGAGAGCAACGCGTCGTAGTTCCTCAAAATCAATTTCGCCGGTGTTTACGTCCTTCATCTTGTACCGCACAAAGTTAAAGACTTTGTTGATGGCGGTGGTTGGATGTCCGTGGGTTAAGTGCCCGCCGTGACTGAGGTCCATACCGAGCACAGTGTCACCCGGCTCCATAAGCGCAAAGTACATTGAGACGTTGGCGGCAGCTCCACCAAGTGGCTGCACATTAGCGTACGCCGCTCCAAAGAGCTTCTTGGCGCGCTCGATAGCGATGGTCTCCATGAGGTCAGTGTACTTCTGTCCGCCGTAATAGCGTTTGCCTGGGTAGCCCTCAGAATATTTGTTAGTAAAAACTGAACCATTGGCTTCACGCACAGCTTTTGAGACATAGTTCTCACTTGGAATCAGCTCTACTCCCTTTCGCTCCCGCTCCTCTTCCCCAATGAGGGTCGCGTATAGTTCTGGATCTTGGTCTTTGATGAATGGATATTCGCTCATACTATATAAATTATTTACCAGTACTTCCAAAGGCTCCCTCGCCTCTTGAAGAATCTTCTAAACTGTCTACGACCTCCAATTCTGGCTGCTCAATCTTTTGAATCAAAATCTGAGCCACCTTCTGCCCAGGTGCAAACGTGTACACTTCACTGCTGGTATTAAAAAGCCCCACAAATATCTCGCCACGGTAGCCGGCATCAATTACTCCACCAAGGGTCTTCAGTCCTCCCTTCTGTGAAATACCACTCTTGTCCCAAATCAGTCCAACATGCCCTTCAGGAATCTGCATCGCGATGCCGGTAGGCACTGAAGCACGCTCACCAGGGTTAATGATTACCTCGGTTGTGGTACAGAGGTCCAAACCAGCGTCGGTGGTGTGGGCAAAGCTCGGTACCACTGCCGCTTCATGCATTTTTTTTATAAAAAGTTTCATAGGATTTAGATGGCGGTTTTAATGTATGAATAAATATCTTCATGGATGGCTTCT
>Ga0209343_10007862_pt1 | contig 12503 bp, 15 predicted proteins | sample RifCSPlowO2_02_FD_184026 | JGI IMG/M metagenome (GOLD analysis project Ga0209343, IMG submission 184026) | Groundwater microbial communities from Rifle, Colorado - Rifle CSP2_plank lowO2_0.2 (SPAdes) (version 2) | ecosystem: Environmental > Aquatic > Deep subsurface > Groundwater | place... | reverse complement strand
GCTAGCACTCGTTTTGGTCTATCTGATGCAACGCCAGTCCGCTGTCCGGCGACTGAAGCGGAAACTATTTGAGGCACAGTTAGCTCTTAGAGGTGCGGAGCAGGAGACGTCGATACAGGTATTTCTAGCTTTACCGGAGAGACCCCAGTTTCGAGACGCCCTTGCGATGGAATTTCGCAGGGGATCTGCGGGGGGGACCCAATTGTCTGCGGTCGTGTTCCAACTTGTGAAAGGCTCCAGGCAACAATTGGCACTCCTGGTAAGTGCGTTAAGAACCTTGTTGCGCCGCGGAGAGAGCATGTATCGAGTCGGTGAACGGGGAGTTGTAATAATCCTGCCAAGTACGTCGTTGGCCAGCGCGGCCTCCTTTGCCGCTCAAGTAGAGCAATTCGTTGGTATTGCGAAAGAAGATATGCAGACCCGAGTGACAAGCTATCCGGAGGAAGTTTCAAGTTTAAGAGAATTAGAAGAAAAACTGTTGAGCGAAGGCGGTCGCCTAATCTCTGCTGTCTGAGAGTAGATATAGGCACCAGCGAAGTATTTCCTGGCAAAGCCGTCATTCTACGAGGTGTGCTGAGAACATTTGCGCGGGGCACTGAAGGGTGCCGGCAGGGTTCGTAGATCGGGTGGCGGGGCCGCCGGTTCTAGACTTTGGAGTCACGACGTGAACAATGCGCTGGCGTGCTCGGCACTAAAATCCGTCGGCCTTAATCTAAATGAGAGCTATTGAATCACAGTGAAAGTTCTAATTGCGGATGATGAACCGGTCCACACTTTTCTCTTGGAAATGTTTTTGAAGAAGTGGGGCTATGAGGTCACGAGCACCGATAACGGGGAAGAGGCGCTGCAAATCCTGCTGGGGGAGAGTTTCCCCGATTTGGCGATCCTGGACTGGATGATGCCCAAGTTGGAAGGTGTCGAAGTTTGCCGAAGGGTAAAGAATGTGTTTGGAAAAGCGAACATTTACATCCTTTTGCTAACAGCAAAAGCCCAGGTGGTGGACAGGCAAAAGGCTTTTGGGTCTGGTGCAGACGATTACATGACGAAACCCTATGACCCGGAGGAATTGCGTTGCAAGCTGCTGAAGGGCTGTCAAATCATCAAATCAAAGCAGCGCGGGACTCATCAATCTTCTCGATCGAGTGTAACGGCGCGCTCTGCAACTTCGATTCAGGAGGAGTGAAAGAACTGTGGCTTACGAAGCTTTTCTCAGACAGGAACGGACGGAACTCGAGCTGAGCGATGACAGGTACGCCGGAGGATACGGTAAGCCACATCAGTGGTCATCGGTGAGGAGCCACAGAGGATGAAAGAACAAAGAAGGGGCCGCCGCTTTAGCGTCACTCTTTCCGTCTTGGTGCGAGCGAAGAACAGTGTTGAACCTCACATTGAAACAACCGCAACCGACATGGGTTCCCGCGGAATTTTTATCGGTCGCACAACGGGTTGGGGTTTGGGAACGCAACTCGAAATGGAAATTGTTCTTCCGATTGCGCCGGACAAGGAATGTCCGCTAGTTCGCTGTACTGGAACGGTTGTTCGATTCCAGGAATCCAAGGCCGGTCGTAAAGCTGGTGTTGGAATTGCCATATCGAACTATCAATTCATTAGAAATGGAAGGGTTAAAACCTCCGGCAGCTAGAGGCTGTATTGGGCGTGAGGCAAATCAATCTTTGTGAACAGTTGATCGCGGCTAACCCCGATCTGAAAGGTTTGCAACCTGCCCGAGACTCAATCTGAATCGGGCACACAGACCAAGAGTTGCTTAGGTTCGGCGACGATACTGTGGGGACGAAAGAGTGAAATTATCCTTTAGCATCTCGGGCCTGCTGATTCTTATCAAGGTCTTGCTCATTGTTATGGCCGCAGAGGCGTCCGTGATGTTCGTGCTCATGATTTCCCCAGTGGAATTCTCACCATTTGTAGAGTTGATGGTAGATGCCGCGCTGTTGGGGATTATCAGCAGCCCGTTCTTATTTTGGCTTGTAATCAAACCATTCAAGACTGCCGCAATAGCGGAAGCTGAGAAGTTCCGGAATCTACTGGATTCGGCGCCGGACGGGATACTCGGGGTAGCACCAGACGGCAAAATCAATTTTGCCAATGGTCAGGCGTTGATGATGTTTGGATATTCGCAACAGGAGTTGGTCAATCAGCTCGTCGAGAGCCTAATCCCGGAACGGTTTGCTAAACAACATCCGAGGGAGAGAGGACAATATTTTTTGTCTCCCAGTACGCGGTCCATGGGAGCGGGAAGAGAACTGTTCGGCCAGAGGAAGGACGGCACGGAGTTTCCGGTCGGTATCAGTCTGAGCCATTTGAAAACGGTACAAGGATCGATTGCGTTGGCCATCGTGAGGGATATCACGTCACAGACACTTGTAAGAAATGAGATTGTCACGGCGAATCGTAAGCTCAAGGAGCAGATGGAAGAACTCCAACGCCGCACCCTCGAACTGGACCATCTGAACGAGATGGGGGAGATGCTCCAAGCATGCATGAACATCGATGAGGCCTGCGAAATTACTAAGCAATATGGGAAGCAGCTGTTTCCTTCCGTTGCCGGTGCGGTTTTCTTAATTAGCCCTTCAAGAGATGTGGTGGAACCAATGGCGAGTTGGGGTAACTTTTCTTCCCCATTGACTGTGTTTTCCCCGGACGCCTGCTGGGCTTTGCGGCGGGGACGCATCCATACGAGAACAGAGATAGGATGTAGTACTAATTGTCATCATGTAGACCCGACATGCTCTCGAAGCTACCTTTGCATACCATTGCTGGCTCAGGGAGATGCTTTGGGGGTGCTCCATTTGCTCAAAGAAGCCAGGGATGGCGAGCCAGATGCAGTCCCCTGGACTGATTCGAAGCGCCAACTCGCAGTAGCAGTGGCAGATGACATTGGGCTGGCATTCGCCAATCTGCGGCTGCGGGAAGCGCTGCGCAATCAATCCATATGTGATTCGCTGACAGGACTCTACAATCGGCGTTTTGTGGAGGAATGGCTACATCGCGAGATTCCGCGTGCCACACGTAATAAGTATCCGATCGCGGCCATCATGTTTGATTTGGATCATTTTAAGCGTTTCAACGATACGTTTGGCCATGAAGGAGGCGACCTCGTGCTGCGGGAGTTCGGTTCTTTTCTTCTCAAACAGATCCGTGAGGGCGACATTGCTTGTCGATTTGGAGGGGAGGAATTTGCCGTTCTTATGCCCGGAACCGCTCTTGACGTCGCCGTACAGCGTACGGAAGTTATGCGCAAAGGAACGGAGGATTTGGTGGTTCGCCTGGGTGGGCAGACACTCGGGAAAATCACGTTGTCAGCTGGAGTAGCTTGTTTCCCGGAGCACGGAACTTCCGCCGAGCAACTGTTCAAGGCCGCTGATGATGCCCTTTATCGGGCCAAGGGTGAAGGAAGGAATCGTGTCATCGTTGCAGAGCCTCGGAGGGACATGCACGTGACTCAATAGCAATGCTGCGACTGCATCGAGTTACTTAGGTAAATAAGGAGGGATAATGCCAAGAAAATTGAGCGTGTCAGTGGCAAAGCCAAGGAACGCGAGCATACAAGATGTTCCGACTCCGTCCGTTGGGAAAAAGTGGGAATCCAGGTCGGGAAAAAAGAAACCTTATACATCCCCAGTTCTGATCGAGTACGGGAATGCGAAGAAGCTGAGAGCGATGCTGGATATCCCAGCAACAAAACAGAATTAGCAGAACGTTGAGTGCTTCTGTAATCGATTGTTGGGTGCTCGCCCATTTCCTTCTGGAGAGACCTATGTTAGATCGCAATGTCTTATTGCTCGCTGCGGAGGGATGGGACATGCCGGATTTGCCGCACTGGCTCTTCCAATATTCCAAACTGACCCGCCTCCAGACGCTCGGAGAGTTGCGGGACCTGCTGAGAAACGGGGAATACGACGCTCTGTTTTGCGCCGAATCCCTGCGGTCGGAGACCTGGCGTACGGTCGTGGCAGAGGTCCACAAGCTCTCTCCCGGCTTGCCGGTGATCATCGTGTCCAGGAATGGAGGGGAGAAGGAGTGGCTGGAGGTGCTCGCCGCCGGCGCATTTGACTTGCTCGTGCCACCCTATGGCCAGCGTCAGGTGCTTTCCCTTTTGGAACATGCGGCGTCGTCGCGCATGGCGAAGGACTGGCAAAAGGTGCCCCCGCCCTCCGCGGCGAAGGCTTGCTAGCTGCAAGGAGGTTCCATTTGGCCAGGGACCAAGAAAGCGGCGCGCCCGTGAGAAGGGATAGACCGTTGCGGTTTGATCCGTAATAGAGCCCAACGGGCGAAAAGAGAAGTGTTGCTAACCTGTTGAAGTCTCAACGGCATGTTGACATCAACAATAATGGAAGCCGGACGCAGGAAAAGGTTGTCTTAGCCTGTGGCGACAAACAGCGAGGACCAATCCAAAGGGGTTGACGCAGAAGCTCTTTTTCCTGCAACAGAGGTGAGCTCGCCAGAAAATGGTCGGCCTATCGAAGGTGTCTTCCGACCGGACAGGCGTGCTCTAACTGAACGGCGCTCCTATCCGCGATACCCCTTCACTACGAGTTCGGAAATTATGGACCTTGCGTCTGGAGCAGAGTGTGCGGCACGGACCAGTGACATCAGCCTGGGAGGCTGCTTTGTGGATACGAGCAGCCCCTTCCCGACGGGGACAGTGGTGAAGGCACGCCTCACGAAGGACAACAAATCATTTGTAGCGCAGGCAGTCGTCGCTTCTTCGATGGCTAGCATGGGTATGGGCCTGAAATTTGTGAATATTGGGGCGAGGCAGTTGCAAGTCCTAACGAGCTGGATCGGACAGCTTAGTGGCGAATTACCCCCTGAGTCCGCGGCATTCGATCAAGAGGAGGTGGTGGAAGCTTCCGCCGACCTCCGTTTGAAAGATGAACAAAAATACGTTTTGAGCGAGCTGATTGTTGCACTCATGCGAAAGGGCATATTGACCGAAGGCCAAGGGAAGGAAATGATTCGGAGACTTCTTCTGTAGACCGGGATGAGAAAGAAGATCCTGAGGGTGATTTCTGCGCGCATGGGATGTTTCCGGGGTGTACACGTCCGGAATTCTGAAGTAGCTCATAGGCAGCGAAGTAAGGAGTAAACCCCTATGCAATCAACTGAGGTGTTGGCCGGACAAGCTAGACGATTAATCGGGGATTCTCCGCAGATGAAAGAGATTCGCCAATTAATTGAGAAGGCCTCGCGATTCCGTTGCCCAGTCATAATTCAGGGCGAAAGCGGTACGGGAAAGGAACTTGTGGCAAGAATGCTTCATGATATCGCCCCATCACATGACAAACCATTTCAGGTCATAGACTGCCAGCTCTGGTCAACAACGAGTGAACCGGAATTGTTGCGTCGTGAGCTTATGGAGGCAGCCCACGGCGGAACAATCTTTTTCCGAGAAATCGCTGGTTTGCCGTTAATTCTTCAGCCTTGCGTCGAATGCCAGATACGGCAGACCGAAGTGTTCAGTGGATGTAGAACGAAAGTCAGGGGTCCATGGTTTCGCGTAATCGCCGCGACCAGTTCTGATTTGTCGGCAGAAGTGTCCGAGGGCCGCTTCCGCCAAGGCCTTTACTACTCATTGAATGTATTACCGATGACTATTCCCCCGCTGCGGGAACGAAGAGAGGACATTCCCATCCTGGCGGATTACATTTGCCGAACACTGTATGAAGATTGGTGTGGTGAAGCACCGGTCGGTCCCTTGGCGCTCTCCGGTCAGGACATCGATCGTCTCATAGCTTATAACTGGCCTGGGAATGTTCGTGAGCTTGAGAATTGTTTGATGCGGGCAACGATACTCGGCTCACTTTCGGCAATCACACTCCCGAGCGACTGTGCTCATCGTCCGCATCCCGCGATGGGTAGAACGAATTCAGGCGCCCATCCAATCCCCCTTGACGAAATTGAGCGCGCAGCGATTGTAAATGCCCTCGCAGTTGCCGACGGAGACAAACTGCTTGCAGCGCGGTGGCTAGGGATCGGGAAAACCACGTTGTATAGAAAATTGAAGAAATATCGGCAAATGTAAGGTGGTAGGCAAGGCTCAGAATTCGCCAGTCCTCTTCTTGTCGGGATTCTCAGAGGATAGATGGAGAGACCGATGACCGATAGTGGTCGTGGGGTTACGAGCAAGGATCGAATGGGGCAGGACCCTCAGACTTTTTCAAATATTTTGCAGGAAAAGATAGCGGCCGTTGAGAAACGGGACTGGGAGCTGTGGATCATAGCCTTGACGGTGCTGGGAATTCTCGTCGCAGGATTTCTCTTCGTAATTTGGCCCGCCATCGTTTTGGGGCAGGAGGTTATCTACATCCAGGCCCGGATCTCCTCACAACTCGCCGTTGGCTTGTTCATCGTGGTTGTTTTATTGGGAATATATTTGGTTAGCAAGCAAATGCAGATTCGAAAACAGCGGCTCGGTTCCATCATGGATGCATGGAATTCTTCTCTCTCGCACGCTCAATTGTTGATTGATCCGTTGACGAAGGTGTTTAACCGGTCGGCCATAGAGGAGATTTTGGGCAGGGAAGTAAAGCGTGTCCAGCGGAAGCAATCAACGTTGGTATTTTTGTATATTGATGTCGATAACTTCAAAGCCGCAAACACGCGCTACGGACATCTGTCGGGAGATTATCTTTTGGTAGAAGTGGGAGCTATTCTTAAACAATGCGCGCGCGGTTCCGACTACATCATTCGCATAGGAGGAGATGAATTTCTGGTAGCCCTGGTGGATACGGATCTCGCAGGGGCAGAAACCGTCAAAGCCAGGATTAACCGCCAAGTCGCTGGCTGGAATCAAAGTACCACGCTGCTTGGTTTCCGTCTGGCTCTAAGCATTGGCGTTCAGGAGTTCACGCCGACTAAATCGCTCGATGAAATTGTGGCTCAGGCCGATTCCAAAATGTTTGCCGAAAAGAATAGGTGTCGTTCGCCAAAACCAGATCGCGCGGTGAGATGAATTCGGTGCCTCCCTCTGGTGATCGGCGGTTTCTATTCCCGGATCAGGGGTTCATCGCACAGGTCGATCAACATCGAGTGGTGCTGGTTGTTGAACCAGAGACGGAAGACTTCGAAACTGCGGTCTTTAGGCCAAGTTGCCGTATCCCGGTACCAACCATCGAATTGCTCAGTGAAAATCTCCTCGCATAGGCTAGGCAAGAGGGCATCCAGCTCCTCGTGTGAGCCGCATTCCGGGATGAGATAGATGGTTGGCTCGTGGGCAAGCTCCTGCAAAGTGACATCGCGGCTGGTTGGAGTTGTTGCATGCAGCCAATCGAGAAATGGCTGCTTTGGGGTAACCCACCAGCGCTGATCGGTTCAGCGTTTTCATGCTGTCCCCTCCGCTGTTAGGCCGCGCGCCGTTCGTAGCGGTGGTGTAAGCCGCCCACCTGCGGGATGGCAACGACGGCGCCCTGTGTCATAACCATCCGCGAGTCGGGCGCGTCCTTCTCCAATGCAAGGTGCGTTCGCGAGCGATGGTAGTATGCGAAGTAGCTTCGCAGTATGGTTCGCAGGTGCCGCTGGCTCAGAACCACGATGTGGTCCAGGCATTCCCGGCGAATGGACCCGATCAGCCGTTCTGCATAGCTATTCTGCCAGGGGCTTCGTGGAGCAGTGATAATCTCTTTCACTCCCAGCGACCGCACACGGCGCCGGAATTCCAAACCATAAATTCCATCCCGGTCGCGGATCAAGAACCGTGGAGCGTCTCGATCTGCGAACGCTTCGACCACCCGTTGCGCCGTCCATTCGGCGGTGGGATGGTCCGTCACGCCGAAGTGGAGCACCTTGCGGCGTTTATGTTCCAGGATCAGAAACACATACAGTACGCGGAAGGTGGCGGTGGGGACGGTGAAGAAGTCCATCGAGACGAGTTCCCCCACGTGATTCTTCAGAAACGTCCTCCAGGTCTGCGACGGTGGTCGCTTGATGGTGCGCAGGATACGCGAAACCGTCCGCTCCGAGACCTCCACCCCCACCTTGAGCAACTCTCCATGAATCCGGGGCGCGCGCCACAACGGATTCGCAATCGCCATGGTTTGAACCAGGCCGCGGAGGTTCTCTCCAATCGGAGGCCGGCCCGGGGGCCCAGCGGACACCTGAGATAGCTCGGACCAATACTTGCAGAATCGACGCCGATGCCAACGCACAACCGTATCGGGGTGAACGATGAACAAAGCGCGACGCCAGTCCTTCCAAAAGCCGGACAGTATGATCCAAAACCAACGGTCCCGGTCGACTAGCCGAGGACGCCTGTTCGTCCGTTTGTAGACAGCGAGCTGTTGGCGCAAGGCAAGATTCTCAAATGCCACGGCGCGGTGACCGCCGAGCAGCAGAAAGAGCAATCGGAAAACAGAAAAGATGGATGCCAGCATAGTCGAAAGATTGTGCCGACATCAAGTCAGAAAAGCAACCTCGCCATGATGGACTAAAATGCGAATCGGGTTAACGTGCACCCTTGGGCGACACTCCTCTCCTCCAGGGACCGGTTGCGATCCTTGCATTCCCGAAACGTTGGCACTTCATCATTCCGAGTGTTCCTTTTCTGCGCCTTCTGAGTTGGCCTTTTCTGGTTCCGGATCAAGTTGCGGTAGACCATAGAGCTCTCGGAATTTGTTGAGCGTTTCTCTTGGCAACTTAGTATGCAATGGTCGTCCGGCGATGCTGGGTATCTCTTTATCTCCAGCGTCCTTGGATGGATCGCTATCGGCCAATGGGATCTTGCCATCGTGCCGGTCCCAAATCTCTTTCGCGGCCGTAGGGTCTCCCTTTAAAGCCTGGCGCAGTCTTGCATGAACGAACAGTTCTCCCCAACTCCGCTTTTCGGCGTCAGTGAGACAGGCCTCCTTCAATAGTTCCCTCAACGCATCCGTAAGGCTGTCCTTTTTCTTGGGTCGTCCGCGTGGGTTGCCGCTTTCGCCTTTCTTCCACCTATTCTCAATCGGCGGTAAGGGGCGACCCCTGTTCGGTCTGTCGTCCATGAATCCTTACCTTTGTGTTGTGCTCCGGCGCAACACACTTGGGATGTTCTTGTAGTTTCGGTTTTAAGCCCAGACCGGCAAGCCGCTCCAGCGCGACGGCTACGAAGGGTGGGGAGAGCTCCATAGCGTAGCACACTCGGCCTAGCTGTTCAGCCGCGACCAATTGTGTTCCACTTCCGCAAAACGGTTCAAAGCAAAGTCCGTCGCGCTCGGTATGCTGCCGCATAGGGATAGCGAATAGTTCAGTCGGCTTTTCCGTAGGATGAACACTCGGTTCACCCGGTCGCAGCGTTGGAAGAGACCACACGCTGGGAGGATAATCGTCAGCAAATCGTTTGGGCTTCTTGCCCCTCAGCCAGCCGAAGAAGCACGGTTCGTGCTGCCACATGTACCAGGATCGGGTCAGGATCGGGCGGTCTTTGACCCAGATGATTTGCTGATGAACGAATGTGCCATATTTCTCCCAGACCGATTCGAGAAGGGCTTGTCTCCGGCTAGCATGCCAGCAATACCAGGCAGCATCGTCGGTGATCGCATGCTTTAGCGCCACACTAATAAATGCGTCATAGAGTGCGTGCCCTTTTTCAGGACTATCTACATCAGAGTACTTGTCGCTCCAGTCTTTGTCGCCGGGATGTTTTCGGCCGAGCCTCTTAGTCCATCTGTGCGGGTGGTTGGTGCCATTGTAATCGACCAGATAGGGGGGATCCGTGCAGAACAGAGAGGCGCGTTGGCCGCCCATCAGCCGCTGAACGTCGTATTCGGAGGTGCTGTCTCCGCAGAGTAACCGGTGCTTTCCGATGGACCACAACTGCCCGCGGGAAGTCCGCCATTTCCTCTGCAATTCTGCCGCTCGATCAATGAGCGGGATCGGATCGTCCTGTTCGATACCGAATTGTTCTTGAAACAGGTCCTCGAAGCCCGTGCCGGTGAGTTCGCCGGCGTTTCCTAGCTCCTCAATGATCCGCTTAAGCTCGCCATCGTCCCAGCCGCCTAGGATCGTGGTCTGGTTGTCGGCGAGCAGATAGGCTTCCGCCTCGCGGTCATTTGCGAAGGCGACACCGAGGACGACCGGCACGAACCATTCCCCGTTCTGGACGCGAATGCGATCAGGCGGCTCTTTGCCCTCGGCTTTCGCTTTTCGGAGCGATTCGAGCCGTCCATGGCCGACCACCAGCCGTCCCGTCCGGTCGTCGACGATCATTGGAGACACGTATCCGAAACGCCCCATGGAAGCGAGCACGGCTTCGATCTGATGTCTTTTGGGATTGCGTCTGGCTGGCTTAAGCGCAGACAGCGGCAGGTATTCAACTCTAAGCTGATACTGGTTCGAGATTTTCTTTAGAACTAGATTCGACTTTCGGCTCATCATCGTGTTCTGGTCTGCCTCCAGAGCCCACGATACAAAGCCGCTCGATGGAATTTCCACGAAAAAGATTGGAGCGACTAAACACTCCTTTCGATCGGAAATAGTTCATTTATGCAATCACCCTGGTTTGAAACCCGCGTCTTTCGAACCATACTTCTTCACATGGGTAGCGCCCACACCGCCTCCCACCCTCTCATCCATTTCCGCGTAGCCTTGGAATTCTCGTAAACATCTGCATCCAGGGATCCCATGGCGTTCACGTGTTCCTCGTATTCGGTGAGCCAACGGCGAATTAGATGGAAATAGTTCTTCATCCGCTGCGCGTACTCTTGCGTTGCCTCGTGTACCTCATCCGCGTACTCTGTAGCGCCAAGGCGGATTCTGACAGCCTCGTCGATGCTCGATTCCGTCCGGCGCTGCCACACAATACTTGCTTCCCAATGTCGCTCTAACCGCTTCCACAGCCGCTCTAGCGCCTCCGCCCTACTCGAATTGCTGTTACGAGCAACTTCCTTCAATTTACAACGGAATCTCTTGAAGCTGTCCAGCAGCCCACCGTCAATCGCCTTCTGGATATCCGCTTGCTTCACTGAGCGAATCTGGAGACGCACTGCCGGACAGCCCTCCTCGGAATTGTATTGAATGTTTTGTCCTAAAAAGGACGTTTCCAATTCCGCAATTCGACATTCAACCTCTTTGACCTTGAGAGAAGGCTCTCTCCGGTGCTCCCGATAGAGCTTCCATAACACGTAAGCAACGACTCTGACACATTCAGCGTCCGTGGCCGGATGCATGAGTTCTCGGTATGTACTGCGAAGGCTCACCGCCTCGGGGAACGCCTCCATCCAGTGGATAGCGGTTTGCAAGGCAGCCGCCGCGCTAGAAAGAAGCGCCGCCGACATCCGCTCTGGACGGCTGCTAACTAGGTTCCCGTTTTGCAGCCCAGCTACCTGCTTCATGCTAATCTGCAAGCTCTTAAAGACTTTGGATAGGGAGCGAGCCTGCCGCCTCCACCGCGGAAACGAACCTGTCTTGATGCCTAGAGGAAAGGGATAGATCGGACTGATGCCTTCAAGGACCCAGTATTTTCCAACCGTCCTGAGCCTGTGCGCCAAATGCGCCTGAAATATATAACTGGCCGCCACAAGCTGGGCACTTTCCTCAAGCGGTAGCAGCGCGGGATGACACACGATCTGTTGTAGGGTTTGCATGCCATCCTTTTGGTCATCATTTCCAAGTGTGGAAGAACTAACCATGTGGACATAGACCAGATCATTAGGACTCGCGGCAGTCTGGTCGGTCTCGGGCTTCTTTAGTTTGAGGGCAATATCTGGGTCGTATTTTTGCTCGGGGTTCCAGCGCAATGCCAGGAAAAGGCGCATTACCCTGTCCATTGACTTACTATCGGGGGATAGACATTTGCCATTTTCTGTTTTCCCATCCCGTCCCTTGCGAGGGCGTGTCGCAGCCATCTTCAATTCCTCCTTCCACATTTCGCAGCTTAGCAGCAGTTAGCGGGGTGTCAATCACAAGTTTTGGACGCAGAAGCGAGACGCTGTGAATGACCCGTGAATACCCCGTTCATGGGCCGTTCACGGGAAAAAGTATCTTTTGAGGCAACGAAGCTAGGCGAAATCTTCGCGCGCCCAGCGTGAGTTAGCACGACTGGCTCGCGAGAATTGGGAGGTGGTTCCTTGCTTACCCGACGCTTCTCGAAGCCTATACGCTTGTGCTTTATCGATTGGGAAACCGAGGCGCGTCTGGTTGGCTCAAGGATATGCTCGCCGGCGCGGCGGTGATCAATCCGGCTCTTGAGAATTATCGCGAAGCGGCGTCAATACTTGCCGGTATGAAGGACCAGTCCATCACGCTATTCGATGCCACCGTAGCGGTTCCTGCCACCCGCTTGGCAATTGAAGTGTGGACCTACGACCGTCATTTCGATGTCATGAAGACCTCAGTATGGCGCTTCAGAGCCCGTAGATCCGAGCAAGACAATCGAGCAGATTTTCCTTGCCTTCTCTCTTATATTCCGCAATCCTGTCCAAGCAAAATGAGCCTGCCCCCTGGGGTGAGACAACCAGTTAAGACACTGGTCGCCGTTCGATGGAAAACGCTCGACCGACGATACGACTGTA
>Ga0209343_10007858_pt1 | contig 12507 bp, 12 predicted proteins | sample RifCSPlowO2_02_FD_184026 | JGI IMG/M metagenome (GOLD analysis project Ga0209343, IMG submission 184026) | Groundwater microbial communities from Rifle, Colorado - Rifle CSP2_plank lowO2_0.2 (SPAdes) (version 2) | ecosystem: Environmental > Aquatic > Deep subsurface > Groundwater | place... | reverse complement strand
CGGCGTCGTGCTCATCTTCGCCAGCGCCTCGCGCGTCAGCCGCCTCGGACGATCGCGGGCCGCCGTTTCCCACGACCAGAAGTACGCCGCCAGCGATCCTTTCTCGTCAATCAGTTCGAGCGCCCGCCTGGCGTTGTTGATGGTGGATTCGATCTTGCCCCGGTGCCGGACGATGCCGGCATCGCCCAGGAGGCGGCGGATGTCACGCGCACCGAAGCGCGCGACGGCCTCGGGGTCGAACTGCGCGAACGCGCGGCGGAAGTGGTCGCGCTTGCGGAGAATGGTGATCCAGCTCAGGCCGGACTGAAAGCCTTCCAGGCAGATCTTCTCGAACAGCCGGCGATCGTCGGCGACCGGACGGCCCCACTCCGTGTCGTGATACGCGATGTAGAGGGGGTCGTCGCCCGGCCACGAGCAGCGCTTCACGCCTTCGCTTTCTCCTTCGCCTTCTCCTTCGCGGCCGCTTCCTGCGCGGCCTCCGCTTCGAGCTCGGCTTTCAGCCGGTCGAACTCGGCCCGGACCTCGGGCGCGACGTCGGGATACCGCGGATCGATGGTTTCGATCGCGTCGATCACGGTGGCGGCCACGACGAGCCGCGTCAGCCACTTCCGGTCGGCGGGCACGACGTGCCACGGCGCCCACGCCGTGGCCGTGTTCCTGATGGTGTCTTCGTAGGCCTTCATGTAATCGTCGTAGTAATCCCGCTCCTTGACGTCGGTCGGCGAGAACTTCCAGTTCTTCCCAGACTCTTCGATTCGCTTCAGGAATCGCCGCCGTTGTTCCTTCCGGGAGACGTGCAGGAAGAACTTCTTCACGACGACGGCCTGTCGCGACAGGTACTTCTCGAACGCGTTGATGTCTTCGTAGCGCTCTTTCCAGATGTTCTTGGTCACCAGCGCCGGCGGCAGCTGCTGCCGCTTGAGGATGTTCGGGTGCACGCGCACGACCAGCGTCTCTTCGTAGTAGGAGCGGTTGAAGATGCCGATGTGGCCGCGCCGCGGCAGGTGCTTCGAGGTGCGCCACAGGAAGTCGTGGTCGAGGTCCTCGCTCGAGGGCGCCTTGAAGGAATAGACCTCGCAGCCTTGCGGGTTCACGCCCGACATCACGTGCTCGATCGTGCCGTCCTTGCCGGCGGCATCCATGGCCTGGAAGATCAGCAGGAGCGACCAGCGGTTGTCGGCGTAGAGGCGCTCCTGCAGCATGGCCAGGCGCTTGATGCCCTGCTTCATCATCTCGTCGGCGATCTTCTTCAGCTTCCTGCCCCACTGGTCCGCGGGGTCGACCTCACTCAGTCGGAACCGCCTGCCGTCGGAGATGCGGTAGCGGGCGGCCATTTCAGCGGTGGTGGGCACGGGCATAGACCGCCGATACTACCTCGACTTGCGGGTGGGTGCCGGGGCGAGGATGGCCAGCACGAGGAGTCGCGAATCCCCGGTATTTCTCACGCCGTGGGGCACGCCCTCGGGTGCGACCAGCAGATCGCCCGGCGTCATCGCCAGCTCACGGCCCTCGAGCAGGAACACGCCCTCGCCCTCGAGCACGTGATAGACCTTGTCCTGCCCCGCATGGGCATGGAGCGCGTGTTCCTGGCGCGGCTCGAACGCGTTCAGGCCCACCAGGATCCGCGGCGATTCGAAGATCGTCGTCTTGCCCATTTTCGCCGCGGAGTAGGCGGCATGTTCCCGAGGCCGAATGACGGCAGGGTGGTTCACAGGGGCCTCCGGGCGCTGATGTTGAGGCGCCAATAGTCGAGGGTGAACGGCGGGTCGTCGTGAGCGGCCAGCTCCGTGATGCGATCCAGGAACGCCTGCTTCAGGGCCGGGTCGGGCAGGCGCTCGAGATGCGGGTGATAGATCACGGTGGTGACGAACTCGCGATAGTCCGCCTCGGTCGCCAGCGTCGTCGGCGCCGGCTCGATGCCGGTGTCGATGTCCACGAACCCGGCGGCGGCGAGGCGCGCGGCCGTGGCCTCCGCCGAGGCAAACTCCCACGGCCCGGGCCAGTCCTCGAAGTAGCGCGCGAACGGTTCGGCGTGCATCAGTTGGGCGGCGAGCGCGTGCGCCCTGACGAGGTTGGCGCCGCCCCCGCACTGCGACATCAGCCGGCCGCCGGGCCGCAGTGCGCGCAGGATGTTGCCGAACAGCGCCTGGTGATCCTTGATCCAATGGAACGTGGCGGTGCTGAACACCAGGTCGGCCCACTCGGCGAAGGGCATGGCGGGCAACGACACTTGCACGAACGACACCCGGCCGCCGAAGACCGGCCGCAGGTTGGCGCGCGCGGTGATCAGCATGTTCCACGACCGATCGATGGCGATCAGCCGGCCGCGCGGCAGCCGCTCCATCAGCTCGCCGGTGAGCCGCCCGCTGCCGCAGCCGGCGTCGATGGCGCGCTCGTCGCCGTTCACCGTGAGCCGGGCCAGGACCTTCTGTCCCCAGCCCGTCTGCGGCCCGGAGACCTTGTGATACGCCGCGGCATTCCATTCGGTCATAGAGTTAAGAGTGCAGAGTTAAGAGTTAAGAGTTACGCGACGATGAAGTACAAGCCCAGGACCACACGCGCTGCCTAGTAGGTCCAGGACCGGAACGCGATCATGTCCCACCACGACAGGTAGGCTGAGAGCACCAGGGCCGCGCACGACACCGCCAGGCCGTAGGCGCGAAGCCAGCGGCCGGCGTCGTTGCGCCACGCGTCGATGGTGAAGAATGCGGCCAGGAGCACGGCGACAGGCAGCATCACGGAGCCGGTGAAGATGGCGCCGGTCCAGAGGTTGGGCCAGCCCAGATTCAGGTCGCTCACGTTCATCACGCCCACGAACGGCAGGGCCGCGCCCAGCGCGCACAGCAACAGCGCGGTCTTGAGCCACCAGAATCCCGACGGCTCGGCGCGCCGCGCGTGCACGATCCAGACGAACAGGAGCGCGAGCGGCGTCAACACCAGCCCGAACGAGATCAGCACCGGCCAGCGCACGATCTCCACAAGCCACCGCGAGCGGCGCTCGGCATACGAGAAGCCGCCCGTGAAGACCATCGTGCCGACATCGTCGGTGGTGAACACCCGCGTGGCATCGACGTCGGCGTCGGCGCGGAACAGCGTGTCCGAGACGGGGAACAACCGCGCCCGCGGACCAAACACCGGATTGGCATAAAGCGCCTCGCCGTCGACGGCGATCGACCGTCCCGACCGCAGCCATTCGATGAAGGCGAACGCCTGGTTGCGCGGGTTGGCGTCGTGGTAGTAGCCCTCGTACTTGCGCAATGTTGCCGCGGGGACGAGCACCTGCGGCTTGGGCGGCGGCTCCACGTCCGACTTCAAGTACTGGATCGCTAGCGATTGAATTCGCCGCATCGCCTCGGGCGAGTGCGTCGAGTTGAGCAACACGACATAGCCCACGTCGCGCGCGATTGAGTACGCGTACTGCGAGCTGAAGCCCTCGATGCCGCCGCCATGGCCGAGCAGGGGAAACGGCCCGGACAGCAGGCTGCTGATGCCCGTGCCGTAGCCGTTGCGCAGGCCGGCATCGGACGCCAGCGACGTCCGCGGATGCTCCATGTTGCTCAGGTACTCCGGATCGACGACGAGCTCTTCGCTCGTTTCTCCCCAGTTCAACAGGAGGTGCACGAACTTGCCCAGCTCCGCGGGCGAGGTGTGCAGGTTGCCGGACGGCCGCAGGTAAATCTGCGGATACGTGACGGGCGGGCCGGATCGATCGCGATAGCCCCTTGCCAGCAGCGCCTCGTCTTCGGCAGTGAGGCGGAAGCTGCTCGACGTCATGCCCGCGGGCGTGAAGATCTTCTCGGCGATCACGTCCTCGAACTTCTCGCCGGTGAGGAACTCGATCACGTACCCGGCCACGGCGTAACCCGGGTTCGAGTAGGACACGCGCGTGCCCGGCCGCCATCGCACGTGCCGCGAACGCGGATTGACGCGCAAGACGTCCGCCAGCGGCAGGTCCGGCGCGTCCGAGAGGTTGTACATCTCGTTGAAGTGCATGTCGTCGAAGCCCGCCGTGTGCTGCAGCAGGTGAATGACGCGGACCGGGTCGCCGGCCTCCCACGGGTTCTCGATCTCGATTCCGGGCGCCACCTCCGACACGGGCGCGTCGAGGTCGAGGTCGGTCGTCTCCGACAGTTGCACCAGCGCCATCGCGACGAACGTCTTGCTGATGGATCCGGCGCGGAAGTGCGTGTCGGCGGTGACCGGCGTCCCGCGGTCGCGATCTGCCAGGCCGACCCCGCCCGCCCACTCGATCCCCGCTTGCCGCACGAGTGCGATGCCGGCGCCGGGCACGCCCGTGTCGCTCAGCACCTCCTGGACGGCACTGCGGAACTCTTGGAGCGTCCGTGGGACCGGGCCGCCGTCGCGGCCCGATCGAGGGGTTGACGAGGCGCAGGCCGTTGTGGCCAGCAGCGCCAGGAGCGTCCATCGCATGGGGAGAGACTATATCCGGGCTCCGGGCTCCGGGTTCCGGGCTCCACGGCTCAAACTCAATGTAGGCTCTTGACGTGGCCCTTCCCGTCGAGCTCGACACCGCACGCCCGATTCGCGTGCGGAACAAACTCCATTACCGCATCAATCACTGGCCGATCTGGATCTTCGTGTTCTTCATCGCGCCGGGCCCGCTCACCTTCGATCTGTTCGAGCGGGGATTCGATCGCCGGCTCCTGATCTGGCTCGGGATCGTCATGGTGGGGACCGGCATCGCGGGCCTGCGGGGCCGGCTGCCGGGGTGCGAGCCGGCGCCGTACATCATCCGGTTCACCGAGGACCGTCCGAACCCCCTCTACCGGCGCCTCTGTTACACGACGGCGTGGGGCGAGGTCGTGGCGTTCGCCGTGCTCAACGCCGCGGGACTGGCGTACGCGATTGCTACCGGGGAATGGCGCCTCAAGCAGATGTACGAGTACTTCTACTTTCCGATCGCGGGCACGATGTGGCTGCTTGGCGCGCTCGGCCGGTTGCCGCGCGTGAGACGGTCGACCGTCGGAGAGGGCCACGAGCGTCGGTACTTCTACGGCTCTGTGTGGGCGGTGACGGTGGCCCAGCCCCTGCTGTGGTTCATGTGGAAGGCCCTCCCGCGCAGCACCGCGTCGGATGCCGTCAAGCTGGTGGTGTTCCTCGGCATCCTCGCATTTGTCGGGAACATGGCGAGAAACGGACTGCTGCCTCGCACGCGACCCATCGTGCCGGGAGAGCTTGCCGTGTCCGACTAACGGACGTCGGTGAGCGCGGCGTCATGTCCACGGGAGATCGACCGCGCCGCGCGCTTGACGCTCAGCGAGGTCCGGCAAACCCGACACGAGCCTCAGCACATCGTCCGGCAGATCGCGCGGGGACCACGTGGCGGAATCCACGCACGCCACGCGCACGAAGCCTTCGGCCAGCAGCTGCGCGGTGGTGTCGTCGCGAATCTCGAAGGCATGATGCAGGCGGCGAGGATTCTCCACGGTCGTGCTGATGCCGACGCGCACGATCTGGCCGGCGCGCGCGGGCGCGCGGAACTTCGCCTGCACATCCACGCGCGGCATCCCGAACTGGTGCGAGTCGAGCAGCGACTGCCGCGATCGCCCGAGCGATGCGAACAGTTCCTCTTCCGCGTCTTCGAACCATCGGAGGAAGTTCGGAAACCACACCACGCCGGCGGCATCGGTGTCGGACCAGTGGACCTTCTTGCGGATCTGGAAGAAGCTCGGCACGTTTCGAGTATATCGAGGAGTCTCGAGGAGTTCTTCACTGTAAACTCTTGGCTCCAGATGGACGGGCACGAGGGATGGGACGACTACGCGCCGTATTACGACTGGGAAAACGCCCAGACGGTGGGACGCCGCGACATTGCGTTCTGGCAGCGGATGGCGTCGGCGGTTGACGGGCCGGTGCTCGAGTTGGGCTGCGGCACCGGGCGCGTGGCGCTCCCGGTCGCGCGCCAGGGCGTGACGGTCGTCGGCATCGATCGGTCGGCGCCGATGCTGGATCGCGCCCGCACCCGCGTGAAGCGCGCCCGCCTGCAGTCGCGCATCCACCTGGTCCGCGGCGACATTCGGCACCTGCCGTTCCCGAATCGATCCTTTCCCCTCGTGATGGCGCCGTACGGCATCCTGCAATCGCTGCTCGTCGAACGCGATCTCACCAGGACGCTCGCCGCGGTGACGCGGGTGCTCACGCGGAAAGGGACGTTCGGCCTCGAGCTGGTGGCCGACCTGCCGGCGTGGGACGAGTACTCGAGGCGCGTCAGCATGCGGGGGAAGCTCGGACCGTCCGGCAAGCCGGTGACGCTGTTCGAATCGGTGACCCAGGATCGCCGCCGGCACATCACCCGCTTCGATCAGGAGTTCGTGGAGGGCCGCGGCAAGGACGCCGTCCACCGCCAATTCAACCTCGCCTTCAGAACGCTGACGGTGCCGCAGATGGTCCGGCGGCTCGAAACGGCCGGATTGGAGGTGTCGGCGCTGCTCGGCGACTACCAGGGCGGCCCATGGGATCTTCGGGCCGAGGTCTGGATCATCCTGGCCCGGCGGGGGTAAACTACCTTTTTCAGGCCGTGGACAAACCTGAGGGTTTGTCCCCACGCATCCAGGACAGACCCACAGAGGTTGTGTCCCTACGCATCCAGGGAGTTTCCACATGTCCGGCCATTCCAAATGGCACACGATCAAGCACAAGAAGGGCGCCGCCGACGCCAAGCGCGGCAAGATTTTCACGCGCCTGATCAAGGAACTCACGGTCGCCGCCCGCAATGGCGGCGGCGATCCGGGGATGAACCCGCGATTGCGGACGGTCATCGCGGCGGCCAAGGAAGTGAACATGCCCGCCGACAACATCAAGAAGGCGATCCAGCGCGGCACGGGCGAGCTGCCCGGCATCGTCTACGAAGAGATCACCTACGAGGCCTACGGGCCGGGCGGCTCGGCGCTGATCATCGAAACGCTGACCGACAACAAGAACCGCACCGTCGGCGAGCTGCGCCACATGCTCGAGAAGCACAGCGGCAATCTCGGCTCGACCAACTCGGTGGCCTGGATGTTTTCCAAGAAGGGCTACATCGTCGTCGAGAAGGCGAAAGCCGACGAAGAGAAGCTGCTGAACATCGCCCTCGAAGCCGGCGCCGACGACGTGCAGGACGATGGGGACAATTGGGAAGTGTTGAGCGACCCGGCGGCGTTCGAGGCGGTGCGCGACGCGGTCAAGGGATCGGGCGTTGAACCGGCGAGCGCCCAGGTCGCGATGCTGCCCCAGAACTACGTGAAGCTCACGGGCACCGCCGCCAGCCAGATGATCCGGCTGATGGACGCGCTCGACGATCACGAAGACGTCAAGCAGGTCTGGTCGAACTTCGACATCGAGGAGAAGGAGATCGAGGCCTCGCTGGCGTGAGGGTGTTCGGCATCGACCCCGGCTCGGAGCGCACGGGGTACGGCTGCGTCGACAGCGACGGCCGGCGCCACCGGCTGGTCCTGTGCGGGGCGGTGCGGGCCGGGGCGGGCGTCACGTTTCCCGAGCAGTTGTCCATCATCTACCGCGAGCTCTCGACGCTGCTTGCCGAGCATCGACCTGAGTGCGTGGCCATCGAAAGCATCTTCTACGCGGCCAATGCGCGGAGCGCGCTCAGGCTGGGGCATGCGCGCGGCGTCGCCATACTGGCGGCGGTCGAGTCCGGCGTGCCGGTGGTCGAGTACACGCCCGCGGAGATCAAGCGCGCGGTGGTCGGTTACGGGCGCGCGGAAAAACCGCAGGTCGGGCAGATGGTGAAGCTGCTGCTGGGGCTCGACAAGGTGCCGACGCCGCACGATGCGGCCGACGCGCTCGCGGTGGCGATCTGTCATTTACATAACCACAAGGGCACCCCTAAAGGGGTGCCCTACGGCAAGGGTCACAGCGACGGCGGCAAGGCGGCGAAGAGCTGGCGCCACTACAAGCCCGCTGCGCGGGCCGTTCGATGATCGCGCACCTTCGCGGACGCGTGATCGAGAAACACCCCAACCGGCTGATCGTCGACGTCGCCGGCGTCGGCTACGACGTGCTCGTGCCGCTCTCGACCTTCTATACGTGCGGCGAGGCAGGCGAGGAGATCGCCCTCCGCATCCACACGCACGTCCGCGAGGATCAGCTCGCATTGTACGGGTTTGCGACCGCGCTCGAGCAGGCGATGTTCGAGCGCCTGATCGCGGTCAGCGGCATCGGGCCGAAGCTGGCGTTGTCGGTGCTGTCGGGCATCGAGCCGCGCGACCTGGTGGCCGCCATCCAGCGCAACGACCTGGCGCGGCTCACGGCCATCCCCGGCGTCGGCAAGAAGACGGCCGAACGGATTTGCGTGGAGCTTCGCGATCGGCTGCCCAAGGCGATCCCGGCCGGGGGCGCGCCGGCGTCGCCGGCCGACACGCTGCGCGACGATCTGGTGTCGGCGCTCGCGAATCTCGGGTACCATCGGCAGGCAATCGACAAGACGATCGAGAAGCTGATGGCCACGCACCCGGAGCCGCGGTTCGAAGACGTCCTGCGAGCGGCCCTGAAGGACCTGTCGCGTGCCTGACCCCCGCCTGATGACCCCGGCGCGCGTCGACGAAGACGCCCAGGAAGAAGCCGGGCTGCGCCCCCGCCGCCTCGACGAGTACATCGGGCAGGACCGCGTGCGCGAGCAGCTGCACGTGTCGGTCACCGCCGCCAAGCAGCGCGGCGAGGCGCTCGACCACACCCTGCTCTACGGCCCGCCGGGCCTCGGCAAGACAACGCTCGCGTACGTGATTGCGAACGAGCTCGGGGTGCCGGTGCGGTCCACGGCCGGGCCGGTGATCGAGAAGCCGGGAGACCTGGCCGGTATCCTCTCGAACCTGCAGCCGCGCGAAGTGCTCTTCATCGACGAGATCCACCGGATGTCGCCGACGATCGAAGAGATCCTCTACCCGGCGATGGAAGACTTCGAGCTCGACATCGTGATCGGGCAGGGGCCCGGCGCCCGGTCGGTGAAGGTGCCGGTCGAGCCGTTCACGCTGGTGGGGGCGACCACGCGCGCGGGGCTGCTGACCTCGCCGCTGCGCGCGCGGTTCGGCATCGTGCACCGGCTGGATTTCTACGGCAAGCGCGACATCGAAGAGATCATGCGGCGCTCGGCACGCATCCTCAAGGTGCCGATGGACGAGGCGGCGGCGGTGGAGATTGCCGGCCGCTCGCGCGGCACCCCGCGCATCGTCAACCGGCTGCTGCGGCGCGTGCGCGATTACGCGCAGGTCCGCGCCGACGGCCACGTCACGGTGGAAGTGGCGCGCGCGGCCATGGCGCTGCTCGACGTCGATCAGTACGGCTTCGACGAGAGCGATCGCCGGCTGCTGCTGACGATCATCGACAAGTTCGCGGGCGGACCGGTCGGGCTCGGCAGCCTGGCGGCGTCGCTCAGCGAGGAAACCGACGCGATCGAAGACATGTACGAGCCGTACCTGATCCAGATTGGGTTCCTGGAACGCACGCCGCGCGGCCGCGTCGCGACGCCGCGCGCCTACGAGTATTTCGGGCGCACCGCGCCCGGGAGGGGGCTGTTTTGAACGTCCGTCGAGTCGAAATCAAGAGCCTGGCGACCTTCGTGCCGCCGCGCCTGCTGACCAATGCCGATCTGGAGAAGATGGTCGACACGTCGGACGAGTGGATCCTCCAGCGCACGGGCATCCGCCAGCGCCACATCGTCGACCCGGGCGTGGCGACGAGCGACCTGGCGGCGGAAGCCGCGAAGAAGGCGATCGCGCGGGCGGGCCTGACGCCGGCCGACATCGACCTGATCATTGTCGGCACGGTGACGCCAGACATGCTGTTTCCGAGCACGGCGTGCCTGGTGCAGCACAAGATCGGCGCGACCGCGGCGTGGGGTTTCGACCTGTCGGCGGCGTGCTCCGCGTTCACCTACGCGCTCACGGTGGGCAGCCAGATCGTGGCGGCCGGCGGCGCGCAGCACGCGCTGGTGATCGGCGCCGATGTGATGTCGAGCATCATCGACTACACCGATCGCGCCACGTGCGTGCTGTTCGGCGACGGAGCGGGCGCGGTCGTGCTCGGTGCCTCCGCGGATCCCGCCGTCGGCATCATCGACTTCGAACACCGGATCGACGGCAGCGGCGGCGCCTCGCTGTGCATGCCCGCGGGCGGCAGCAAGATGCCCGCCACGCACGCGACCGTGGACCAGCGCCTGCACTTCGTGAAGCAGGACGGCCAGGCCGTGTTCAAGTTCGCGGTCCGACAGACCGGAGAAATCTGCGGGCGGCTGCTCAAGCGGAACAACCTGACCGGCGAGGACCTCGATCTGTTCGTGTCGCACCAGGCGAACAAGCGCATCATCATGTCGGCCGCCGAGCGCATCGGCATGCCGCCGGAGAAGGTCGTGATCAACATCGATCGGTTCGGCAACACGACCGCCGCCACCATTCCGCTCGCGCTCAACGACGCCGTGGAGAGCGGCCAATTGAAGAAGGGCCACCTCATCCTTTTGACCTCGGTTGGCGCGGGATTCACGGTCGGATCCGTCCTGGTTCGGTGGGGACTCTAACGTCTGACTGTGCCGAAACAGCACTGGCTGCCAGCGCGGACCAGATAAAGTGGTTCCATAAGTCGCTCTAGGACAAGATGTTGTCGCTTATGTCCTTTATCGGCACAACATTTTCATCAAATATCAAAAAAGAACATACTAGTTAAACTATTATAAATAAAGTAGTTAGTGGCAATAATTGGTCGTACATAGCGGTTTCATGGTCCCTGACGGAACATATGTGTAATACACCTCAAGTGCATATATGTGATGTTATTGTCATATAGAGTGCTATACTCGCTGTGTTTTGCACGCCCTTTTTGGGCTGGCCTGGGGATTGCTGAGCAAGTTCACGATGTTGCAGATCTCTCGACGCCTCGTTTCGCTGACCGCGCTGCTGGCGCTGGTCGGCTTCGTCGGGTCCGCATCGGCGCAGGACAAGATCGATCGCGCGCTTCGCGAGGGCCGCTACAACTCCCAGACGCAGCACGTCATCCTGAAGGCCAAGCCCGGATACGCGGGGTGGATGCGCAACCTGTTGGCGCAGCGGGGCAAGCAAATCGACGCGGAGCTGCCGAGCATTGAAGCGTTGGCCGTTGAGCTGACCTCCGCCGAGCTGGACGCCCTCTGCAATTCCAGCCTGTCTGACGGCTGCTCTGAAGATTCGCGCGTGTCGCCGCACGCGGCCAGGGTCGGGGGCAGGGTTCCGGTCGTGAAGGCCCTCAATCGCCTCCCGAAGGTCAACACCCTGCTCGGTACGCTGGGCATCACGCCCTACGCCGGGGGCGGTTACGGCGTCACGGTGGCGCTGATCGACTCGGGCATCACGCCGGCGGCCGCGTTCGGCAACCGCATCAAGGCATTCTACGACTTCACCCAGGGCACGCTTCGCGTGACGCCCTACGACGACTACGGCCACGGCACGCACGTGGCGGGCCTCATCGGCGGCCTCCAGTTCTACGAGGACCTGCAGTACCAGGGCGTCGCGCCCAGCGTGCAGTTCGTCGGCCTGAAGGTGCTGGACAAGACCGGCGGCGGCAAGACCAGCGACGTGATTCGCGCCATCGAGTTCGCCATCGCCAACAAAGCCACGTTCGGCATCGACATCATCAACCTCTCGCTCGGCCATCCGATCTTCGAGCCGGCCGCCACCGACCCGCTCGTGCTGGCGGTGGAAAAGGCGACGAAGGCGGGCATCATCGTCGTGGTGTCGGCGGGCAACCACGGCGTCGACCAGAACGGCGAGCTGGGTTTTGCGGGCGTCACCTCACCCGGCAACGCGCCGTCGGCGATCACGGTGGGCGCCGCCGATCACAACAACTCGGTCACGCGCGACGACGACCGCATGGCGGTGTACAGCTCGAGCGGCCCGACCTGGTACGACGGCCTCGTCAAGCCGGATGTCGTGGCTCCCGGGCACATGCTCAGCTCGGTGGCGTCGCCGCTGAGCTCGCTCGTCAAGGGGTATCCGAAGCTCGTGAAGAGGGGCGGCTCGGGCACGAAGTTCCTGCAGCTGTCGGGCACCAGCATGGCGGCGGGCGTGACCACGGGCGTCGTGGCCCTGCTCAAGCAGGCCATGCCGGCGCTCACGCCGAACCTCGCGAAGGGCGTGCTGCAGTACACGGCGATCCCGATGCACGACGACGCGGGTGACGCCTACAGCGCGCTGCGCCAGGGCACGGGCGAAATCAACGCGGGCGGCGCGGTGAAGCTCGCCAGCAAGATCAGGCTGAACGTCACCGACCTCGAGACCAAGTGGGTCACGATCCAGCCGCACACGAACATCGGCGGCCAGACCTACGCCTGGGCCGGCAACATCGTCTGGGGCGACAACATCGTCTGGGGCGACTCGGTTTACTACAACCTCCCGGTCTGGGGCCTCAACATCGTGTGGGGCAACAACATCGTGTGGGGCGACAACATCGTCTGGGGCGACAACATCGTGTGGGGCGACGGCCTCGACGACGACAACATCGTGTGGGGCGACAACATCGTCTGGGGCG
>Ga0209343_10007856_pt1 | contig 12509 bp, 7 predicted proteins | sample RifCSPlowO2_02_FD_184026 | JGI IMG/M metagenome (GOLD analysis project Ga0209343, IMG submission 184026) | Groundwater microbial communities from Rifle, Colorado - Rifle CSP2_plank lowO2_0.2 (SPAdes) (version 2) | ecosystem: Environmental > Aquatic > Deep subsurface > Groundwater | place: Rifle... | reverse complement strand
GTCATCGTGAGCGCGGACGCAGGCTCGCGTGGTGGCAAAGCGGTGGAGTACAAGCCCTTGCTGGATGAAGCCATTCGACTCTCCAGTTACAAGCCAGCAGCCGTACTTCTGGTGGACCGCAAGCTGGCGGCCATGAGTCTGGTTGTGGGGCGTGACCATTTGTGGAGCGATTTGCGGCAAAAACACCTCCAAACAGTTGTGCCATGCGAATGGGTGGACTCCACCCATCCCAGCTACACGCTCTACACCAGTGGGACTACGGGCAAACCCAAGGGTGTACAGCGCGATACGGGGGGATATGCGGTCGCATTGGCTGCAAGTATGAAACACATCTATGGCGGCAACGCCGGTGAAACGTATTTCTCGACCAGTGATATTGGTTGGGTGGTGGGCCACAGCTACATCATTTACGGCCCCCTGATTTGCGGTATGGCGACCATCATGTATGAAGGCTTGCCTACCCGTCCAGACGGGGGCATTTGGTGGAGTTTGGTAGAAAAATACAAGGTGACGGTGATGTTCAGTGCGCCCACAGCGGTGCGGGTTTTGAAGAAACAAGACCCCGCGTTGCTCACCAAATATGACCTTTCCAGCTTGCGCGCCCTGTTTTTGGCAGGAGAGCCACTGGATGAGCCGACTGCAAAATGGATCAGCGAGAGTCTGGGTAAGCCCATCATCGACAACTACTGGCAAACCGAGACGGGCTGGCCCATCCTCTCCCTGTGCAACGGAGTTGAGCAATCCCATAGCAAATTTGGGTCGCCCGGCAGGGCGGTGTACGGCTACGACGTCAAGTTACTGGATGACCAGACTGGAGCGGAGTTGACAGGACCCAACCAGAAAGGGGTGGTCGCTATTGAGGGGCCTTTGCCTCCTGGCTGTCTGCAAACGGTATGGCGTGATGATGATCGTTTCGTCAAGACGTATTGGTCCAGCGTGCCTGGGAAAATGGTCTACAGCACCTTTGATTGGGGTATCCGCGATGCCGATGGGTACTTTTTTATCTTGGGTCGTACCGACGATGTGATCAATGTCGCTGGCCACCGTTTGGGAACCCGGGAGATTGAAGAAAGCATCTCGGGCCATTCGGGAATTGCCGAGGTGGCCGTGGTGGGGATGGCCGATCAACTCAAAGGCCAAGTGGCGATCGCTTTCGCCGTGGTCAAGGATGCGGCTTTGCTGACCGATGACGCTGCACGCCGCGCGTTGGAAAGTGAAGTTATGAAGCGCGTTGACAACGATCTGGGCGCAGTTGCCCGTCCATCGCGGGTACTGTTTGTGACCACCTTGCCAAAAACCCGCAGCGGCAAGATGCTGCGCCGTGCGATTCAGGCAGTCTGTGAAGGCCGGGACCCTGGGGATTTGACCACCATGGAAGACCCGGCAGCCTTGCAGCAAATCAAAGATTTGGTTGCGGTTTAAGCGAGTGAAACGCTGCCAAAGACCTTACCTTTTGCTGACGCTTCGTTGAATATTGTTGCGTAATCAGCATGATTTGTCTCAGGAAAAACTTTGAAGGTGCCGCATTCAGTGGCACAATTCGGACTGCAATTTAGGCCCTTCCCATGCCACAGTCGCATCCGCCAAACGGTCAAGCCGTGTCGCGGAAGGTTAATTTAACAAGCTTTAACCAGCTAATGTTTCCTCAAGGGAAACGGAGGTCAGCGGAATATGAGTGAATCAACGTCCCAAGGGGCGAACCAGGCTTCAACGGTCTATCAAGCCTATCAAAACAACACCTACCTTTTTGGTGGGAATGCTCCGTATGTCGAAGAGATGTACGAGAACTACCTTGCCAACCCAGGCAGCGTGCCCGATTCGTGGCGCGATTACTTTGATGCATTGCAGCATGTGCCCGCCGTCGATGGCAGCAGTGCCAAGGACGTAGCGCACCAGCCCGTCATCAATGCATTTGCCGAACGTGCAAAGCAAGGGGGCACCCGAGTGGTCATGGCCACAGGCGCAGACTCCGAGATGGGACGCAAGCGAACTGCTGTTCAGCAGTTGATTGCGGCTTACCGCAATGTAGGCGCGCGTTGGGCTGACCTCGATCCCCTTAAGCGCACAGAGCGCGACAAAATTCCTGAACTTGAACCTGCCTTTTACGGTTTCAATGATGCGGACCAGGAAACCGTCTTCAACATCAGCAATACATTCTTTGGCAAAGACTCCATGAGTCTGCGCGAGTTGCTGAATGCCTTGCGCGAAACCTACTGCGGCACCATTGGTGCCGAGTACATGTACGCCACCGACCAGAACCAAAAACGCTGGTGGCAACAAAAACTGGAGGCTTCCCGCAGCAAGCCCCAGTTCAATGCAGAGAAGAAACAGCACATTTTGGATCGTCTGACCGCTGCAGAAGGTCTGGAGCGTTTCCTCCATACCAAATATGTAGGTCAAAAGCGCTTCTCCCTGGAAGGTGGTGAGAGTTTCATCGCCGCCATGGACGAGCTGATTCAACAAGCCGGTGCCAAAGGCGTGCAGGAAATCGTGATTGGCATGGCCCACCGCGGTCGTCTGAACGTGCTGGTGAATACCCTGGGCAAGATGCCAGGCGATTTGTTCGCCGAGTTTGACCACACCGCGCCTGAAGAATTGCCAGCGGGTGACGTGAAGTACCACCAAGGTTTCAGCTCCGACGTGTCCACTGTGGGCGGACCGGTGCACCTGTCTTTGGCATTCAACCCATCACACCTTGAAATTGTGAATCCGGTGGTTGAGGGTTCTGTACGTGCCCGTATGGACAGGCGCAATGACCCCACAGGTAGCCAAGTACTACCGGTGCTGGTGCATGGAGATGCGGCGTTTGGCGGCCAGGGTGTGAACCAGGAAACCCTGGCGCTGGCCCAGACCCGTGGCTATACCACGGGCGGTACGGTGCATATCATCATCAACAACCAGATCGGTTTCACCACCTCCGACCCGCGCGATATGCGCTCCAGCGCATTTTGTACCGACATCGTGAAGATGGTGGAGTCTCCCGTTTTGCACGTCAATGGGGATGACCCAGAAGCCGTGGTATTGGCCACCCAATTGGCCCTTGAATTCCGCATGGAGTTCCGTCAGGACGTAGTGGTCGATATCACCTGCTTCCGCAAACTGGGTCACAACGAGCAAGACACGCCCAGCCTGACCCAGCCGCTGATGTACAAGAAGATTACGTCACATCCTGGTACGCGCAAGCTGTACGCGGACAAGTTGGCGACCCAAGGATTGGGTGCGACCTTGGGCGATGACATGGTCAAGGCCTACCGAACGGCTATGGATGCGGGCAAGCACACCATTGACCCGGTGCTGACTAACTTCAAGAGCAAGTATTCGGTGGATTGGTCGCCCTTTTTGGGCAAGAAGTGGACCGATGCCGGCGATACCGCCATTCCGCTGATCGAGTGGAAGCGCTTGTCCGAAAAGCTCACCACGATTCCTGCCGGTGTCACACCACACCAACTCGTCAAGAAGGTCTACGACGATCGTGCAGCCATGGGCCGCGGTGAAATCAACGTGGACTGGGGCATGGGCGAGCACATGGCGTTTGCTTCACTGGTGGCCAGTGGCTACCCCGTGCGTTTGAGTGGTGAAGACTGCGGGCGGGGCACCTTCACCCACCGCCATGCCGTGGTCCACGACCAGGCTCGCGAAAAGTGGGATGCTGGGACTTACGTGCCATTGCAAAATGTGGCCGACAACCAGGCTCCGTTCGTGGTCATCGATTCCATTCTGTCTGAAGAAGCCGTGTTGGGCTTTGAATACGGTTATGCGTCCAATGACCCCAATACCTTGGTGATCTGGGAAGCCCAGTTTGGTGATTTCGCCAATGGCGCACAAGTGGTGATTGACCAGTTCATCGCGTCTGGTGAAGTGAAGTGGGGCCGTGTGAACGGCATCACGTTGATGTTGCCGCATGGTTATGAAGGCCAAGGCCCTGAGCACAGCTCGGCGCGTCTGGAGCGTTTTATGCAACTGAGTGCGGACACCAATATGCAGGTGGTCCAGCCCACTACGGCAAGCCAAATCTTCCACGTGTTGCGTCGCCAGATGGTGCGCAATCTGCGCAAGCCTTTGGTCATCATGACGCCGAAGTCCCTGCTGCGCGCCAAAGATGCTGCGTCCCCTTTGAGCGAGTTCACCCGGGGCAGTTTCCAAACGGTCATTCCTGAAAACAAGGCAGTCAAGGCCGAGAAGGTGAAACGTGTCATCGCTTGCTCTGGCAAGGTGTATTACGACTTGGTCAAAAAGCGCGAGGAAAGAGGCGACGATGTGGTCATCTTGCGCATTGAGCAACTTTATCCCTTCCCGCACAAAGCGTTTGCGACGGAGCTCAAAAAGTACCCCAATGTCACCGAGGTGGTGTGGTGCCAGGATGAGCCACAGAACCAGGGCGCCTGGTTCTTTGTGCAGCATTACCTGCATGAAAACATGACCGACGGTCAAAAGCTGGGTTACTCCGGGCGCGCTGCATCTGCTTCCCCCGCAGTCGGCTATTCGCATCTTCACCAAGAGCAGCAAAAGGCGCTGGTTGAAGGCGCGTTCGCGAAGCTCAAAGGCTTTGTCCTGACCAAATAAATACAGAAAGAATTCATATGGCTCTCGTAGAAGTGAAAGTGCCCCAGCTCTCGGAATCTGTGGCGGAAGCAACCATGTTGCAGTGGAAGAAGAAGGTCGGCGATGTGGTCGCGATCGATGAAATCCTGATCGAAATTGAAACCGATAAGGTTGTTCTGGAAGTGCCTGCACCTGCCGCTGGCGTGTTGGCCGAATTGGTGGTGGGCGACGGGGCAACCGTGTTGGCCGAACAGTTGATTGCCCGCATTGACACCGAAGGTAAAGCGGGTGCAGCTGCGCCCCAGGCCGCAGTTGCAGCGGCACCAGCCGCACCCGCACCCGTTGCTGCCGCAAGCAACTCCAAGGCAGGCGTGGCCATGCCTGCTGCGGCCAAGCTGATGGCGGACAACAATTTGGCATCTGGCTCGGTGCCCGGCACCGGCAAAGACGGCCGAGTGACCAAGGGAGATGTATTGGGGGCCGTGGCTTCCGCTGCTTCTGCTCCTAAAACCGTAGCTACTGTCGCAATCCCCACGGGCGTTCGGACCACATCTTTGCCCCAGGTTTCGGCTCCTTCTGTGAACTTGGGCGACCGTCCAGAGCAGCGCGTGCCGATGAGCCGTTTGCGTGCCCGGGTGGCTGAGCGTCTGTTGCAGTCCCAGAGCAGCAATGCCATCTTGACGACCTTCAATGAAATCAACATGGCACCCGTCATGGAGATGCGCAAGCGCATGCAAGAGCGTTTCGAGAAGGAACACGGCGTGAAGCTGGGTTTCATGAGTTTCTTTGTCAAGGCGGCGGTGCATGCCCTGAAGAAATTCCCCGTGTTGAACGCCTCGGTGGATGGCAACGACATCGTGTACCACGGCTACTTTGACATTGGTATCGCGGTTGGCTCGCCCCGTGGTTTGGTGGTCCCCATTTTGCGCAATGCCGACCAGATGAGTTTTGCCGATATTGAGAAGAAAATTGCCGAATTTGGCCAAAAGGCCAAGGATGGCAAGCTGGGCATTGAAGACATGACAGGTGGTACCTTCTCCATCTCCAACGGCGGTACTTTTGGCTCCATGATGTCCACCCCCATCATCAACCCGCCGCAAAGTGCGATTTTGGGCGTACACGCGACCAAAGACCGCGCCATGGTGGAAAACGGCCAAGTGGTGGTGCGCCCCATGAATTACTTCGCCATGAGCTACGACCACCGCATCATTGACGGCCGCGAAGCGGTCTTGGGCTTGGTTGCCATGAAGGAAGCGCTGGAAGATCCTGCCCGCTTGCTGTTCGACATCTAAAGGCTAGCTTCATAGACCCACCCGTGTGGCCTGACTCTGTGTCTGGCCCATCGGTGGGTTTATCTTTAACCAACATACTGGAAATTTCATGAGTAAACAATTCGACGTCATCGTCATTGGCGGCGGCCCTGGTGGCTATATCGCTGCTATTCGCGCCGCGCAGTTGGGCTTCAACGTGGCCTGTATCGACGAATGGAAGAACGACAAGGGTGGTCCCGCTCCCGGCGGCACCTGTACCAATGTGGGTTGCATTCCCTCCAAGGCATTGTTGCAATCGTCCGAGCATTTCAACCATGCCAACCACCACTTTGCCGAGCATGGCATTGAGGTGAAAGGGGTGAGCATGGATGTGGCCAAAATGATCGCCCGCAAGAACACTGTGGTGAAGCAAAATAACGACGGCATCCTGTACTTGCTCAAGAAGAACAAGATTGCTTTTTTCCATGGCCGTGGTTCGTTTGCCAAGGCCGTGGACGGCGGCTACGAAATCAAAGTAGCCGGCGCTGCAGAAGAAGTGATTGTTGGCAAGCACATCATCGTCGCTACCGGCTCCAACGCCCGCGCCTTGCCAGGAACTCCGTTTGATGAAATCAACGTCTTGTCCAATGATGGTGCCTTGAACATCGGTGCTGTTCCCAAGAAACTGGGCCTGATTGGCTCGGGTGTGATCGGTCTGGAAATGGGTTCCGTGTGGAAGCGCCTGGGATCCGAAGTGACAATTTTGGAAGGTTTGCCCACCTTCTTGGGCGCTGTGGACGAGCAAGTGGCCAAAGAAGCGCATAAGGCCTTTACCAAGCAGGGTTTGAAGATTGAGCTGGGCGTCAAAGTCGGTGAGATCAAGATCGGTAAAAAAGGCGTGTCGGTGGCCTATACCAACGCCAAGGGTGAAGCCCAGGCGCTGGAGGTAGACAAGCTCATCATCTCTATTGGCCGTGTGCCCAACACCATTGGGCTGAACACCGAAGCGGTGGGCCTGCAACTCGACGAACGCGGCGCGATTGTGGTGGACGGCGACTGCAAGACCAATCTGCCCCAGGTGTGGGCGGTGGGTGATGTGGTGCGCGGCCCCATGCTGGCCCACAAGGCGGAAGAAGAGGGGGTTGCCGTGGCCGAGCGTATCGCGGGTCAGCACGGCCATGTCAACTTCAATACCATTCCATGGGTCATTTACACCAGCCCGGAAATTGCTTGGGTTGGCCGCACCGAGCAGCAGCTCAAGGCGGATGGCGTGGCCTACAAAGCGGGTTCTTTCCCCTTCCTGGCCAATGGCCGTGCTCGTGCGCTGGGCGACACCACCGGATTTGTGAAGTTCCTGGCCGATGCCACCACCGATGAAATTCTGGGGGTGCACATCGTGGGTCCGCAGGCCAGCGAATTGATTTCCGAAGCGGTGGTCGCCATGGAGTTCAAGGCCAGCGCCGAAGACATAGCCCGTATTTGCCATGCCCACCCTTCTTTAAGTGAAGCCACCAAGGAAGCGGCCTTGGCCGTGGACAAACGCACGCTGAATTTCTGATTTTTTGAATAAAAGAGGCTGCTAGCCCCCGTGAATACTGCGCAAGCAGCTACTTTTTTCATAGCAAATCGGAGTGAATGTTGAGCGTTAGAAAAACCTACGAAGCCGAGTTGGCCGCGCGTGGCTACACGGCTGATCCGGCCCAATTGCGGGCCGTGGAGGCGTTGGAGCGATGCGCCCATGAATGGGCGCATTTCAAGGAAAAACGATCCAACGCCATCAAGAAGCTGATTAACCGACCTGATATTCCGCGCGGCGTGTACATGTACGGCGGAGTGGGGCGGGGCAAAAGTTTCCTGATGGATTGCTTTTACAACGCGGTTCCACTCAAACGCAAGACCCGCCTGCATTTTCACGAGTTTATGCGGGAGGTTCACCGGGAGTTGTCGGACCTGCAAGGCACGGTCAATCCCCTGGACGTGCTGGCCCAGCGCATGGCCAAACGTTACCGTTTGATCTGTTTTGACGAGTTCCATGTGGCTGACATCACCGATGCCTTGATCCTGCATCGTTTGCTTTCGGCACTGTTCGACAACGGCGTGGGTCTGGTGACTACCTCCAATTTTCGACCGGACGATTTGTATCCCGGAGGCATGCACCGGGACCGCATTTTGTCGGCGATTGCGCTGCTCAATGCGCGGCTGGAGGTGCTTAGCGTCGATAACGGGACTGACTACCGCCGCCGGACGCTAGAGGCGGTACAGCTGTACCACATACCCTTGGGGAGCGTGGCAGACCAAGCGATGGAGCAAGCCTTCAATGCACTGGCCGAATCCCACGATGAAGACCCCGTGTTGCACATTGAAGCCCGCCAAATCCACGCGCGGCGCAAAGCCGGAGGGGTGGTTTGGTTTGATTTCAAAGCCTTGTGTGGTGGCCCGCGCTCTCAAAATGACTATTTGGAGATCGCATCGCGATTCCATACGGTCTTTTTGAGCGATGTGCCCCATATGCCCGTGCGTATGGCGTCGGAGGCGAGGCGATTTACCTGGCTGGTGGATGTGCTCTATGACCGGCGCGTCAAGCTGGTCATGTCAGCCGAGGTCGCGCCGCAGGCGCTGTACACCGAAGGGCCCATGGCCCATGAGTTTCCTCGGACGGTTTCACGCCTCAATGAGATGCAGTCGCAAGAGTTCTTGGCGCTGGAGCGGCGCGTGGTGGATACCACCTTGACCTGAACCCAAGGCCGGGCCACAGAATTTACGCAGTGCCTATCAGGCGAGGGGTTCTAACTTGACGACCACCAGAGAGAGGTTGTCGCCCCCCCCGTGCCCCCTGGATCTTGCCTTTTCGATCAAGAATTCAGTGGCTTCGCGCGCCGAAAGCGTTGAAAGCACCGATCCAATTTCACCGGTATTGAAATAGTGCCAGACCCCATCACTGCAAGTCATAAGCACATCCCCTGGGCGCAATTGGGGAATGAAGTGAAAATCCACGGGCGGATCGGTCTCTGTTCCCAGGCATCCCATCAAAATATTGGACTGGGGATGTACGTTCGCTTGTTCTTCTGTTAACTCGCCGCGGTTCACCAACGCTTGTACGTAGGAATGATCCATGGTGCGTTTAACAAAGCGACTGCCTTGGAAATGGTAGATGCGGGAGTCGCCGGTGTGTACCCAATGGCAGTCTCCCCCGGGATTGATCAAAAAAGCCGCCAAGGTGCTGTGGGGCTCTTCCTCTGCGGAAATGGCGGTTAACTTGATAACAATATGGGCCTCTTGCACGATTTGCATCAGGATGGCAGCCGCATCGTCAGTTTGGGGGTCGTAACGTTCAAACAACTGCTTGGCAGTCATCATGACCTGGTCGGATGCCTTCCTGCCACCGCTGCGCCCCCCCATACCGTCGGCGACAATGGCCAAAATACACCCATTCACCCTGGAGTGTTTCAGCAATGCAACCTGGTCCTGCTGGTAATCCCGGTCTCCCTTGTGGATGCCGGTGGATGCGGTGAGTCTGTAACCAGTGGCCATATGGGGCTGCTTTAAAGCAATTCTTTCTGCAAAAAGGGTGTCAGGCCGTATTATCGAGCCACCTTAGACCGCGCGAGCGATATTTAACCCGTACTTTCCCCCATTTTCCCTGTGGACGCAAATCTTCATTTTCCAGAACGCCGTTTGATCGAACTGCGCATAGAGCACGGTGATCTTGACGCCCTGATAGACGTGGCGACGGCAGTCGTTCCAACGGATGAGTTGATGATGCGCCGTTTAAAAAAAAGGCGTCTGGCCTTGCGTGACGAAATTACGCGCGTAGAGCGTGAGTTGGACCCCGACGAACCGGCCTGACCGATGGCCTTGCAGGATGCCGTTGGGCATGTTTTCGGTGCGGATGGACCGCTATCGCTCGCACTGGAAGAGTTCAAACCCCGGTCGGGACAGGCGCGCATGGCATTGGCGGTTGCAAATACCATCACGGAAGGGGGGGTGTTGGTCGCGGAGGCTGGCACTGGGGTTGGCAAGACCTATGCCTATCTGGTTCCCGCATTGCTCAGTGGTGGAACAGTTCTGGTATCTACAGCGACCAAAGCTTTACAGGACCAATTGTTCCATCGTGACATTCCCCGCCTGCGGGCCGCTCTGAATTTACCCCTGCGCGTGGCCTTGCTCAAGGGGAGAAGCAGCTACCTGTGCTTGCAGCGTCTGGCCTTCGCAAGACAAGATTCGCAGGCTAACCACCCCACCACAATGCAGCAATTGGCACAGGTGGAGCGCTGGGCAGCGACTACGCAGGCGGGGGATCTGGCAGAGTTGGAGGTGGATGAAGAGTCTCCCGTGCTTCCCCTGGTAAGCTCCACACGTGAAAATTGCTTGGGAGCACGTTGCCCCCAATCGCACAATTGCCACGTCAATATTGCAAGAAGCAGGGCGCTGGCCGCAGATGTGGTCGTTGTCAATCACCATTTGTTTTTTGCGGACTTGAACATTCGGGAGTCAGGTGTAGCGGAACTGCTGCCCACCGTGCGCGCGGTGATTTTTGATGAAGCCCATCAACTCAATGACATAGGCGTTCAGTTTCTTGGCCACCAGTTGACCACTGGACAATTAACGGCCTTTGGCCGGGACCTTCTGATCCAAGGGCTGCAATGGGCCCGTGGTTTTGCCAACTGGAATTTGATGGTCTTGGATTTGGATCGTGTTGCTGCGGCCCTGCGCAAGCTGTGTGGGCAGGGTGTTCCTTCTGGAAAACGCCGCTGGAACCACCAGACCCCAGAGAGCATTGCAGAGCGCGCGTGGGCCAGCGTGATGGCCGATCTACGCGGGATGGTGCTGGATGCCGAGGATGCCCTGGGAAGAGTCGCCGAGTGCGCACCAGAGCTGAAAAGACTCCAAGACCGGGCGATCACTTTAATTGAAAGAATTGACCATTTCTCACGGCCTGCTGACCCGGGCCAGGTGCGTTGGTTGGAGTCGGGGAGTCAGGTTCGATTGGTGGAGTCTCCTTTGGATATTGCCGAGGTAATGCAGTCCAGAGTCATCAAAAGCGCCGCAAGAAATGGTGGGGGGAAATCAGTGATTTTCACGTCTGCCACGCTGGGTGGCGATGAAAAAATGGAATGGTTCGTGAATGCCTGTGGTCTGCAGGGGGCCACCTTGCTCCAAGTGGAAAGCCCCTTTGATTACGCCACTCAGGCTTCACTTTACATTCCGAGGCAGATGCCCAAGCCCAGCGACCCCTTGCACAGTGGATCTGTCGCGACGTTCGCTGCGCAAAGTGCCACTGTGCTTGGGGGCCGCACCTTGTTGTTAACTACGAGTTTGCGCGCTTTGCGTCATATTGGTTCTGCCTTGCAGCAACACTTTTCGCAAGCCATTGGCATTGAAGTTCTGGTGCAGGGACAGTTGCCCAAAAGAGAACTGCTGGAGCGCTTTAGTCAGGGTGCTAATGGCCGTTCCCTAGGATGCATACTCGTTGCGTCTGCCTCATTTTGGGAGGGGGTCGATGTTCCCGGTGACGCACTCCAAATGGTCATTATTGACAAACTTCCATTTGCGCCCCCCGGAGATCCGTTGGTGGAGGCCAGGGAGCATCAGATGGAATCTTCTGGGAAAAATGCTTTCAAGCATTTTCAACTACCCCAAGCTGCTATGGCTTTAAAACAGGGCGCCGGCCGACTGATCCGACGAGAAACGGACCGCGGCGTGTTGGTCGTTTGTGATGTGCGCTTGGTCCAAATGGGTTATGGGCGCAAGATTTTGGCCGCACTGCCCCCCATGAAATTTCTAACCACCCATGCGCAGTTTCAAGACACATTGCACGCGCTTACCAAACCTTCCACCATGGATCCGTGTTGGACCTAGCTCCGCGTGACAAAAACTCGGACTGGGGGTAGTTTTTTTCTAGTACCCGCTTGGCGTCATCGCGAAGTTGTGCCATTCCGAGGGCGTCGTAAGACTTGTAAATAATGAACAAGGCCTCTTCAATCGCTGGAACATCGCGGTAATCGGCCACCGTGAGTTGCGCACGGTTGATGGCTGCCAAATATGCACCGCGCTTGTAGTAATAGCGTGCCACATACACTTCATATTGAGCCAGCGAACCAACAATGTAATTCATGCGTTGGCGCGCATCGGGCGCATAACGCGATTCCGGGAACCGTGAAACCAGTTCTTTAAAAGACTCAAAAGACTCCTTGGAGGCTTTTTGGTCCCGCTCTGCCAAATCTTGGCGCGTGACGTCGGAAAACATGCCAAGATCGTCGTTGAAATTGATGATTCCCTTGAGGTAGAGGGCATAGTCCAATGCCGGGCTCGCTGGGTGCAACTTCATGAATCGCTCTAAAGTGGCCAGCGCTTGGGCCGGTTCTGCCGTCTTATAGTGCGCGTAGGCTTTGTCTAGCTGGGCTTGCTGCGCCAGTGGTGTACCTGCTGCGCGGGCCTCCAATTTTTCCAGCAAGGGGACAGCCTTGTCCCACTGCCCTAAAGCCATCTCATCTTTGGCTTCGGCGTAGAGCGTGTTGGGACTCATGCCAGCGGTTTTGTCAACCGGCGTTGTGGAACAGCCTGTCAGCAATAATGCAACCGAGGTCAACAGAGATGCACTGACGACCGATAATTTGACACGAAGCATTATGGGAAACTTTCTTGAAACAGACCGAACCGATTATATCGAGCGCTCCAATAACAACGGACCCTGACGATGGTGGAGACGCTGTTGCC
>Ga0209343_10007852_pt1 | contig 12511 bp, 9 predicted proteins | sample RifCSPlowO2_02_FD_184026 | JGI IMG/M metagenome (GOLD analysis project Ga0209343, IMG submission 184026) | Groundwater microbial communities from Rifle, Colorado - Rifle CSP2_plank lowO2_0.2 (SPAdes) (version 2) | ecosystem: Environmental > Aquatic > Deep subsurface > Groundwater | place: Rifle... | reverse complement strand
AGGCCAAGGCGGTAATCTGCGCCTCAACGTCGGTATCGTACTCTCGGGGTTTGCCTGAACGTGCGACATCGCACACCGCGTATTCGACACCAGCCTCCAGATATGCGCTTCGTGTCCGCCAGATGGCGGTTCGACCAACGCCGAGAACATCCATGATCTGGGCTTCTGGTATCCCGCGATCAAGGGCGGACAAGATATGCGCACGATTGACTTCTCGGGCATGGCGCAAACCCTTTGCACGATATGATTCAATCAATTCTCGATCCTCTTTGGTAAGGTGCAGTTCGGCCTGTCGCATTGCAAGCTCCTCGTCGTAGGGTGGGCATGCGACAGTATAATATGTTTCGTTATTTATGTGTTTATATACTAGTAGTTGCATCAGAGATCACAGAGTACACAGAGATGGTACCGCGCATTCTCTGTGCTCTCTGTGTCCTCTGTGGCCGGAATTGAGGTTTTTCGGATGATTACCTTGCTGGCGTTCGTCGGTGCGATCGCGCTGCTGGTGGTGTTCCATGAGCTTGGACACTTCTGGGTGGCGCGCCGCTGCGGGGTGAAAGTGCTGCGCTTTTCGATCGGCTTCGGCAAGGTGATTTACAGCAAACGCTTCGCCGGCAGCGATACCGAATGGGTGATTTCCGCGATTCCGCTGGGCGGTTACGTCAAAATGCTGGACGAGCGCGAGGCGGAGGGCGAGGTTGCGCCGGAAGATGTGAAGTATGCCTTCAACCGCCAGCCGGTGCTGCAACGCATGGCAATTGTCGTGTCCGGACCGCTGGCGAATTTTCTGCTCGCGATTGTGCTGTACTGGGCCCTGTTCGTGCATGGCGTGCCGGGACTGAAACCGATATTGGGCGAGGTGCCGCCAAATTCTCCGGCTGCTTACGCGCAGATGCAGCCGGGCGAAACCATCGTCAGCATCAATGGCGAGGCGATTCCGAGCTGGGAGGAATTGCGTTGGGCATTGCTGGAACTCGCCCTCCGGCAGGGTGAAGTCAAGATCGAGGCGCGCAGCGCGCAGGGCGAGCCGCTTTTTCACCTGCTCGATATCGGCGGCCTGGAAGCCAAAGACCTGGACGGGGAGTTTCTCGATAAGATCGGGCTGCATCCTTACCGGCCTGTTATCGAGCCGGTCATCGGCAATGTTGCCGAAGGCAGTGTGGCGCAACGCGCCGGGCTGCGCAAGGGTGACCGTGTTTTGCGTGCCAATGGAGTTGCAATACAGCATTGGGGCGAGTTGGTGGAAACGATACGCGCGCATCCCGGGCAAACGGTGCGGCTCGATATTCAGCGCGGCGAGATGAAGACAACCTTGGAACTGGTGCCGCAGGCGGTCGCCGAATCCCGCAAGTCAGTGGGCAAGATCGGCGCGGGGCCGCAAGTGGATCGTGCCGCATGGCAGGCGGTCCTGACCGAGGTGAGCTACGGCCCGGCCGAGGCGCTTTATCAGTCCTTGCGCAAGACCTGGGAAACTTCTTCCATTACTCTGAAAATGCTGGGCAAGATGGTGCTCGGCGAAGTGTCGATGAAAAACCTGAGCGGGCCGATCACTATCGCCGATTATGCCGGGCAATCCGCCGAAACGGGCATGGCGGCTTATTTGAGTTTTCTTGCCCTGATCAGTATCAGCCTCGGCGTGCTGAATTTGCTGCCGATCCCCTTATTGGATGGCGGGCACTTGCTGTATTATGTCGTCGAATTGGTCAAGGGTAGCCCGGTTTCCGACCAGGCTTGGGAAATCGGCCAGAAAATCGGCATCGCATTGCTCGGCATGCTGATGGTCTTTGCGATCTATAACGACATTAATCGCCTTATTTCAGGTTAGAAAATGAAATTAAAAAAACTGGCGGGGTTGATTTCCCTGCTTTGCATGTCTCGCGCTTGGGCAATCGAACCGTTTGTTATCAAGGATGTCCGCGTCGAAGGTATCCAGCGCACCGAAGCGGGCACGGTGTTCAGCTATCTGCCGGTCAAGGTTGGTGACACCTTGGACGATCAGAAGGCTGCGGCAGCAATCCGCGCCCTGTATGCCACCGGATTTTTCAACGATGTGCGCCTGAAAGTCGAGCAGGGCGTGCTGGTCGTGCTGGTGCGCGAGCGCCCCTCGATTGCCAGCATCGAGCTTAACGGCACCAAGGATTTGCCGAAGGATCAGATCAAGGAAAACATGAAATATGCGGGGCTGGCTGAAGCGCGCATTTTCGACAAGGGCGTGCTGGACAAGGCGGTTCAGGAATTGAAACGCCAGTATGTGGCGCGCGGCAAGTATGGTGTTAGCGTGAAAACGACGGTCACCGAACTGGCGCGCAACCGCGTCGGTATCGTGTTCGACGTGGTGGAAGGCGAAGTCTCCAAAATCAAGCAAATCAACCTGATCGGCAACCATGCCTTCGAAGAGGATGAGTTGCTGGAATTGATGAAGCTCAGCACGCCGGACTGGATGAGCTGGTTCAGCAAAAACGACCAGTACTCCAAACAGAAGCTTTCTGCCGACATGGAAGCCATGCGCTCGTTCTACATGGACAACGGCTATCTGGAGTTCAACATCGATTCGACACAGGTATCCATCACCCCGGACAAGAAAGATATTTACATCACGATCAACCTCACCGAAGGCGAAAAATACACCGTCTCCAGGGTCGGGGTGTCTGGCAACACGCTGGTTGCCAGGGAAGATATCGAAAAGCTCATTCAGATAAAAGCGGGCGACACTTTCTCGCGCAAGGCGCTGACCGAAACCAGCAAAAAGATTGGCGAACGCCTCGGGCAGGACGGTTACGCGTTCGCCAACGTGAACGCGATTCCGGAGCTGGACAAGGAGAAACACCAGGTCGGATTCAATTTCGTGATTGATCCGGGGCAGCGCGTATACGTTCGTCGCATCAATATTGCGGGCAACGACAAGACGCGCGACGAGGTCATCCGCCGCGAATTCCGCCAGGTTGAGGGTGCATGGTTCGACGTGGAAAAAATCAAGATGTCCAAGCAGCGCGTGGACAAGCTGAATTTTTTTGCCGAGGTCAACATGGAAACCCCGCCGGTGCAGGGCACTGCCGACCAGGTCGACGTGAATGTTGCGGTAGAGGAAAAATCCACCGGCAATATTTCGGTGGGTGCAGGTTTCTCGAACAACGAAGGATTGACCCTGATGGCTGGCGTGACGCAGGCCAACGTGTTCGGCAGCGGTAACCATATTTCGACGCAAGTCAACACCAGCAAGATCAACCAGGTTTATTCGCTTTCCTACACTAACCCGTATTTCACCGATGATGGCGTCAGCCGCGGCTTCGATATATACAAACGCAACACCGATTCGAGCAGTACGGCGGTCAGCGAATATTCCGCGCGCACGCTCGGCGCCGGGATACGTTTCGGCGTGCCGATTGCCGAAGATGTCTCCATCAGCTATGGTCTGGCGTTCGAGAAAATCGATATTGCGCTGAGCGAATTGAGCTCCACCCGGCTTACCGGATATGTGGACGATTTCGGCGCGTCGAACACCAGCCTGGTCGGCACGATAGGATGGGGGCGCGACAGCCGCGACAGCGCGATCTACACCACCGAGGGAACAGTGCAGCGCGCCTTTGCGGAAATTGCCCTGCCGGTGCTCGATATGCGCTATTACAAGCTGAATTACCAGCACCAGTGGTTTTACCCGGTGAGCGGCGATTTTACCCTGCTGCTGAATGGCGAAATCGGGGTTGCTGCCGGATACGGTGGGGAGCCTGTACCGTTCTTCAAGAATTTCTACGCCGGCGGCACAGGTTCGGTGCGCGGTTACGATTCCTATTCGCTGGGGCCGCGCGATTTCAACGATCAGGTGTTGGGCGGCACCAAGCGCGTGGTCGGCAATGCGGAATTGCTGATGCCGTTACCGGGAAGCAAGGAAAAATCGGTGCGCCTGAGCGGGTTTATCGATGCCGGCGCGGTCTATGGTCCCGGCGATCTGCCGGGCAGCGCCGGATTGCGGTATTCTACCGGCGTGGCAGTTACCTGGTTATCTCCGATGGGGCCGATCAAGTTCAGCTATGCAGTGCCGCTTAACAAACAGCCGGTGGACAGATTGCAGGAATTGCAGTTTACTTTGGGCTCGATGTTCTGATGAAACTACTGATGGAACTACTAGCTATCTGACTAACCCAGCAAAAGATGCTGTGCAAGCCATTGGTTATAGCCATCTGACCAGGTTGTTCAAAAACGACACCCAGGTTACAGGTTATAGCCGGTCGAACAGGAAGATAAAAACATTATCCAGGCCGCTGGTTATAATACGCAAGGAGTGAGTTATGGAGAAAACGGCGATGATAATAAAGGTGTGTGCGCTGGCTATATTGCTGGCAGCAGGGGCGGCGCAGGCCGCAGACTTCAGGGTGGGCGTGGTCGATACCGAGCGCATCTTGCGCGAGTCGGTGCCGGCGATGAAGGCGGAAAAAAAGATTGAAAAAGAATTCTCCGGGCGCGACCAGGAAATAAAAAGCATGATCAAGCAGTCGAAGGAACTGCAAACCTTGCTGGAAAAAGATGGCAGCAAGCTGCCGGATGCCGATCACCGCAACAAAGAGCGCGAGTTGACGGCGATGAATGTGAACTTGCAGCGCATGCAGCGCGAGTTCCGCGAAGACCTGAACCTGCGCAAGAACGAAGAGCTGGCCATCGTGCTGGAGCAAGCCAACAAGGCGATCCAGGCAATCGCCGAGGAGGAGAAATTCGATCTTATTCTGCAGGAAGCGGTCTACCGCAACCCCAGAATAGACATCACCGACAGGGTTATCAAGCATCTCGCTGGTGAAGCTACCAACGGCAAGGATGCAAAATAAGCGGCACCCAGGATGACTATTTCCTATCGTCTGGCCGACATCGCGGTGCAGCTTGGCGGGCGCGTGCTGGGAGATGCCGAGGTGCGCATTGCCCAGATTGCCACGCTGGAAAAAGCGCAGCCAGACCAGATCAGCTTCTACACCAACAGCAAATATCGCGCACAGCTTGCCGGTACGCGGGCCGGTGCGGTGATCCTCAGCGAGGCGGATGCGCAGGCGACCGCTTTGCCGCGTATCGTTTCGGATAATCCCTACGCCTATTTCGCCAAAGTTTCGTCCTTGTTCAACCCCCTGCCGGAAGCCAAGCCTGGCGTGCATCCTGGCGCGGTGATCGGCGCGGGCGCACAAATCGATCCGACGGCCAGCATCGCCGCGATGGCGGTAATCGGCGAGTGCGCGGTGATCGGCGCGCACTCGGTGATCGGCGCGTGCTGCTTTATCGGCGCAAACACGGTCATCGGCAGCCATGCCCGGCTCTATCCGGGTGTGGTGATCTACCACGGCTGCGTGATCGGCGATAACCTGATCGCGCATTCCGGGGCAGTGATCGGCTCGGACGGTTTCGGCATCGCGATGGACGAGGGGCGCTGGATCAAGATTCCGCAAATCGGTCGCGTGGTGATCGGCGACGATGTCGAGATAGGCGCGAACACCACCATCGACCGCGGTGCGCTGGACGACACGGTGATCGAGGAGGGGGTGAAGTTGGACAACCAGATACAGGTTGCGCACAACGTGCGCATCGGCGCGCATACCGCCATCGCCGGATGCGCCGCCATCGCCGGCAGCGCGGTGATCGGGCGCTATTGCCTGATCGGCGGTGCCGCGAGGATTCTGGGACATCTGCAACTGGCCGATTATGTCGAAATCGCCGCGCACACGCTGGTCGGAAAATCCATCCGCGAGGCCGGTTCCTACGCGGCGATTTATCCGCTCGGCAGAACCGAAGATTGGCGCAGGAATGCCGTTCATCTGCGCCATCTCGACGACCTGGTGAAGCGCGTCAAGGCATTGGAGCAGGAGATTGAATCATTAAAAGGAAAAGAACGATGAGTACGCAAGACGGAAAACTTTTGTCCGGGCACCAGATGGACATTCACGCCATACTCGAGCATCTGCCGCACCGCTACCCGTTCCTGCTGGTGGATCGCGTGCTGTCGGTCGAACCGGGCAAGGACATCGTCGCGCTGAAGAACGTCACGATCAACGAACCGTTTTTTCCGGGGCATTATCCGCACCACCCGGTGATGCCCGGTGTGCTGATCATCGAGGCGATGGCGCAGGTCGCCGCGCTGTTATCGTTCAAGTCGATGGACAGCAAGCCGGACGACAAGTCGGTGTATTACTTCGCCGGCATCGACGGCGCGCGCTTCAAGCGCCCGGTCACTCCGGGCGACCAATTGATTATCAAGGTGTCGCTGACGCGCAGCATGCGCGGCGTATTCAAGTTCAGCGCCAGAGCCGAAGTCGACGGGCAACTGGCCGCCGAGGCGGAATTGATGTGCGCCATCAAATCGGTAGCCTGACGGTATTGAAAAACAGATTGCCACAGAGAACACAGAGATCACAGAGAGAAGCGCCGCCGTTCCCTGTGTTCTCTGTGAGCTCTGATATAACTACTAGCCATTCGACTAAGCTGGCAAAATACGCCAGCCAAGTCGCTGGTTATGTGGCTTTGAATTGAGGTTTTCCTGATGATTCATCCAACCGCTATAGTTCATCCGGCCGCGAAGCTTGCCGACGACGTCGAGGTGGGCGCCTATTCCATCATCGGCGAATATGTCGAGATCGGCGCGGGCACGGTGATCGGCCCGCATGTGGTGATCAACGGCCACACGCGCATCGGTCGGTACAACCGCATCTTCCAGTTCTGCTCGCTGGGCGAGATCCCGCAGGACAAGAAATACGCCGGCGAACCGACCAGGCTGGAAATCGGCGACCACAACACCATCCGCGAGTTCTGCACTTTCAACTTGGGCACCGCGCAGGATGTCGGCGTGACGCGCGTCGGCGACCATAACTGGATCATGGCCTACGTGCACCTGGCGCACGACTGCCAGATCGGCAACCACACAATTTTTGCCAACAACGCGCAACTGGCCGGGCATGTGCATGTCGGCGATTACGCGATCCTCGGCGGCTTCACCGTGGTGCATCAGTTCGTCAAAATCGGCGCGCACATCATCACCGGCATGGGCACCATTCTGTTGCAGGATGTGCCGCCCTACGTGCTGGCTTCCGGCAACCCATGCGCGCCGCACGGTATTAATGCCGAAGGACTGAAGCGGCGCGGCTTTTCCAGCGCGGCGATCATGGCGATCAAGCGCGCTTATAAAACACTATACAAATCCAGCCTGAGCCTCGATGAGGCAAAGGCAGCGATCCAGGGGCAACTCGCGGAACATGCCGAGTTGCAGCCGCTGGTGGATTTTCTCGCCAACTCGCAGCGCGGCATCGTGCGTTAAAACAGTTTTATCCGCAGATTAGATGGATTACAAACAAATACCTGTAAATTTGTTTGCAGATAATGCGTTGTTTTATCTGTGTGAATCTGTGTAATCTGCGGATGACAGGTCTTTCAAAGGTTTCCTCATGCAGCAGAAGAAAATCGTAATCGGCATCGTCGCGGGCGAAGCCTCCGGCGACCTGCTCGGCAGCCATTTGATGGCAGCTCTGCGGGAAGCGCGTCCCGGCATCGAGTTCGTCGGCATCGGCGGCCCGAAGATGCAGGCGGTCGGGATGAACGTATTGTTCCCGATGGAAAAGCTCGCGGTGCGCGGCTATGTCGAGGTGCTGCTCCACTACCGCGAGATAACCGGAATCCGCCGCAAACTGAAAAATTATTTCCTGTCCAATCGCCCGGATCTGTTTATCGCGGTGGATGCGCCGGATTTCAACCTCGACCTGGAGCTTGCGCTGAAGGCCAGCGGCATTCCCACCATCCACTACGTCAGCCCGTCGATCTGGGCATGGCGCGGCGAACGCATCAACAAAATCAAGCGCGCCGTCTCGCACATGCTCGCGCTGTTTCCGCATGAACCGGAGCTATACCGGCAAGCCGGCGTTCCGGTCGATTACGTCGGGCATCCGCTCGCCGATATGTTGCCGGAATTTCCCAAGCGCGCCGAGATGCGCGAGACGATGCGCATTCCGCCGCAGGCCAGGGTGTTCGCCTTCCTGCCCGGCAGCCGCCAGAGCGAAGTGAAATACCTCGCGCACACCTACATCGAAACCGCAAAACTGATCCTGCAACAGGAGCCCGATGCGCGCTTCCTCGTGCCGCTGATCAGCCGTGAGACGCGCGCCATTTTCGATCAGGCGCTGTACGACTGCGAAGCGCGGGATATGCCGATAACGCTGCTGTTCGGCCACGCGCAGGACGCGATGATCGCCGCCGACATCGCGCTGGTCGCCTCCGGCACGGCCACGCTGGAATGCGCGCTGCTCAAGCGCCCGATGGTCATCACCTACAAGATGCCGACGCTTTCCTGGTGGATGATCAAGCGCAAACGCTACCAGCCGTATTGCGGCCTGCCCAATATCCTGTGCGAGCGGTTCGTCGTGCCGGAACTGATCCAGGAAGACGCCACGCCGGAGAAACTCGCCAAGGCGCTGCTCGATCTGGTCAACGACAAAAACGCCGTGATGCAGCTTGAAGAAACATTCCGCGCGCTGCACCGCACCTTGCGCCAGAATACCGCGCAAAAAGCCGCAGCGGCCATCCTGCCATATCTGCCGACTGCATGAATTCCACTCGCCCGTTTATGGGAGAGGGGCAGGGGAGAGGGAAAATCACCCAGCCAACCATCCTGATCTGTGGCGTGGACGAAGCCGGGCGCGGCCCGCTGGCCGGGCCGGTCAGCGCGGCAGCGGTGATCCTCGATGATAATTGCCCCATCGAAGGATTGGCCGATTCCAAAAAACTCTCCGAACGGCAGCGCGACCGGCTAGCGCCTGTCATCCGCGAACGCGCGCTGGCCTGGGCGGTGGCCTACGCCGAAGTGGAAGAAATCGACCGGCTCAACATTCTGCAAGCCACGCTGCTGGCGATGCGCCGCGCCGTGCTGGCGTTGAAAATAGCGCCGCAACAGGTGCTGGTGGATGGCCTGTATTGCCCGCAGACCGGCATTCCCAGCCAGGCCATCGTCAAGGGCGACAGCAAGGTCGCCGCGATCTCCGCCGCATCGATTCTGGCGAAAACCGCGCGCGACGAACTCATGCTGCAACTGCACGAGCAGCACCCGCATTACGGTTTCGCCGAGCACAAGGGCTACCCCACCGCCGCGCACCTCGCAGCACTGCGCGAGCATGGCGTGTCGGCAGTGCATCGCAGGAGTTTCAGGCCGGTGCGGGATATGCTGCTGCGGGAAAAATAATTTCGCAGGCGGGTTAGTTCAACCTAAGCCGGACAAGCCGGAACCAAACGGGCCCGGATGAAACGCGGTGAAATCCGGGAACGGGCATGATGCCCCCGGATTCCGCTATCGCTGCATCCGGGCTACAAACCCCGCAAGGCTCACCTTTGTTCAAACCCTTGCCAATGCCAGATAAATGCAAAACTCTTGTCATGTTTGGCATCATTTGACCGGTAAGAGACTAGAAACCTCAGTTGACCGCTCCACTTGGCACGCATGATGTTGAACAGGCAAGTATTTTGTGATTTTCCGCCCTACAGATTTTAAGCATGTTTCGTTATTTCTGGTTTGCGACACTAGGTTCAATCCTGCAACAAAATACGGTAATCCATGTATTGAGCTTAACCGTCGCCATGGATAATCTAACTGCCAGTGTGACAAGCAATTGTCGCCGTCTGCTCATTCCTCCCCTTATGAGCGGATGTTCTGGCTCCCCGCTGGAACTATGTTATCCCCTGGGCCAAGGCTCCAGGGGATTTTTTTAGTCTCTTACCGGTAAACGGAGCTCTTATGCGGCGGTGATCATATGAGGATCCAAAAAATTGAAGTCGCGCGCGGGATTCAGTGGGTAGAGGTTCCCGAAGCCAATCTGCGTGTGCTGTGCGGATGCCCGGCGGACGCGGTCAAGCATCTGATCAAGCGCGGGCTGATACTGCACCGGGAGGTCGGGGGTGTTGCCTGCGAGACCGGGCCAAACGCCATTCTGCTTTCCGATGTATTGATCCAGAACGGAGAGTTCGCCAATCTTGCCGAGTTCCCGGTTTTGCAGATGCTCTACAGGCAGGGGATGATTCTGCCGGGGCACCCGAACAACACCGGGAATAAGCCCGTGCTGATCGGTTCGGCCGGGCAGGTCGAATCGCAGATGCGCTATATCTACCGGGGAAATTACGGGCTGGTGGCGCGCGAGGAAATCATTCAGGCGGGCATTTCCGGGGAAAAGGCCGACGAGATGATGCGCCTGAAGCTGAAGTTTGCTTTCGGGCGCATCCGGCCAAGCAGCGATTTCATCGATACCCGCATCGTCGGCGACGCCGCGGTAGAGGTCGCGAACGGCGTAAGCCTGCGCCGGCTGCGGCCTAATGTTTTTGAATTTTCCTGCGGCGGCGAGACGGTGACGGTCGATCTCAACCTCGCTGTCGGCGTTGCCTACGAATGCGCCTATCCGCTGGGGTTCCGCAGGTTTGAGCCGGAATACTTCGCGGTTATTCATTCGGGCGAAGGAGATGGGTGGGATGTCAATCGCCCCAGCATGTCGAGCATCATTACCTATCAGGGCAACCTTTACCTGATCGATGCTGGCCCGCATATCGTCAACACCATGGCGGCATTGGGTATCGGCATCGACCAGGTGGACGGTGTCTTCCATACCCATGCGCACGACGACCATTTCGCCGGGCTTACCGCGCTGATGCGCGCCGGGCGGCGCATCCGATACTTTGCGACGCCGTTAGTGCGCGCTTCGGTGGAGAAGAAACTGGCGGCATTGCTGGGGGTGGAGGAAGAATGTTTTGCCGATTTCTTCGAGATTCAAGACCTCGTTTTCGATGTGTGGAACGATGTCGATGGCCTGGAGGTGATGCCGGTTTTGTCGCCGCATCCCGTAGAGACCAACGCCTTCGTGTTTCGCACCCTGTGGGGCGAGGGCTATCGCAGCTACGCCCATTTTGCGGATATCGTGTCGCTGAGCGTTCTCCGGGGTATGGTTACCGACAACCCCGAGATACCGGGTCTCGACCAACAGGCCTTCGAACGCACCCGCGCAGCTTACCTGGTTCCGGTAGACCTGAAAAAAATCGATGTGGGCGGCGGCCTGGCCCACGGCGATGCGCAGGACTTCCGTGAAGATACTTCCACGCGCATCCTGCTTGCCCATCGCGCCACCGAGTTGACCCTGGAGGAGAAGGGGATCGGATCCAGCGCAGCATTCGGCGCGGTCGACGTGCTGATAGAAGGGCAACTGGATAGCTTTCGCCGCCATGCCTTCAACCATCTGCAAGCCAATCTTCCCGGAGTGCCGCTGCATGACCTGCGGATGCTGGTCAATCACCCCGTTAAGGAAATCAATCCCGGCGCCATCTTGCTCAGGGAAGACGAGACACCCCGGGAGCTGTTGCTGCTGTTGAGCGGGCTGGTGGAAAAGATACGCGCCGGCGACAACCTGTTTGGCAGCCTGTCTGCCGGGGCGCTGATCGGCGACGATGCGATGCCGGACAACTGCCCTTCACGACACACCTATCGCGCGTCCTCCTTCGTGCGGGCGTTGCGCCTGCCGGTCGGCCTTTATGCTGAAGTCATACGGCGCAACGGGTTGTCCGACCGCGTGCGCCGGATTGCCGGTATGCGCACCTTCCTGAATGCGACAAGCCTGTTCGGCGAAGGGCTTCCGGTTGCGCTTTTCGGGCGTATCGCCGACGCCGCGACGGAACGGCGCTTCCGGCCCGGCGAGGTTGTCGGCGGCAAGGATATCCAGGTTCTCAATATCATCCGCTCCGGTCTCGTCGAGCGCGCGGCGGGCAGCAAAGTGCTGGATGTGCTGGGGCAACGCGACTTCTTCGGCGCGGAAGAAGCGGTTCTCAAGGTACCCAGCCTGTTCAGCCTGCGCGTGCTGGAAGAGACAATAACCATGCAGATACCTGGCGAGCTTCTGCAAGATGTACCGATATTGCGCTGGAAACTTTTTGAAGATCACCAGCAACTGGCGGTGCGGGCGGTGCATGGCGACGACCGGTCGGAAACATTTATCTGGCGCGATTCGTTTTCCATTCATGTGGTTCAAATGGACAGCCACCACAAGCGGCTGATCGGGATCGCCAATATGATCATGAAACATTTGCACGGCAATTCCGGGCGCAAAACGCTTTCCGACGCCTTCGACGCGCTGGTCGATTACACGCGCTATCACTTTGCCGCCGAGGAGAAAATGTTGGCGCTTTACGGTTATCCGGGCGCAGGAGGGCACGGCAGAAGGCATGGCGAGATGATCCGCCAGGTTGACGAATACAAGGAACGGGTGCTTGGCGGCGATACGCCAGACAGGGCCGGCTTCATGAATTTCATGGAACGCTGGCTTGTGCGCCACATACTCGATGAGGATCGCAAATATGGTGTGTTTCTCAATGGCAGGGGGGTGTATTGAGGTTTCGTTGTCCGCGCTACTAGTATATAAACACATAAATAACGAAACATATTATACTGTCGCATGCCCACCCTACGACGAGGAGCTTGCAATGCGACAGACCGAACTGCATCTTACTGACGAGGATCGCGAGTTGATCG
>Ga0209343_10007849_pt1 | contig 12512 bp, 13 predicted proteins | sample RifCSPlowO2_02_FD_184026 | JGI IMG/M metagenome (GOLD analysis project Ga0209343, IMG submission 184026) | Groundwater microbial communities from Rifle, Colorado - Rifle CSP2_plank lowO2_0.2 (SPAdes) (version 2) | ecosystem: Environmental > Aquatic > Deep subsurface > Groundwater | place... | reverse complement strand
GACCGAACCCAAAGAATTCCTGACGAGCATAGCACGCTGGTCCCACCCCTTCCCATCCCGAACAGGGCCGTGAAACGGTGTTGCGCCGATGATAGTATGGATTACCCATGCGAAAGTAGGTCATCGTCAGGTCCTCACAAAAACAAAAAGCCCCGGCCATCAGCCGGGGCTTTTTGCTTTTAATAGCGGAGGCGCTAACCCTGGCGATGGCGGAGCGACATCTGCGCGATTTCTACGTGATCACTCCATAACCCGCGGGCTGGTCAATGTGCACTGCGCCGAGAAACCTGAAGTCCTGACAGTGGTGGTGGGTGTTCTCAGGGCCGACAAACGCCAAGCGGCCCCGAAGGGCCGCGTCATTCGATTTGAGCCAGCCGCGAGTTCTAGCTATTTCCTGGCGGCTTTCACCCCGAGGTAGCAGAGCATTCCGACGCCGACGAACGGGAACGCGAGGATGTAGGCAAGGCCTACGAACGGTGCTGCGAAGAAAAGCGCGACGTTCTTCACATGGCGCGCGACGCCGGCCGACCGGGCTGCAATCAATTTTGCGGTGTAGTACGCGGTTAGCGCGACGCTGATTAGCGGGAGCGCCAGGACGAACGCGAGGCCAAGCAGCGGGGCGCCGGCGGCCATCAGCACGGTCTTGGTCGCAGCCGTCAGGTTTTCAGTTGCTGCGTTGAATTTTTCCGCAGCCGCTTCCAGATTTGCGAGGGCCAGTTCTGGTGTGTTCATCGTCAGGGTTTTTGTGTAGGTGCTCATGTTATTCTCCGGTTCTGTTCGTTCGTTGTTGCTCACCCTATCCGTAGCATAGGCCGTGCCAAATTTGCAAAACCGGCGCGCTCTTCTCCGAAATCTCCATGTATTCAATTGGGTGCGTCTTACCAATCACAACCGCGCACTTGCGCACGCTGTCGCGCATTTGGGTGCGAAGTATTGAAAAACTATGCGGGGCGACTCGCCCCATCTCAAGGTCCCCAATGAAATCAATGAGAATTGGTAAAGGCGCGATGTCTGTTTTTTGTATGCGTCTGCCGTTCATCAGTATTGACCATCATGCGCGACTTGCGCTGACCATCCATCAGCAGCCCAATTCCTTGCCTGGATAAAGTTTTTGGAAAGGGCTCTCCCTAATTACTCCATAACGCGCAGGTTGGTCGATGTGCGCCGAGCAGGAGCACTTAGCGTTCATACACCCATGCCTTCCCCCGCTGCAGTCGTTCCGTTAGAGCTCAGGCGATCTGGTATGCGAACTTCGTTGAACTCTTTGCCTTCCCGGATGCACTAAGCGGGGTGAAACCAGTTATGAGCCGAGTTCGTACCTTTGCAGCCGTCGTCGCCGGAGGCGCCTTGATCCTGGCCCTTGTGGGCGCCTGCACCACCACGCGCGACTGGCGCAACGCAAGTTCCGAGCCGGCAGGGCTAGCCCCTGATCCCGTCTCCGAGCGTGAAGCGCTGGTGCAGGTATATGCCGCCCGCACCTGGGGCTGGCGTGGTTGGTTCGGCGTGCATACCTGGGTCGCGGTCAAACCGACCAACGCAGGTGCCTACAAAGTCTACGAAGTGATCGGCTGGCGGCTGCGCTCGGGTCGATCAGCAGTCACGGTAAGTGAGCGCCATCCCGACGCCCGCTGGTTCGGCAGCTTTCCCGAACTGATCGCAGAAAAGCGCGGCACAGGCGTCGACGCGATCATCGAACGCATCGACAAGGCGGCTGCCGCTTACCCCTACGCCGACAGGTACACGGCGTGGCCGGGCCCGAATTCGAACACCTTTACAGCCTGGGTGCTGCGCGCGGTGCCCGAGTTGAGGGCCGAACTGCCGCCGACGGCCATCGGCAAGGACTATCTGGTCGAGGGCGTCGTTTCGAGCGCACCCAGCGGCAGCGGCCACCAATTTTCGCTTCTGGGTTTGCTTGGCATAGCGGCAAGTAGCGTTGAAGGCCTGGAAGTCAACGTACTCGGCCTGACTTTCGGGATCAATCCGTTCGATCCTTCCCTCAAGCTTCCGCTAGTCGGCCGTATTGGTCCGGAGCGTCAGGTCGACACCAGCGTCGTGGCGCAGTGAGAGGTATCCGCTCGGAAAACTGCACCACACGTACGCTCACGCGGTAGCGCTGTGGGGGCATCCGGCTCGTGCTCCGTCAGATCGCGATCACCGGGGAAGCAGTCGAATCATCACGGCCCGCACGCCGTGCGAGATTGGTGTCGAAGTTGGCGAAATCATCGCAGCCGGCCGCCAGTGCGTGGTGAAGCGCGTCGGCGAAGTCCCAGTCTTCCGCAATTTTTTGGCCGCCGCGACAACTGCCGCCTGCTCGCCTACGACGGCATTTTCCAGTATCGAGAGCCGTTCGCAATCGCTTTGGGCGAATATCCGTAGCGCGAGCGCAACACCCACTCCAATTCAAGGATGACCGTTACCGGAACATACACCGGCTGGGCGCTCCTGTGTGTCAACAGTTCATTTCACCGCAAAGCAATAGAACAGCCCGTCACCGCCCGTGGGGCGCACTCGCTCCTGATTACAGCCAAGCGTCGGGTGGGCCGAATTCCAGGAGGTGGCCCATGGAGAGTCGATCGGGCCCTCGCGATCATGATGACCGGTCATCGCCGAGCCATCGGTCCCGCCCTTCGTCCAGTTGCCGCAGGTCATGTCGGGAAATGGAGCGCCCGGAAAAGCAGTGCCCTCGGGTCGCGAGCCGGTCAGCATGTCGTGCTTGTTGGGCTTCTCCGCGCGGCCGTTGACGGGTTGACCCATTTGGTCCAATGCCGTCTGTTTGTTCAGGTTGTTGTTGGCCGAGTGTAGTTCATCCACGCTCCTTGCGATCACTACGCCCTGGGCGTTCTGCCAGGGGCCTTTACCGATACGGTCGCGCGCATTCACGAAGTTCGGATCGTTCAATTTCGATGCCTGCGTGCTCAGGTAGGCACGCCAGGTGCGATCGCCCGCACCCGCCGCCTTCGCAAGCGATTGGCAGTGCCCGTCTGCGCCCCCAAGGCCGCCCAGGTCGCCCCCCTTGCCGGGCCCGGCACTAGTCACAAAAAAAGTCATGTCCTTGGGACCCGGCTGCATGCTTGCGCAAGCAACCAAGGTAATCAAGCCGGCCGCAGCCAGCCATGTCCTTCCCACTATGCTTGGCATCGCTTTCTCCTGTAGGTTCTAGTTGGATTAGTAGAGAAATGCGATCGCGCACCGCTCGGCGGTTTCGGCGATTGCGAGTTGCTCAAGGGCGATCTTGCAGCAAACGCTTCAGATCGTCAACGATCAGCTCGAGGAGGCCGTTTCCAGGGGGAAAAGCAATTTAATCGGCGCACCGGCGCTGCGAGCGCATCCGCCCCAAGCGCGACAAATAATTTGTGGCGATTATTCATTCCCCCTCCCTGGGTAGGCGCCCATTGTGCCAAATCACGCTAAGGGCGGCAGGCCTGCGAGTTTTGATAGGGGGTACGGATGACCGGTCGAAACTGAAAACAAATGTAACCGGGACGGAGGTGGCCGGACTTCCAGCATGAGCATCTGCTCGGCAATACCGTCCGTCTTCAAGGCATCGGTCGCGCTATCCGCAGTTGCATTCGCTCAAAGAATACGGCCAGCACGCGGTAGGTGAGACCCCAGATGTGGTGGCCTTGATAGATGACGGCAGGGCTGTCGTAGGCTGCGCCATCGCGAGACGTGGACCTGTACCCCGCGTTGCGCGCGTCGAGCAGGTGCCGCAGAGGCACCCAGAACGCCTCCGCCACCTCGTCGTTAGGCGTGAGTTGCTCGAGCACCTCTCCCAGGTGGAACACATAGGAGGATAGCAACATGTCGGTTGGCCTGCCGTTGCGGTTAATAGGCTGGGCCCCGAGCGATCCCAGGTAAGGTGAGCGCTCGACTCGCAGACCGACCTCCTCCCGGGTTTCACGGATTGCGGCTTCCCGTGGGTTTAGGTCGATGGGATCTACACGTCCGCCGGGCAGGGCCACGTGGCCGGACCAACGGTCCGACTCGTGCTCGGCGCGAAGGATCAGACACAGGCTCAGGTCGGCCGCCTCTCCTGCCAGCACCAGCGCTACTGCGGCATGCGTGTGTTCTTCCCGGTCTGGGATGTGAGTGCCGGCTAGGCTGCGGCGAATGTCACTCAGGTCGGGCGGATTCGGAGCAGGGGGGCAGGGATGAGTAAGCATGGGCTTATTTGTATCGCAGCGGCTGGCGCTGCGCAAGGGGTCGGGGGAGATTAAATGCGAAGGGTAATTTAAGTTTCTTGGAAGCTGCCCCCGAAGCGGGCCGGCCGACACGCACGTCCGGCAATACATTTCAGGATTCACGCCCTTTCGACCTAACCGGCATTGCAATCGGCCGGACGCAGGTCCAATATCCTCTGGGAGCAATGTTTGGCGGAGCTAGATTAGCAGCAAACCGCTGCCATCGACCCGACGCGCGAAAAGACGCAGGATTGAATTTCCTATTTTTTTCTGTCCGAGCTGGTGCGTCCAAACGATTTCGGCATGCGCAATATGGCCGAAGGCGCGGCCGCAGTACCGAGGCCGTTGGTGCGGCGCTGAGGGCCAATACGGATCTTTTTTCAACCTTTATTGACGGAGGACTCGACATGCATATCAACGGAGGGTGTCATTGCGGCAAGATTACTTACGCAGCGGAGATCGACCCTGAAGCAGTCGGAATTTGCCATTGCACCGATTGCCAGACGCTCTCGGGCACGGCGTTTCGAACCGTAGTCAGGGCGAAAAAGGAGGGCTTCCGACTGCTGACCGGCGAGCCCAAGGTTTATATCAAGACCGCGGAAAGCGGCAACAAGCGTGCGCAGGCTTTCTGTGCTGATTGCGGCACGCCGTTGTGGGCAACCACGCCGACGGATCAGCAGGTGTACGGGCTTCGCGTCGGTGCCATTCGCCAGCGCAATGAGCTGAAACCGCGGCGGCAGGTGTGGGCTCGCTCGGCGCAAGGCTGGCTGAGTGAATTGGGCTCGATGCCACGGCTGGAGAAGCAGGCGTAAACTGGGGTCAAGGAAGTGAGCCGCAACGGCACTGCCTCACGCAATGACACTCAACCAACACCGGCGCGACGCAACGTTTTCAGACTGTTCCAGGGGCCGGCATTAGAATTCAGTAAATCGGCACTTGACCGCGTCGCAAACGCTCCGGTCCACGGGGATCACTGCCGTCGATCTCGCTACCGCGCTCGACGCGATTCAATTCCGCCCTTGGCCACCACTCCCTTCCGCTACCCTAGGGCTTCAACGCGCGATACAGAAACGGCAGGCTCGTATCCATGCGGTAGTCGACGTCGGAGTGGTCGTCGTCGAATTCCTCGTAGCTGTGGCCGATGCCGGCTTCGGCGAGGCGCCTGGAGAGCATCCGGCTGCCATAGTGGATATAGAATTGGTCGCGCCAGCCGCAATCGATGTAGATGCCGCGTAGCGACTTGAGATTGGCGCGGTATTTCTCCACCAGGTTGACCGGGTCGTGGCGGCGCCAGTTGTTCCAGCGCTCGGTCAGGGCCTCGCCGGTTTCGAGATTGAACGGAACGCGAAATCCGAGCGGCGCCTTCGGGTCCGGGTCGTAGGTGGCGGCCATGCAGATGTTCATGATGCAGTGGCCTTCGGCGGCGGAGAGTTTCTCCTTCTTCCAAACGTGTTCGAGGAAGCGTTTGATGCGCCCGTCGTCGAATCCGGCCGACGCGCCACGGTAGCGCGCTTCGCGGCGCATGTTCACGGGGCCGGGCTTGCGCTTCAGCGCGCGGTGCTTGGCGAGCGTGTTCAAAGTATTGGGCCAGTCGTGCCAATAGACGAAATCGAAGTAGGCATCCCCCGAATGATCGGCGATCGCGCCCCAGTGCTTCGCGTACTTCATGCCGTGGATGATCGAACCGTAGCCGCCCGAAGACTTGCCGAAGCAGCCGCGGTGTTCGCGGCTAGCGAGGGTGCGGAATTCGCCGTCGACGAAGGGAATGAGCTCTTTAATCAGGTAGTCGGCGTAGTTGCCGATCGCCGAGGAATTGACGTACTGGTTGCCGCCCAGCGCGGTGAAACAGTCCGGGAAGACGATGATCGCCGGCCCCATTTTCTGTTCGTGGATGAGCCGCGCGGCGCGCTCGGGGACGTTGTCGCCGAAAGGCTTCCAGCCCGTGTGCACGAGCCCCGAGCCGGTGAATCCGACCAGATCCCACAGCACCGGGAAGCGCCCTCCGCGACCGCCGCGGCCGGCTTTGCCGATGCCCTGGTCATACTGCGGCGGCAGCCACACGCCGAGTTTGCGCACGTGCGCGTCGCCGAGCGCATTGCCGTCGAGGATGTTCGAGGTATGTTCCAGCACGACCAGCGTGCCGGCCGTGCCTTTGGGGCGCTTGATGGTCATGGACGTCCTTTCGGGTTCTTTTGCCTGCAGGGGCCGCAATTATCGCCTGAGATGGCGGCCGGTGTATTCGAGCGCCGCCTCGTGCCGCGCGACGATATTGCGCGGCTTGAGTATCCAGCGGTTCTCGTCCGGAGATATTCCTGGGTGCCGAGGTATGGTTAGCCTAACACCGATGCTAATTAAAAAAGCGGACACGAAGGCGAGACGGTTTGCGCTGCCGCGCTTGGCTACCGCATGACCGACCACGCTGCGCAGAGGGGAATTTCCGGCAATTGCGCCTGCAAACCGCATCACTTGCTGGGATAATTGGCCAATGTTAAAAATAATCTTTTCGATCGTTTTCTGGATATCGGCAATATCCACGGCCGCGTTCGCGAAAATGCCGGGCGAGGTCGATGAAGGCGGCGTGCTGCGCGAGGCGCCGCTGTACGGGTTTTCCGGCGATTACCGCAAGCTGTCCGAACTGCGCGGAAAACCGCTGATCATCAATGTCTGGGCCAGTTGGTGCGGTCCTTGCCGGGCCGAGATGGCGTCCCTTGAGCGGCTGTCACGCCGCTTCGGCGGGAAACAGTTCAATATTATCGGCGTTTCGACCGACGACCACGCCGAGCCGGCGGCGGCATTCCTGCGGCAGTCAAAGGTCACGTTCGACAATTATCACGATAGAACCTTGCTGCTCGAATCCATGTTGGGCGCCAACACCATCCCGCTGACGGTTCTCGTCGACGCGCAGGGTCGCGTGCTCAGGAAAGTCCGGGGAGCCAAGGAATGGGACAGCCGGGAATCATTGGAGTTGATCGGGAAGGCGTTTCGCAAAAAACTGTGATGTCAGGCGCGCTGCGCGTTCGCCGTGAAGCGGGCGCGGGCGAACAGGGTAGAATTGCGGCGGCGTCGGAATCTGAATTTTGCGTTTTCACGGGGTGAATTCGACATGCGCAAGTACCTGCACATCAATCTCGGCGAGCGCTCGGTCAGGACGGACGAACTGCACGGCGAGGCGATCATACGCGCCGGCCGGCACTACATCGCCAAGACCCTGCTCGAGAGCGGCGTCGCCAAAGTCGACCCGCTGTCACCGGAGAATCCCCTGATCTTCTCCGCCGGTCCGTTCGCCGGCACCAACTTCTCCAACGCCAACCGGCTGAGCGTCGGCTGCAAGAGCCCGCTCACCGGCGGCATCAAGGAAGCCAATTCGGGCGGCACCTTCGGCTTCGCCCTCGGCCAGCTCGAGACCGCCGGACTCACCCTCCATGGCGCATCCAAGGACTGGGTCGTGATCCGCATCACCAAAGAGGGTGCCATCACCTATGACAGCGCCGCACCCTACATGGGCAAGGGCAACTTTGATGCCGCCGCGCTGCTGTTCGAGAAATACGGCAAGAAAATCAGTTTCGCGCTGTGCGGCCCGGTCGGCGAATATCTCGGCCTCGTCTCGGGCATCGCCTTCGCCGACACCGACGGGCGGCCGTCGCGGCTGGCCGCGCGTGGCGGCGTCGGCGCCGTCATGGGCGCGAAGAAAGTCAAGGCCATCGTCATCGACGTGCACAAGATGCCGACTTTCCACGACCGCAAGAAGCTCATGGGCGCGATCCGCGAATACGGCGCGCGGCTTGCCAAGGAGCCGGCGATCGACACCTTCAAGAAAACCGGCACAGCGATGATGGGTGACATCACCAACCGCATCGGCGGGCTGCCGGTGCGCAACTTCAGCGCCGGCCGCCTGGTGGAAGCCGCCGATGGACCGCTCAAGCTCGGCGGCGACTTTATCCGCGAGCTGAACCAGAGCCGCGGCGGGCACATCTCGCACGCCTGCATGCCGGGCTGCACCATCGAATGCAGCAACGTCTACTTCGACGCGAACGGGAAAGAGCTGGTGTCGCCGCTGGAATACGAGACCCTCGGCCTGATGGGCAGCAATTGCGGTCTGGACCACCCGGACCAGGTGGCCACGGTCAACGCCGTCGCCAATGATCTGGGCATCGACACCATCGAGATCGGCGCCACGCTGGGCGTGCTGATGGAAGCAGGTATGGGCAAATTCGGCGACGTTGAGTTCATGCTCAAAGCGATGGACGAGATCCGCTGCGGCACCGACATCGGCCGCCTCTACGCACAGGGGACCGCGCGCGTCGGCGCGCATTACAAGGTCGCCCGCGTGCCCGTGATCAAGCGGCAGAGCATCAGCGCCTACGACCCGCGCGTGATCGAGGTGACCGGCATTTCCATGATGGTCACGGCGCAAGGCGCCGATCACACCACGGGCAACCTGCCGGTGTTCGACTGCAAGGACAAGACCACCGCGCAACTGGTGGAGGCGAGCCTCGGCATCCAGACCGCGTGCGCCGCGGCCGATTCGCTCGGCCTGTGCGTTTTCGGGCGCTCGGTGACCAACGTCAGCGCCGAACTCATCGTCACCGCGTTGAACGACGCGCACGGCACCAAGCTCGACGTCTCCTTCATGAAGACGCTGGGCCTGGAGACGCTGCGCAACGAGTGGGCGTTCAACAAGCAGGCCGGCTTCACCGAGAAAGACGACGAGCTGCCGGACTTCTTCTACTCCGAGCCTCTCGCCCCGAGCAACAAAGCCGCGCGCCATCGCAGCGCCGAAGTCAACCGGAGCATGCGCAAGTTGCTTGGCTGACCCGTCGCCCGTCATGAGTAAAATACGCCGGGGCAGTAGACTACGCTCGACGCGACTACTCGAGGAGTACCTATGATCGACCTGCACTACTGGCCTACGCCCAACGGGTGGAAGGCGTCCATCATGCTTGAAGAATGCGGCCTGCCCTACACGCTGTGCCCGGTCAATATCGGGCGCGGCGAGCAGTTCAGTCCGGAGTTCCTCGCGATCAGCCCGAACAACCGCATGCCGGCTATCGTCGACCATGATCCGCCGGGCGGGGGTGCGCCGATCGCGCTGTTCGAAAGCGGCGCGATCCTCATCTATCTGGCCGAGAAGAGCGGGTGCTTCCTGCCCGCCGACCTGTGCGGCCGGCACGCAACCTTGCAGTGGCTGATGTGGCAAATGGGGGGCTTGGGGCCGATGGCCGGGCAAAACGGGCATTTCCTGCTGTATGCCCCTGAAAAAATACCCTACGCTCTCGACCGCTACGCGAAGGAGGTCAATCGCCTGTACGGCGTGCTCGACGCGCAGCTTGCGCGCACCGGACACTATGTGGCCGGCGGCGAATACACGATCGCCGATATCGCGATCTTTCCTTGGATCCGCATCCACAAGGCGCAACAGATTGCGCTCTCCGATTTCCCGCAGGTCGAGCGCTGGTACAATGCGCTCATCCAGCGCCCGGCCGTCAAGCGCGGGCTCGACCTCGGCAAGGGGTTGCGGGCGCCGAAAATGGACGAAGAGGCGCGCACGGCCCTGTTCGGCCAGACGGCGCAAAGCGTGCGCGCAGGCGCACATAAACGAAGCTGAGACGCAGCCGAGGCCGCACGATGATCGAATTCTTTTTCGACTGCTCGAGCCCGTGGACCTACCTCGGGTTTCACAACATCCAGCCGCTGGCCGCCGAATTCGGCGTGACCATACGCTGGCGTCCGATCCTGCTCGGCGGCATTTTCAACACTGTCAACCCGAGCGTCTACGCCTCGCGCGAACACCCGGTGCCGGCCAAGCAGGCTTATCACCCGAAGGATCTGCAGGATTGGGCGCGGCACTCCGGTCTCACCATCCGGTTCCCGCCGACCGTGTTCCCGGTCAACAGCGTCAAGGCCATGCGCGGCTGCATCCTGCTGGAGCCGCAAGCAAAGTTAGTGCCTTTCGCGCAAGCGGTGTTCGAGGCCTACTGGCGCGACGACCTGGATGTATCGAACGATGCGGTGTTGGCCGAGGTGTGCGAACGCGCCGGAGTTTCTGCGGCGGCGTTTTTCGCCGGCATCGCCAGGCAGGAGATCAAGGACCAGCTCAAGGCGAACACCGACGAGCTGATCCGCCGCGGCGGCTTCGGCTCGCCGACCATGTTCGTCAACGGCGACGATATGTACTTCGGCAACGATCGGCTCCCGCTCGTTCGCGCAGCGTTGTTGTGGCGCAACACGGCCGGCCAGGCTGGCGCATTTTCCGGAAATATGTAAGGCTTCCACCGGAATATTCGGGACGACCCGGATGTTTACCCGGCGCATTTCCCTATCATTCACAAACAGGAGGATCGTATGAAAACCCACGTCGTTATGCTGTTTTGCACCTTGCTGCTGGCAAGCGCAAGCGCCTTTGCCTTTCATTGCCCTGCGGACATGAAAAAAATCGATGAAGCCCTGGGCAAGAAACCCGCGCTGAGCGCGGCGCAAATGTCAGAGGTGAAGAAATTGCGGGCCGATGGCGAGGCCTTGCACAAAGCCGGCAAGCACCAGGAGTCGGTCGATACGCTCGCCAAAGCAATGAAACTCCTGGGCGTATAGCTATCGCCAAACCAAGGGGCGCGGCCTGCCTGCTCACGTTCGCGGGACGGGCAGCGCCCGCCGTCGGCTTGCATCAGCTAAATCCGCCGCCTGAGACGGCTCTGCTGCGTCAGGAGTGAAGTGCGGCAGCTTCGGCGCGTCAGGCGCGCGCGCCTGCGCGGATCCGGGTTCCTGCGCCCGCAGGATAGGATGAACCGAGGGTACGCACACCCCTGATTTCTTTACCGGGCTGGGTATTAGTTCATAGTCTGGAGAGGCCGGTTCGGCCAATAATTGGACCATGTCAAACTTTCGGATTCTCTTCCTGCCCCATTTGGGCGTTTGTGGGCGGAACCCGCCGATGGCATTCGCCGTCGAACCAACACGAGCAGCGCCGATTGCCCGAGGATGGAAGTGGTGATGATTGATATTGGCCAATGGGAAAATGAAGACAGACGCGAGGGCTCGCGCGTTCGTCTGCAACTCAAGCTGGCCATGGTCTACCCTCAGTACGAAGGCCGTCCGGCCCGGCCAATGTTTCATGGGAAAACTCAGGACATAGGCATGTCCGGCTTGTCGATGATCGTTGACTACAACGTTTTTCAGGAAGGCGAAGTCGCGGTTGTCCTGGCTCTGCCACCCGCGTGTGCCGGGGCCTCGCGCAAGGTCGTGATGTCCACGGCAGAGATGAGCTACGCCATACACTCGTCCAAGCTCGACGCGTTCAAGATCGGCCTTGCGTTCCGCAAGTTCAGGGGCGACGGAAAGGAGCTCCTCGAGGCGGTTTTGCGGTATGCGTTGAAAGAAGACGAAGGTGTCGCCGGCTTGCAAGACCCGGGTGCTCGCTTCAGAGCGAACCGGCCCAGAGACAGCCAGCCGCTCGGCTGGTGAGTCGGCCGGGGGATTGCCCGTCACTCAAGCGCCGGCGGCGGTCTTGAGGCCTTGTTTCAGTTCCGCCACTTCGGCTTCGAGCACGGCCACCCGCCGTTCCAGCCGGTCCATGCGACCGCCCTCGGCGCTTCCCGCCCTCAACAGAAAAAGCGCACAATTCATGTGCTACAGAGCCGGATCAGGCGAATAAAACCCCGCGACAGACCTGGTACACGACCCAGCGCAAGCACGCGCGCCGGATTCTGCGCTAGCATTTGCCTTGCTCCGTCAGCCTAAGTCCGTCGAAGGGCGCACTTGCCAAAGGAAGTCACCATGACCGACCTCTCCGATCTCGGCTCCTCCGCGTTCTGGCGCGTCAATCCCAAGGATTCCGATGCGCAGGAGACGCGCGAATGGCTCGAGGCGTTCGACGCCCTGGTCGAGGCCGAAGGCCGCGAGCGCGCGACTTATCTGCTGCGCCGGCTGCTCGATCATGCGCGCAAACGGCGGGTGCAGTTGCCGCCGGTGCTCAACACGCCTTACCGCAACAGCGTCGGCCTCGCCGACCAGCCGCAGTTTCCCGGCAATCTCGAAATCGAACAGCGGCTGTCCTCGATCGTGCGCTGGAATGCGCTGGCGATGGTGGTGCGCGCCAACCGCGCCCATCCCGAGCTCGGCGGCCACATTGCCAGCTACGCCTCGGCCGCGGACCTGTTCGAGGTCGGTTTCAACCATTTCTTCCGCGCCGGATCCGCCGCAGAGAAAATCGGTGCAGTTGGCGGCGATCTCGTCTATTTTCAGCCGCATTCGGCAACGGGTGTCTATGCGCGGGCGTTTCTCGAAGGGCGCCTGAGCGAGGAGCAGCTCGCCCATTACCGCCGAGAAACCGGCACT
>Ga0209343_10007848_pt1 | contig 12512 bp, 7 predicted proteins | sample RifCSPlowO2_02_FD_184026 | JGI IMG/M metagenome (GOLD analysis project Ga0209343, IMG submission 184026) | Groundwater microbial communities from Rifle, Colorado - Rifle CSP2_plank lowO2_0.2 (SPAdes) (version 2) | ecosystem: Environmental > Aquatic > Deep subsurface > Groundwater | place: Rifle... | reverse complement strand
AGATTGGCGGGGACCATCACTATCACCGCGCCCCGCGGACTGCGGATGGCCACGTTGTAAGCGATGGCCAGCGCAACGTATGTCTTGCCCATGCCAACCTCGTCGCCCAGGATCACGCCGGGCTGGCTGCGCAGGCGACGCAGAATCTCCTCCACCTCGGTGCGCTGGCGTTTCTGGTCCGCCTCCGGCACGCTGTTATTGAGGCACGTGCCCAGCACCAGCTCCGACGGCGGACTATAAATGTCGTTCATTCCCGGCATCGTTCCACCACCCGCTTCCAGAAACGCATCATATCGTCGGACATGCGTCCTTGATGCGTGCCGATTTGGCGCCCGAGCCGATCCGCAAGCTCGTTCAGGAACGGCCGAAAGACCTTCTCGAATTCCGCTTTCGGCAGAGCCCCATCGCTTGGCTGGTACTCGACCTCGCGCAGCACGATCAGGAAATCGGCAAGCGTCAGCAACGCTTCGTCGGCCGCTCCGTCGGCCCGCATGAACTCTCGCACCAAGCGATCGGCGAGCGGTTCGACGCCAATCAGCCCTCGCAGCCGCCATTCCAGCGCCTGCCGCCCCCATACCGGGCGCTGAAGGTTTGCGCGCAGTTGCGCCAGTATCCGTGCCCGCCGGCGGATGCGGTGCAGAAAAGTGGCCTGCAGGTCGTAGCGCCGCAGCGGGTCCAAGTCGATGGGCGTCGCCGAATCGAGGTCGGTATCGAAGAGCTGCGATGGCTGCTGCCGCCTCGCCCACGCGCGAAACGCTGCGCTGGGATCAGCCGCGGCGAGAATCAGAAGCATGTCGTCGGCGGACATATGCTCGAGTTGCGCGGGAGGCGGCAACGCACGGCTGTCCTCTACGTTGATTGGAAGGAAAGCCTCGTGATCAGCCCATTGCACCAGCAACTTTTCCGGCGGCATGACGGCCGTCCAGACTAGATCGACGAGCGCCGGACGGCCGCGCGCTTGCCAGGCAGACATAGACAACAGCTCCTGCGCTGATTGACCGCACGCATGAACACGCCACTCCTCCGGCAAATAGGCGGCGTCGAGTCGCAGAACGATTCTCCGCGCGTCGCCGGCACGATAGGTGGCCGACAGGAATCCCGCGGGCAGCGGGGGAGCCTTCGTTTGTTCGTCCTCTTCCTTGTCCGGCTGCGCGCCCAGCCATTCGGCCGAAGCCGGGTCAGCGACCTGCTCCATCGCAGGCCATAGCGCCTCCAACTGGCCAACGTCGCGCCCGTAGTCAACGCGGTCCACAATGGTGACGAGGTTAGCCTCCGCATTCCGGTGCTGCCCCACACCCATTCCAGCGCAGGTGAAGTTGGATGAGCCGATCATGAGAGCCGAGTATTCAGGTGCGACCAGGGCCAGCATTTTTGCGTGCCACGGACGACGGTTCTTGTCCTCATCCAGTTCAGGCAGCATCTCGACCGTGACACTGCCCTGATAAGCCCGCGGCGTCAGCATGAGAGCCTTGGGAGCCGCAAGCCTCGGCACTACACCTTTGTCGTCGCGGATCACCGGCACACAAAAACATAGTTCCCGTCCCACCCCCCGCGCCATAAGTTTGCAAAGTGCGGCCGTCACGCGGCTGGTTTTGTCGTCAACATCAAAGAACGGCGAGGCAATCCATGTTTCGACCGGAGATCCACCCCGGCTGCGGCACGCCTCGATCACTTCATCGAGACCGCTTCGCGCTGGTTGCGCGCCAACGGCGGGAAGCGTGCAGACAAGCTGCTGCCGGAACGTTCCTCCTCTTCGAATGGGTTTCCATCCCCGGACCTGTCGTTCGACTTGAATCAAGAATGCTTCTGCTCGCCGAACCTCGGGCAATTGCTGCGATGCTCCCGGTACGTGCAGGAGCAGACTTCGCAGAAAATCAACCGCCGCTGCAATGAGTTCCGAATTCGCCTCTTCTGGTGTCAGGTCTACCGTAACGGCGACTTCGTGATTGAACCGGTAGCCCGGCTCAGTGAGATTGGCGGAGGCCACGATAATGCGAACGTGGCGATTCCATGCGAGCAGGCTGAGCTTCGCGTGCTGCTTTCCGGTCGCGATGCGCACCGGCAGCACGTCCCAGCGCAGCGAATGTTCCACTCCCGCCCTCGTGTGGTCCACCAGCACGCCTGCGTAAACGCCCCCGAGACGGCTCTCGCGTTCGAGCAGGAACGCCAGGTCTTCCCGATTGGGTTCGGACTCGATCTCCAGGAACCGGGCCAGGCATTGCTCGTCGAACAAGGCCGGTGCAAACGTGTAGGTGCTCGCAAGGCATCCGATGGGATCACCCGCGCCCTGTGGTGGACGCCACAGCTCGAGAATCGCGCCGCTGCTGGAAGTCTTCCGTCGCGCACTCATGAAAGGTCGAAATAGAATCTACGAATCGGCCGGCCCCGGTAGTCGTGCACGTAACGACCGGGCCAGATGTCGCGTCGTGGTTCGCGGTAAGCGTGCCGTATGTAGATGCGCCCGTCGCCGATACGGTCGAACCACGGCCGCTTGTCGCCCTTGGCCTTCTGGACGGCCTCGTGATGCGCGCACAGGGCGCGCGCGCAAGTGTCCGCACCCATCGGCTCTGCGAATGCGCCGAACCGCTCGCCGAACAGATTCTGAAGGGACGCACTGGTGATCGTCACCTCGCCCAGCGCCTGGTGCGCTGCCTCGAACCGCCGGTGCAGATTGCTCACGCTAAGTTTGAAATCCGTGTCACGCGCAATTTCCAGCACGGCAAACCCCTGCGCGTCCAAGCGCGCACCCTCGGCTCTCAGCACGTCGAATGCGTCCTGCAGGCTGCGAGCCAACGCTTCATAGGCTCGGATTGCCGCAAGTAGCGGCTGGTATCCAGGCTCCCGCTTTTCGAGCCGGTCGTGCAGCAGTTCTTCGCGAAACTCCTCATCCTTGAAATCGGCCTGAAGTTGCCACATCGTCGGCAGCGCACCCAGCCGCCTGTCGTCGCTCGCATGAAGCAGATCGTGCAAGTACCGTTTCTCGCGCGCTTTGCACGCCGAAGGAGCGAATGCCTGCGCAAGTTCTTGCCATCCTTCACTGCCCCAACCGGATTTCGTGTGCGGCGGCTTCTCGGAGAGACTGCGGCGTATCGCCGATGACCAGCGCGAGAATATAGGCTTGGCACCATCGAATCCCCCGAGATCCATACCGCGCGCCCAGGCATCCACCAATCGCTCCGCTTTCGGCCCCGGCCTCAAGTGAACGTCCACGAGCCCGAGGTGCGTCGCCAGCCGTTTGTACACGCCGTGGAAGCCGAAGATTCGCGGTGTTTTTAGATAGCTTCGCGCATCGACATAGTCGTGCTGGTCGAGCGCGCGCCGCGCCACGAGCGTTCCCGGGACGCCCCACACGGAGGAATCCCCGCCCATCGACCGCATCAGCGCCTCGACGACCAGCCACTCCCACACGAGGTATGGCGACGCGTCGCGCTGTTGCGGGTCGTCCTCCATGCCCTCAGTCACGATCGCGCCCACGGCCATCGCGGTGAGAAATCGAATCCGTTGCATCCGCTCCCGCACCGCCGGCACCAACTGAATGGCGAGCTGATCAGCGATCTGGTACAGCCCCAATGGATCGAGCGTGCCCTCGCTCGTGCCTAGCGGATCGTAGCTGGTGAGGAATGGAAGCGTGACACCCATGGAATTTAGCCGGTCACCCATTCACTTTGCAGCGGCACGAGCTATCTCACACACGAAGCGCGCTCCACACGTGGCGGAAATGCCTCTCCCGCATCGCCAATTAACTTGGTCGTGTAATTATCCTCGGGTCGGTCATGATCGGATTGGTGCGCATGGGGTTCCAGATGAGGGCGCGCTGTCCGACCGATTCACTTGACCACAACAACACACGGATCATCCTGATCTCCGGATGACTATGGCTCCACGCATTCCCGGTAAGCATCTTGGGGTGAGTGCCGGTTGATTGAAGCGTCGCAAAATGCCATGGCATTTCCGAAACAAGCGCATTCGCCATATCCAGGATTTCCCGGATCCTTTGTCCGGCTGAGTTGGTATCCAATACTGCTTTGCTTGGTTCCTCCTGGTGATGGCTCGGGAGATTCAACAATTGTGAAAGCCGCTTGATCGCATCATTCATTCGGCCACATTCAGCGTTGCTCCCGGCAAAAGCTCTTGGCCCCAGACCCTGCAGGACCATAACCGCAGATCCGAGCGTGATTGCACCTATCTCATTAGCCCATCGTCTATGCGATCGCCTGTAATCGGCGTGCTCCGCTAGGACATCCTCCCAGAGCTCCGACTCGGTATGCCCGATCTTGCTGGCCATCACGTCAATCAGGTCCTTACAGAAGCTCTCGGTTGAAATCCGAATGTCGTTGCCGGTCAGTGCCGGTAACACGCCCCACTTTCCATCTGACTGACGGATACATCCTGCAAGCGGGCGCTCTGCGCGCGCCTCGTCCGGCGCCCAGCCGAGAACTGTCACAAGCCGCTCAACGATCTCGGCTTCGGACGCCAACGAAGACGAGATCTCGTGCAGCGCTTTGAATACCATTTCCTGCTCACTTGGTCTGAGCAACTCCTGCAAGAACAGGGAAGTGATTGCTCGCGGGTCTTTACCTATCTGCTGACTGGCTACGAAATGGACATAGTCCGTGAAGTAACTGCCGTTTGCCGTTCCAATGCCGCCGTTCGCGACGGGTTCCATGCCGACGGTATCGCCCAGCAGCTTTCTGGCCTTCGAGTGCAGGTCTTGAACCGTAACTGGAATGCCCAACGACCAGAGTTTCCATCCGACCATGCGCGCGGGATCCCACGGCACGGAAACACAACTATCGCATTCCAGTCGGCAAAATGCCTCGATGGCCACGAGAAATCGCGGACCCAATTCCCATTGATGCATCAATGCGTCCTGGAGCGCGCGCCGGTACTTGTCCTCACAAGCACTTAGCGCCGCGCGATGCTCTCGGCGCGCTTCGTCGATCTTCACGACGTGCCTCTTGTCTTGCCCTGAAACGGCTGCAAGTTCGCTTTCCGTGCGAGCAATGGCCGCATTCAATTCTGCCTTGAACTGCGAACGGAGCGAATCCAGACGGTCCGGCGCCCACTCTAGAATCGAGGCAGGCTGTGGCGCATGGATCGATAGACCAGACCATAGCTTGATGACATTCACCAACTTCGCAGCTCTCGCATTTCGAACGATATCTTTCCGCGCAGTTCGATCGCTTACCGACAGCTGCTGCAAGAAGGCCACGAGGCTCGTACGGTTTGCGTCGCCGGAAATATCTGCGACTGCCCTTGCCAGCTTGAATTCAGCAAGCACTGTCGCGTCAAGAATGGACAACTTTGAGGCGCTCGAACCACCCCCCAACGCCTGGCGCGCCTCGTCAAGCGCAGACAGGTCATCGGCTTCGACCGTTGCCAATAGCCTTCCCAGTTTTTCCGAACGGCCGCGCAATTCAACAGCTTTCCCCTCTTCATACCGCCGGGATGTCGAGTTTTCGCGCCGCTCGTCCTTCAACTTCTGCAATTCGTGATAGGCACGAGTCGCCATTCGCATGGCCACGATCGCATCCACGCCGCCAGGATGGTTCTGCAGCTTGGCTACTGTGTCTTGCACGAGGTTGCTAACGAAATCAGTCGCACGTACATCGCGCAGCGTTGCAAGAACACCCCATCCAGGTTGCGGGTATGCCCCGGAAAGAAAGAGCAACTGACGCTCTTTCGCAACAGTATACGAGTCACCGAATCGATTTCTGACGCCCTCCGGAACGAGATCTCCCAAGCGCGCCGCAACCCGCGACAAATCTGCCCGAGGTTCCCGTTCGCGATCACGTTGATAGTTGTCCTTTACGAGCATCAGGCCCAGACCATGGCAGTCGCGTCCTTCCGGAGAAGTGAACATCCTCCAGCACTCGTCGAGCTCACCCATTCTCCAGTGGCCAACGGGGAGCATCCAAAACAGCGACGGCACAACCGCACCGGGGGCACTGATACGGTGCAATTCCTCCAACGAATAGGCTTCCACCCGGTATCCCATCGTGTCCTCCTCAATCGGGTCCCTTCCGCGGCGGATAGCCGCCGCGCGGATCGGCTGCAGGCGGGTCTGAGCAGGTAAGGCAGCGGCTGCCGTTGCGAGGTATCAGATACATATCTCGTAGCCTAACGCACCTGCCTGCGCCATCGATCGACGACGGCCGCAACATCCAGGTCCTCCGGTCCTTCAATCCAATGCCGGTGGAAATCCACATCATCACTCTTAGGTGTGGGATTCGGCACGTCAATCTGCACTCTGGTTGGCAGAGGGCTAGCCTCACCCAATACGAGAGCCTCTCCGCGTCGAAGACCCGCAAGAATATTGACCAAGTCCTGCTCGGCTTCGGGGACGAGACGGCGAACATAATCCTGATCGCCGGGATTCGTAATGCGAAGACACAGAAATGTTCCACATTGCGATAGCACCGTCTCGGATAGCTCGTGGGGACGCTGGCTGACTACGGTCAATCCGACACCGTATTTGCGTCCCTCCTTGGCGATCCGCTCCATGGACTTCCGTGCCCCCTCGTACTTCGTGTCGGAATCGCGTGTGATGTAGGCATGCGCTTCCTCGCATACCAGCAGGATCGGAAACTCCGCGTACTGCGGGTTCCAGTAGTTGAACTCAAAGGCCAGACGCCCGATCTGGGCGGTGACGGTCGGCCGCACATCGAATGGTACGGGGCTCATGTCGATAACAGTAATGGCGGCTTTTTGCGCACCCAGGCCAACGAAGTCCCGCAGCAGGCCTTCGAGAGAATTGGAGTTCGTGCGAAGAACGGGCCGCAGAAGGAAGTTGTACCGCATGTCATTCAGACGGCTGTCCAGTCGCATAAGAAACCGGTCGAAATCACCATGCATCGGTCCCTTCCTTTGACCGCGCTCGCCGGCCACCATCCGCGTATTTTCTGCGTGAACGGCCGCTCGCAGATCATCCAATGCGAAGAAGATAGGCGTATCAACGGTAGTGCGCGGCAGCCCCAGTTGACCACCCTCGGTTTGCTTGAGGCTATTCAATGTTTCGCGGAAGAAGGCGGTCTGATTGTGAGCGCTCATTTCCGAGCGATCGATGAGAAGATCAGTCAATTCCGCGTAGGTCATCAACCAGTATGGAATCTCCAACTGAGTCGCATCCACAACGCGCGCGATCGGTTGCGGAAACGCTTCCCGATATTCACCGTGCAGATCGAGCAGGATAATGTGAGCTCGGGGCATGGTCGCTACGGCTTTCTGCAAGATGGAGGCAACGGTCCATGATTTACCTGATCCAGTCTGCCCGAGAATTGCGCAGTGGCGACCGAACATCGGGGAAGGATCGAGATGCACCCGGATAGATGGGTTTGTTGAAACGGCTCCGATGTCAAAATTCTTCTCCCGGAACTTGCGAAACATTCCATCGAGTTCAACGCTCGCTACGGCATGAACTTCCGCACCAGTGGTCGGATAAATCGCCACGCCCCGCTCGAACGAACCGTCTTGCGCAAGGCTGCCCATGGGGATCAACTGCACGGTTCGTTGTGCAGTCGCTTCGCCTACGACTTCGGCGCCGCCCGCCCCGTCGGCAGGCAGCTTCTCACGCTCGGTCATGCGTGCGATCATCGCGAGCAGTTTCACCGTGCCTTGCTCGATACGCACATAGGAGCCCAACCTTCCTACGAGAATATCCTCGTCGCCCAGCGTGACCGCTGGCACTTGCCCTTCGCTCGCATCCGTGAGTTCAGCGCTGAACACCGAACCCTGCACATCGACCACGTGACCGACAAGACTCGCCGCAGGCATGATCACACCTCCCCAGATAACCACTCAAAGGACCACTCTCGAACCAGGCCCGCACCCTGTTCGCCATAAAGAGACGAACGCCCTTCTGTTACGAGAATGACGCGTGGGTTGACCGCGTACTTGTTGAACGCTTCGTCCGACAGCGCACGCGCCAGAATGACCAAGGTAAAATGTTCGCGTTGAAGCGCCGCGTCGATCACTGCATTGACGTGCCCGTCGGCAAATCCGTACCCCGCGCAGACCAGCCGACTTAATAAACGCGGTGTGTCATTCGCCAGATACGCCCGGAACTCCGACCAAAGCGTTGCGTAGGGCGTGTAGCCTGTGTCGGCCGCCTTCCAGTGCTGCGGCGGCACCATTAGCCGACGAAATTCAGGCGGACATGGCAGCTCGGGACGCATTCGCGTGATGCGACCTTCGTCATCGGCATGCCAGCCCAGAGAACCGTGGAGCTTGTAGAGAATGACCGCACCGGGATGCGCCGCGAACACGCGCCGTGCGCGACGCATCTCGTATTGACCTATCACATCGAGAAATTGCGACGCCCGGAAGCTGGCCTCATAAACCCCGCCGAACCCATCGATCAAACGCGAACCGGTAGCGTCGGCTGCGCGTTCCGCAAGACAGTCATAGTTCAACGTGAAGACTGGAATTCGCGGTTCGCGTCTCACCCCAAGGCCCCGTATAAACGCTGAGTATTCCTCCAAAGGCGGGGTGAGCGGCGCGAAGACAGTGCCAATGGCATCGATTACTCGCCTTCGCAACGTGTCATCGCCGCCGTATCCCAGGGCCAGCAAATCCAGCGTCGCTTCCAGCGACAGACCAGCCGGGTTCATTCTTTCCTCAATTGCCCGCTGGTCTTCCAACGGCATGCATCCCTTGATCGCCGTCCACAACCCAGCAGAGAGGGGAAACCCGCGTCCATCCAGATAGGACGCCCCCGCACCGAGCAGGTAGCCGGCCCGTCGACCTTTGATCTGCTCGATCACCTTTGCACGAAGCCGATCAGCGAGCGGAGCAGGATGGCTAGCCATGGCCCTGCAGGACGAAGATTTGCATGCCGAATCGGACGTGCCACGCCACTTCCTTGCGTTTCACGTTCGGGACGGTGTCAAAGGTATAGAAGGAAGCCGCGTCCCAGCGAAATAATGGTACGGATTGCAGATTTACGGTTTCCTTCATCATCGCATTTGCTCGAATGCTTCGAGGATAAGTCGCCGCGATCGAAACTCGCCGTAGTTCTCCTCCTGATAGCGTTGCTGGGTCGGAAAGGTCGTAAGAACGTACTCCATCTCGGGTCGTGTTAGCTCAAAGAGGTCGCGCGCCACGATTGCGTCGATCTCCGCGCGAAGTTGCAGGCGAGCTTCGTTATCCAGCTCGCCAGGGATCTCCGTTGAATTCGATGTCGCGGGGACCCATCCCTCCGCAGCGAGCCGATTCCAGAAGGGAATCATTTCCGGGCCCGTGCAACACAACCTAAGGCACCGAGAGACCAACGCGCTTACACGTGGATCGCTACGGGCAAGTCGCGGAAACGGCAGGCTATCCAGACTGCTAAACGTCATGTGCAATGACACCTTTGTTCGCGCAACGAAGTCCATGACATAGGAGTTTGCGGTCGCTACCCAGAACGGATATCGCCAATCGCCGGCATCGTCAGAGTCAAGCACGATGGTCGGAACGGAGTGACCGCAGAGTACCGTTGGAGGGACGAGTGTCGAAACTAATGTACGTTCATTAGTTGGGCTGGCAACGTCACAGAATCCGACCCGATAGCGGCCCATTCGGCCGACGCACTTATCAGGTACCTTTTCGCGCGGAATGTACCACTGCGGCTGGATCGATTTGCCCGGACTCCCAAACGGCAGGTCTTCCCAGTCGGCCGCTCGTCCTCGGCCGCTGCGATACCCTTTTGCTCGATAGTCAAACTGATTCACCATGCGTCCTTCATAAAGCGGGACGCCGGTCGGGTCTTCGTCGAAAAGGTCACGGTCGGTGCCCATGTCGATCTCGCGCATATATATCCGGGTTGGCGGCCGAGCCGTTTCGTCACCAAACGCAGGCCAGCGGTACATCTTGGCCGCAATGTCGATGTCCATCTGGCTACCGAGCTCCATGATCGCCAGAGCGTCCGGCGAAAATGTTTTGACTAGTCGCACCGGGATGATTAGCGAGCGCCCGCCTTTGACCTCCACAAGTTGGTCCAGAGAACGAATGTTAAAGGCGGCTCGGAACGAGTCGGTCTGTCGGCCAACGTGCGCGGCGTAAAGACAGAATTTCATCGCGGTATGGACGTCGGTGAACCAGACCTCGTTCGCGTTCTCGAATCCGTAGACGCAGTCGAGTCGACAGGTCTCGTAGAGCGCTTGTCGGATCGCCATGCAATTTGCCCCGTTATACAACCCCTCCGGCACAATTTGGGACGCCCACCCGTTTCGGCGTGTGAGCGAGAGGGCGGCTTCTACGAACATGCGATAGACGTTGAAGTCTCCCTTGCCGAGATTGCCGGGAGCGAACATCCGGTAGCGTCCGCTATGTTTGATATAGTGGACGAGGGTGTAGAGATCGCGACAGTTGGTCTGCCATCTGTCGGCAATCGTTGGATTCTGTAGCAACCCGTTGATGATCTGTTGCTGACCATCGCGATCTTGAAAACGAACTTGCGGGTCGTAGCTCGAAAAGAACTCCTTCGCGTCCGGGCTCAAGGTGTCCCAGGGTGGATTGCCGAGCACACAGTCGAATCCTCCCTCAGAAAACACCTCCGGAAAGGCCAGATGCCAGTGGAAGAACTGGTATTGAAGTGACAGGCGCTCGACTTCACGCTGTTGGGCGGGCGTCAGCGCGGCGGCGTTCACTTGAAGCCTTCGGATGGTATCGGTCGTGATCGGGTCAACGGGCGGGTTTGCCTGCTTCTTCCAAACGAAAGCCGCGCACCAGGCGTTGGCGACCTGCTGGCGATGCTGATACTCCGGCGACACAACAAGCCCGCGGAACTGCTCCGCCTTGCGCTGCAAATCGTCGATCGTGTCGTCCGGTGCCTCATCAATGCCGCGCGTGCGAGCCGCGATCGAGTTGTACTCCGCTTCAGGCTCGGCCACCATCAAATGGAGCATATCCATCTGGCCTTCACGCTCCTGCTTGTTCCGCTTCTTCAAGGCCGCGCAAACTTTCTTGTCGTCGCCCTCGATCGGATTGAATGCGTCGTCGGGCAGTCCTGCGGCAATGAGTTCGGGCGTCGCTCCCAGCAGGCTGTTACCGACGCGGATGTGATGGTCGAGGAAGGAGAGAGGTTTGCCAGGCTCCATGGCTTCGAGCTAGAGTGTGACTTTGCAGAGCTCGACGGCCATGGGGTTGATGTCCACGCCGTATAGGCAGCGGCCGATCACATCGCGCAGGGCGTGCTGATAGAAGAGCGGTGAGGGTTCGCTCTCTCCCTGCGCTAACGCGCGAACGCGGGCCAGGTGCCGGGCCAGCCGGTGCGCCGCTCCGACGAGGAAGTGGCCGGAGCCGACGGCAAGATCGCAAACCTTGAGCGAAAGGATGGCCTTCTCCGCCTCAGCACCAGTCTTTCCCTTGATCGCCTCCTCCACGACCGGATCAAGGGCGGTGTCGAGAAGGCACTGGACGAGCGGGTCTGGCGTAAAGTATGAACCGGAGGTCTTGCGCTCGTTGCCGGCGAATTCGGCAAAGGTGAACCGTGCGCCGTCGGCGCTGATTTGCGGGGTGAGGGCGAGCAGGCTCTCATACACGCCGCCGAACTCCTCTGAGCCGAGGTTCTTGTAATCCACCGGCCGGAGCACTTTGCCCTGCCGGGTGAAGGCAAGGTTGCGCAGCGCTTCGAGAAAATCGTAGTTGGTCAGCTCGGCGCCGTTGAGGACGGCGGTGGAGGCCGGGTTCCAAAGAAAGCTGCCAAGCGCTGGCAAAGCCAAACGCTCACGCGCGGTAGCGAAGTTCGCGTCGCCGGATAACGGACCGACGAGGAGCTGGAACTGCCGCCACACGTCGCCGTGGCGGCTGCCCTTGATGTTCGAGGCCAGGTCGCGCAGGCGGGCGGCGCTGTAGTGGGCGGCGTAGCGCTCCCGCGCGGTGCCGGCGGCGTCGGAGTCGTCGCGCGGATGCAGGAGCGGCTGGCCGTCGAGGGTGCGGTCCTCGGCTACGAACAGGAAAATCAGGCGGTAGATCGCACGTAGCAACTGACCGTGGAAATCGGCGAGCGGCACCTGCCCCGTGCGCAGGGCATCGCGCAGCGCGCTGTTTTTCGGGTGGCTGGTGAACCCTTCGCCGAGGACTTGCAGGGCTCGTTCGACGCCGCCACGCAGATCCCCCAAAGCACGGGTACCCTGCTCGGCCGCGAGCTTGGTCCACTGTTCCAGCCAGCAGTTCTCCGGTCGATCGCCTTCGCGCGGTGCGAAGCGCGTCGCGTGGGCCACGAGCCAGAGCAAGACGAAGTCGGAGTAGACCTCGCCGGCGAACACGGCCTCGAGGTCGAAATCGAGAAAGGACTGGCGCGAGAGGGCCTGGTTGTCGCGCAGAACGCGGAGGTACAAGCCGTTGGAGATAATGCCCCAGAGGTGGCCGGGGCTTCTGTTCAGGAACTCCTGCACCAGGCCGTGCGGGTTGGCGGCGGCAGCCCCGCGCACGCCGGCGGCGCGGCGATCGAGACTCAGACCGCAGCCGACGAGGTGCACGGGCACAGGCCCGAAGAAGCGATTGATGGCGTAGGTGCGACCGCCGACCGC
>Ga0209343_10007845_pt1 | contig 12514 bp, 14 predicted proteins | sample RifCSPlowO2_02_FD_184026 | JGI IMG/M metagenome (GOLD analysis project Ga0209343, IMG submission 184026) | Groundwater microbial communities from Rifle, Colorado - Rifle CSP2_plank lowO2_0.2 (SPAdes) (version 2) | ecosystem: Environmental > Aquatic > Deep subsurface > Groundwater | place... | reverse complement strand
GAACCCTTCGCCGGTGTGGACCCCATCGCTGTGATTGATATCCAGAGAATCATCCGCTTTCTCAAGCAGCGATCCATTGGCGTCCTGATTACCGATCACAACGTCCGGGAAACATTGGGGATTTGCGATCGCGCCTACATCATCAATGAAGGCAGCGTGCTCGCCTCGGGAAACCCGGATGAAATTATCTATAATGAAAGCGTGCGCCGGGTATATCTGGGTGAGAATTTCCGACTTTAGTCGCTAAGGAGTCAAGTGTTGACAATTCTGGCGAAGGACTTGGGTTTGTATACGTCCCGAGAATTTTGATAGTTGCGCTTTTGCAACTTTCAAAATTCTCGGGAAAAGTGGATGCCAAAGCAAGCTGTTTGGTTCCGGCTCGTCCGCTTAGGAAGCTCGTAGCCCTTGTTCCGCACCATCCTTCCCGCGTTCTGAGCCATCCATGAAGCAATCACTGCAGCTCAAACTGTCTCAGCACCTCACGCTGACACCGCAGTTGCAGCAATCCATTCGCCTGCTCCAGTTGTCGACCCAGGAACTCAGCCAGGAGCTGGACAGGATGCTGATGGACAACCCGCTGCTCGAGCTCGAGGAGCCGGCAAGCGGCCATCAGGGCGCGCCCATTCACAACGGCCAGGAGCCCGCCGCGGACACCGCCAAAGACAATTCGCCGGAGAGCGGCGTCACCGATCCCGCCGCGGACGCTCAATCCCCGGATATCGACTGGTTCGGTTCGGGCGCGGCGGCGCCGGCGCCGCCCCCAGACGATGACGCCGGGCCGCCCGCGCTTGCCGCCGAACCGCCGAGCCTGCGCGTTCATCTTCTCGATCAGGTCACACTGCTTAATCTGGACGCTCATGACAAGACACTGGTGGCGCTTCTGGTTGACACGCTGGACGAGAACGGCTACCTCACCATGGACCTTGATGAGCTCTCTGAATCATTGCCCAGCGAACTCGAGATCTCCGTGGAGGAACTGCGGATCGCCTTGCGCCACTTGCAGCACCTTGATCCGACCGGCATCGGCGCGCGCAGCCCCGGCGAATGCCTGGCGCTGCAGCTCGAGGCGCTGCCGGCCTGCACCCCCTGCCGCGAGCTGGCCCTGGCGATCGTGCGCGGCCACCTTGAGCTGCTTGCCGCGCACGACTTTGTGCGGCTGCGCAAAGCACTGGGTTGTCATGACGAGCGCCTCAAGGAGGCCCAGCGGCTGATACAGAGCCTGGACCCGCGGCCCGGTTCCGCCTTTGGCAGCAACGAAGCGCGCTACGTGGTGCCCGATGTCATCGTCAGGAAGATCAAGGGCGTTTGGGTCGCCTCGCTCAACGCCGATGCCATGCCCAAACTGCGTGTCAACAGCATGTACGCCGACATCCTCAAGGGCGGCCGCGGCACGGCGGCGTCGCAAATGTCGCAGCAGTTGCAGGAAGCACGCTGGCTGATCAAGAACGTGCAGCAGCGCTTCGAGACCATTCTGCGGGTTTCCCAGGCCATCATCGACCGGCAGCGGCATTTCTTCGAACACGGCGAGGTGGCGATGCGGCCCCTGGTGCTGCGCGAGATCGCCGATCTGCTGGGGCTGCATGAGTCCACGGTATCGCGCGTGACCACGCAGAAATTCATGTTCACGCCGAGGGGAATTTACGAACTCAAGTACTTCTTCGGCAGTCATGTCGCCACCGACGCGGGCGGCGCGTGCTCGGCCACCGCGATCCGTGCCTTGATCAGGCAACTGGTCGCGGCCGAGGACGCCAAGCGCCCATTGACCGATGCGCGGATAGCGCAGATTCTTGGCCAGCAGGGAATAGTCGTGGCGCGGCGTACCATTGCGAAATACCGGGAATCCCTGCACATTCCTCCCGTCAATCTGAGGAAAGCCCTGTAGCGGCGAAACATGGAAATTGGCATCATGCGTCTTGCATCCCCACAAAATTCCCACAAAAGGAGGCCACCAGCACGGTTAATTCAAATTTAAGGCTAGCTGGCGCTCACCAGGAAGCGAGCTGTCGTCGAAGGACCCAAATCCACTTTAGACTTGTAGAGGAAACAGCAATGAACCTCAGCCTAAGCGGCCACCACGTGACGATCACCCCGGCCATTCGCGGCCATGTGCATTCAAAGCTGGAGCGCATCACGCGCCATTTCGACCATGTCATCGACGTCAAGGTGACCCTCAGCGTGGAAAAACTGCGGCAGAAAGCCGAGGCCACGGTGCATATCAGCGGCAAGGAGATCTTCGTGGAGAACGAGGACGAGGATTTGTACGTGGCCATCGACCTGATGGCGACGAAGCTTGATCGCAGCATCCTGAAACACAAGGATAAAGTCCGCGCCCACCCCCACGACACCCTGAAGCGCCAGCCGCAAGCCCCGGACTCCGAGGAGTAGGCGGGTAGGGTAGAATCCGATTCCCGTCCAAGTCTGCACTGTGCCCGCGGCGATCCTCCGGATGACGCGACCGATTGCGTGACGCATGAATCAAATCGCCAAGCTTCTTACCCCCTCGAATATCGTTCTCGACATTGATGTCACGAGCAAGAAGCGCCTGTTCGAGCAGGCGGGATTGCTGTTCGAGAATAACCAGGGCATCGCGCGAAGCACGGTCTTCGACAGCCTGTTTGCGCGGGAGAAGCTCGGTTCCACGGGCCTTGGCCAGGGTGTCGCCATTCCGCACGGGCGCATCAAGGGCATCAAGGAGGCGATCGGAGCGTTCTTGCGGCTGAAGAATCCGGTGCCTTTCGACGCGCCCGATGGCAAGCCGGTGGGCGTGGTGTTTGTCCTGCTGGTTCCGGAGCAGGCCACCGAGCGGCATCTGCAGATTCTTTCCGAACTCGCGCAGATGTTCAGTGATCGCGACATGCGCGAAACACTGAATACCGCCGCCGACGCGGCCGTGCTGCATCAGAAGATCACTGTATGGAATCCGAATGCTGCAGATCAGCGTCGCGCGGCTGTATGAGGACAACCGCGGGAAACTGGGGCTTGCCCCGGTAGCCGGCGCCGCGCGCGCCGAGGCCGTCATTCGCCGCGACCGCAGCGACGCGGCCGCGCTGGTCGGACACCTCAATCTGATCCATCCGAACCGCATTCAGGTGCTGGGGCCGCGCGAGGTCGCCTACCTGGCCGGATTCGATTCCGCCGCAGCACGCCAGCTGGTCGAAGCGCTGCTGCGCGCCGAACCTGCCGCCATCATCGCCTGCGAGAACGTGAGCCTGCCGGCGCCATTGATCGATTCGGCCCGGGAGGCGGGAGTCTGTGTGTTGTCCACCCCCGAAACCACAGCGCAGCTTATCGGCGGCCTGCGCCGCTACATCGACAAAATGCTCGCCGAAATGATCGAGCGCCACGGCGTGTGCATGGATGTGCTGGGACTGGGTGTGCTGATCACCGGCGATTCCGGCGTGGGCAAGAGTGAATTGGGTCTGGAACTCATCAGCCGCGGACATGGCCTGGTCGCCGACGACGTGGTCGAGATCACGCGCATTCCGCCCTCCAGGCTGGAATGCCGTTGCCCGCCCATGCTCAAGGATTTTATTGAAGTGCGCGGCCTGGGCGTGCTCAACATCCGCACCATCTTCGGCGAAACCGCGATTCGGCCGAGAATGAATCTGCGCCTGATCGTTCATCTGGAGCGCCCGGCCCCGGGCGCCCCCATGCCGGTGGAGCGCCTGCCGCTGCATGAAATTTCCGAGGACATTCTGGGCACCCCCGTGCGCAAAGTCGTGATCCCGGTCGCGGCCGGGCGCAACCTGGCGGTGCTGCTCGAGGCCGCGGTGAGAAATCACATCCTGCAGCTGCGTGGCATAAACAGCACGCAGGAATTCATCGCCCGCCAGCAAAGTGAAATGAACAAGGACCCACGTTGACAGCGGCAGCCACGCGCATGCGGCTGGCCCTGATCAGCGGGCTCTCGGGATCCGGCAAGAGCATCGCCCTGCGCGCCCTGGAGGATTCCGGCTTCAATTGCATCGACAATCTGCCGCTCGCCCTGCTCGCCGAAACCGTGCGCATTCTTCGCGACACGGGAACCACGCGGCTCGCCCTGTCGATCGATGCGCGCAGCGGCTCGTCGCTGCAGGCGCTGCCAGGCTACCTCGACCGGCTCAGAGCCGAAGGCACCGACCTGAGGGTGATCTTTCTGGATGCGCGCGATCAGACGCTGGTACGGCGCTTCGCCGAAACCCGCCGCCGCCACCCGCTGGCCGGCGGCGATCGCACCATCGAGGAATGCCTGCGCGAGGAGCGCAGCCTGCTCACCCCGGTCGCCGAGTATGGCCACCATGTCGATACCAGCGAACTGACTCCGATTCGCCTGCGCGATTGGATCAAGAAAATGCTGGAACTCGAAACGGATTTGCGCACGCTGGTGCTCGAATCCTTCGGCTACAAAGGCGGCGTGCCGCTGGATTCCGATCTGGTGTTCGACGCGCGTTGCCTGCCCAACCCGTTCTATGAACCCAGCCTGCGTGCCCTGACGGGGCGGGACGCGGAGGTCGTCCGTTTTCTTGACGCAGAACCGCTGGCGGCGGCGCTCAAGCGCGACATCGCGGCGTTCCTTGAGCGCTGGCTGCCCGAGTATGCGCGCGACAACCGCAATTACATCACCGTCGCCATCGGCTGCACGGGCGGCCGCCATCGCTCGGTATACTTGGCCGAACAACTGGCCGCGAAATATCGTCCGCGCATGAACGTGCTGGTACGCCACAGGGAGCTCCCAGATACATGAATCCAACCATCGCAGTAGCCCTCACCGGCGCCTCGGGCATGCCTTATGGCCTGCGGCTCACGCAATGCCTCATCGAGAGCGGCGCGCGCGTCTATCTGCTGCATTCGAAAGCCGCGCACACCGTCGCCAAGCAGGAGCAGGATCTCACCATTCCGCCGCGCGCGCAGGATGCGGAGAAATTTTTCTCTGAACGCTATGGCGCCAAACCGGGGCAGTTGCGGGTGTTCGCGCGCGAGGACTGGTTCGCGCCGGTCGCCTCGGGCTCCAACACGGCAGACAGCATGGTGATCTGCCCCTGCTCCATGGGCACGCTGGCCGCGGTCGCCGCGGGCCTCTCCGACAGCCTCATCGAGCGCGCCGCCGATGTGATGTTGAAAGAGAAGCGCAAGCTGGTTCTGGTGCCCCGTGAGACGCCGTTTTCCGTGCTGCACCTGGAAAACATGCTGCGACTGGCCCACGCCGGCGCGGTGATCCTCCCGGCAAACCCGGGCTTCTACCACCATCCGAAAAGCCTGGACGACATGGTCGATTTCATCGTCGCGCGGATTCTCGATCAGCTGGGTGTCAAGCATCAGCTGCTCGAGCGCTGGGGCGAGGAACATTAGGCGCTAAGGAGTCATCTGTTGACAAACTGGCGAAGAACTTGGTTTTGTATAGATCCCGTGAATTTTGAAAGTTGCGCTTTTGCAACTTTTAAAATTCGCGGGAGAAGTGGATGCCAAAACAAAGCAAGCTGTTTGGTTCCGGCTCGTCCGGTTTAGGTCCTTGCACCCCGAAAATTTCCCGCTGTTTCCGCTAAACACCGTCCTGTTTCCCGGAGGATTGCTGCCGCTGCGCGTGTTCGAGGCGCGCTATATGGACATGGCGCGACAATGCCTGCGGGAGAAATCGATGTTCGGTGTCTGCCTGATCCGCGAAGGCGCGGAAGTAGGCAGTCCCGCGGTGCCGGAGTCAGTGGGCTGCCAGGCGCGCATCGTCCAATGCGACATGCGGCAAATGGGCGTGCTGGAACTGATGACCCAAGGCGTCGAGCGCTTTCGTGTCCTTTCCACCCGCGCGAATTCCCAGGGCCTGGTCCTAGCCGAAGTGGAAGCGATTCCCCCGGAAGCGCCGGCTCCGGTTCCGGATCAATACGCCGCCTGCGCCAAGCTTATCGAGCGACTCATCGCCGAACATGGCACGGCCATTTTCGCCGAACCGCACCGGCTCGACGACGCCGCCTGGGTCGGCTATCGGCTTGCCGAGATCATTCCATTTCCGCCCGCGGAACGGCAGAAGCTGCTCGCCCTGAATGACAGTCTGGCGCGCCTGTCGATCCTCAACCGCATAATAACCAGCGGCAATCATTCGGCCTGAGGCCCGTGCGGTCTGGCGAGTGTGTCGCCTGATCAATTCTTTTGCGCGATCAATGTCAAGAATTCCTTGCGGGTGTTCCCCGGTGCGTCGAAACCCTCACGGATCGAGCGCAAAACATTCCATCCCTTGAATCGGTCCTCCAGATCACCCTGTCCAAATAAAAAATAGTTGCCGGGCTCGAACATACCCATGAAGCTTGTTCCCTCGATCAGCACGTTGATGATTGCGCGGCCGTGCGCGGCTACATGTTCCTGGATCTCGGCAAGCAGGGCGAGAGCCGGTTCGCGCTTGAAAAACATCAGGAGCCCGATTGCAATGATCGTGTCGTACTGCCCGGTAATTTTGTAAGTCCCGATATCGGCAAGCACGGCTTCGATCGCGAGATTCTCCGCGGAAGCGCATTCCTGAATTCGCTTTATCGCGGTGCCGCTAGCGTCAACCGCCAGGACATCCGCCCCGCGCCGGGCAGCCTCGATACTCAGATTACCCATGCCGCATCCCAGATCGAGCACCTGCCCACGCACGAATGGCAGGGCGGCTTTCTCGAAAGGATTAAGCGCAAAGTCGCTGCTCGCGAATTGCTTTTGAAACTGCGTATCGAAAAAAGTGACGCTCTGATTTGTCATTTCGGGCCCGAATCCGGATTAGCTATGTTCCAGCTTGACGAATGGATCCTTCGCCGATACCGCCACTTGCGCGCGCAGCCAGCGCGCGTGTCCGACCGCTGCCTCAAACGTCCGAACTCGGCTGTTTTTGTCATTCGTTTGTCGCGCGTGCGATCGATCGCGGCGCGGCTAGGCGGTCTTGGGCCTTCGCGCTAGAAATGTGTACCCGGAAACATCGAAGAGCCTCGCCTTTTTTTCACCTCTGGCTTCTCCAAAAGTATCGTATGGCTTTCCAATCCGGATGTCGATAAATCCGGTTTCCGCCAGCATCGCTTGCCAGCCTTCGCACGGAAGGCCACCGGCAATTCATCCAGTCCATAAATCGATATCGCGCAACGCTGCCGCCGGCACCGGCTTGCCATTGGCAATGTCGCCAAACTGCAAACTTCCACCGGGACGCAGAATCCGCCACAACTCGGAGAACACCCGCTTCTTGTCGGGGCAAAGATTGATGACCCCGTTGCTAATGACCACATCGGCCCAGCCATCCTCCACCGGAATCTGTTCGAGAAGTCCCTCGCGAAACTCGACCTGATCGAGTCCCATGAGCGTGGCCGCACCGCGCGACTTTTCCAGCATCTCCGCAAGCATGTCGATGCCAACGACTTTGCCTCGCGGGCCTACCTGGTGCGCGGCGACGAAGCAGTCGAATCCTCCACCCGAACCTGCGTCGACGACCTTTTCCGCGGCGTCAAGCGTTCGGAGCGAAAACGGGTTTGCCACACCGGCGAAGGACTCGACAGCCATATCCGGCATCGAGTCGACCAGTGCGTGGTCATAGCCAAGACGGCGGGCGAGCGGCCTGCCCGTGTGGAAGTGATGCTCTCCGTTCGGATTGCTGGCTACATCCCGGTACTTGCTCTTGACCTCCTCGCGCAGGGCAAGCGGATCAACCGGCAGTGCAGTGTTCATCGAATGACCCCCCATGAAGTGGCGAATGTCGTGTGGCCGCGAAAACTATACATCAGTCGAAAACTACTTTCTCATGAAATGCGATTCTTAGGAATGCCCTGGGGATACCAGGGAAGTGCTAGAGAGGAGGTATCGGGGGGGAATCATCCCCGCCGCCGGGCTTGCGGCCTTCTATTTTGATGCGCAGCCGCAGGTCGTTGGCCGAATCCGCGAAACGCAGCGCGTCCTCGTAACCGACGATATTCGCCTGGTACAGATCGAACAGCGACTGATCGAAGGTCTGCATGCCGATATCGGCCGATCGGGCCATCAGTTCCTTGATGCCGTGCACCGCGCCCTTGAAGATCAAGTCCTTGATGAGCGGCGAGTCGAGCATGATCTCGAACGCGGCCACGCGCCCCTTGCCGGCCAGGCGCGGCACCAGGCGCTGCGACAGGAAGGCGCGCACGTTGAGCGACAGGTCCATCAGCAACTGCTGGCGGCGTTCTTCGGGGAAAAAATTGATGATGCGGTCGAGCGCCTGGTTGGCGCTGTTCGCATGCAGCGTCGCGAAGCACAAGTGCCCGGTCTCAGCGAACGCGATGGCGTGCTCCATGGTCTCGCGGTCGCGGATCTCGCCGATCAGGATGACGTCGGGCGCCTGCCGCAAGGTGTTCTTGAGCGCCGCCTCCCATGACTCCGTGGTGACGCCCACTTCGCGCTGGGTGACGATGCAGTTGCGGTGCTCGTGCACGAATTCCACCGGGTCTTCGATCGTGATGATGTGCCCGTGGCTGTGTACATTGCGGTAGCCGATCATGGCCGCGAGGCTGGTCGATTTGCCGGAACCCGTGCCTCCCACCACCATGACCAGGCCGCGCACCGACAGCGCCACCTCGCGCAGCACCGGCGGCAGGCCGAACTCCTCCATGGTCGGTATCCTGGTGTTGATGGTCCGCATCACCAGTCCGACGCCATTCTGATCGACGTAAGCGCTCACCCGGAAGCGGCCGATGGCGGCCGGGGCGACCGCGAAGTTGCACTCCTTGCTCGCCTCGAACGACGCGAGTTGCTTGTCATTCATCAGCGCCCGCGCAAAATCCTTGGTATGCGCCTCGGTTAGCTTGTGCTCGGAAATTGGCGTCACCTTGCCGTCGATCTTCAGCGCCGGCGGGAAGCCCACGCTGAGGAACAGATCCGAGGCCTTGCGGCTGACCATCACCTTCAGCATGTTTTGGATCACTTCGATCGGATTCTTGTCGGGCATGGTCCCCGCTCCTTGATTCAGTGAAGCTAGATTAATATGTTTCTGAGCAATTACATGCCGTTTGCGTAGAAATATGCGCAGGTTGGCAATTCAGCGAAGACATTGGAAACATTGCCCCGAAAAGGCGATATGGGAAACTCCAGCGGCAAGATAGAATCAATTTAAGGCCGCCAGTAAAAGTCCATCACACCGGCGGCGCACAAACCCGGTTCAACCGATTTCCAAAGTCAGGCGGTACTGATGTTCTTCAAGGCAGCCTCCTCGAGAAAAAATATCGACACCCTGATCAGCGTCGGCACGCGCATCGAAGGCGACATTTCCTTCAGGGGAAGGCTGCGTTTGGACGGTGCCGTACGCGGAAACGTGTCCGCCTTGTCCGATCAGCCAGGCACGCTGGTCTTGGGAGAAAAGGCGCATATCGACGGCAACATCCAGGCGCCGCGCGTAGTGGTGAACGGGGCCATCGATGGGCAGGTGAAGGATTGCGACACCATTGAATTGCTGGCTCGCGCGCGAATCAGCGGCGAGGTGAATTACACAAGCATGGAGATCCATTACGGCGCGGTCATCGATGGACGGCTGGTGCATCATCTGGGCGCCGGTCTGGGGCAGGCGGCTGCCAAGCGCGCCCCCGGTGGCTGATCGAAATCAGCCCTTGGGTCGCGAAATGGCGTCACTGAAGTTGAACATCGCTCCATGACGCAACAGCTCATACGATCAAAATTGAAGTATCTTGGATTGATTATCCTGTTTGTTTGCGGTGCAGCTCATGCCGACGGCGCGCGAATTGGACTGGAGTACGAGTCCGAAAAGGACAAAAAAACGGGAATGATGAATGACTCATTCACGCTAAAACCCGGTTGGGAATTTTCGAAAGACAGCCTCATCAATTTAGCCGAGTTGTTGATCGACCGTAACCAGGACGCCGGCGCCGACAGCAATGGGTTTCGCGCCAGGGAAAGCAAGCTTTTCCTTCGCCTTCGTCATGGCAGGAATCTTGGCGACGGTATTGCCTACTACGTTCGCGGAGGCGCGGGCCGGAGCACCAATAATCAGCGCAATTTCGGTTACGCGTATGTCGAGCCCGGCCTGAAATTAGAATTCGGTGAAAGATGGGAGTGGACCCTGGCAATCCGGAAAATCAATTCCATTGACGGGACCCGGGGTCAGAATGTCAGAAAGTTCATCGCCGGACCCAGCTTCAGCCTGGATAAGAACAACGAGATTGAATTCCGTTTTGTCAAAGCTTACGGGGATAAGGATCTGGCGTCCTGGCAGATCGGCCATACGCACAGGTTCTAGCACGACGCGGAGATATGCAGAATAATTGACAAGATATCATCTGCAGAATGTCCAATTGGCTTACAATTTATGCATATTTAAATATTAAATATGGTATAACAAACCGTGCAACGGTACGCCGAATTCGCATTATTCCCGCAGGCCGAGAAGCAGCGTACGCACCGGGGCGGGTATTGGCGCCGCCAGGGAGCGCGCCAAGGGCATCCAGATTTCTCCGGCTTGCGCGGCCCTGGGATGCAGGCTGCGCACCTGGCATAGCGCCGCGCGTATGGTGAGAGAAAAATGCGTGAAGCCATGCTCAAGCGGCGCGAGCATGCGGTGCGATTCGAGCTCGCAGCCGAAGCGCAGCGGAATTTCCCGCAGCGCGGCGGGCAGGTTCGGGAACTCGGGCAGGCATAACAGCCCACCCCAGATTCCGCTCGCCGGCCGCCTCACCAGCAGCACCTTGCCGCCGCGCAGCAGGATCGGCATGACCGTCTTCCTGTGCGGCAGGGGCTTGCGCGCGCGCTTGCGCGGATAGTCGGCCACCCGGTCCGCCTCCCGTGCCATGCAGCTCGCCTTGACCGCACATTGCGCGCACAGCGGCCGGCTGCGCAGGCAAACCGTCGCGCCCAGATCCATCAATGCCTGCGTGTAGGTCTCGATGCCGCTCGCGGGAAGCAGGGACTCGGCCAAGGCCCAGAGACCTTGCCCGACCGCGCGTTCGCCGGGAAATCCTTCTATCGCGAAATGCCGCGCCAGCACGCGTTTGACGTTGCCGTCCAGGATCGCCTCGCGCCTGCCCGCTGAAAACACCGCGATGGCGGCCGCGGTCGAGCGGCCGATGCCGCGAAGCTGCTCGAGTTCCGCCCGCGCCTCCGGAAAACCTCCACGCGCCATAAGCTGCTGCGCGGCGAGGTGAAGATTGCGCGCGCGCGAGTAATAGCCCAGGCCGCTCCATAGCGCAAGGACGTCATCCAGACCCGCCTGCGCCAGCGAATCCACATCGGGAAAGCGCTCCAGGAATCGCCCGTAGTACGGAATCACCGTTGCGACCTGCGTCTGCTGCAGCATCACCTCGGAGAGCCAGATGCGATAAGGGTCGCGGGTATTCTGCCAGGGCAGGTCGAGGCGCCCATGGCGGCGCTGCCAGCGAATCAGGCGTCGCGCGAAGCCGGCCGCCTTTGGATTGCGCATACCCCCGGGTTCCCCGCTTCACTCGTTGGCCACGCCGTAGGGCACGTGCCCGGCGGTGACATGCTGGCTTGCCGATTCGATATGGCTGCTCTGATCGTCAAAGAAAATGTCGGCGCCGAAGGCCTTGAGGAACGGCCCCTTGTCCAGGCCGCCCAGAAAAAGCGCCTCGTCGATGCGGATGTTCCAGGCGCGCAGCGTGCGCACCACGCGTTCGTGCGCCGGCGCGCCGCGCGCGGTCACCAGCGCCGTGCGTATCACCGAATGATCGGGCGGATACTCGGATTGAATGCGATGCAGCGCCGCGAGAAAACTCTTGAATGGCCCTCCCGACAGCGGCTGGCGCGCCGCATCCACCTCGGAGGCGGTGAAAGCATCCAGGCCGCTTTTCTTGTAGACACGCTCGGCCTCGTCGGAGAACAGCACCGCGTCGCCGTCGAATGCGATGCGCAGCTCGCCGCCCTCGTCCGCGCCGGTGCCATCGCCGCCACCCTCGCCGGTGACAGTGGCGGGGATGATGGTCGCCGCCGCGTGCCCCGCTTCCAGCGCCATTCGCACATCTCCCGGATTGGCGGACAGGAAAAGATGCGCATCGAACGCCGGCACATAGGGATAGGTCTTTTCCCCGCCGGTAAAGGCGGCGCGGGAAATCGCGAGCTTGTAGTGCTCGATCGAATTCATGATGCGCAAACCGGTGTCTGCGGTGTTGCGCGACAGCAGAATCACCTCGACACGCGGCCGCGGCGGCGCAAGGCCGTTTAACGCGAGCAGTTTCTTCACCAAGGTGAAGGCGATGCCCGGCGCGAGCACCTGGTCCTCGCGTTCGCGCTGGTAGCGGTAATAAGCCTCGATGCCCTCGGTTTCGAAAACGCGGTTGCTCTCCTCCAGGTCGAACAAGGCCCGCGAGGAAATCGCAACCACGAGTTTTCCGTCAAAGCTTGTGGGCATGCCCGAGTTTCGCGATGTGATCGCCTATTGTAGACCGTGACAAAAGGCCTACCCGGCTATAACGCGAAGTCTGCGTGTCGCCTCGTCATCCACCGCACCATCATCGTTCAGTGCAACACCATATAACTCGCGCGCTGCCTCGCGGCTCACATAGCCCTGCCTGACATCGTACGCAACCTTTTCCGGCTC
>Ga0209343_10007843_pt1 | contig 12516 bp, 9 predicted proteins | sample RifCSPlowO2_02_FD_184026 | JGI IMG/M metagenome (GOLD analysis project Ga0209343, IMG submission 184026) | Groundwater microbial communities from Rifle, Colorado - Rifle CSP2_plank lowO2_0.2 (SPAdes) (version 2) | ecosystem: Environmental > Aquatic > Deep subsurface > Groundwater | place: Rifle... | reverse complement strand
AGCGGTAACCGACTATGTGCGGCATGGCTATAACCAGGCTATGGTGGCCAAGCAGCGGCATATTGGCTTTTTGATGATCCTCATGCAGCGCCTGGTGACGTCCAGTACCGCAGCTATTCGCACCACCCTGGAGCGGCGTCTGTTGGCATTGGATACGCCGCAGCCTCAACAGTCGCTGTTCGAGGCAATGGATGAGGAGGACTGGTCTGATCTTGATGGTCAGGCTCAGGTTGATCTGGCGGTACAAGCGGAAGCGGATACCCGTGAAGCCCTGGAGCGCGAGCGCTCGGAAGTCGAGGCTCTGCTGGAACTGGCCAAGGAGACCGAGGCGGCAGGCAGTGATGCCAAGGCCGAAGCGCTGCTGGAGTTGATCTACAAGCTGCAGCAAGAAGAAAACAACCTGCAGTTGAAGGTGCTGATCTTCACCGAGTTTGTGCCGACCCAGGCAATGCTCAGCGAGTTTCTCGAACACCGTGGTTTCAGCGTGACTCAGCTCAACGGCGGCATGGATCTGGACGCTCGTACTCGTGCTCAGCAGGCCTTTGCTGGTGAAATTCGCGTGCTGGTTTCCACCGATGCGGGCGGTGAGGGGCTCAACCTTCAGTTCTGCCATGTCATTGTCAACTTTGACATGCCATGGAACCCCATGCGCATCGAGCAGCGTATCGGCCGGGTGGATCGTATCGGCCAACCTTACGTGGTGCGGGCAATCAACTTTGTTCTGGAAGATACCGTCGAGCATCGGGTGCGTGAGGTTCTGGAAGAGAAACTAGCAAAAATCGCCGAGGAGTTTGGCGTGGACAAGGCCGCCGATGTGATGGATTCGGCGGAAGTCGAACCACTGTTCGACGAGCTGTTCATCCAGGGTTTGCAGGATCCCAGCCGCATCGAGCAAGAGTGCGATGCGGTGGTACTGCAGGTGCGCGAGAAGATTGCCGAAAGCCGCCAGAGTACCGAGCTGCTGAACGTTGATCACACACTGGATGCCGACGAGGCGCGCAAGTGGCGCGATCACCCAGCGCAGTACTGGCTGGAGCAGGCGATCATTAAGGGTTTGCCGGCGCGTGGTGGCAGTGTCGAGAAGAACGATGATGCCTGGCGTATTCGCTGGGGCGATGGCAGTGAGTCGGCGCGGGTGTGTTTCGATGCGCGCAGCGCTGAGGCCAACCCAGACTGGGAGTGGATTACCCTGGAAGACCCGCGTGCCCGGGCGCTGATCAGTGAGCTGCCGCGCTGTGTGTCAGGGCAGCCTCTGCCGGTGCTGCGCATCAACGGCCTGCCTGATAGCGTGAAAGGTGTCTGGTCTCTATGGGAAATCGGCCTGGCGACGCTGGGTGGGGCTGCGGCTCTGAACAGTCTGCAACGCCGCAGGTTTCTACCGGTATTTGTCACCGATGACGGGCGCAGCTTTGTTCCGACGGCCAAGCGCATTTGGGATCTGCTGCTGACGGAGACACTGGAGTTGCTACCCGCCAGGGTGAACGTCGACGCAACAGACAGCTTTAGCCAGGTTGAAACCGCCGCCTATCAACAGGGCCAGAGTCTGTTCAGTGAACTGAAAGAGGATTACCTCACGCGTCTGCAGGAAGAGACTGAGCGTGTGTTGTATGCCTACAGCGCACGTCTGCAGGCAATCGGTCGTATTGGCCTGGCTGCCGTGCGTGAGCACCGGCGCAAGCGCTTGGAGCAAGAGCATCAAGCGCGCATCGCGCAGTTGGATGAAGCCCGAGCCTGTGTGCCGGAGCTGAATGCGGTGATGTTGTTGCGGGTAAATGGTTGAGATAAGGAGTCCAACGTTGAGCCCATGGATTGAGCGGATTCTCAAAGAGTTTCCTGCAGATATGGTGCGCCTTTGGGTTGCTGCTGACCCGGATGATGTCCTGCTTGATGAGCAGGTGCTGGCGAAATTGCGTGAGCGTGGCTTTGATCTGCTGCCGTTCGAGGATTCGGTGGTCTTTCGTGCCGAGTTCGAAGTACGTTACCGCGAGGCTTGGGACCGCGGCGAGCAAGGCCCGGCCAAAGCGTTGATCTTGCATCTGGCGCGCGGTGACAGCAGTGATCTACCTTGGGACTACCTGAATCAGGCGAGGGTTGTACGCTTGAGCCTGGCTGAGCTGTTTCCACAGCTCAGCTACAGCGTAGTGCGTCAGTTGGCTCCCGAGCATCGCCAGACCTTGTTTGTTGCACAGGACAAGTTTGCCAAGCAGATGCATGGGGAGAGCTTGACCAAGGAATTTCTGCTGACCCATATCTACAAGATCAATCCACATTTGCTGTCAAAAGCTGAGGATCTGTGGAGCAATCTGCTGCGTTTGCACTATGACGAGACTGAGCTACCGCAAGATCTCGTTCGGCATATGGTGCACATTTTGGCTGAAGAGCAGGCGTTTAGGCACTTACCCCTCGCGGAGCTGTTCGGTTCGCGCAGCTACTTTCTACGGGTATTGCAAGATGCTTGGTTTTGCTACCTACACAGTCTGGGGGTAATCGGCCAGCGTGTGGCTGAACCGCACGCACAACATGAACGAGTCATCGATGTTCCCTTTGACCGCCCGCAGATACGGGTAGTGATCGACTCGCTGTTTTTGGATGGTGCACTGCATCCATTAGAGATCAGTGGTGGTGCTAGCGGAATCCCAGCGTGGGCTCGAGTTGGGGTGGTGAAAGATCCTTTCGCCATGCGCAACCTGATTGTTGAGGGAATGAAAAGCCTGGAGACAACCCTGCCGGCGCTGGATGCCAGCTACAGAGATTGGAGCCAGTTTGCGCGGCGTTTCGGCGAGCTACTGGCTCGTTTCCATCGACTGGAAGCTGAGCGGGCCAATGGCATACACAATCAGATCGTGGCGCTCCAGCAGCTGATTGACGAGAGATTATTGGCTTGGGTAAAACAGCACTACGCGGACTTACCATCTTTGCCTGCGGTGAAAGGACCGGTGATGGTTCACCATGTTCCACAGTACCTGGCCAGGTGCCGGAATAATGGTGAAGTACGTGTGGCGTTGTTGGTATTCGATGGTTTGTCCGTCGATCAGTGGGTGCATATTCGTGAGCACCTAGCCAAGTGCGCGCCCGCACTGAGCTATGACGAGAGCACCACATTTGCCTGGCTGCCGACGCTGACTTCAGTGTCGCGTCAGGCGCTGTTCTCCGGATTGCGCCCCCGTGAATTTGAAGGGTCGATTGAGCACACTAGTAAAGAACCGTTGCTCTGGTCTGCTTTCTGGCAAGGGGAAAACCTGCGCGCCAACGAGGTGCTGTATCGCAAGAGCATCAAGCGTGTGGATGACTTGCCAGAGCTGGCTGACAAGCTCTCAAACTCTGCAATCAAGGTGGCAGGGCTGGTAATCGATACCGTGGATGAGATCGTGCATGGCGCAGTGCTGGGCAAGCGCGGTATCGCCAGTCTGATTACCAGCTGGTGTGAGACTGGTTTTGTTGAGCAACTGTTCGAGCTGTTGTTGAGCCATGGCTACCATGTCTACCTGACAGCGGATCACGGTAACGTCGAAGCGGTGGGTGCCGGTCGCATCAATGAAGGGGCCTTGCCTGACCTGCGTGGCGAACGGGCGCGTGCTTATCGTAATGAAACTCTTCGTGACCAGGCATTAGTCACCTTTCCGACTGCAGTTGAGCTTAAAATACCTGGCCTGCCAGAAAGCTTCCTGCCTGTGTTTGCTGCTGAGCGCACCGCGTTTGTTACTAAGGGGGAGCAGTTGGTTGTTCACGGCGGCATTTCGGTGGAAGAGTTGATCGTGCCTTTTGTAAAAATATCTCGCGCAAGTTGAGCTCCATGACCACATCTTTACCTCACATTGGTTTTGATCGCTATATCAAGCTCGAATGGGCAGCGACCGCCTTAAAGGCCCGTGCTGGCTTGACCAGCATTGATGAGTTAAATGCTCTTTTAGCCAGTGAGAACCTGGGAAAAGAAGCTCTGGGTAAAACCCAAACCAAGCTGAACGGCTTGTGGCTTGCCCCTAGGGCGGAACTGCGCGATTTTGCCGATCGTGGTGCTGCGATTCTCAATGCAGCTCCAGCTACATCAGCAGTTGCCCTGACGTGGGGAATGGCGCTGGTCAGCTATCCATTCTTCGCCAAACTCGCCGAACAGGTGGGCCGGCTGACAGCTCTGCAGGATGATTGCTCCGCTGCGGAGGTTCACCGTCGTATGAACGAGGTTTACGGCGAGCGCGAAATCACCCGGCGTGCAGGGCAAGCAGTGCTGCAAACTCACGAGAATTGGGGCGTCATTGAACGTACTGAGAAAGGGCGGCGTCTGCGGCGTCGATCTGCAATCCGTGTTGATGATCCACAACTGGTTACCTGGTTGATAGAGGCTGCCTTGCGTTGCCTCGGCAAGCCGCTTGCGCTGAGCTCTGTGCAAATCTCACCTGTGCTGTTCCCGTTCAGCTTAGAAGGCTCACTGGCCTTCCTGGCATCCGGTAGCACTCACATTGAGCTGCGCACCGAAGGTCCGCATAACCAATTTATTGCCTTACGTGAAGGCGCTTGAGGTTCCTATCTACAGCCAGTGCCCAGGCACCTCGATCGCGAAGTTCTTTGCCACGATCTGCAGGGTAGCGATGATTTCGGCATGCCGGATCTGATCGGCAGCATGCCAACTGGCACGGCGATCCAGTAGGTTTTTCAGCTCGCCCAGGTTGTACATGCTCAGGCGATGGAAATTACCCCAGCTGGGTATACCGAACAGGTTGTAGATGACCACGGTGGCGTCACGCTCGCTGGCTAAACGTTTCTCGCCAGTTATCTTTTCGGAGGCAGCTTCAGCGTCATCACGGTCTTCGTAGGTATTGAGTAGTTTCATGATCTTTAGGGCTGGCTGGGTCGTGACGGAGGTTACCAAATCAAGCTTGGTTCAGACCACTTCTATATCAGGCAGTACGATCAGCCGAGGCGCGACTTTTATCGACATACTTGGCTTCGCTGAGCAGTGCATCCGCTGGTGGATGGTTGAGGCGATATCAGCAGGTAAGCTGACAGGATGTACTTTGCTGGTGTCGACGGTGCAGTAGAGACAGAACCTCGCATCTGGCGGACTTAGCAGGTGGCAGGCCGTGCATTCAACGGCTTTGCCTCCCCATTCACGTATAGCTTTCATCATGTTGGCCGCGATGAGATCTGCTCGGCCCTGGGCTGTAGTGTCTGCTTCAATTGCTGGGCGCTGCGATGCCATTTCAACCTGCATGGCTCAGTGCGCTTGAAGGGCTAATTCCCGCTCGGTTTTCTCTTTTGCGAGTGCAAGCTGTCGAGCTTCTTCTGCTGCATCCCGCTCTGCCTGTTCCTGTAGCCACCTGGCGTTCAGTTCGGCCGCTTGCGACTGGAGTTGCCGCTCCGCACTAGCCAACAGCCTTTCACCACGGATCGACCTGATCCAGGTGCGAGTGTTTGGATCCTGCAGAACTGCATGCGCGAACGTAGCTGGGTCATTGATCTGCTCCAGTGTCAGGCGATGCAGGTCAATCTCCATGCTTGAGTGCTCCATGTCCTGCAGCTGGCTGTAGCGCTCGTACTCCATTCTGGGCGCGAGCTTGATTCGTACGATCAGCTGTCGGTCAGACTGATGCAGAACTGCGTGCCCCCTTAACCCGCCCAGGTCAACGAATCGTTCCACGGTGTCTGCTGTGGTAATAGCAGGTTGCAGCTCGACTTTCTCCTCCAGCAGCCGGCCGCTTTCAGTGGTAACTCTGGCCGTGCCAAGGAAGGTCGGGAGCATCAGTTGCTTGTGCTGCACAATCAACGCGACCGCAGCTCTCCGAACTCCTTCGCGGAACCCATCGGTGCAATCATTCGACTGGGCATGGCGGAAGTGGGGTACGACTTTTTCGCCGTTATTAGCGGCATTCAGCAACTGCCGGCAACCAGGGCAGATGCATCCGCAGCGCAGTCCGTTGTCTACTTCGTAGGCGCGAAAGAGGATGCCGTCGCGCTCTCCGAAGGGAATTTTATTCTCGCGCATCCGATTCTGCCTATTGCGCATCGTGGTGGCCTAATCATATCGCCCGAATGAAGGCCTGGGATAGACAGAGCCACTGTCGTTCTAATGGGGGGTTGATAATCGCATTTGCCGTATGATGTCTGGAAAGAGTTCGGGCGAAGGAACGTGTGCTTTGCAGGATCAGGATCTACGTTGCCGGGAGTATTACCAGGCTCTGTTTGCTGGTTACGTGGGCCGGCTTACCCCTTCTGCTGCACTCGATGAGTGCCTCCACGATTTTCTGGATCAGCGTCCGAGTGGCAAGTACACCACGAGAAATCGTGCTGCTGGGGTAGCCGCCACAACCTTCTGGTGGAACCGGGCAAACGTCGAAGGCGCTCAACTGGCGAGCTTGGCGCTGGCACGTGTTCTTCACTTCGAAGACGCTATCGGAACAGAGCTTCTCGACCACCTGGCAGCCCACCATCCCGATGTACTGCGTTGGGCCATTCGGTATTCCAAGCTGTTTACTCGCAGTGCCTCAGCAATTTGGCGGCATATTCGGTCAACTAACACCAGCCAAGACTGGTGCGAGTTTTTCGGCGTCTGTGATCGGCTTCTAGAGCAACTCGAACCGTTCGATGAGGCCATCGCTCAGACCGAGCTCCTGCTTAAATCGCTTTCGTTGTTGGAGCTCCTGTCTTACCTCAGCGTGCTTGCATATCGCCGCATGGAGAGCGCAGGGGCGCGAGATCCTGCTGGTTCGGATTGGGCTGTCTATGACCGAATCATTCTTCGCAGGTTGCGGTGTTGCACTGAGGCAGATTTTCGACTGACCGAGGCAGATCTTGGTCGGTCCCTGAAGAAACATTTATCGCCGATCCTGTTTCCGCAGCCTGGCACGGGTAGTGAGTGTTTTGCCAACCTCGACGCTGTCGCGATGCTGATCGACGCAATGCAAGAGCGCATTGACTACGAGGGCTCTATCGACTGGTTTTGCTTCGACAGTGAGTGCGACTATCAGCTCAAGCCTGGGCACTCGGTCATCTTCAACAGGACCGATACCGGTTCGCTACGCTGGCAAAGAACCGAGCGCAAAAGCCAGCTGTTATGGCAGTACTGGATGTTTCGTGCGATTGAGTCTTTTGCAGCTTCTGAAATGGCCGGCATGGTCATTGGCAGTGCTGAAAATCATGAGGCCAACCAGCTCGCTTACATCAAGGCCATCCGTAGTCAGTTGTATTTGCAGGCGATGTTCGGGTTGGGTGAGCGCGTCAGGCTCAACGATGGAACTGAGGTGCTGCTGCACCACGCCACATTGGCTAGTGAGCTGACAACAGCGTTTTTCGAGAAGGAGTTTCTGCAGCCTTTTCAGCGCTACTTGAAAGACTCCGATTTCCCTGAACAAGCGCTAAGCCGTTTGGCTTTTGAAGGCCTCATCCAAGGCGAGAATCGCTTCCCCATGACCTGGTCGGAGTCGGCGGAGAAGGTCCAGCGCATTCGGGGCTGGACCGTCACGTCAGAGCATCCCACCGGAAGTGCTGAAGCGGCAAAGGCCATTTTGCAGTTCTGGAGCAGTGACCTGCAGGCGCTATCCACTCAGCTCAAGCAGGCACCCAATATGCCGACGCCTAGGCTCTATGAACGGCCGTTTTACAAGATTGGCCGTTATAGCTTTCAGTTTCCTTGGGTCGTCGGGCAGCAGAACAACCTGAGCGCCGCGGTGAATAACCTTCGACGTGTTAATCCTCGTAGGCAGGATTTGCGCAGCGAAACAGAACGCATCGAGCACACACTCGCCGAGGCGTTTAGACAGAGAGGTTTCCGGGTAGTCGTTGGCTACCAGCCCCCGCTGGTAGGAGGCATCGATGCCGGTGAGGTGGATCTGCTGTGCCACCTTGGCGGCACAGTGCTGCTGCTCGAAGTGAAGTCTGGATTTATTCGCTCAACGAGGCATGAGGCCTGGCTTCATCGCACCAACACCTTACGTAAGGCCGCCAGGCAATTGAAGCGTAAGCGCCCGGCCGTGCTCCAGGCTTTACTTTCTGATCAAGAGCTTCTTGCCGACTTGGGGCTGAGTGAAGCCAATCAGTCTCCGGCCCTGCATGCCTGGGTCGTCGATACCTCTATCGAGTTCGATGGCGAAGCAGTCGATGGATTTAGAGTCGTCTCGCGCGAGGTTATGGCGATAGCGTTGCGCGATGAAAAGCATTACCTGAGACCGCTTGATCAGGTGGACGAGGTCGAGGAAGAAACCCTGTATCCAAACGGTTTCAGCGCCCCAGCATTCGTCCATGTGATTGAGTCTGAGGACGTCTGGCGCGATGTGGTTTAGGTAACCCAGCTACTGAGCGTGCACTTTTAACAAATCGTGCCACCGCGTCGTGTACGCAGGTGATAGAAGATCTCTGCGCATAGTCCACTCTGCCTGCTTGGTTATCCGCCCTGGCAGCAAGGTCCCGGGCTCCCAGCGGCCATAGATGGCATCAAGCGCGCTCATCAGGCGTTCGGTTCTGACCGGCTGCTCGGGTGTAAAGAGATCCGGCGTGTACTCATCCCGCCGGTACAGATCCAGCAGTAGCACCTGGGCCTTGGCATAGCTGAATCCATCGCGGTACAAGCGCCTGATGCCTTCGCGGGCGGCCGCAATGATCAGACGGGTATCGTCGGTTGGGTAGGGCAGTTGGCAGAGGAGGCCATTGGCGTACTTGGCCTCGTTGGAGTTGAACATCCCGGTCCTTGACCTGCTGGCACGGCGACCTTTGCTGGCGTAGCTTTTCGGCAACGCGGGCAACGCGGGCAACGCGGGCAGCGAAGGCAGTTGTTGCCTCCTGAATGGGCTCGTTGTTTTTCAGGCGCTTGCCGAAGGAGCGGCTACAGCAGATCTCTTGCTTGGCCGATGAAGGCGTCGGGGAAGAAGGCGCAGGGCGCCACGTGCATCACTCCGCCACAGCCTTTGCTGTCGTTGTCAGCTAGCTTGCTGAAGTGGAGGCTGGCGCGCAGTGCGGACGGACAGGTGTTGCCAGGGCGCACCGTGACCACAGCCGGCGGTCGGCGAACAGCCAGACGTCATCGCCAGCTTCGGTAGCGGTAGATGTCGCGTGCGCCATCCATGGTGTTTTTTCCGTGAATCACGCTGAAAAAAAAAGCGGTTGGAGAGGCGACTCATTCCGATGGCTACGCCGACCAAGGTCAGGCGCAGGCCATCGGTTGAATAGCAAATGAAAGGGAAGCGGCTATAGGTACCCCCGTTCTGCCAGTGACACGCAGCCTTCGCTGCCGACGACAATATGGTCCAGTGTCCTGGTGCCGACCATGTTGAGTGCGTCCTTGAGTGTCGTGGTCAGCTGACGGTCAGCGTTACTGGGCTCCGGATCACCAGAGGGATGGTTGTGAACCAGGATCACTGCAGCTGCGTTGCACTCCAGGGCGATCTTGACGACCTCCCGTGGATACACGCTGGCGCTGTCCAGGGTGCCCCGGAACAACTCCCTAAAGCCGATTACCCGGTGCTTGTTGTCGAGCAATAGCAGGGCAAAGACTTCGTGTTCGTGGTGCTGCAGCAGCGTTTGCAGGTGGCTGAATACGTGTTGTGGATCGGCCAGCAGCCGACCTTTGGCCAATCGCTTGCTGGCGAACTGCTGGGCCATGCGAAGAATGTCGGCTTCCGTAACCGGCGACTCCATGACATAGGTGCCGGTCGCTTCACCGGCCCTGAGCTTGTGATATTTCATCAGTATTCTCCTGAGGTTGAAGGCGTTGGGTGAAGAAGCGCACATGGTTAGTGGGGGCGGCCAGGTTGCCCGCTGCTGCCCTGCAGGGCTTTGGATTCGAGCTTTTCCGCAAGTGAAGGTTGGGCCGAGCCTGAAGGCTTGGCAGTGGATACGGCTGTACGGGTTTCCTCTCCAGGTGCGGAGAATAATTCTTCAACGATGGCGCTGGTATCTTCCTCGCTGTCTTCGAATGCCCCGTTGTTGAAGCCCTGTCGTGCAGCACGATCCAGCGCTTCTTGATCGAAGCCCGCGTTGCGACGGACTTCATCGGTTTGCTGTGCATCGAGCAGCGCTGCCTCCAGCGAAAGGCCACCACGGACCGTGATGTCGACGTAGAAGATCGGCGTGCCGTGGCTCTGCCGAGTGGACTTACCGCGCAGACGCATCTCCAGGGGCAAGCACGCCAGCCGATTACCGGAGATGGCTTGGAAGTACTGCAGGCGCGCTGCCAGGGTGCGGATGCTGTTGAAGCCAGTGGTGCGGAACACGAAGCTGCCGAGTGGGTCATCGTCGCCGATCACCACGTTCAGTCGCCCGTAAGGCTTGCAGGCGCCACCCTTGGCCAGCGGACAGGCATCCGGCGAGGGGCAGGGCATGGACTTGACCCCATCCTCACATTGCCGTTTGCAGGTTTCTCCGTTGCCGACGCACACCGGCCGGCCCGTGTTGCGATCAAACAGGGTGTAGTCAGCCCGGAAGTTGAGATCCGGCTCATTGAACAGAAAGCGAATCGGGATGCTGCGCAGCTTGTCTTCCTGAGTCTGGCGCAGTTCGTCGTTGAGTGGATGCAACAGCCAGCCTTCCCGACCTTGGACTTGCGAGGTGATGGTGAATTGATCGTCTTTCTCCGGTAGGCGTTTGCCGTTTTTCTCGACGACCTTGCCAATGGAAATACGCCCGAGCACCGGAGGGGTGATAGCCAGACCTTTGAGCATGGTGGTTTTCCTTTATCTGCAAATAGAAAAGCCACCGGGTCAGCGAGCTAACCGGGTGGCCTTGAGGGGGGCTGGACTCAGGCGATCAGGAAGCGGCGACTGCCGTCCTTGACCTTGAGGTAACGGGCTTGCAGGTAGGGTTTGTCCTTGAGCATGCGTTCGACATCCAGCCCGACGCTGTCCTTGGATTTCTTCCAGCTGATGTAGCCGCTGGAGAACTCCGCGCGGGTGGCCTCGCCCATGGCCTGTTGCAGGGTTTGCTTGAGCTGGGCTTCACGCTGTTCTTGCTGGGCAATGTTCTTGCGTACTGATTTGAGTTCCACGTAGGCAATCGACAGAGCAGGATTGGCGCTGAAGTCCATCACCTGGCCGTTGTCCTCGGGATAGAGGCAGCGCAGGGCGGCTTCTGCTGATGCGGAACCATCGGCCGCCGGCGGGGTGTCGGTTACCACGTACTCCCAGAATTTGCGCTCCAGGTCGATCAGGCGAGTAATCATCTGCTCATCCCGTTCGATGCGATGGATCTCCAGGTGCTGGCCACCCAGCAGCACGGCTACATCGGCGGCTTGCTTACCGGTAACCGCCAACTGGTGCATGACCTGTAATTGCACATACTCGGGCACGCCTTCTTTCCAGAGGCGTGCACCGTTTATGCCGGCGGTTTTGCATTCGAGGATCTGCACATCGTCCGCACCGATCACTTCGCGGTCGATGTTGGCGAGCATCCAGGGCAGCTGAGGGTCAGGGTGCTGCAGCACGGCGTTGATGCGTCGCACGCGGTTGCTGGTGCGTTTGCTGTAATGCCAGGCGACGATGGGTTCGAGGATGTTGCCCCAGTACGCCGGGCTTTCCTCATCGTGCGGGTCCAGCTTGGGCAGCGTGGTATCGCGGCCGGTTTTCTCCAGCCACAGCTCCAGTTGCGACTTGTAGGGATTGAGGCCGACGGCCGCTGCTGCATCGGAACTGCCGATACCTTGCTTGCGCACGGCCAGCCAGTCTTCACGTGGCAGTTCTTTAGTGTTGACCAGGCGCAGCGCCGGGCGAGGTTTTGCGGAGGTGCTAGTCAGGTTTTTGGCTTTCATAACGGTCACCTTGCGGGCATAAAAACGCCCGAGCAGCACAAGGCTGACCGGGCGTGATTGGGTGTGAGGAAGTAGGGAGTTAGGCGGCGAGTTGCAGGGCGGCATCCAGTGCACGTTGCTTGATCTGCGCACCCTGGCCGAACCAGGCCGAGTCCATGCGGTACTCGTTGCTGCGCGCCCGGCGCTCGTGGTCGACGTATTCGGTCACGGCATTGAGCAGGCCCCAGGCGGTGCCGTTGGCCGATTCCAGATTGGCTCCGCGACCTTGCCCTTCGTACAGCGCCTGCACTTTGCGCAGCGCCCGTTCGTTGGGCAGTACCTCGGGCAGCTGGCTGGTCGGGCTGACTTCGCACAACACGTTCATGAAGAAGCCCATCGCCTCATGCCATTGCACCTTACGTTCGGCCAGCGCCCGCATGCGGTACATGAACTCGTCCCATTGCGAGACGGCGATGCCCAGTTGCTTCTTGACGGCCTTGGAATCGAAGCGGGTGTTGTGCGGCACCTTGATCGCTCGGGTGGTGCCATCCAGCGCGATGGTCAGGGTGTTGTTGCAGACCACGCGAACGGTGGTTGGGGTGGCGGTAGTGGCCAAGGTGCCGTCACAGGATGTCGCCAAGAGGAGGTAGCCGTTGACCTGATCGTTACCCTTCAATGCGGTCGATTGACCTGTACGGGCCAAGGCCCAGAACTTGCGGCCGCCCTTGAGTACGCCGGCTGTTTCCAGCTCATAGCCGGAGACTTCGGTGAGGTCGCGGTAGAACTCCAGCACCTCCCCGGGTTGCACT
>Ga0209343_10007842_pt1 | contig 12516 bp, 10 predicted proteins | sample RifCSPlowO2_02_FD_184026 | JGI IMG/M metagenome (GOLD analysis project Ga0209343, IMG submission 184026) | Groundwater microbial communities from Rifle, Colorado - Rifle CSP2_plank lowO2_0.2 (SPAdes) (version 2) | ecosystem: Environmental > Aquatic > Deep subsurface > Groundwater | place... | reverse complement strand
GTTGTTCGAATCCGAATACGGCCGCGCCACCGTGACTCGAGGCGCGATTTCAGCCGAGTACGATCCTACGACCAAGGGCATTCCGACGCTGGTGTTCGCGACGATCGTGAACTGGTTTGCCGGCAACACCGCGATCGTGCGCGGCGGAACCTTGCAGCTTCCGCTCGCCCTGGCAAAAATCGTCGAGGAGAACGGCGGGAAAATATTCACCGGGCAAGCGGTTGGCAGCATCATTGTGGAGGGCGGCGTCGCCACGGGCATCTCGCTCAAAGACGGCAGGGAGGTTCGCGCCGACCGCTTCGTCGTGAGCGGACTTGATCCGGTGAACACGTTTCTGTTCATGGTCGGGGAGGACAAGCTCGACCACCGGACGCTGGAGCGGCTCTCCGAATACAAATTCAACGAAACCTCGCTGTTCCGCGTCCATCTTGCCCTGAAAGAGCGCCCGATATTCGAAATCTCCAAGAAGGAGCCCGCGGTCAATGACGCTCTGATGTTCACGGTGGGTTACGAGAATCCGGGTGATCTCGTAAACCTCGTCAAGCAGGCGCGCTCGGGCATGATTCCCGATGTCGTGGGACTGACCGCCGAGAACATCACCTCTCATGATCCAAGCCAGGCACCTCCTGGCTGCCATACGGCGTATCTCGGTCTTGCCGCTCCGTTCGACCTCGCAGGCGGAGGCGGCGCACTATGGGTGGACCGGGCGCACGAGACGGCCGAAAAGCTGCTGGCGAAATATCGCGAGTACGCCCCCAACATCAGCGACGACAAGATCATCGCGCGCTTCAATTACTCACCCAAGGATATCGAGGAGTATCTCCCCGATCTCGTGAGCGGCGACATCTGTCAGGGAAAAATCTGTCCGGAACAACTGGACTACAACCGGCCATGGCCCGGTGCGTCGAGGTTCCGTACGCCGATCGACAGGCTTTACATGTGCGGCGCCTGCACCCATCCGGGAGGGCACGCAACCGGCGGTCCCGGATACAACGCGGCAAATGCCATTGCCGAGGATCTGGGCATCGCGAAATGGTGGCCGCGGTACGATCCGGCGAGGATTTTGCACGCTCAAGGGCACCTTTCTTGGATGTGAGCGGAGAAATCGGCCACGCGCGGCAACGGCTCCGCGAGGCAATAATGCTGCCTTATGGCGCCCGGCGCCCGGATGCGGAGGCCGGTGCGAAAAAGAAAGAGGGACGAAATTGTTTTTTGGGAAAGCTGAAAATTTCGTAGTTATCATGAGCTGATGAAAGGAGGAGGTATGCGTTGCTTCATTGTTTTATCCGCGGGACTGTCCGCGGCGCTGGTTTCCGCCGTCGTCGCACTCGGGTCCGCGGGGGCGCAGGCACAGGCGTTCCCGTCGAAACCCATCAAGATCGTCCAGGGGTTTGGCGCGGGCGGCCAGGCCGACACGCTGGCGCGGATTCTGGGCCAGGGCCTTTCGGAGGAGATCGGGCAAACCGTCATCGTGGAGGGGAGGACAGGCGCGGGCGGCAACATCGCTTCCGAGTCCGTCGTGAAATCACCGCCCGACGGCTATACGCTCATTCTTCAGACCAACGGTCACGCGGTTTCCGCCGCGCTCAACAAGACGCTTCCCTACGATCCGCTGCGCGATTTCAAGTGGCTGTCGCTGACCACCGGGTTCGTGTTTCTGGTCGGCACGAGCCCGGACAGCAGAATCAAAAGTCTCAAGCAGCTGATAGAGACCGCGAGAAGCGAGCCCGGCAAGCTGTCCTTTTCCTCCGTCGGCGTTGGCACGACGCAGCATCTCATCGGCGAGCTGCTGCAATCGACCGCCGGCGTCAAGATGCTGCACATCCCGTACCGTGGCGGTGGCGCCCCGGTGAGCGATGTGATCGCCGGCCGCGTCGACATCCTGTTCGACACGTTCACCGTTGCACGGGCGCAGGTGCAGGGCGGCAAGCTGCGCGCCCTTGCGGTCACTTCCAGCGCCCGCATCCCGCAACTGCCCGAAGTGCCGGCCGCGGCCGAGACGGTGCCCGGATTTGAGGTGACGTCATGGATGGCGGTGGCGGGGCCGGCGGGCCTCTCAGCCGAGACGGTCGACAAATTACACCGCGCGCTGGTAAAAGGCTCTGTCAGGCCTGAGATCCGCAAGCGGCTTGCCGAACTCGGCGGCACGCCAACATTGAGCACGCCTGAGGAGGTCACACAACACGTCGCGGCACAGATAGACAAGTGGAAGCGCGTGGTGGATCAGGCGAACATACCGAGGCAGTGACCGGCAACACGACGAAAGGCGAGAGAAAATGTCCAAGGCAATACGTATTTATGAACCCGGCGATATCGATGCCATGCGCTGGGAAGAATTCGCCGTTGGCGAGCCTGGTCGCGGCGAAGCGAGAGTGCTGCACAAGGCCGTAGGGCTGAACTTCGTGGATGTCTACCAGCGCTCGGGGCTGTATAAGGTTCCCCTGCCTTCGGGCTTGGGCTCCGAAGGCGCCGGCGTGGTGGATGCCGTGGGCCAGGGAGTCACGTTGGTCAAGCCCGGTGACCGGGTAGCTTATTACGGCGGGCCGCTTGGATCTTATAGCGAAGTGCGCAACATGCCGGCGGAACGTCTGATCTTGCTGCCGGACGCCATCTCGTTCGAAACCGGCGCCGCGATGATGTTGAAGGGCTTGACGGTGCGGTCCTTGCTTCGCGCAGTCCATGCGGTTCAGCCGGGAGATACCATATTGTGGCATGCCGCGGCGGGGGGCGTGGGCCTGATTGCGTGCCAGTGGGCGAAGGCGCTGGGCGTAACCGTCATCGGCACCGTGGGTTCCGAAACAAAGGCCGCGCTCGCCAAGGCACACGGCTGCGAGCATGTCATCAATTACGCGCGCGAGAACTTCGTCGAACGGGTAAAAGAGATTACGGGCGGCAAAGGTGTTCCGGTGGTCTATGACTCAGTCGGCAAGGACACCTTCTTAGGGTCGCTCGATTGCCTCAAGCCGCGCGGCTTGATGGTCAGCTTCGGCAACGCCTCGGGCGCCGTGCCGCCATTCGACCTTGCGCTGCTGGTGCAGAGGGGCTCGCTGTACCTGACGCGCCCATCGGCCGCTCACTATGTCGCGCAGCGCCCGGATCTCGAAGTTGCCGCGAAAGAGTTGATAGACATGGTGAGCTCCGGCAAAGTGAAGATTGATATCAATCAGCGCTACCCACTCAAGGACGCGGGCCAGGCGCACCTCGATCTGGTTGCCCGCAAAACGACAGGATCAACGATTCTGATTCCCTGAGCCGGCCCGGGCGAAACCAAACAGCTTGCTTGGTCTTGGCAGCAGCTGTTCCCGACAATTCTGCAAGTTGCGCCTTTGCAACTTTCGAAATTGACGGGAAGATTGGATGCCAGGACGAAGCGATCTGTTTGGTTCCGGCTGGTCCGGCTTGGGTCTGCCTTGATCCAGATCAAACGAGTGTCCGGCCCCGGGATGCTATAAGAGAACCGGTCCGGGCTTCCGGTCGCCGTTTTACGGCTCGGCGCGGCGCCAACGCCCCCGGAATCCCTGCGTGAATTGCCGGCATCAAAAGGAAACCGACATGAACACCGCCAGCCCCGAATTCGCGACCGGGCAGGACGACCAATGGATTCCTTCCTCCTGCGCCCTGTGCTACGGGACCTGTTCGATACTGGCGCACCGCGTCGACGGGGTGCTCGTCAAGATCGAGGGCAACCCGGACAGCGTCATCGGCAAGGGACGCCTGTGCGGAAAAGGCGTGAGCGGGATCATGTCGCATTACGATCCCAACCGGCTCACCCAGCCGCTGCGGCGCACCAACCCGAACAAAGGTCTCGACGAGGACCCGCGCTGGAAGATCATCAGTTGGGACGAAGCGCTCGATGAAATCGCGACGGTGTTGAAGCGCGTGCGCGCCGACAACCCCTACAAGCTGGTATTCCAGCGCACCACGACCGTCCAGGCCGCGCGCATTCCGTTCCAGGGGTTCGGCGCGGCGTTCGGTTCGCCGAATCAGTCCAACGCGGGCGGCGGTCTGCATTGCGGCAACGGCGCTCACCTGATCTCGGGAATGATGCACGCTTCCTGGGGGATCGTGCCGGATTTCAAATACTGCAACTATGCCATTTATTTCGGCGCCTCCAAGGGGCACAGCGCCGGACACGTGTCTGCCCCGAACATGGGGCTGGTGGCCGATGCCCGGGCACGCGGCATGCGGATGGTGGTGGTGGATCCGATGTGTAATTTTGCCGCGGCCAAGGCGATGGAATGGGTGCCGCTGCGCGTGGGTACCGACGGCGCGCTGGCGCTTTCGATGTGCCATGTGCTGGTGAACGAACTGGGCAGCTACGATGTTCCCTACTTGCAGGCCAAGACCAATGCGCCCTACCTGATCGGACCGGACAAACTCTACGCGCGCGATCCGCAGACCAAGAAACCGCTGGTCTGGGACGCCGCGGCGAAGGCCGCGCGCGCTTACACGGATGCCAGGGCAGCCGACATGGCGCTGGAGGGCGAGTACCAGGTGAATGGCGTGCGCTGCGCGCCGGCATTCCAGAAGCTGAAGGACCATCTCAACAAGCACACGCCCGAATGGGGCGAGCAAATCACCACGGTGCCGGCGGCGAACATCCGCCGCATCGCCGGGGAATTTGCCCGCGAAGCGCGCATCGGCAGCACCATCGTGGTCGACGGCGCGACCCTGCCGTATCGGCCGGCCGCGGCGATCGCGTTCCGCGGCGCGCAGGGGCACTTGAATTCGGTCTACAACTTCTTTGCCGTCGATCTGCTCAACCATCTGGTGGGAGCGGCCGACGTGGTGGGTGGATGCCTGGGGTTCAATCCCGCCAGCAACGGCCATCCCGACACCGGCCGGCCCCGCTATGCGCCCACTGCCGGGCCGGATGGCCTGATGGTGACCGGAACCTGGATGGGGCACCACACCCCCTATCCGATCGGCGAGCCGAAAATGCCGCTGCGCATGGGGCTGCAGGACCTGTTCGTGTTCGGCATGATTTCGCCGTTCCACGACTCCGAGGACCAGGAGGAGATGTGGGAGAAGTTCGAGCTTCCCTATCGGCCGGAAGTGATGTTCAATTTCGGCGCGAACAGCGTGATGAGCGTGGCCAACCGCGAAATCGTGGCCCGTGCGCTTGCGAAGTACAAACTTATTGTTTCGTTTGACCTGTTCCTGACGGAAACCTCGAATTTTGCCGACATCGTGCTGCCTGACTGCAGTTACCTGCAGTCGCTGGACTCGCGCTCCAATTTCCCGTTCATCATCACTCATCCGGCGGGAACAGGAGAATGGTGCTGGCCGATTCGCCAGCCGGTGCTGCCGCCCGAGGGGGAGCAGCGGCCGTACCAGGACGTGCTTCTCGAACTGGCGGATCGCGTCGGGATACGCGCGGGCATGAACACGGCCCTCAGTGCATCCATGAACATCGCACCAGAGTACCGGCTGCAGGAAGACCGGCGCTACAGCTGGGCAGACGTCTGCGATGCCGAGCTGAAGAGCAATTTCGGCGCCGAGCGGGGCCTTGCGTGGTTCAAAGAGCACGGCGTCATCAAATGGCCGAAGAAACCCGAGGAGGTCTACTGGCGCGCGTTCCTCGACGTGCGCGTCCCGATCTACTGGGAGTTCCTGATACCGTTGGGCGAAAAGACCGCCGCGATCGCCGAGCCGCGCGGATTGAAAATTCCCCGCCAGTACTACCAGCCGCTTCCCGATCACCTGCCCTGCGTGTCGCATGCCTGCACCAAGCCCGGCTTCGACTTGTACGCCTTTTACTACCGCGACAGCGTGCATACCAATAGCTACACCATGGAAAATCCCTGGCTCGACGAAGCCGCGCAGCTCGACCCTTACTCCTACACCATTGCCATCAACGCGCAGGCGGGCCGCAGCAAGGGATTGTCCGATGGCCAGATGATCTGGGTGGAGAGCGAAACCGGACGCAAGGTCAAAGGGCGGGTGAGGCTCACCCAGGCGATCCATCCGGAAGGTGTCGGCATCGCGGCCTGCGCCGGTCACTGGGGCGACGGCATGCCGGTCGCCAAGGGCAAGGGGGTGTTCTTTAACGAGCTGCTGGAGCTCGACTGGGAGCACGTCAGCCCGATCAACCTGAACCTCGACCTGTGCGTGCGCGTCAGGGTCACTCCTGTTGAGGCGCGGCCCTGAGGCCGGGCATGGAGATCGATCCGCGGCGCCGGGGAATTTCTTCATCAAGTAACGTGACATTGACCATGCAGGAGGAGATATGAAAGCCGCTCTGTGTTTGGCAGTCTGCGCTATCGCCGCTGGTCTCGCGACATCGGCACAGGCGCAAGTCGATCCCGCGCAGGCCTATCCGGCCAAGCCGATGCGCGTGATAGTCGGATTCGCCGCCGGCGGCGGCACCGACATTCTCGCGAGGCTGCTCAGTCAGAAGATTTCCGAATCGCTGGGCCAGCCCGTGGTGATCGAGAACAGGGCCGGGGCATCCGGAATGATCGCGGCGGAGTACGTGGCGAAGGCCAATTCCGACGGCTACACCTTGCTGGTCTCTCCGAGCACCGTGTTCACGGTCAACCCGGTGATGTTCAAGAAGCTGCCGTACTCGCCGGTTCGGGATTTCGTGCCGATATCGAAGAGCGTGTCCTTTCCGTTTGTCATGGTGGTCAACGCTTCGAGTCCGATCCGCTCGATGAAGGAATTGCTTGACTACGTAAGAGCCAACCCCAGCAAGGCCAACTACAGCGGTTCCTCCGGCCTTTACCAGCTTGCGCTGGAGCTGTTCAAACTGCGCACCGGCACGAAAATCGAATACATCGCTTACAAGGGAAGCAATGAATGCATCAGTGCAGTGATGGCAGGGGATGTGCTGATGACGCTGGTGGATACCGGACCGGTTTCAGGCCCGCTGAAGGGCGGAAAAGTGCGGGCGATCGCAGTGACCTCGGCGGCGCGGGTTGCGTTGTTCCCGGATGTTCCCACCATGGCGGAAGCCGGCCTGCAGGGCATGGAAATAGAAGGCTGGATGGGGATGTTCGCGCCGGCCGGAACGCCCGCGCCGATCGTGAGACGACTCCAGGACGAGGCCAACCGCATCATCAAGCTGCCCGACGTCAGGCAGCGCATGAGTTCGCTGCAATTGACTCCTGCCGGAAGCACCTCCGAAGAGTTCTCACGCAGCATCAGAGCCGACCTGGAACGCTGGAGCGCACTCGCCAAGTCGGCGAACATAGCGCCCGCCGATTGAGCGCGATGCGCAACATCTCTTCCACTCATTCCCTGCTCACTTGACGGGTTCCCGGGTATCGACCGGGGGGTAACGGCCCAGCGTGCCGCCGAATGGATCGTCGCGCCATTTCACCGCGGCACGCAGGCCGCGTTCGCGGGCGATGCGCTTGAACTCCTGATTGGATGGCAGGCGGCCGGCCAGGGTCACGTACTCGCCGCTGGATTTCATCGAGGAGGCGAAACCCATCTGCTCGAACACGCGGTGAATCATGGTTTTCGACAGCGACAGCAGCTGCGAGTCGACGTTCGCGATGCGGCGCGCGATGGCGCGGGTTTCCGTCTCCAGGCGCTCAAGCGGAAAAACATAGTTCGCCATCTGGTAATCCAGCATTTCCCGGGCCGTCAGCGCGTCGCCGGTCAGCACCATCTCCATGGATTTCTTCAATCCTACATGCCAGGCGAAGATGGCGGTCTCTTCGCCCGGCGCGAGCGCGCGCGTGCCCGGATGGCCCAGGCGCGCATCCTCCGAGACCATCATCAGATCGCAGGCCAGCGCCAGCGCCGAAGCACCGCCCAGACATTCGCCATGCACCTGGGCGATCACCGGCTTCCAGCAATTCCAGATTTCGAGCATGTAATCGATATGGCCCTGCACCCGCGCGCGGTTGTCCCACACGCTCACCTGCTCGGTGGGCGTTTCGTTCGTCGCGGTCGCCCGGCCCGTCTGGCGCGGCGGTGTTCCCGCGTTTCGATCGAGGTCGTAGCCGGCGGAAAAACTGGCGCCCGCTCCCTTCAGGATGATGACGCGGACATCCGCGTCGCGCTCCGCCTCCTTGAGCGCGGCGCTGATCTCGGCGGACATCGCCCAGTGGATGGCGTTGCGCCGCTCGGGCCGGTTGAAAGTGATGGTGGCGAGCCGGTCGGCCACTTGGTACTGGATGAACTGATAGCTCATGCGCCTCTCGCTACTTGAAGGTCGCGGATCATTGTACAAGGAAAGCAGCACTGCTCAGACTGAATCCCGGCACCCGGCCAGGTGAACCAGGCCGCGCGCGTTGACAGCCTCGAATCGCGCGCCTACCATGCGCGGCAATCAATTGAGAAGGGGGATCTCACCATGCCGACAGCCCGCAAAAGCAGCGCGGAAAAACGCCTGAGCATGTCCGCCAGGGAATGGACGGCGCGCCAGGAACTCGCCTGCGCCTATCGCCTGTTCGATCATTTCAACTGGCACGGCCTGATATTCAATCACATCACCTTGCGCGTGCCCGGCGAGGACAAGCACTTCCTCATCAACCCGTTTGGATTGATGTATCGCGAAGTCAATGCTTCCAATCTGGTCAAGATAGATTGCGACGGCAACATCATCGGCGACAGCAAATACCCGGTGAACCGCGCCGGTTTCGTGATTCATTCCGCCATCCACATGTCGCGCGACGACGCGCATGCGGTGATGCATACCCACACCACCGACGGCGTGGCCGTTGGGGCGCAGGAGCACGGCTTGCTGCCGCTTTCCATGCCGGCCGTCGGCATGCAGGGGCAGGTGGCCTACCACAACTTCGAAGGCATTTCCCTGGACACCGGCGAGCGCGAGCGCATGATCGCCAATCTGGGCAGCAAGAACATTCTCATCCTGCGCAACCACGGACTGCTCACCTGCGGCAAGAACCTCGCCGATGCCTTCATTCGCATGCGCAGCCTGCAGTCGGCCTGCGAGATTCAGGTGGCGGCGCTTGCCGGCGGCGGCAAGTTGCATATGCCCGACGAGCAGGTCATGGCGCACACCGCAGAGCAGCAGAAGCAGGTCGGGCAGGCCGGTGCGGCCTCCCAGGGCAAACCCACGCAAGGCGGCGAAGCGGTAGGCGCGGCCCAGCTCCTCTGGGAAGCGATGACCCGCTGGATGGTGGACAAGGATCCCAGCTTCCTCAACTGATTTGCCCGAATCTGCTCCGCTCGTTCAAGCGTCGCGCAGGGTTTGGGGTGTAGGTGAGTGGGGTGGCAACGAAAATGCGGAACCAGCACCCCAAACCCGGAGCGACGCGCGTCGCATTCTTCGCAGAGGCTACGAACGCGCCGACGGCGCGGCGCAATCCGGGGCGCGAGCGCAGAACATGGGATGGGAGAGTTCATGTATGTAGCGGATAAAGCATTATGCGATGACGTGGCCACGGCCAACCGGATCATTGAACGATTCGGCCTGTCGAGCGCATTCGGCCATGTGAGCGCACGCCTGCCAGGCACCGATACCTTCGTCCTGCCGACACGGCGCAGCCCGGGTCTGGCGCAAGCCGACAAGCTGCTGTTGTTGAATACCGAAGGCAAGCTGCTCGCCGGAGAAGGCCAGCCCAACAGCGAGTTCTGGATTCACGCGCGCATCTACGCCGCGCGGCCGGATGTGGGCGGAGTGGTGCACGCGCATCCGCCCGGATGCATCTGCCTGACCCAGATCGGCCAGCCGCTGCGCGTGGTGTTCAACAACGCCTCAGCGTTCCGCAAAGGCGTGCCCGAATATGAACGTATCGGTCTGATCCGCTCGCGCGAACTGGGCGACCTGGTCGCCAGGCGCCTGGGTTCTGGGAAAGCGGTGATGATGCGCGGCCATGGTATGTCCGTGGCGCTCCCTGACGTGCGTGCGGCGGCGGTGATTGCCTGCTACCTGGAGGAGACCGCCAGCCTGCAGTTGAGGATGCTCAGCGCCGCGGGCGGCGACGCCGCACGCCTGCGCGTCTACAGCGACGAGGATGCCGGACTGATCGGCGGCGACAACAATGCCTCGACCCTGTCGCGCGCCTGGGAGTATTACGCCGCTGCCGTGGAGCTTCTGCCGCTGGGCCATGTCAAGCCGGGGCTGTAACGCTTCAGGCGCTGCTTGCCGCTTCACCGGGCCAGCCAGGCGTCATCGTCGCGATACAGATTGGCGAGCGCCTCGCTGCCCGGCGTAGGCGTATTGGGCGTGAGACCGCGCCCGGCGCGTTTCTGCACGTAGGCGAGGTGCCGGTAGCCTTCGGCATAGCCCCGCAACTCCGCGCTATCCAATTGCGGCATCGCGCCCGGTATTACCGCATCCATGCGGTCCTTGTCATAAACCGTTCTGCGATGCTGGATGCCCCATTTGCCGTTCTGTTTGACGAAGCGATCGACGAAGCGCCCGATGCTGGTGATGTCCACCGGCACCTCGCCTAGCCGGGTCCGCATGACCAGAATCAGCCGGGAATTCGCCACTGCCTTCGCGCCATTGACGCGCACGCTGCTGCCGCAAATGCAGTGTCCGCTGCTGTTTCCCTTGCCATAGCCCGCGCGGCAGGCGGCGATGAAATCATCGGCGGGGCCATCGAACCATAACGTGGTCATGCGGCCCTCGGCGGCGTAAGCGCTGCGCAGCGGCACCCAGTCGCCCGAATCGCGCCATAAAGCCCAGTTCTGAATCACTTCGCTGATTTCGAGTTTGTCCTGCCAGTTATCCATGCACTTTCTCCTTATGCTTAGCCGGCACTTTACCGTGTGCGCCGCGATTGCGTGGCGTCAGGCACCAGGGCGGCATGCACCGCCAGTGCCAACCTTGTATACCATTGGAGCCGTCGGTAATTTCCAGTGAAGAGGCTCAGGCATGGCAAGCAATCCAGCAAGGGGTGGCGCCGCGGCGCTACGGAAATTGATCGATGATGTGGTGGCGGCCAACCGCATTCTCGCGAACCAGGGTGTTTTGGACGCCTACGGTCACGTGAGCGCCCGCCATCCTCTTGACCCGAAGCGCTTTCTCATTTCGCGATCGCTGGCACCGGAGCTGGTGACGGCCAAGGACATCATGGATCTGGACTACGACGGCAATCCACCCAAGGGCGATTCGCGATCCTCGTACCTCGAGCGATTCATCCATGCGGAGGTCTACCGCGCGCGGCCCGACGTCATGGCGGTGGTGCATAGCCATGCGGCTTCGGTCATCCCGTTCGCCTCGTCGCAAATTAAATTGCGGCCGATATATCACATGAGCGGTTTTCTCGGTTCCGGCCCCTCGGTTTTCGATATCCGGCGCAAGTTCGGCAATACCGACATGCTGGTGCGCAACCGCGCGCAGGGGCTGGCGCTCGCCAGGATATTGGGCAATGACAGCATCGCGCTGATGCGCGGCCACGGCTATGTCGCGGTGGCCGCGTCGATGCCGGTGGCGGTGTACCGGGCGATCTTCACCGAACGCAACGCCCTGCTGCAGCAAAGCGCGCTCGCCATGGGCGGCGCGGTGCGCTTTCTCAATGACGAAGAAGCGGTGCTGGCCGAGGCCTCGGTCCGCGGCACCATCACGCGGCCCTGGGAGCTGTGGAGGAAAAAAGCGCTGTCCGCCTGAGCAGCCGTCACCAACGTATTATTGCCGATGGATCCATTAACGAACCAAGTGGGGAAGAGCATGGAGAAGACCGCTGAGAAGCCAGTCACCACTGAAGTCAAATCCAACAACAATCATTACTCCGGAGAGCCCGGCACCAGGGCGCGCGTGTTCAGCCTTCAGGATCCGCCCAAGGCGACCCGGATGCGCTCGGTGGTGCCGCTGGTGAAGACCGACATCATGGTCGGCAACATGCAGATCCTCAACCAGGGCGGCGAACTGCAACTGCATTCGCACACCGGCATGGACGGGTTCTGGTTCGTGCTGCGCGGCCGGGTGCGCTTCTACGGACCCGAGCAGGATACCGTCAGCGCCGAACTCGGCCCCATGGAAGGCATCTTCATTCCCCGCAACGTGCCCTACTGGTTCGAAACCATAGGCGACCAGCAGGCGCATATCCTGCAGGTCGAGGCGGTGGACAAGCGCGGCGACAACAAATTCATCGCGCACGGCCCGCGCGTGGAGGGATCGGGGCCGGCGCCGCGCGAGTATCTCAAGGGCGAGGGGCCGGCGGCGAACTAAATCGCGGCGGGCTTTACATAACTTTACGCGGGCGAGACACCGGCGCAATGCGGGGCGCCTAGATTGTGGCCGTGGGCAAAATCGCCCCGATTACAACAGGAGCCTTGCATGGAAACCAAGCAGCAACAAATTCCCTCGAATGAAACCCCTTCCGGTGGCCGAGGCTGCGGTATGCGCCACGGTGCCTGCCGCGGCGGCGCCTTGTTTGTCCTGCTGGCCGCGCTGCTTGCCGGCGCCGCGGGCGGCTATGTCGGCAAATCCTTTGCGATCGGGCCCTTCGGCGGTCCGTTCGGCGGCCGGGGTGCAAGCCTCGATCCTGCCAATTTCGATTCCCACGTGGAACGCATGATCACTCGCTTCGCGAAGGAAGTTGACGCAACGCCGGCGCAGCGCGACAAGCTTGCGGAAATCGCCAAGGG
>Ga0209343_10007836_pt1 | contig 12520 bp, 13 predicted proteins | sample RifCSPlowO2_02_FD_184026 | JGI IMG/M metagenome (GOLD analysis project Ga0209343, IMG submission 184026) | Groundwater microbial communities from Rifle, Colorado - Rifle CSP2_plank lowO2_0.2 (SPAdes) (version 2) | ecosystem: Environmental > Aquatic > Deep subsurface > Groundwater | place... | reverse complement strand
TATTCAACCCGATTTTACCGGCACTCGCTCGGAAACGAAAGTAAACTTTCGTTTCACTCGCTTCGTTTGGTAATAAAAATCGTAAAAGATTCTCCAATTATTCATAACTCTCACAACACCCCTCACTACATCACGCCTCCCTATAATACCCAGTTGAAGTTTCACTACCGGGCATAAGCATACATTATCTGATAACTGTCCCGACAAACTCTTCCTGCGCGATATATTTCTTTATATTCTCCAAATTGCTTCCATTCAAAATTGCTACTTCCATATCTTCCGCTTCGGCCAACTTGGAAGCCACCGGATCAAAGGGAACATTCATGCCAGGTTGCCATGTGTCACCGACGATCTTGCGAAATTCTTTCCAGGAGATGTTTTCGATTTTTTTAGCGTCCGCATGAATTTTGGGATCCTTATCGCAAACATAGTCGATATTAGAAAGGTTGATGATCCGCTTGACATCCATGTATTTCCCCAAGAGAACCGCATCATAATCCGTGGAAAAGCCCGGTCGCCAACCACCGGCTACCAATATCGGCTCTTTCACATTATAAAAATCCTCCAGGTTGTGCGGATTGGTATTGATGCGCGGATGAGCGTAGGAACGGAACACTGTCCGGATGAAATGCGCGTTCATACGGGTCGCGTGTATACCCAGCCAATCACTATCGTCATCGGTAATTTTGGAAATTTTTCCCGCTGCCTCAATATACTTGCGCGCGGTTCTGCCGCCGCCAGTTACCAGAATGAATGAATAACCGAGACGGATATGTCTTATGATGAACTGTTTGAACCGCTTCACAAACTGCCAATCGATTTCTTCCGGCACCAAGAGCGATCCCCCGAGGGAGATCAGGATGCGCTCTTTTGATTTCCGTATTCTCATAATGGTTATCGCTTTATAAAATATCCTGTCTGCGAAGAGACAGGGATACATGACGGGATATTAAATCAGTCAAGGTTTTTTGAAGTACCGGACGATCTCTTCGAAGGAAACCGTTTCAGTATCGGAAGAAGTCCGTTTTTTTATTTCCGCCTGCCCGCTCTCGAGTGACCGCTTGCCGATGACAACGCGGTATGGGATGCCTAAAAGGTCGCTCTCAGCAAATTTTTCGCCGGCTGACACATCGCGATCATCATAAAGCGTCTCGATACCGGCCGCCGTTAGTGCCGTATAGATTTCCAGAGCCTTCTTATCCGCGCCAAGCGAAAGCAGATGCACTTGGAAAGGCGCGATACTTTCCGGCCATACCAGGCCGGCTTCATCGGAGAACACTTCCGCAATGGCCCCCATTACCCGGCCAGTTCCAATACCATAACACCCCATGACGACTGGCTGTGCCGCCCCTTCTTCGTCTTTGAATGTCAGTCCGAGCGACTGGGAAAATTTTGTTCCCAAAGTGAAAATATTCCCCACTTCCACGGCTTTTTTCTCCACCAAATTTTCGCGCTTCAGCCCAAGATCAGCCAGCACTGCGTCATTCAACACCTCTTTGTTCAGAGCTTGACCGCTGGCCTCATCGATATAAATCAAATCTTCACCAGCATCACAGACGGTTTGAAATTCTTCAGAATACTTGCTGAAGGCTCCTCCTGACGCAAAAGCAGCGTATGTCTCTTTCCCCAAGCCAACACGCTGGAATATCTTTTTATAAGCTTCCCTCACCGAGGCATATATCTTTTCATGCTCTGCTTGAGTACGGGTGAAAGAATACAAATCCTTCATATTAAATTCCCGCATACGCATAATGCCCGATTTGGCACGCGGTTCATTGCGAAACTTTGTCTGAAACTGATAGATCAGCACTGGCAAATCACGATAGGAAAAGATATGCTGCGTCAAGAGCCGTGTCAATGGTTCTTCGTGCGTCCAGCCAAGACCCAGTTCCGTGCCATTTTTCAGAGCCGTCTTGAACCAAACGTCTACGTTTTTATCGTCCCACCGGTCAGTTTTTTGCCACAACTCCTTTTCCTGCAAAGCAGTCATCGAAATCTCTTGGCCGCCGATGACATTCATTTCTTCACGGATGATTCCGATTATTTTATTCAGCACTCGCAAGCCAAGCGGCAAAAACGCATACACTCCAGCCATTTCTTTGTGAATAAAGCCGGCACGGATAAGAAGCTCCGCGTTTCTGCTCACTTCATCTTTGGGCGCTTCTTTCTTGGTCCGAGTGAAAAGTTGTGTCTGGCGCATAATTAATAAAATTTCTAATTACTAATTTCTAATTTCTAATGAAACCAAAAATTTCAAAAGTTGAGTATTAAAATTCAGTCAGAGTAAATTAGATATTAGATATTAGGAATTAGGTATTGGACAACAACATTTTCCTTCATTGTAGACAAAAAAAGACCCTCCGTCTAGAGAGTCACCGAAATATTGCGTTCTTCCCCGCCCCGGATAATGAGGAGTTCTAGCGTATCGCCTTTGCTCAAATCGCCCAGAATTTCAGGCAGCGGATGGTCGAGAGTGATTTCCTTGCCATCGACCGCTGCAATAATATCTCCGGCCTGCAGACCGGCTTTCATAGCCGGAGAATCAAAGAGTACCGAGAGCCCCGTCTTACCCGAAGGAGAATAGATGAGCGCGCCATGATCACGGAAGAGCCCCTGTCCGAGAGCAAGCGCCTTGGTAATAGGAAGATAATAGACGCCGAGCACCGGACGCGTTTCAAGCGTTCCCGCTACCGCGCGGTCGAACGATGCGCGAACCGCATTGGATGGGATAAGAAAAGTATGTATCACATTATCGATCGCCAGTGTTCCGACCAGCCCGACCATTTCGCCATCGAAGCTCACTGCCGGACCACCGATAAAATTCTCCGGGGTTGTTAGATCTATTTCAAAAACACCCTCCCATTTTTCAGATGAAGCGACGGTCTTGCCGGAAAGATTGAAAATGCGGTCGATAGAGCCCAGCGTACTGACCGCCAGGCGGCTTTGATACTCTGCCGACCCATTGCCAAGCGCGATCAATTTTTTCCCCACGCGGGCATCGTCAGAATTGGCCAGCGCCATCGCCGGCGTATTGGCGGCCTCGCTCAGACGGAAAAAGGAAAGGTTGGTCAGCGAATCAAAACCGACAAAAGCCATTTTCTGGCTCGTCCCATCAAACAAAAGCGCCATATAGCGGAGATCGCCGTTACCAAACGGCTTTTCGCTGTAGGTGACTACCAGGCCGTCATTCGTCAAGAGCACCCCGGTCGTTGGCGCCGCCTCTTTTTTGGTAGCCTTGTTTTCGCTCATGAGCGCGACGATATTCACCACCGCTGTAGCCGGCTGGGAAATTATTTTCTCTACCGTATCGTCTTCCCGGATCACCACTTGTTCCGTCTTATTGATAACCGTGACCCGTTCGGTCAGTTTCTTGAAGATTCCGGAGCGTGTCACGGCTGGAAAAGCAGTCAGCGCAGGCACGATGTAGCGATCGAAGATCACTCCGCCGAATCCGCCCAGTATGAAAATGCCCGCCACCGCAAACGCAATAAAAGAGTATTTTTTGATCGATTTTTTAGCCATACAGTATCCCTGACTATGGCACATATCCCCCTTTTTGGCAACCCTGTCACCTATTTCGGCAGAATTTCTCAATAATCCCTTTTTGAGCCATTAGGCGACTTCGTCTTACAATTTTCGTAGGGGCCATTTCTTCCTGAATAGGTGACAGGGTAAACCCCGCGCTAAACTTGTATAAAAAATATTGGTTCAAATCATTACAATTTTGCATTTTGCGGTTTAATGGTATTTATGGGAGGCTAGATTTTTTTAATCTCTCTTAGGGTATAATTCCCCGCGGCTTGCCGCGGATGATATATACTGAGAGCATGAGCATCTACATCCACAAAAGTCACAATGTCAGCGTTCTCATCTATCACCTCATCTGTCCGACCAAATATCGCAAGGTAGTGATGACCGAGAAAGTGGACATGGTTCTGAAAGAGACGTGTTTAGCTCTCTCCAATCGGTACCAAATCCATTTTCTTGAAATAGGCGCAGACCAAGACCATGTCCATTTTCTCATCCAATCAATCCCTACCTATACTCCGACAAAGATCGCTCGTGTGGTGAAAAGCATCACAGCGCGAGAAATCTTTGCCCGAGTGCCAGAGGTGAAGCAAGAACTCTGGGGCGGAGAATTTTGGTCGGACGGCTACTACATTTCCACCATCGGAAAACATGGGAGTGAAAAGGCTGTAACGACCTATGTTAAGAATCAGGGTAAAGAACAGGAGTACATCAAATTTCACCAAGGACAGCTCGCGTTGTTGTAATACCTCGCGGCTTGCCGCGAGGATTATTTATTTCCAAAGTTGACTAATTGTTTTAGCATTTAATAATTTTTCAAGCGTTGTGTATCGTGGAGCTTGCGGTGCTTCGCCTTTTTTGCCCGTGCCAAGCTTAATCGGCCTTACAGTCCTTTTGTTTTTGAGATAGAGAATATATTTTCCTGTATCTTTATATGGCTCGATACGATCAATTTCCGCATAGTGGCTGACGTGAGCAATCGGCGCTTTCTCATAAATCGCCAGATACTTCAACTTTTCGCGCGCTTCCTGTGAAAGCCTGATAGCCCACCATGCATTATTTTCTGTATAAGCATGCTTGAATCCATCTGGAAATGCAGCACAAACAACTGTATCAAAATGTACTGCTGCACCTGTTTTTGTTTTCTCTAATTCTATATCTTCAATCTCATCGCGCATTGGTTCGTAAAAATACAATACTTCATTTCCCGAAACATACCGCTGTAATAAAACGAGATCAGGACGATTCTTGAATATATTGAAGGCTAAGTTGAGGTCAGCGGTAACTTCGTTGATAGCGACAACTATTTTTATATTATTTTCCGTAAGTGCCAGAACAAGTTCGGTTATTGTTTTAAAAACTGTTTGGGGTAAGTAGCTTTCTATTTCTCTTTTTGTTTCTGGCTTATCATCAATTGCCTTGACGAGAATATTGCGAATTTGATTCGTTGATGAGACCGCGCTGGCTCCGAAACGTGCGATTTGTTCAGTGATATTTGAGTATGCGTCATGGGATGCGATTTCGTTCTCGACAATATACAGCTGCGGTTTTTTCGTATCGTAAAAATCAATCAAAAAGGCATCTGGGATACCACGGTGATTCCCATACCCGATAAGCCGCTTCACATCAATATATACAGAGTCTTTCCCAAAAAGATATTTCTGGTTTTCAATAACGGCCTTTTCAAATTCGGCTTCGTTGTCGAAGTCGTAAAGAGAATACTCGTTATTTTTTATGATTATTCTTGCCATAGTCTATTTCTTCCAATCTTACTTATTTGCTTCTATAATCCCGAACCGTAAACCCCATCCTACGTCCCCTCCTTCGCCCACCTCCTTCGCCCACCTCCTTCGCGCCCTCCTACGCGCGAGGCTGCGGAAGGGCAATGCAAGGCTACGGAAGGTCGAAGAAGGCTACGGAATGGCATGCTATAATCATCATACTTCCTCTTCAATTTTTTCGCTATCTTCGACAATTTCTTGCTTTATTTATTCTTCCCCTTAATAAGCCATTTTTCGTCTTTTCCCTTGCCAAGTTTACTAATGTTTAGTATACTCTAGTTAAGCATAAGTCCTTGGGAGATTGTTCTAGATGTTCCCATCCATCGGTTGGCTAAAGTCTAGACACTACAAATTTTTCAGGCGGCTTCCCCGTAAGGGGATTTTTTGTTTTTAGAGGAATTGCTCATCAAATCGCACTTTCTCTCTCGCAAAGACATCATACCATTTCGTATTTTGACGCTCATACTTTTGGAATATCCCCCAACAAAACAAATCCGCTACCTGCAGACCGGAGTTTTCATGCGAAAGCCAATGGTAGATATCCAACGGCACATTTGGCGAGAGTCGTCCCTCAAGCTGTCTCCTGATATAGGAATTAAATTCCTCGATTTCCGGTTTTGCCATCGACCTATCGATGATAAGCTCTACTCGATCACCATTGTTTTTTTCGAATGGAATCTGGTCAAGTACCTGGCGGGCGATATAGTTATAGACTCGCGATTTATCTTTCGCCAGACGCTCAAAAACACGTTTCTTATTGAGCGTAATGGAATAAATACCGAATCGCACATCCTTGTTGTTATGTAACTTGTTACGTAATTCTACTTTACTCCGCATACCCCTTTCCGTAAAGCAAAAACACGCCTCATTTTCCCTGGGAACGAAGATACATCTCCGCTTCCGTAAGGACGCGCTTGGCGTTATCGAATGTCACCTTGGCCAGCGCTTCTTCATAGGGAAGCCAGACCGAACCGATGTGCTCATGAGAAATGCGGATATCTCGCATCTCTGTTTGGGCCGGATAAAAATGTACTTGTTTGAAAATCCAGATGGCCTTATTGTCTTTCAACCGTTTCTCGCGTTCATTTCCCTTGGCAACATAGAAATAACGGATGTTCGTTCGCTTGGGAAACACTTTCAAATCACCGATACCGGCTTCTTCTTCCGTTTCGCGCATGAGGGTCATCGTCTCTGTTTCTCCGGGTTCGATATGCCCCTTGGCAAAGTCGAAATGCCCGCTCGGATAGTGGAGAAGGAGATACTGGCGTTTGTCATCTTCCATGCGGAACACGACCGCACCGACGGAAATTTCCCAGACGACAGGAAATCCCAATATCTTCAGCAGAAAATACAGCGGTTTGAAAACAGGGATAGACAGCATAACCAAAAACAGTAAGTATATGTACCCTCCTTGTGTAGAGTACACCAAAAAAGAGGGGGCGCAAAATTTCTAAGTACTAAACACCACACCAATCAAAAGAATTTTTTGGCTCTTGTTTCACACTGACTGAAGAAGGGCTCTCGGCTCAAAAAAAGGAGCTTCTCCGCCGTCGATGGGGGGCTGCTTTTTTTGTCAGCCGAGAGCTCCTGATGAGAGGTGAAATTAAGACAAAAAATTCTTTTGATTGGCGATACAACAAATATTATTCTCTCCGCAGGGCTTCCATCGGGGATAGCGAAGCTGCCTTCATGGCCGGAGCGACGCCAAAGAGAAGTCCTACTGCCATGGAAAAACCGGCGCCTAAGAAAAGCGACTGTGCGGTAAAAATAAGTTTCAGATTGAAGCCCAGCGCGGCAAAAAGGAACGTCAGTCCGGATACCACCAGCACTCCGAAAAGAATGCCTATCAATCCGCCCAGTCCCGTGATAATGATTGCTTCCGCCAAAAATTGCTGTAAAATAATCCGCGATGTGGCGCCCACCGCTTTGCGCAGGCCGATTTCGTTTGTCCGTTCGGATACCGAAACATACATCACATTCATAATCCCCACGCCGCCCACAACGAGTGAGATAGAAGTCAGTGCCAGAAGCAAAATAGTGATGGATCCCAACACGCTCTCCAGAGTCTTTTGTGCTTCTTTCGTGGATGTCACGGAAAAATCATCTTTGTCAGGATCCGCGATATCATGGCGCTTGCGGAGAAGTGCCACGATATCCGCGACGGTTTCTACCTCACGGCTCGGATCGGCCAGCTTGACCGAAACAAATTGGACGTAATCGACACCCAGGATCTTCTTCTGAAGCGTCTGGACAGGAACGTATGTAAAAGTATCCAGATTGATAAAACCCGCTGTTCCGCGCGGCATAAGTACTCCGATGACGCGATATTTCTCTCCCTTGAGCGTAATGAGTTCCCCTACTGCCTCGCTCTCCCCGAAAAAAGTCTCTTTGGTTTCCGAACCCAAAACTACGACCCGCGCCAAATTGGCGTCTTCTTCCGCGGTAAAGAAGCGGCCGCTCGCGATCTTGGAATTTTCGTCTACTCGCATCACATCTGCTCCGGTGCCGAACAGCATAATGCGCTTTCCGACAGAACCATAGGTCGCCCGCTCTTGACCGATGGTGCCAGCATACACGGCCTCTACATTAGATACTTTGCTTATGGCGAAACTATCTTTGATAGTGAGCGTTGTGATTTGCGTCCCCATCGCACGCGAAGTGGCATTTTCGCTCGACATCGTGCCAGCACTGGGGATTTTCACTTCTACCTGGATCAGATCGGTGCCGAAACTTTCTACTTGGCCCAAGATGAATCCTTTCACGCCTTCGCCGAGCGCAGTCACCACCACCACCGCGAAGACGCCGATCACTACGCCCAAGAGAGCCAAAAACGTACGCACCTTGTGCGTCCGGATGGTCTTTACCGCGAACGAGAGCGGGATAAACAATTTTTTCATTTGGCTATTCATAACGCAGGGCTTCCATCGGACTGACCCGGGAAGCTTTGACGGCCGGATACAAACCGAAAACGATGCCGATGATAAAAGAAACCGTAAAACCGATGATAACGGACGACAAGGGAACAAGAAACTGCCACTCATAGCCGAGCCGCTGGATGATAACAGCCGCCAGAGATGTGGCCGCGATGCCAAACAAGATGCCGATGATGCCTCCGATAACCGTAATGAATGAAGCCTCGATGAGAAACTGGGTAATGATGTGTACCGGGCGCGCCCCGACCGCCTTGCGCAGGCCGATTTCCCGTACCCGCTGTGATACGGAAATGAGCATGGAATTCATGATGCCGATACCCCCGACCAAAAGCGATACCGAGGCGATCATAATGAGAAAATATTTAAGAACATTGGTGACCGTCGTCAGTATCTCGAGCGCCGCGGCCGTACTGCGGACAGAAAAATCCGCTTCTTCATTTTCTTCGATATCGTGACGTTCACGAAGCAGGATACCCACATCAGCGATACTGCGCTCGATATTCAGCGGGCTATCCACCTTGCCGCGCGCGAAATTAAGATAGTCGATACCCAAAAGGAGCTTCTGCGCTGTTCCGAGCGGCACATAGATCATCGTATCCGAATTGGAGAATACCGTAGAACCCCGCTCTTCCAAGACACCCACGACCTTGAAAGGAATCTCCTTGAGCGTCACAGTTTCACCGATCGGATCGCGATCAGAAAAAAGTTCCTTGGCTCGCGTCACCCCCAGCACCATCACGCGCGACAAGTCGTTCTCTTCCTCAGCAAAAAAGAACCTCCCGGAAGCGATATTCATATTTTCTATCTCCAGCACATCCGGCGAAACACCCTGAAAATTCGCCTCGAGAGATGCTTCCTGCGATTCGGCCGTACCCGACCCCGTCACGTATCCCGACACAGCTACCAGGTGCGGCACATTGCGGCGTTCACGGAGCGCTTTCAGATCATCATTTGTAAATGTTGTCGTAATGATACCGAAAGCTGAAGCCGGTGGACCCTTTTCCTCAGAAGCCCCCGGCAAGATACCAATCAAATTAGATCCCACTTTCTCCACTTGCGACAAGACCAGCTTCTGAGCGCTGGCTCCGATAGCCATCACCATAATCACTGCCGCTACCCCGATCACCACGCCGAGCACCGTCAAAAAAAACCGCAGTTTCGAGGCCGTGAGCGTCCGATACGAAATTTTCAGAGGATCAGACAATTTCATGTGATGAAATTAAATTACTCATTTCTAAGTAAAAGAAAAAATAAGAGAACACTCACACAGAGTGCAGAAAAAAAATATGAAAATGGCAAATACCTCAAAGGAGCAATCCGTATCCAGCGTTTATGCCACCAAATACTTCCCTGCGGCCCTTTCAATAATTCCCTCAGTGAAGGAAAGTATGGATTCAAAGCAAACCAAGAAAAATCCTCAACAGCCAAGATCGCAATATATACCGCAAAAAGAAAGAGTATCTGGGGAATGTAAAAAAAATATTCTAATACCAGAACCACAGGGATAAGTAAAAAATACATAAAAACAGCATAGCCAAAAAAATAAGGCACGCCGATAATGTGTGCCAAATTCCTCATAAATAAATTTTCTTTCCCTATGATAGCGCCATACCATTTGTCTTTCGGAAGTCCCGATCCCCAACCCTTATCTTTTTCCATCCATATCTCAAACAAAGCTACCGGAATGGAAATTGCAAACACATTCAACAGAAAAAGTAACATAGGTCCAATACAAAAATAGAGTTTTTGGCTACTTCAAAAAGTTTTCTCCTTCCGCCGTGCGGCGTTTGGAGACCGGCTGATCGCCGACGATCCGCCCGTCCTTCATGAGAAGAACGCGTTTGGCATGCTCGGCGGTGTATGTCTCGTGCGTCACCAAGACAATCGTGTGCCCGGCATGGTTCAGTTTCTGCAAAATGGCCATTACTTGCAGTCCGGACTTGGAATCCAGATTGCCTGTCGGTTCATCGGCGAAAATGATTTCCGGATCATTCACGAGAGCGCGTGCGATCGCCACGCGCTGTTTCTCGCCGCCGGAAAGCTGACTCGACAGATACTGCGTCCGATGCGTCATACCCACCGCCTCGAGAGCGGCTTTGACCTTCCCTTCATTGTTCTCGACCGGGTGCTCATCGTAGAGAAGCGGCAACTCCACATTCTCGAAGACGGATGTTTTCGGCAGAAGATTGAACGCCTGAAAGACGAAACCGATCTTCTTATTGCGCAGAAGCGCCAGCTCATCATCAGAAAATTGCGTCACGTCTTTGCCATCGAGGAAATACGTCCCATCCGTCGCACGATCCAAGAGACCAAGAATCTGCATGAGGGTCGACTTCCCTGATCCCGACGGCCCCATAATAGAGATAAATTCCCCTCTTTCTATGGCAAAAGTGGCATTGCTGAGCGCGACAGTCTTGACGCCTTCATTATCGTAGATTTTCTCCAAATTTTGGACAGCGATTAATTTCATTTCTTTTGCGTAGTGCCAAGAGTGACTGCGTCACCGCTTTTCAGTCCGGATTTGATCTCAATCGTGCCGTCGTCTCCTTCGAGACCAGTCATCACTTCCGTTTTGAGGAATGTCCCATCGCCCTGCTTCACTTCCGCGTACATCTTTCCTCCCTCTTTCGTCAGCGCGCGGAACGGCACGGTGAGCACCCGCTCTTGCTTGGCCGTCTCGATATCGATATTGGCTGTCATCCCTTCTTTCAAACGGCTGTCCGTATTCCCCAGACGGAATTTCACGGTGTAAGAAACCACATCTTGCACTACCGTCGAAGCGGGGTCGATCTCAACTACCTCGGCATCAAAAACCTCATCGGAACGAAAAGCGTCGAACGTGACCTTCGATCGCATACCGATCATCACTTTGGCGATATCTGATTCCGGCACCCGCGCCTCAATGACAAAATCTCCGGGCTTGGCTATGCGACCGACAATTTTTCCGAGAGTGGCGGTTTCGCCGATACGCAGATCAAGCTTTGTCACTTGCCCATCGAACGGAGCATAGATCGCATTCTCTTTCATCTGCGCCTCGAGGGTGCGCACGCTTTCTCTGGCCTGCTCTGTCTCCAATTTTATCGTCGCGCGTTCTTCGGGCCTGAGACTGTTCCAGCCTTTATCTTGCGTGTTGCGTCGCGAGCGCGCCTCTAGCTCGCTCTGCTCGACAATCGAGAGCGCGATGCGGGATTCTTTCCATTGCGACCCCAAGACCGACTGATCAAGGGAAGCGATCCTGTCGCCTAGAACCACCGTATCTCCTTCTTTCACAGCTACCTGGTCCACCACTCCCACGCCCTGAAAAGCAAGGTCGGCATATTCCGTCGGCACCAATTCCCCCGTCACGCTCACCGTTTCCACTACATCGCCAAGCTTGACGGTTTCCGTCTGTATTACCTCTCCCGTACTGCGACCAAAGTAGTAGTACAGTCCGCTCACTGCTGCGATGAAGATAAGACCGATAATAATTTTTTTCTTGGTAAACATAAATTTATTAAAACACAATTCTCAAAACACAGAAACCAGACAAAGCCTAAAACACAAACCACAGACAAAAACATGAAACGATAAATTTAATTTGTGTTTTGAAAATTGTGTTTTGTTTGGCATTTTGTATACTGGGTTCTGTACTTCTCTAGAACATCTGATCTTGTTTTTTGTGATTGTCCAGCGCCCTGTTGACACAGGCGTCCGCCACCGTATTCAACTCCCGCCGCACGTGGACGAATTTCACCGCTCCAAAATCCAACATCAAGTTCCAGACTTCCAGAAAGAGCGGCTGGAGCTTCTCGTTCTCTATCTTATATTCATGATTGAGATGTTTGCAAGCGAGCTCGCTATCCATCCGGCATTCCACGGCCGTTTTCTTCGCTTTGGCCTTGCCGACAAGCACCTTGATCTTCCTCAGACCGAAGATGATAGCCGCGTATTCCGCCTCATTGTTCGTCTTTTCTCCCAGGTACTCGCCATAGCTCTTATGGAGCGTCTCGATAAAGACGCCCAAAGCCGCCGGACCCGGATTGCCCCGCGACCCCCCATCGCTATACATGATGATCTTTTCCATAACAGCGATATCATATCGAAGAGGTGATTTAAATTAATCTCTCTTTTGTCTCTATTATAAGCCTTTATATCACGAAAACTTTAGCCGCTTGTCATTCCCGCGCAGGCGGGAATCCAGCTTAATGCTTATGGCTCATCTACTGGATTCCGGGTCAAGCCCGGAATGACAGAACAGGATTAATGTTAAATGAGTTCGAACTCTTTTCAAAGATACCA
>Ga0209343_10007835_pt1 | contig 12521 bp, 12 predicted proteins | sample RifCSPlowO2_02_FD_184026 | JGI IMG/M metagenome (GOLD analysis project Ga0209343, IMG submission 184026) | Groundwater microbial communities from Rifle, Colorado - Rifle CSP2_plank lowO2_0.2 (SPAdes) (version 2) | ecosystem: Environmental > Aquatic > Deep subsurface > Groundwater | place... | reverse complement strand
GAACATGCCTGTATCCCAACCTAACCTGGCTCAAAAAAGTCAGGGCAAGAAGCAATATCGCAATGAAAATAAGCATGTAAGCTTCGGAGTAATTTATCTTCCTTGCGCAAAGCAGGCTTAAAAGAAGGATTATAAACAAGCCTATCGGCGTTTTTATTAATATATAACCTAAGTAATAAGATTTGAAATCAAAGCCTCTTCCTACTTTGCCCCAGTAGAAGTAAGCCCTGTCTTCTTCCTTTGCCAGCCACTGGCCATAGTCATGGGCTATGACATAAGGCTTTGGAAATGGCAATGGAATCCAGTTTACAAGCCTGTTTTCATGCAAAGACTTGAAAGTGGCGCTTTTAAATTCCTCTTTGTCATACTTAATTAAGGGTCTGAGGCTCCCGTCAAACAGGTAAGCCATGTTAATCATAAATAATCCGACAATAAAAATAACCAACAATGAAAATCCCAAATCAAAAGCTTTTTTTGCTTTTTTATTGTTAAAATTCATGAAAAAATTTGGCCCAAAATCCTTAAAAAAATAAACTATAACCGCATATATAATGAAGGTTGGTACCAAAAACAGGGCAAACATCTTTGATATCTGCGCCAACCCAAATACGATGGAAGCGACAGCAAGATTTTTTTTATTTGGCTCCTTTGCATATTTCCAGAAAGTGTACAATGACAAAAACATAAACAATACAGAGCCTATGTCTGTTGTCACAAACCTTCCATAAGCCAGCATATTGGATGAAAAAACGTATAAGAGCAATGCAAACAATCCTGCTTTTGTTCCATACAAATCCCTTGCCCAAAGGAAAACAAAATAGCCCAAAGCTACCATAAACATCAAAGGCACTATTCTTGAAGTAAGCAGAATATTTCTGGGAAATGTTTCTTTCCTTTCGTATACGTAATCTTCTATGCTCAGCCTTTCAAAATTACGGAATCTGCCCTTATCTACAAAAAGCAGTGGTATTGAAACAAGAATTCCGCTCAGCGGCGGGTTGTCTATCGGCGCAATCCATTCTCCGGTTTTTAAAAAATGGTAGCCCCCGTTAAGATGATATGTAACCTCGTCGCTTGTCCTTGATTTGAATAAGGCGCTTGCAAATCCCAGTACAAACATCAGAAGAAGCAATAGCGCTATTATGTATTTTATTTTCATTTTCCCTTAATTTACGCTGTATTTTCCTTTTAGATCATTAACTTTAATTTTTATTATGTCACCAAGCATTCTTATTGGGTCCTTTAATGGGTGCAGTTTGCTTTCTTTCCTTCCTATCCATGTGACAGGAGCTTCTTTAATCCTGCATTTCATTTTTTTTGCTATGAAAAGCATCTCAACATCAAACGCAAACCTTTCCAGTGTCTGCACTTTGGCTATTTTTTTTGCAACATCAGCCTTAAACAGCTTAAAGCCGCACTGGGTATCTTTGAAGTCTTTTATTATAAAGATATCCACAAGCATAGGAAATATCTTCCCCATGACATCCCTGTACCACGGCTGCTTTATGACTTTCTTCGATTCCTTGAGGTTTCTTGAGGCTATGACAATGTCAAAGCCGTTGCCTATATAGTATAAAAATCTATCCAGCTCATTGATGGGAGTTGACAAATCGGCATCTGAAAACAAAATTAAATTGGATTTTGATTCCAGAATGCCCCTCTTGACAGAATACCCCTTGCCACTGTTTATCTGGTTTTTTATCACCCTTAGATTTTTATTTTTATGCCTTGACGCGATTTTATATGTATTGTCAGTTGAGGCATCATCAACAACAATTATCTCGTAAGATTTGAGGTTTTTTTTGCAGTAATTCTCTATTTCAGCCAGGGTTTTTTCAATCCTGCTTTCCTCATTGTAAGCCGGAATAATTATTGATATGCTTTTCCCCATTTTATTGAAAAATATCCTAATCACTTATATAAATTTTTAGTTTTGTCAGATGCCGTTAAGATAAGCCGCCAAGAGCCTCGGCAGTTTTCTTTATTTTTATTTTTTAATTTTAATGTTAATGAAGCCTATTGATTGAAAACTGTCCCTTACTCCATTACAGCATTCTTGGCTTCCGCTCCATTAATGGCGGGCTTATCCTAACCTAACGGTATTGTTTTGGCATTTAGCAACATTTATAAATCATGCAAAATTGCTTTGCCGCATGAAAAGAAAACTAAAAGTTCTGTATTTCAGGGACAGATGCATAGGCAATGCAAGCTGCGCAGCCCTGGCTTCAAACCAGTTTGAATTTACAGGCCAAAAAGCGACTTTGCTCAACGGGAAAAAGGAGGGCAATGAAAAGTTCACATTGAATGTAAATTGCGATGACAATGAGGCAAATGACATTCTCCAGGCTGCAAGGGCATGCCCTGTCAATGCAATCGGCGTTGTTGACATGGAAAAAAATGAGGATATTGTAAGCTATGAAGTTAAGGAAAACAATGCACGGGAAATTGCGGCAAAGTACGACGATTCAAAAGAATTCATTCTGGATGACAAGGGCTATTTCCTTATAAGGCTCGACAGGAAAAGCAGGAACATAGAAGTTGCCTTCTGCAACATGAAGAACAATATTATCCTGAAAGTAACAGGGAAAAAGCCTATCGACATTTATCATACAATCCTGCACAAGGAAAAGCTCGGCATAAGGCCGGAGCATGCAGCATATCTCGGGAGGGAGCTGCAAAAAGCCTATACGGCTTTGGAAAACAATCTGGAATATGTCCAGGATGAAGAGCTTGATTTGAATAAAAAATTCAGTCAGTGAACCTGTATTTTATAAGGTAATAAACCGCTTCTATTCCGTCTTTCCATCCTATCTTTTTGCCTTCCTTTATGCTCCTGCTCTTGTAAGTTATCGGGACTTCGTAAATTTTGTAGCCTCTCTTCAGGATTTTGGCGGTTATTTCCGGCTCAAAATCAAACTTTTTTGCTTTCAGCTTAATGTCCTTCACCACTTCCCTCTTAAATGCTTTGTAGCCGGTTTCCATGTCGCTGATTCTTGAATTATACAGCAAATTTGTTATGAATGTCAGAACTAAATTGCCGAAATAATATATTTTGTATCTTGGCCTGTGCTGCTTTGTGAACCTTGAGCCATAAACAACCTTTGCCCTGTTTTTTATTATCGGCTCAAGGATTTTAGGGTATTCTTCAGGGCTGTACTCCAGATCAGCGTCCTGAACCAGGATTATGTCCCCGGTTGCATGCCTCAATGCAGTCCTTATGGCAGAGCCCTTTCCAAGATTTTTTTCGTGGAAGAATATTTTTACGCTCTTATTTCTTATTTTTTTTAAGATATTTTTTGTGCCATCTGTGGAAAAATCATCAACAATGATTATCTCTTTTTTAATATTTCTTAATGGAGTTTTTAGTACTTCGTTTATAACTTCTTTTATTGTCTTTTCCTCATTGTATGCTGGGATTAATATCGAGAGTTTCGTCATTAAAAAACAGAAAAATACCCAATTTAAAAAATTATTGTTTTCTGTAGGCATCAATTATTTTGTTTATAAATTCAGTTGTTGAATAGCCTTTAACCATCGGAATCAAAACAATTTTGCCGTTGTTTTTTTCAACAGTACCCTTTTCAATTATCTGGCTCATTTTATAATCGCCGCCTTTGGCATGCACATCAGGCTTTACCTCCTCCAGAAATTTTATTGGGTTCTCTTCATCAAAAATTGCCACAAAATCAATGCATTGCAATGAAGCAAGCATTTCCGCCCTGTCATTCTCATTGTTCAAAGGCCTTTTAGGCCCCTTTATTTTTCTTACAGAGCTGTCAGAGTTAATCGCAACAATCAAGATATCCCCGAGCTTTTTTGCTTCCTGCAGATATCTCAAATGCCCCATGTGCAGAATGTCAAAAACCCCGTTGGTTGTCACTATTCTTTTGTTTTGCTTTTTTAGATTTTCAGCAATCTTTTTCAGCTCTCTTATGGTTTTTATTTTTTCTTTGCTCATTTTTTAAAAATTTATTTTTTATTAATAATAATTTTAAATAAAATTTTAATGTTACTCTGGACTATTCTTAATGATAAATTTTGCAGCTTCGTAAATGTTTTTTGATATGAAATCAGGCTTAATACCCTTTCCATCAAGCTCTTTCTTGTGCTTCTCCCCATGCCCTGTCAACAGGTAAACAGTCTTGCATCCAGCATTTTTTCCCATCTCAACGTCATGCGGATGGTCGCCTATAACCCAGGAATTCTTTAAATCCAGATTAAACTCTTTTTTGGCATCTTTGAGGTATTTTGTGCCGGGCTTTCTACATTCACATATCTCATCCGGGTGATGCGGGCAGATGTAGACCCTCTTAATGGCAATATCATGTTTTTCAAGCTCTTTAACCATTTTCTCATTGAATTTGTGCACATCATCCAGAGTATAGTACCCCCTCCCGACCCCTGACTGGTTTGTCACAATAAAAAATTTGAAATTATTTTTTAATAGTTTTAAGGCGCCTATTACTCCTGGCAGCAATTCGAAGCTTTGTGTTTTATAAGTGTAGCCGTCATCCCGATTTAAAGTACCATCCCTGTCGAAAAAAACAGCCTTATCCATTTTCAATGCTTTCCCTCAATTCCTCAATGCTTACTGTCGAAGTTCCTATCTTGCCCACAGTGATTCCGGCAGCATGGTTTGCGATAATGGCCCCTTCCTTGAAAGACGCTCCTGAAGCCAAAGCCAGAGTCAAAAAAGCCACTGATGTGTCTCCGGCGCCAACAATATCATAAACTTCCTTGGCATATGCGGGAATATGCGTTATTTCCCCGTTTTTCTCGAACAGCGACATGCCTTTCTCCCCTCTTGTGATAAGCACATTGCTGTTCAGCTCTTTGATTAATCTTTTCCCCATTTTTCCAGCATCATTATCTGTGTTTTCCTCTTCCTCAAGATTTGTCATCTGATGCGCTTCTGTATGGTTCGGGGTTATCAAAGTTGAATTTTTGTAGAAATCCTTGTGCCTGGGCTTCGGGTCAACTATAACTATCTTGTTTTTTTCCATGCTTATTTTTATTATTTTTTCCATCAGGTTTTTTGTTATTACGCCTTTTGCATAATCCGACACTATAACTGCATCAGCCCCGTCTATTTTTCCCAGGATAAAATCAAGGATATTTTTTTCTGTATCTGCATTTACATAGCCTTTCTCTTCGTAGTCAAACCTGAGCAATTGCTGACTTCTCCCTATAACTCTAACTTTCTGTATTGTGGGCTTGTTTTTTTCGGTAAAAATGCCTTCAACATCTATCTCCCTTTTTTCAAGCTCTGAAATCAGGCTGTCTTTTGCATTGTCGTTGCCAACAATGCCTACCATAAAGGCTTTTGCATTTAAGGCAGCTATGTTGTTTGCGACGTTTGCAGCCCCTCCCGGAGCATAGCTTTCCCTAAGAACATTGACGACCTGCACAGGAGCCTCAGGGCTTATTCTCGACACTTCTCCCCAGATGTACTTGTCAAGCATTATATCCCCTATAACCAAAATCTTCTTACCCTTAAATTGCCCAATTATCCTTAAAAGCCTTGATTTATCCATAAAGCCACCTCATATAATCCTTGACAGCGTCTTTTAATTTCCATTTTGCCTTGAAACCAAGAAATTTTTCTGCATTTTTTGTATCTGCTTGAGTATTGCCTTGGTATGTTTTTTGCTCATAAGGCATGTCAAAATATTCAGGCTCGAAATTTGTGCCCAAAGCGCCATTCAGTACCTTTATTAATTCATTGAAATCCGTTGCAATTCCAGTTCCTACATTAACTATGCAGCTTTTTTTCGCATTTATTGCTTTTATTGTAGCTTCAACAGCATCCCTGACATAAATATGGTCCCTTTTTTGCTCTCCCCCCTTGAAGATTCTTGGGTTTTTTCCTCCTTTAATCTGCCTGCTTAAATGATAAACCATTGAGGCAGGCCTGCCTTTATGCGCCTCCCTCGGCCCGAAAACATTGAAATACCTCAAGCCGACAATATGCATTTTATCAAAATATCTTTCAGCAATTTCGTCCATCATCAATTTTGATTTTCCGTAGGCAGTTATAATATCTTTCTCCTGCCCTTCTTTCATTGGCACCGGCCCATTTCCATACAAGTTTGCTGTAGAAGCATAGATTAGCTTTGCATTGTTTTTTATTGCCAGATTTAAGATATTCTTGAAGCCATCGACATTTGCCCTTATTGTCTCATTGTCATCTCCGAACCTCGGATCGGTTATGGCAGCCTGATGAAAAATTACATCAAATTTACCATCTAATTTAAATTCCTTTGAAGCATCCAATTCAATAAATTTTCCTTTAAAATCCTTTAAATTATTCTCACTTCCAGAAATAAAATTATCAACTACTGTAACTTCATAACCCAGTTTTTCCAGTTCCAGTGCAAGGTTAGAGCCTATAAACCCTGCGCCGCCTGTTACTAAGCATTTCATTTTGGCAGCTCCAATTCATTTAAATCAATTTTTCCTGATAATTCATCCCTGTAGGAATCTGAATCCTCATGATGCGTGGAAAATTCAATGATTTCAGAATCCTCCAAGCCCGTGAACCTGTGTTTTTGGCCAGGCTTTATCAGCATTGAATCTCCTGGAAGCATTATTTGCTTCTTCATTCCAATTTCAAGCAACACTTTCCCACTTAATATATAGAATGTCTCATCCTTTAATTTATGGTAGTGCATTGAGCACCTGAACCCCTTATTGAGCACCAGTTTCTTGCCGCAGTAACCCCTATTAACAATTACCTCTTCATGACCCCATACTTTTGGCACTTCTTTATGTCTTATCATAGTATGAACTATTCATACTAGCTATTATATAAATCTTTCGTTAATAAATTATATTCCAGAGTATATATTAAAATGAAAAAATATATAAAGTATGAACTTTTACTACTATTTCATACCCTTACTAAAATGAAAAAGCCCAAGATTGCAATAAGCCTTGACAAGCCTTTGCTCGATTTAATAGACAGCAAGGTTGATGGAAGCATTTTAAGGTCAAGAAGCCAGGCAATGGAGTATTTTCTGAGAAAAGGGCTGCAAGGACAATCTATTGATACTGCGGTCATATTACTGAAGGGGGAGCACCAATCAATTGCTTTAAAAAGCATCAAAGGCAGGTCTTTAATTAAAAATCAGCTGGATTTTTTTTATCAAAATAACATAAATAAAGTTCTTATTGTAACGCAGCATACGAAAAACGTCAATTTATTTCTAAATGAGGTAAATGATTCCAGATTAAATATAGAGGTTATTGAAAAAAATGCAAAAGGAAATGCCGATGCACTGGAATCAATAAAAGACAAAATAAAAACTAATTTTGTCGTTATGTCTGGAGACACTTACAACCATTTTGACTTGATAAAAATGATGAAAAAGCATTTTGATATGGATAAATTAGCCACTATGGGCCTGATGACTAGGTCTGAAATTAAAGGCTACGGAACTGCTATACTGGACGGAGACTTTATTGCGGATTTCCAGGAAAAGCCAAGGCAAAGCTCGACAAACATTGTGAATGCAGGCGTATATATTTTTAAAAAAGAAATCTTTGAATTGTTTGAAAATGTCAGTTCCTTGGAAAAAGACCTGTTTCCAAAGCTGGCAAGGATGAAGCAGCTTATAGGGTTTTTTACTTACGGCGAGTATTTGCATATGGAGTAGCGGCAATAAACTATCCTTTCTTCACGATTTTATTAACGACCTCAATAACATCCTCGACTTGAATCTTCCTTACACAGGCGTTTTCCATGCCATATCTGCATTCGTCAACCTGCCCCAAATGCACGTTAATGCACGCATCCTGCGTCGATTTCTTGTATATTGCGTAATTGCCTTTCCCGAATGGCTCGAACCTCACAGGCAGGTTGCACCCAAAAAGCCCTATAGTCTTTACGCCTTGCGCAGCAGCAACATGCATAGGGCCAGAATCATTCCCGATAAAAAGCCTGCACAATGAAATTAAATAAAACATTTCTCTCACATTTATTTTTCCGGCAAAGTCAAAAGAATTTTTTTTGTTTTTGATCAAATTCATTATCTCATTGACCAGTTTTTTCTCGTCATTGTTTCCTATCAGGATAATCTTCGCGTTATGCCTCTCAATAAGCCAGTCTGCCAATTCAGCGAACCTTTCTTTCGGCCACATCCTTGATTTTGCAGACTCGGCAGCGCCAACGCCAAATCCTATAAGAAAATCTTTTTTTTCGATATTATAACTTTTTAATAAACTCTCAACTTTTTTCCTGTCTTCCGTACAATAATCGAGCTTGACCAGATTTTTAACACCTTTTTTTATTCCGAGAGGCTTTAAAAGGTCAAGAAAGGTATAAGCAACATGCTGCCTTTCATTATAATTGACCCTTACATCATAAATTTTTGCCCTTGCTCCATGCGAATAGCCTATCCTGTATTTTCCGGCAAAAAACGATATTATCGCGGAAATGTTAAGGTATTCCTCCATATCAATAATCAAATCATACTTTCTGTAATTTTTAATAATAAAACTCAAAATGGATATAGGGTTTAATTTTAATACTATCAACTCACCAATATCCTTATTGCCATAGAAAACATCAGAATTCCTTTTTGTGGCAAGTACATTTATTTTGGCATTTTTGCATTTGTTTCTTAAAGCCCTGATTGAAGGCAAAGCCAGAACTGTTTCCCCAATGCCCCATAGCTGCACAACCAATACCCTATTAAAAGGCGGCTTTTTATTTTTTCCCGCGATTCCCAGTACTCCACATAGCAGGCTTCCTATGCTCCTGTCTAAAAACTTGATTAATTTTACCGCCAAAAAAATCCACCTATGATCTTATTTCTTTTTCAGGGCTATTTTCCTTACAACTTCCTCAAGCTTCTTCTGGTTAGCCCTTACATTAGTGTAGGTATAAAATATCATCCCAATCAAAAACAGAAATCCAATTATAATGAAAAAATCCAGCGCCCTCGCTATGCTAAGGGATTTTAATATCGGGTCAAGTATGTCCGGAAACAACGTTATGACTATGAACAAAGCCCACAAAATCAGCCAGAAGCCGTATTCCCTCATTGTAAACTCTTTCCTCTTATAATGCAGGAAAGTGTAGTACATCATAAAAAAACCGAACAAAATTCCTATAATCTGGATGCCAAGTATCTTAGCCATTTTTTATAAAGCGCCATAAGAGCATGTTCATTACGATTTTTACCCCATCAATGATGGTTGTTCCCTTGTATTTGTCCGAGTAAATTGTCTGGATTGGCACCTCACCGTACCTGAGGTTGTGCCTCCCTGCTTTAGCTATCATCTCGCTCTCCATGCTGTAGTCTAATGCTTTCCACCTTATTTTTTTATAAGCATCTTTTGTAAATGCCCTGTAGCCGCATTGGCTGTCCTTAATGTCAACTCCATATAAAAGCTTTATCGTTTTGCTGATAAACCAGTTGCCGAATTTCAAAACCAAAGGCATATCCTTATTCGGCTTTCTGTACCCGAACACTATATCCTTATTCCTGGCGCTTTCCAAGAATTTCGGTATTTCTTTTGGCTCGTGCTGCGCATCGGCGTCAAGCACAATTATTATTCCGGCCTTGCTCTCTGTTGCAAAATCACAGCCGGTTTTTAACGCTGCTCCTTTACCAATATTAACGACATGGCTTAAAACAATTGCATTATTTTTTTTTGCAATTTTCCCAGTCTCGTCTTTGCTGCCGTCGTCAACAACTACAACCCTATCTACATATTTTTTTGTTTCGCTGACTATTTTTCCTATACTTTTTTCCTCGTTGTACGCCGGGATAACTGCCCAGATTTTGTCTGCCATTTAAGAATTATTTGTGTTGTTTAAGCTTATATTTTCAATTATTTCTTCCTCTTCAGCCGGGTTTAAAAAATTTACATAGTCATTTACAACAGTGGCATTTTTCCCCTCCCAGTCCACTTTGTAGACATAAACATCGGTCCCTGTCAGCCCGCGCTCATGGTTAAAAGGCTCGAAATACTTTAATCCATGGCCCTGGCCAAAAAACATTCTTGTGAACATGCCGCCTGTCAGCTCCTTACTTGACAAAACACCAAGCAAGGTATCCTTATTTTTTGGTATCAGCGTAATTCCGAAATCAGCTGTGCCGTTGAATTCTTTCACTAGCATGCCATTTTCAGTTGTGAATGCTGCAGCTTTTGGCCTTACAGTTCCCTGTTGGCCAACTGCAAAAACATCGTAATTGCTTAAATTAACCTGCAGCCCGTTGCTGCAACTGTAAATTCCCTCGCTATTTTTGCTGCAGTCTGTTGTCCCTGCATAGCCCGGCCATGGGGCAACCCATGAATTTGCCTGGCTGTCGCTCGTGATTGACTGAACCTCAAAGTAAATATTCTCGGCATTTTCTTTCGTATAATTGAATTTTTTAATCATGTAATCAACAGCCTCTTCCTGCGGCATTTTTCTTGCATTTTCCCATATGTCAGCCCTTTCAAAATTCCAGCTGCCGAAATGGCCCCAGACGCCGCTTTTGCCAATCATGTCATCCGAAGCTATAAAATAGGCTTCAGGCGGCTCGCAATGCGTGAATGAAAGAATCTTTTCAGCTTGCTTTTGATCGTATTTAAGCTCTTTCAGCTTTTTTTCCGCTGCTTTCTTGTCCAGTAAAATTATCTGGTTTAATATCCTCATTGTTAGATGGGTGTCATTACTCATCTTGTACAATTCGTTATAAGCGCTGTTGCTTCCGCAGTCAAGCATCCTTAAAATGCCCATGGCCTGCTTTTCATTGCTTGTCATCAAAATTTTGCCAACCCAGTGCGCAGCCGGAGATGTTTGTGTTGTTCCGTCAAAAGTAACCCTCCTGTCAGCAAGCACTTTGAAATGATGCCCAAAATCCCACCAGGATGTTATTATGGCATTTTTGTCTGAATTCTGCTTTATTGAATTCAGGGAATTATACCATGCGTCATTGACGATTGGCAGATCGGAGCCGGAAACGGCAATCGCGCCTTTTATAGGAGCGGCATACGCCATAAGTAGCACGATAATTAACGTACTGCCAACTATAGCTTTATGAATTTTTAATCCTTTTGTTAGCGACTTGGACAAGTAAAGGTAAATTTTTCCTAAGCTGGCTCCAAATGCAATGCTAAACGCTGGCGCAAGAAGCACGGTAAACCTGATTCCCTTGATGCTCGCGAAGATAGTTGAAACCACCCAAAAAGACAGCAGTATCGACAGCTTGAAATTATAAGAGGAATCTTTTTTATAGACTGAAATCCCAATCCTCAGTAAAATGGGCAGCATTATCCATCCTATCAGCCCAAATACGGATATGTCAAATCCCCCTCTTCTGAGCAGGAAGTACAGCCCATAAAACAATGCAGTTGCAATAATATACGCGTAATCAAATTTTTTCATCCCTTCGCTTCTCGATATTGCCAATATCAGCCCCACTAAGCTTATAAAAAACAAAAATTGGCCGCCAATGGAATTTATGATGCCGTTAATTGAGCCTTCATTAAGCTCTGCAACAGTTGTCAAAACATTGGGCCACAGGGAAACATCAACAGGAGCCTTGATTGACGGAAAGCTTAAAGGCCCCAAAAAGCTGTTTACGAACTGGTTAAACCCGGAAAAAAACGTGACAAATAAAGCTGACGAGGCAAAATAAATAATCCCCACAATCAGGATATTCCTGATTGGTGTGTTTGAAAAAACAGATTTTATATTTTTTCTTATCCCGTCAACATTTATCAGGATTAAATACAATAATGTCAGCGCAATGGTCCCGAGCAGGAAATCAAATATATACCACCATCCGCTCCACGCCAATGTGAACAATCCTGTAAAAAAGCCTGCAAGAGACGAGAAAGTTGCAATCTTTAACGCGCTTTTGCTGTCAAAAGTCAGCAAAAAGAGCCACGTGATTATAAGCGGGAAGAAAACAACCCAGACATCATTGTCAGGATGCAGGGTTCTTGACAGGAAAGCGGCATTTACTGCCATCATCAGGCCCGCAAAAAACCCGCCGGCATTGCCCGCAATCTTCCTCCCGATGAAAAAGACAATCAATACGCATACTGCTGAAAAAAATACTATGAGATAGAACATGAAATTCATCAGCGTCAGGCCTGAGGAGAAAAAATTCAAAATTTTGTAGAAATAGGCTGAAGCATAGACGTGGAACATGTCGGGAAACACAAATCTTCCAAGAGGCGCTAATTGATAAGTGTCAAATGGCTTTCCCTCCTTTAATATGTCTCCGGGATGGCCGTGCTCAACAACATTATTGGCATACCTGGACCAGTAATAAGGGTCTATATCTGCCATGTATTTTTTTCCGCTTTCATCCTGGAAAAATGCCTTGAAGTAATTTGAGGTTGCCTTGATCTGCTCTTCAATCTGCCCTTTATTCTGGCTTAGTATTTTTTGCAGCTCATTCTCAATAAGCACGTCTTTGTTTGCATCAGGCAAGTTAGGATATTGCTGGTCTATTGATGCCTTTATCTGCGTCCTTACAGCATTCATTACGCTGTTTGCCGCCCATTCATCAGTTACC
>Ga0209343_10007830_pt1 | contig 12526 bp, 15 predicted proteins | sample RifCSPlowO2_02_FD_184026 | JGI IMG/M metagenome (GOLD analysis project Ga0209343, IMG submission 184026) | Groundwater microbial communities from Rifle, Colorado - Rifle CSP2_plank lowO2_0.2 (SPAdes) (version 2) | ecosystem: Environmental > Aquatic > Deep subsurface > Groundwater | place... | reverse complement strand
AGCGCCAGCAGGGACAGAAGCTGATCCAAGCCAAGATAGAGGCCTACCGACTGCTTGCCACCAAACTTGGCAGGATATCCCCCTCGACCAGATAGGAAGCACTTGACTCCTATCTGTTTTTTTGCTAGGCTATTCAGGCTAATCCGCCTTCGCCAACCTCCTTCGCTCTTTGAGCTTCGGTGGACAGGTCGGCGGACAAGACAATTTAAGCTTTATATTCGGCCCCTGAAAATACGGCGGCTGATAACAAAAGGATTATCCTTGTTATGCCAAAATATGAGCTGATGTATATTTTATCTTCAGCCGTTTCCGATAACGACGTGCCAGGCATCGCCTCTGAACTAGATAAATTCCTCCAGGAACAGGGTGGGGTGATTTTGACCCAGGAAATGCTGGGCAAGAAAAAACTGGCCTACCCGATCAAGAAAACCCGGAACGGTTTTTATGTTTTGGAAACTTTCAACCTGGACGGCGCCAAACTGCAAGCGCTGGACAACAAACTGCGTTCACTGGAAACGATCATCCGCTACTTAGTAATCAACCTGGAAGAACAGGAGCTCCGCGCGGTCAAAGACAAAGCCGTGCAGGAAAAAATGCGCGCCTCGCGCAAACCTCAGATGGTCAAGACGGAAGGCGCCCCGAAAGAGGTCAAGCTGACGGAAACCGAACTGGAAAACAAAATTGAACAGGCCCTCGAGTCAGAAGATCTTACTAAGTAATTAATTATCTAATTATATGGATCTTAACAAAGTCATGATTATCGGGCGCTTAACCCGCGACCCGGAAGTCCGCACCACTCCCAACGGTGCCAACGTGGTTTCGTTTTCCGTCGCCACCAGCTTCAACTGGACCGACAAAAATGACGGCCAGAAAAAAGAGCAGACGGAATTCCATAACGTCGTCGCCTGGCGCAAGCTCGCCGACATTATCGGCCAGTATCTGAAAAAAGGCTCCCAGGTTTACCTCGAAGGCCGGCTCCAAACCCGTTCCTGGGAAGGCCAGGATGGCAAAAAGAATTACCGCACCGAGATTGTCGCCGACAATATGATTATGCTGGGTCGGCCTGGACAAGGATCGCGATCTGAAGCCGATCTCCCCGCCGGAACCTCGGCGAAGGCGGGTCCATCTACTCCTATGGATCAGCCAGAGCCCAAAAACGACGTCCCGGAAATTCAGATTGACGACGGCGACATCCCATTCTAAATCCATAATTCATCATTTATAATTTTCATTACTTCTATGCCCGCCCCAACCAATATTAAGAAAGTTTGCCTGTTCTGCGCGGAGAAAATCTCCTTCGTGGATTACAAAGACATCCAATTCCTCCGCCGGTTTATGAGCCCACATGCTAAAATCATGTCCTCCAACAAAACCGGCACCTGCGCCAAGCACCAGCGCACGGTTTCGCAAGCCCTAAAACGCGCCCGGCACATGGCATTGCTGCCCTTCGTCGCCGCGTAAATAAGAATCAATCATGGGAGTCCTCGATTTCTCCGATCTCAAAGGCACCGGCCAGATCATCAAATACAATAACGAACCTTACCAGATCATCTGGTCCAATTTTATGCGCACCGCGCAGCGCAAACCCGTTATCCAGGCCAAACTGCGCAACCTGATGACCGGCAAGGTTATGGAGTATTCCTTCAAATACGGAGAAAAAATCGATGAGGCGGACGTCGGCAAGCGCAAATGCCAATATCTCTACTCCGATGGCGAAGGCGCTCACTTCATGAACCCGGAAACATTCGAAGCCCTGCTCGTCCCCCGTGTCATTGTCGAAGATCAAGTTAAATTTCTCAAGGAAGGATCGGACACGGTCATTATGTTTTTTGAAGACCGGCCGATTGCCCTCGATCTGCCGGTCAAAATGGATTTGAAAGTCACGGAAACCTCGCCGGGCGTTAGAGGCGATACCGCGACCGGCGGCAGCAAACCCGCAACCCTCGAAACCGGTTATGTGGTCAACGTCCCGCTGTTTATCAAAGAAGGCGACATCGTCCGGATCAACACCCAGTCCGGCAATTACGTGGAGCGCGCCAGCCAATAATTAGAACTCGCTAAGCAATCAAAAAACTGCGGAATTTTCCGCAGTTTTCTTGTTTCAGTTATCCAATTGTCACTGTTTTGTTTGGACGGTGGGGCCGATTGGCAAGGCTAGATCAGCCGGATTGGCCAAAACCAGTGCCGCAAACTGATGGCCCCAGGAGAAGAAAACTTCCGGGCTCGGAAACGGATATCGGATTTCAGCGCCCAAGAAATAAACCGTGCCGTTTTCACCGATCACGACCGTGCCGCGTGCATGGCGGTTGGCGGAATCGGATTTGATGGTGAAAGTTTTGGGCGAACCATAGAGCGCGGCATTGGCCAGGCCGGAGCTGTCGTCCGTATCGATGCCAAATATATTGACGGTATGGCGCTTGCCGTCGCGCAAATTGTCTGGAATTCGGAAACTAAATCCGTGCGTGCCACTCGCCCCAAAAACAGCGTTGACATCGTTGCGCTCAACGCTGGTTGTTACGACCGTGGGGTGGGAGTCCGTGCGGTCGGTGATATCAAAATAAACATGAACCTCGATCGGGGTATTGGGATGATCCTGATCGATCACCCAGCCCGAAATTACCCCTCCTTTCGAAATTCCATCCAGCCAGCCGATGGGCTTGGTGTTGGCGCTGGCTGAACCTTCCACCGTCAGAGTGAATTGTTTACTGGCTGTTATGTTGGAGCTGGTCGTGGTGTTATAAGCGATGACCTGAACGGTAAACACATAGGTTCCGGCCGCAGTGGGCGTGCCGGTGATCAAGGCGGTAGAATTTTTGAGGCTGGAATTGGCGTCTCCCGGATAATTTAATGTCAAAAGGCGCAATCCGGCCGGCATCGCGCCGGAGGCCAAAGACCAGTTATAGGATCCGAGATTTTCCACGACCGGAGCATTGAAAAGATTATAGTAACTAACTCCGGTTTTGGCATTGGACAGCGGGGACGGCGTCGAAATGTTCAGATTCTGGCTGGCAGAACTCCAGGTAACAATCAGCCCCTTGCTGTCCGAAACTGCCGGCGAGGCGCCGCTCCAACATTGGATTCCGATGGTCGCATAGGTCATGTCTTTGTTCTGCGCATCTTTTTGGCCAGCAACGGCAAATGTCCGGGTCCCCGAAACCGGCAGATTGTCCAGCTTCCAGTTGGTGCCATCGGTCAACCGCAGCAGAGTCTGGCCGTAAGTGTTGCAGCTGGTGGCGTTGCTGGCACTCCAGGTGATGGTTACGGTACTGGTGCTTCCAATATTTACCGTTGGTTCCTGGTAACCGGTGCTGGTATAGCCGTTGACCTTGAGATCGACTTTGGGCGCCAGCGAATTACTGACCGTGACTGTTTGGGTTTTGGTGCCGCAAACATTAGGCAGGCTCGGTGAACAAGCGGTAAAGGTAATGGTATAGGTCCCGGCCGCCGTCCAGGTGTGGCTGTCGTTAAACGGATTCGCCGAATTGTTATTGGCGATATAGGCCTGGTCGACCTGGTTATCGCCCCAATTGATTTTATAATTTAATCCCGAATCGAACGCGGTGGACCCAGCGGTAAATTGATATTGCGGCAGAGCGTTGACCACAGCCGTCGATGGCCCGCTGATCGTTTGATAAGTGATAACCGCATTATTATCGGTTATAAAGACGTAATAAACTGCGCCGTAAATGTTTTCATCAGCCGTCATGACATACAATTTCGCCGCGCCCAGCGGAAACGTCGCCGGAATGGCGAAGCTGTATGATCCGGCGCCCAGAGTCACCGGCGCGACATCCAGCAGGCCGCTGGCCAAATTGGACAAATCAGCGCAGCAAGAGCTCAGCCGAATTTTGCCGCTGCCCAAACCAGCGGTGGATTGCCAGAAAACCGTGTGCGCCTGGCCGCGAGTCCAAGTTGTCTCTGACGTTGGATTGGTGATTGTTATGGTGCCGGTTGCACTAATAATTAAAAAGGGGCTGTCATTGTCATCAAAACCAAGCTGATCCGTATATTGTTTTACCACCTGAATGTAATACCCGCTGCCAGGCAGAATAGAACCGGAAGCGTCCGTGACTTGGCCCACTGTCCAGTCATACCACAGCTGATTATTAACATCGACGGCAATCACGCCGAGTGCCGAACCGTTGCTGCCGTTGTTCTGGACCAAGAACAAAGTGTATCGATCATTGGAACTGGTATTGCTGTCAGTCCAGGTGATCCGGCTGTTGCTGCCCATGACCAGGGATTCCCCGCCATTGGGGGCGGTCAAACGAACCGCTCCGCCGGACAAGCCGACCACGGTTTGATTGTTCCCCATAACGTCCACAGTTTTATTATTGGTGACATTGTAAAGTCCCAAATTGTCCTGGGAAGAATAGCCGATAGAGCTTAGTCCCAGTGAAAACTGGCCGGCCGCGGCCGCGCCGATATCGCCGTAAAGATAAAACGTCCGGGAGCTGTTGGCCGGGATGATCGGGCCGCCGGTCCAGGCGGTCTGCGCGGAAGCGGTATGGATGCTGCCGGAATCCGTGATCAACTGATTCATGGTCCAATAACATTCCCGGCCGCCGGTGACCTGAGCGCAAATTTGAATATTTTTGATCGATGTGTCGGAACCTTCCCAGCGGTAATTATAAGTGGCATAACCTTTAACCGTGACTTGATTCAAAGCGACGCTCTGATCCGCGGTGGTAATTTTAAATATCGTAAAATTGACGCCTGTCAGGCCATAACCCACCGAAGCCGGCAAGGGAGAAGCCGCATCCAAGGTCACTGTGACGGTTGCTAGGGCATCCGCAGAATTGGCGGGAACAAAAAAAGCCGCCCCGAACAGTGCGACCAGCAACAGACTCTGAAAAAGTTTTTTCATGAATATAATAAATTATATTTTGATCTTACATATATTATAGCACATTTAAGGAAATTTAGCAAATAAAAATTCATTCGGTCACCGTTACCGAGCCTTTGAGAGTTTTATTCAGATGATCTTTGTAAGCCCAAATCCCCGGCCGGGTAAAAGTCACGGAGTAAGTTTGGCCGGCGGGAATACCCTGCAACGAATCAAATCCCGGCAAATCCGACTCTGGCCAGTGCGGTCTGCTGTCTTCATTTTTAAAAATCACCTGCGTGCCTTGTTTGACCGTCAACTCGGCCGGACTGAAACCGTCCTTGGTGATACTAACTTCTGCACTCAAGCCGACCGGTTCAGTATTGGGCGAATTTTTCTTGCCGCAAGCGCTGGCCGCGACCACTACCAACAAAGCCAACAAAATCAGTTTGTATTGCATAATCAGTTTCCTCTCGACTCCATGGCGTCGGCGATGCGCTTGAGCGCCAAAATAAAAGCAGCGTTGCGGAAGTCGGTCTGGTATTTTTCGCGTTCCCGCAAAATATTTTTCCAGGCTTCGACCATATAACCGGTCAGTTTTTTGAGCACCTCGTCTCGGCCCCAATAAAAACCGGACAGGTTCTGGCTCCACTCGAGGTAGGACGTGGCCACGCCGCCGGAATTGGCCAGCACATCCGGCACGACCCAGACCCCGCGGCGGTGCAAAATCACGTCCGCTTCCGGAGTGGTCGGGCCATTAGCCATTTCAACAATCAGCTTGGCTTGGATTTTTTTGGCGTTGCCTTTGTGAATCTGATTTTCCAAAGCGGCCGGGACCAAAACATCCACCGGCAATTGCAATAATTTTTCATTGGTCAGATTCACCGCGCCGGGGAAGTGGGTCAGCGAACCCAGCGCTTTTTTATGCGCTTCCACTTTGCCAATATCCAAACCGCGGGGATTATAAATGGCGCCCTGGGAATCGGAAACCGCCACGACCTTAAAGCCAGCCGCATTCGCCAGGCGGGCAAAAAACAAACCGACATTGCCAAACCCCTGAATCGCCACACTGGCACCGCGCTTGAGCCGCAACGCGTTCGCTGCTTGCTTAAGGATGACCACGCCCCCAAAACCCGTGGCTTCTTCGCGCCCGCGAGAGCCGCCCAAATGCAGCGGCTTGCCCGTAATCACCGCCGGCTGCCAGCTGCCGACCAGTTTGGAATATTCGTCTGCCATCCAGGCCATGATTTCCGGGGTCGTATTGACATCCGGCGCCGGCACATCGACATGGGGGCCGATATCTTTGTAAATTAGGCCGATAAACTGCCGCGAGAGGCGTTCGAGTTCGCGTTTGGACAATTTCTTGGGATTGACCACGATGCCGCCCTTGCCACCGCCGTAAGGCACGCCGACCACGGCATTTTTGATGGCCATCCAAAATGCCAGGGCTTTGATTTCATCTAGGTTCACCTGAGGATGAAAGCGCAGGCCGCCTTTGAATGGACCGCGGGCATCATTGTATTGCACACGAAAACCTTCGAAAACTTTGAGCTCGCCATTGTCCATTTCAACCGGCACCGAAACCGATAAAGTGCGCTTCGGGGATTTGAGTTGGCTTAAAACGCGCGGGTTCAATTTGAGAATCTGGGCCGCATTCGCCAGCTGCTGCATCGCGGATTTAAAGGGATTGATTTTAGCCATAAACATCTGATTAAGTTTGGTCATTATATCACCGCGGCGGAAAATAAAAAAGCCGGGTCCGGAAGCAGTAATCGCCTCGGACCCGGGGTCTTGCACGCGCCCGTGAGTCATCCGTCGTCTCCCTCTACCCGAGCTCTTTTACCATGTCCTCGCCGAGTTGGCGGGACTCCAGCACGATTTTGCGTCGAAGCCGACGGCCGAGCCGGGTCTGCCGGCTCGTCGTCACCAGTTCGTGCCCGAAGGTCCGAACCAGCGACTTGAACGCATGACAGACGAAATACTTCCTGTCGTCCGTGGTCTGCACTCGAGTTCGCTTGCTACTGCGATTCATCTACTCCTCACCCCCCTTCAGTTGGACATTAGAGTATAATTGCTTCCGCTCCGTATGTCAATGGCTCAATCAAAAAAACCCCGCCTCTGGCGAGAGGCGAGGTTGGAAAAATCGGGCTAGCCCTGATCCATATGGAGGTATTTTTCGGCGTCGAGCGCGGCCATGCAACCCATACCCGCGGCCGTGACCGCCTGGCGGTAGCGGTAATCCCGCACATCGCCGGCGACAAATATGCCGGCCACGTTGGTTTTGGTCTGATCCGTCGGTTCAATATACCCTTTGGCATCCAGCGTAATTTGGCCCTTGAAAATTTCGGTATTCGGCTTATGACCAATGGCCACGAATGTCCCGCCGGCCGGCAATTCTTCGGTCTGGCCGGACACCGCATCCTTGATTCTTAATCCCGTCAGATAATCGGCGCCCAAAAATTCTTCCACCGTCTTATTGTAAAGCACGCCGATTTTGGGATTGGCCAGGGCGCGATCCTGCATGATCTTGGAGGCGCGCAGCTTATCGCTGCGATTGAGGACTGTAACTTTGGTGGCAAATTTAGTCAGATATAAAGCCTCTTCCAGGGCTGCATCCCCGCCACCGATGACCGCCACTTCCTTGCCCTTAAAAAAGAACCCGTCGCAGGTGGCGCAGGACGAAACGCCCTTGCCGCGCAGCCGTTCTTCGGACGGCAACCCCAGCCAGAGTGAAGAAGCGCCGGTGGCGATAATCACGCTCTCGGCCATATGGTCCTCATGGCCGGCTGAGACTTTGAACGGCTTATGGGAAAAATCAACCTTGGTCGCGTCATCATAAATGATTTTGGCGCCAAAGCGTTCCGCCTGCTCAATCATGGCCTGCATTAACTCCGGACCCTGCACCCCTTTCGGGAAGCCGGGAAAATTTTCCACTTCGGTGGTGATCATGAGCTGGCCGCCAAACGTTAAGCCCCCGATGACGAGCGGGTTTAAGTTCGCCCGTGCCGCATACAAAGCCGCAGTCAACCCGGCGGGGCCGGAACCGATAATTATGAGCTTATGAATTTCTGATTTCATGATTCCTGCCTGCCCGCCCATTTGGCGGGATTCTTAATTCTTTATTCGTTTGATCTGCGTCCAATCCGAGGTAATCCCGGCTGCTCCTTGCGCCTGCTGCAGCCAGTCGTAACAGGCCAGGGCGGCCGTGGCCGCCTCGCCGGCGGAAATCACCGCTTGCTTGTAGTTGCGGTTGGTGCAATCCCCGGCGGCAAAAATTCCCAGCACCGAGGTTTGTTGATCGGCATTGACGATCACTTGGCGCCGGTCATCTAACTTTACTATATTCGCGACCATTTGTGAATTCACGACATAGCCCAGTTCCACAAATATTCCGTCCACGGCCAAGCTGCTGACCGTTTCGGTCCGGGTATTAAGCAACTTCATTCCCTTGACCGTCTGGTCGCCGTAAATTTCTTGGACCTGGGCAAATCCGACCAATTCGACATTCGGTTTTTTAAACAAGGCCTTGGACAGCTGCGGGTGAGCGACAAATTTATCAGTTTTGCTGAGCACCAAAATTTTCTTGGCGGATTTGCTCAGCAGCAACGCGCAATCGGCCGCGATATCGCCGATCCCGACCACGGCTACGACTTTATTTTTGAACAGCGGCGCATCACAGGTCGCGCAGTAACTCACGCCCCGGCCTTTGAATTGCTCCTCGCCCGGGATTCCCAAATCCTGCGGCGTTTTGCCGTAAGCCAAAATCACGGCGGCGGATTTGTATTGACGGCCATACGCGGAGGTCACAAAACAGTTCGGACCGGCTTTAAGCGCGCCCACTTCCCCCTGGAGAAATTCCACGCCGTGCTTTTCCGCCTGCTTGCGAATCTGGCGGCTCAGCTCCAAACCGCCGATTTCTTCGACCCCAGGATAATTCTCGATGGCGTCGGTGTAATTGGCCTGGCCGCCCACATCCTTGCCGATAACTAAAACCTTAAGGCCGCGGCGCGCCAGATACAAACTGGCGGTCCAGCCGGCCACTCCCGCTCCGACGATAATGACATCGTTCATGACCGCATAACATTTAATACCGTATTTTCCAAAAGCTTGGCCACGGTAATCGGGCCGACTCCGCCGGGAGTCGGCGTAATCAAACTCGCCACCCGGCTGACCGCTTCAAATTCCACATCGCCGAACATTTTTTTGTCCCGAAACGACACTCCGGCATCAATCACCACGGCGCCGGATTTGACCATGTCCCCTTTGATCATTTCCGCTTTACCCACGCCAGTGATCAAAATATCGGCCTGGCGAGTCAGGCTGGCGAGGTTGTTGGTTTCCTTGCCGCAAACCGTCAAGGTTACCGGCATTTGCAGCAGCAGGTTGGCCAAAGGCTTGCCGATCAGTTCGCCCTGGCCGACCAGCACGACATGCTGGCCCGAAACCGGGATCTTATAATAATTTAAGACTTCCAGAATCGCGCCGGGTGTGGGCGGGATCAGCTCATTTTCCCCGATCACCAGCTTGCCCAATGACTCCCAGGACAGATAATCCACGTCGAGCAGTGGATCAATGGCATTTAAGACCTGGCGCTTGTCGATTCCGGGCGGGAGCGGGAGCTGAACGATGATGCCGGATAAATCCTGGGTTTGAATTTTTTTCAATTCCGCAATCAATTGCTTCGTGTCCGTATCCGCCGGATAAGGATAAAGGGAAAATTTGACGCCGATTGATTGGGCCGCTTCCTGTTTTTTGCGGACATAAGTTTGTGAGGCCGGATCGGAGCCAACCAAAATTACCGCAAGATGCGGCTTCAGTTTCAAGCGGATGATTTTATCTTTGAGGCCAGCCAAAATCCCCTCCGAGATCAGGCGCCCATCCACTATTCTTGACATAATTTAGTATCCGGGTATAATAGTAATCTATTTCAAAAATCTTGCGGTGATCCACACAACCGAATAGTTAATCACCAATCATCTCCGATCACCCGGAGCTGGGGTTGAATTTTTCCCCGGTGACTTAAATACCCCAGTATCTTAGCAAATTTAGGCCAAAAACCCAACTTGTAACACATAACTAAGTCCCGCGATTAACTTATGGTAGAAGAAGCACAAATCCAGCAATTGGTGGCCAAAGCCAAGCAACAGGATAGGGTCGCTTTTGCGCAGATTTACGACACTTTTGCCCAGCAACTCTATAATTTTCTTCTGGGTAAATTGGCCCACAAGGAAACGGCCGAAGACCTGCTCCAAACCGTATTTTTGAAAGCTTGGAGCAATTTAAACAAATACGAACCGCGAGCCAACGCCAAATTCTCGACCTGGTTGTTTCAAATAGCGAACTTTACGCTGATCGATCATTGGCGGACCCGGAAACCGACTGTGGAAATCAACGAAATCGAGAACCTGGTGCAATTCGCGCAAAAGCCAAAACTTTACGAAGAATATGCCTATCTGTCGCAAGCCCTGCAAACTCTGCCCTTGGCATATCAGACCGTGCTCGACTTGCGATTCCGCCAGGATTTATCAGTTGAGGAAGCCGCTCATATCATGAATAAAAGCCGGGTCAGCATTCGCGTGCTCCAGCATCGGGCGATCCGAGCACTGCGCAAAAAACTTGGGGACAAAGCAATCTAAATAATAATCATGAATCTTTTTAACTCCGAATTGAACAATAAAATTATCCGGCAACTGCAGGCGGCTCGCCAAAATTTTGAATTTGACCAAGCTGGCATAAAAAAACGCCTTCTATCGGCTATGGACTCGCCGCAGTCCCATCCGTTAGGTTATTCCGAATTGCCTACGAGATTTACTTTTATAGTTCTAGCGGGGGTTGCCACTACAATATTGGCAGCCACCGCTACTTTTTTAATAGCCGCCGAATCCGCTCCGGGTGACAGCCTGTTTGCGGTGAATAAATTCCGGGAACAGCTGATTCTGTCCCTGCCCCTGGCACCCCAAAAGCGCATCGAGGTCACTGCTGACATCGTGCAAAGCCGCTTTGAGGCGGTGGACCGGATCGATGAACAAGATATGCGGCAAACCGGCCAGTTAATGTTAAAAAGATTGGAAACCGTCAACGAATCACGGGCGAGTTTTCAGCAAGCCGTGGATGCGATCAGCCTTAAGCAAACGGATTTGGAACAAACTGGCCAGAATCAAGCCGCGACTGCACTGGATTCGGTCTTGTCCAACCTGACCCAAATGGCGGATAAACGGGCCGAAGTCATCAATAAATGGGTCCAACGATCCGATGATCAATCGGAGCGGGATGAAATCCGTTCCAGCCTTAAGTTGTTTGAGCAAACCCGGGACCAAGCCCGGCAGCAGCTCAACCGCCGCTACAAACAAACACCGACAGAGTAAAGGTCGGTGTTTGTTTAGTCCAGATATTTGACGGTATGATTGAGGAACTCCTGTTCCAGGGATAAATGCCGTTGCACTCCGTCCCAGATCAGATATTTGTTTTCATGATCAAAACTTAGTTTTTCCAAAAGCTCATGGGCCAAGGTCAGGCCCTGAGTTTCATACACGGCCAGCGAGTTGATGATTTCAAAATCTTTTACCGAATAATTTTCCAATTTGCAGCAAAGCTGCCGGATGGCTTTGAACTTCGGCCCGATCAGAGTCCAATAACAGACCAAGGCGCCCAGGCCGGTCGGCCACTCGGAACTGGAATAAAGTTCCGACAATTCCGCAATATAATTCCGAGTTGCCTCTTTCGGCTCCAGCCGCATCAGTTCCTCGGCCGTTAAACCCAAAACCTGAAACAAACTAACCCAGAGCACGCGCAGCTCGTCTCCCGATTTGACACTAAATCGGCTTTCCAGCACGGCCACAGCCGGTTCCGCCGCGGGATCGGACGATTCAGACAGATTGGCCAAGGCAAATTTCAAAAACCCCGGCTCGCTGTCCTTCTCGCTCCACATCGCCTGCTGGACCAAAAATAACTGCGTTAAAAATTTCCGCAATTTTTGCCCCTCGGCTTTGGCATTCTCGATTTTGGCCATAACCGGCCAGCGGCCGACTTCGTGGATGATATAATCGACCAGCCAGACGATAAACTGGCCGCCCACAAATTCCTGGATTGCCTGGTCGGAATTAGTCACGGAAGTTAGGTTATTTGCGTCAGTCATACCACTATAGTAAGATAAACGGGGCACATAATCAAATTAATGAAATATAATTGATGTTAGAGATACTTGGAGGGGTTCTGAATATAATCAAAAGCGGGTTCATTCTTTTCGGCCGCCGCATCAACAAACTGTTGCCAAAGCATTCCAACTCCCACAAATAAGTGAGGGATTGACAAGCGGCAGCAAAACTGCTATTATATTGGGCTAATTAAATATTACCTATATGTCGCAGCTTGTTTTGCTCATTACCCTACTAACTGTAGTGTATTCCTGGGAACAAATCAAAGAGCTGGCGGCTTCTTTTTTGGCCCACTTATTTAAACGGCACCGGACCGCGCGCGATTACGCCAGCATTGACGGTTTGATCGGCACAATTCTGATTGCGGCCACCCTGCCGATTACTTTGGCTTACTGGATCATGGATCAGGGTTTGGGCGCAGACAAGCTGCTAATCATCATTATCGAACTTATCTTCACCGGCTTGCTCCTGGGGTTTTTGGAACTACTGGATAATCCCCGGTTTCATCCGCACACCCGCTCAATCGCCGGCTTGCTCGCCGGCTTGC
>Ga0209343_10007828_pt1 | contig 12528 bp, 11 predicted proteins | sample RifCSPlowO2_02_FD_184026 | JGI IMG/M metagenome (GOLD analysis project Ga0209343, IMG submission 184026) | Groundwater microbial communities from Rifle, Colorado - Rifle CSP2_plank lowO2_0.2 (SPAdes) (version 2) | ecosystem: Environmental > Aquatic > Deep subsurface > Groundwater | place... | reverse complement strand
GCAGCACACACGGCGGCGCGCCAGTACCCGGAATTGCGGCGGATGTATCAGCGCGTGGAATTCCGCCGCGGCAAGGCGGTGGTCCCGCAGGGCGGGATGGCCCTCGCTCGGAAATTGGCGGTGCGGTTGTATTGGGTTCTGCGAGACGCCGCGCCGCCAGCTCGCACGCAGGGTAGCCCGGAGTAGCCGGTGGTCCCGCCCTGCGGGATCGTGCCCCTGATTGGGCGCCCTGCCTCCCGATTCAGAACGGGAGTTCGGAGAAACAATCATGGTCTGAACGCGCAGGACCGCATAGATGGTTGGTGGAGTTCGCTCCATCATACGATTACAAAAAACGAGCCTTGCTCAGAAACGGCAACAAGCATTCTTCGAAGGTAAAAACCTCGCACCCCGTGCGCGGGGACAGGTGTGCCTTGACAACGCCGCCGCCGTTATAGACGGCTACTCACCTTTTGCCCTTTCAGGGCAACAGAAACGTATTTGCGACATCTGTTGCTGGTGAGAAATGCGGGCTATCGCTCGGTGAATCAGACCTGCCGAATGGCGAACGGCTGGAAGGCTTCCCGCAGCAGCCTCGCATACTCGCCGCGGTCGTAAAGGATATTCCCGTCGAGCACGGCAACGGGGCGCACGCGCTCGCTGGGGAGTTTGGCGCCGGCATCGCAGATGAGATAGTCCACCGTCTCGCCGGGCCGCAGCCGGACGCCCCGCGCTCGGAGGCTCTGGGCGGCAATGGCGCTGTGGGTGGCGTGCGCATATTCTTCGGGGTACTTGGTCAGGCGCTTGGAAACAACCAGATCGGCCGGAGTGGCTTGGCCGTCCCGCAAGCGGGCAATATAGGCATCCAAGATCGGCTGGGCACGGGTTTCCAGCATCCCCAGGTATTCGGCGCGATTCGAGGCTCCTCGGAGGACATCCAACACCTCTTCCTGCATCCGCGCCACCAGCGGGACGCAATCGTGGCGGCGCATCTCGATCCCCCGCACTTTGAGCTTGCCGTTCTGCATCACGCCAAAGTAGCGGTTGGGGACGCCGATCCGCGGGCTGGTTTTGGAAGGCACAAAGTTGATCCAGCGGTAGATGCCTTCGACCGCCATGGGCAGGCCCGTGGCCACCGCAATCTGCTCGGCCAGCCGGTCATAATCGGCGGCGGTTGCGTCGGCTTTCCACAAATACAGCGAATCCACCAGGGCGTGGATGACTTCATACCCCTGACTTTCGGCCAGTTCTTTCGCCCCCAGGAGACGATCGCGGCCAAAGCAGTTGATGGCTTCGTGGGCCTCGATCCGCCCAAAGCGGGCGTTCTTGAACCCCTGATAGCCGAAACAGGTGACGAGCATCCATTTCATGGCGGTCTGGCGGGCGTCATACGCCGCCCTTTGAGCGGGATCGAGTGCGCTTTTCTTCAGGGCTTTGTATTTCTCGCGCTTGGCGATGATCGGGGCGACGGTGCGCGGCACAATGCCCCGCCACTTCTGGCAGATCGAGTAGCCCAATTCAGGGACCAGGCTGTTGTCGCAGCAACCGCAGTTGATCGTTTCCGGTGATACATTAAAGCGGGCCATGATGGACGGAAACATGGAAGCAAAATCCAGCTCCGCAACGTTCTCATGAAAACCGAGCTTGGGATGGAAAACCAGACCGCCCCGGTCCGCCACGATCAGCTCCAGGCCGGATTTGGTTTGCTCCGGCTGCGCTTTCTGGCTGGGAATGAGGATGCCCTCTTGGTAGGCCAAATCGAGTTGCATCGAGGTGATGCCGGTGCCGGTCGAGGTTCGGGCGCAATATTGCAGCGGGAGCTTCGTTAAGCGGACCAGTTCAAAAAGCCCCTCCAGGCCGCTTTCGCCGCAGACGAAGGAATTGCGCAGATCCACGTGGAGGCGGCCGAACAAGTACGTCGCGGAATCTTTGAACACGATGCGGCCATAGCTGAAGTAGGAGCGGTCCCGCTTGCGAAAGGGTTTCCGGTCGGGATCGCGGTTCAAGGGCAGGGAAATGCCGAGCCTGGCGGCTTGACGAAGGAGGCGGGGCAGCAAATAGGAGTCGCCCCACTCCGACAGGATCAAGTCGGGGTCATAGCGGGTGAGGATTTCCGAGAGCGTCTGGGCCAGCGGTTCGTCGGCGCTGCTTTCGTCGAGCAGCCAGGTGTTCCCGTCCGCTTTTACTTCCACACTGAACTTGCCGCCGTGATTGGGGTTCCCGAGAGGGCAATCGGGCCTGATTTCGAGCACGCGCAACGGCAACAACTGGTAGTCGGTGGCCCAGGGATCGTCGAGGCAATGGAGGGAGCATATCTGATCGCCGTCGGCTTCGATTTCACAGTACGCCAGAGGGAAGACTCGGTGCTCGTAGCAGTAAACCTGTTCCGGCAACAAGTCGGCGTTGAACAGGTCCAGAAACGGGGCGGCCTGCCGCACGGTTCGCACCGCGGCGGGAAACGCAGCCAGCGCGGGCGGGACGACGGATAGCACGGGAACTTGCTGGCGGCTCCACAGGTCCAGCCGTTCGGTCAGAGTAGCCCGCAGGCCGCGAATTCGCGCGGGCAGATCGCGACCCAGCCGGCGAAGTTCTCCCAGAGGGCCGCGCACGTAGAAGGCGGGCCGAAACTGTCTATCGAAGTAACAGCGGCGGCTCCTGTCCTGCCCCACGATCCATAAGGCCATCCCGGCGGGTGTCGGGTACAAATCGAGCAGCCAGCCTTGGTAACGTTCCATATCTGTTTTGAGTGGCGCAATGGCGACGCCTATAATGTAGAAATTGTGGACTACCAGTTTCTCAGCCGGGCAGCGGAGCGAGAAATCCAGCGCCTGCGCATGTTAAAAGCTCTGGAGCGGGCGGCGGGTTCCTGGAAGCTGAAAGACCATCCCGAACTCCGGCACGGCGCCGCGCGCTGGATCGCAAAGCTCCGCAAGCGCGATGAGCGCCTCTCCCGAAAACGAGTCCGCCGCTGACCATTTCCGAGTTTGTTCACAGGCCCTTTCAATGTTTTCTAAATCGCCAGTGTGTAGCAATCAATGTGTGTTTTTGAGCAGTTAGTCTTGTGCCCCCAACAACACTGATATGCTCTTGCTCTCTCTTGGTCACTTGATAGAAAACGTATCACCTTCTCACCAACATGAGGCCCCTTTGTGGTTTGACTTGCCATTGCGGTGAAAGGCGTTCTGTTACCCGTCGTATAGAACACCATGTGCGGGTGGGCGAGCAAATGAGCGTAGGCTCGTGCAAATGTCATGGGATTGGCTATGGCACCGTAGTGCACACCGAGGTTTGCCTTTTCCATCTCGATTTCTCCTGAAATGAAGACCTTTTTCTCAACTTTTATGGAGCCTTCCAGAGCACCTTCTTGTCTTTGTCCAAGAGCACTAAAGAAGCGGCAGAGGTCTTGTGGGTTTCTCCAGTTCGCGGGGTAATCAGTTCAGTGCTGCCAATCGTAGTCTGAAATCCTTCTTCGTCTTCAAGCCCAAGAGTCGCTCCTGCCAGGGAGGTTCTCACACGCTCATTTCTATCTCGCAAGGAAAGCTTTGGTTCACCAGCTAGCAGGTATAATGCCACTCTCCCCTTCTCGGCGTCATCGAATAAGTAAATGCCCGGCCCCTCTGCCACTAAGTTCACCATGGCTCGCTTCTTTCCGTTTCCGTCTACCAAAGCGAGTCCTGGCCCATTTGCTTCCACTACTAGCGCAGCTCGAATTTTCCCGTTTGCATCGAGCAAGCTAAGGCCAGGTCCGGATGCCAGTACGTCCAGCATGGTTCGTACATGCCCGTTCTGGTCATAAAGGGATAATGCCGGTCCAGAGTTTGTCATTGACAACTGTCCCCGCACTCTCCCGCTTCCATCTCTAAGGGTGAACTCATTTGCTTCGACCGTCCGTGGCGGTGGAGCTTGGCCCATCAATACAACAGAACCAACGATAATCAACGCCACAGCGCCGATCTGTTTGAACCTGCGGTTTTGCTTTTCTAACTTCTCCAGCCGATTCATCACTGCCGTCCATTCAGATGTTTCTGGTTCCATGCGACCCTCCGGGAGTTTTTGTTGCCGTGAGTATAACAATCTCCGATACGATCCAGCTACAACATTACCAAATCTCATCAGCATCTCGTCAGGGCACGGCTTCAGTCGTGCCGTAAAAATGCACAATGAAACCTCTTCCACGCTGCCGCAGGCCCGAGCGCAGCCTGTGCGCAGCGAGTCCGAAAAATCGTTCCTTCGAATGTCAGAACTGTCGCTCCGCTTACGCTTCGCTCCGGCCTACGGCAGTGCGGTACAGATTGATCCGAACGAGCTTTCGGCACGGTTAAAACCGTGCCCTGACACAATGATAATTACTCCTTTCCTCCAGACAGTAGAAGGGGATCTCGCTCCGGCGGCGCAGGATTTGCGACTCCCAGGCGAGTTTTCACTTCCTGCAACTCTTTTTCCAGATGGAGCAGCATGGCCAGAAAGATGCTGTCGGTCGGCGACACGTGGGCCTGATACACGCAGGCGGCGGTGAAATACTTGGCTCCGTCAAAGAGCCGGTCGAGCAACTCGCGGTCTTCCCGCCGCAAGGCGCGATAGAACCGCGCCCATTGCTCACGGTTCTGCTCCAGCACCTGGTTTACAGTCGGGATGGTTCTACCCATAGCTCGTTTTTCCTCTACCTCCTATGCTTCGTCTGCCTCCTATGCCTCCTTCGAAATCGTCAGCAGGCCAGGAGCTTTCACGGGCGCGAACAAAATCGGCTCGGCGCGATGGACCTCAAAAACGGATCGGGCGAGCGAAGCCAGCGAGTCCAGAAAGCGAATCCGCTTGCCGACCGGGTGCGGAGGCCATTCCGAGAAGGCCAGCACCGGATACCGCGTGGCCAGTTGAAGCAGGCTCCCCTGGCAGCGGGCAAAAGTGTTGCGGGCCTCTTGCTCGGTCAACTCTTCGTCATAGAGACACTCGGGCAGACCCGTGATGACCAAACAGCTCGCCCGGTATCGTTCCATCTCTCCGCCGATGTGATAGAGAATCGTAGCCAGTTGAAAGGGGGTGAAGGCGCGGGCGATGCGCAAGCGGTTGAGCAGGGCGGGGGAACCCAGGCGTTTGCGTCTGGCCCACTCGGTCAGCCGGTAGAGGTTAAAGCAGTTGGCTGCGTCCACGGCCACCAGAGTTTCTTCGCGCACCAGGAAAGGCGCGCAGAAGGGCAGGGCGAGTTGCGTCGGGCCTTCCCCCACGAACAACGCCAGGCCCATGTCCAGTTGTGTGAGCACCCGCCCGAACGTCAGGGCAACCGGGGGTGTTGCTGGGACGGGTCTCTGTGCGCAGGCGAGAGTTTCAAGCATCGCGTTCATACTCCCTGGAGGCCAGAAATAGATTAGGCGAATAAAAAGCGAAAGTCAAGGGGGAAGTGATAATCATCCTTCCGGCAGCAGGTATCACAAAGCGGCATCGGCTGCTACGGAGAGTGCGATACTCTATTGCTGGCACTGATCCATTCTTGAACCTGTGCGCCATAGGCGCGGGGCTGTCCGGCTGGATTCGATGGTGCAATGGCGAGCAGGACGAAGGAGGGTTGTCCGATGACTTCAAACCAGGGGAACTTTGTGGTTGCCGTCTTGTTGGCTATCGGTGCGGCTGTTCTTGTGCTGGCCGCTCCGCAGGCATCGCATGCTCAACAGACCGTTTTGAAAGGAGCCACGATCATCACCGCCACGGGGACCTCCCCGATTCGGGATGGCGTGATTGTGATTGACGGCGACACGATCCAATCGGTGGGGGGAAGCACGACCAGTTACCCTCCCAACGCGACGGTGATTGACCTGGCGGGGAAATTCGTGATTCCGGGACTGGTGGATTCCCACACGCACTACGAGGAATGGATGGGCGAGGTGATGTTGAACCACGGGGTCACTTCCCAACTCGCCGTGGGAGGAAACTTTGGGAGAGCCAAGGAAGCCTCGCAGCGAAACACCAGCCGGACCCCCCGGATTTATGATACGGCGGGCGGACCGCGCGTTTCCGCTTCGATGAGCGAAGAGCAGATTCGCGCAGCGGTGCGGGAATGGCTGCAAACCAAACCGGACTTCGCCCGCATCAGCGATTACAACGCGGATACCAGCCGTTTCTATCGGTGGGCGGCTGAGGAAGTCCATCGCGCGGGACTGCTGATTTTTGGCCACACCGAGAATGCGCCGGAATCCATTCGCGCCGGGCACGACTCGATCGAGCATATCTGGGGATTCATCATCCCCACGATGACGCCGCAGGAGCACGAGGACTTTCAGGCCGGGCGGTATCTCCATTGGGCCACGTTTCTCAGAGACTGGCCGAAGCTCGACCAGTCCATCCGCGAGGCGGTGGCCCAGGGAGCGTATCTCAATCCCACATTGGTCTATGAACTAGGTTCTTTGAGTGCGCACGCGGCGAAGCATGAGAGAGAAGTTTACCAGGTTTACAGCGACCCGTCCCTGATGGCCTATTACCCGCAGAACATCGCCCAGTCGCTCCTTCAAAAACAACGCCAGATTCGCAGCTTCCACGGGAAGTATGAAAACCTGGTGCTCCTCTCGCGGGTCCAGCCAGAAGAACGGCAGGAATACGATCGGGGCTACAAACTCGTCGGGCAATTCTTGAAGCGGTGGATGGATGCGGGAGGAAAGATTCAGGCCGGCACGGACACCGCTTCCGGCGGCACTCCCGGTCTCTGCTTGCATCATGAGATGGAGCTGCTGGTCGAAGCCGGTTTGACGCCTCTCCAGGCGCTCCAAAGCGCCACGATTTGGTCTGGCGAGATGCTGGCGGGCAAGAACGGAGCCATTGGCCGGCTGAAGGTGGGCGTGCTCGCGCCCGGAGCCTTTGCCGACTTGGTGGTCCTCGCCGCCAATCCGCTCGAAGACATCAGCAATACCAAGAAGATTGAGCGTGTCATGAAGGGGGGACGATTCATCCAGTTCGGCTACGATCCCGCGTACTTCAGTTTTACCCGGCCTCCCCGCAGCATCGCCATGGCCACGCCCGCGCCGAAGATTAGCGAGATCACGCCGCACACGGTTGTCGAAGGGAGTCCCGATTTTGAAGTGGTCGTGCGCGGGGTGGGCTTCGTCGGCACCTCCGTAGTCCGCGTGGACGGCATTGCGGTGACGACGACCTTCGTCAACCCTCGGGTGCTCAAGGCCAAGATTCCCGCGTCGGTCGTAAAGAGCGCCACGCCCAATCCTTTCGATGCTCCCGGACCCATTCAACATAGTGGAGTTTTTGGCGATCCGACCGTTGCGATCACGGTGTACACTCCGCCCCCCGAGGGCGGAATGTCCAACAGCGTCTCTCTTCGCATCCGAGCCAAGTGGATGGGATTGAAAGACGAGATTTGGGATTAGAGTGCTGTTGCGCAATGAACCGCAGGAAGGGCGGCTTCGCCGTTCAGCGGTCCGGACCCAGCTCGAATACCATCAAAACGTTGCTTCCGCCGGAGGCTTTCAGCTCGGGGTACAACTGGCCAATATGGCGCTGCCCGGTCGTGCCTCCCCCGACCGCAACGGCCACATATTGCTTCCCATCCACGCCGTAGCTGATGGGATAGCCGGTCACAGGACCGCTGAGCGGGATTTCCCAAAGCACTTTGCCGGTCTCGGCGTCCAAGGCCCGGAAGTAGCGATGCAGATCACCGGCAAACACCAGTCCGCCCGCCGTGGTCAGCACGGAGCCGATGCCTGCCCGCTGATCGTAGTTCCACAGGATCTCGCCGGTGGAAGCGGAAACCGCGGAGAGCCTCCCCACTTTGCCGCCCGAACCTTCCATGTGCACGATGCGATCGTAGTTGACTCCGGAGGCGTTGGTCTCCGGGCGCACCACCTCAAAGATGGTGCAGGCATTGCTGACCGGGTTGTACAGGATATTGGTCCTGGGATTGTAGGCTTTCGTCTGAAACAGCTTTCCACCGCGCATTCCCGGGCACACAAGCTGCGATGTCCCGACCTGTTTGGGAATGATCTCTTCGTTCATGGTGATCGCGCCGGTCTTCGGATCAATACTCTTGTAAATGTTCTGGGAGGCGACGAGCTGCCGGTTCCACAGATGCGCTCCGGTCTCCCGATCGAAGGCCCACAGGATGCCGGGTTTCCCGAGAACGTAGACGACCTTGCGGGGGGCGCCGCCGATGTTCACATCGGCAAGGATGGGATTATCCTGATGGTCCATGTCGAAGTTGTCGCGGGGCTGCATCTGGAAGAACCACTTAATGGCCCCGGTCGCAGCGTCGAGGGCAAGGATGGAGTTTGTGTAGAGCACCGAGCCGCTGCCGGACCCCTTGAGAATCTCAGGATACGGAGCGGCGCTGGCGGTGGTCCAGTAGACCACCTTCGAGGCCGAATCGTAGCTTCCGGTGAGCCAGAACGAGGACTTCCTGCGTTTCTCATGGGGCACGCTGCCCCAGGTCGCGTTGTGCGCGGCGGGATCGCCGGGGCCGGCTACGGATTCCCTTTTCCAAAGCTGCCTGCCCGTAGCCGCGTCATGCGCGCTCAGAAAACACGACGACGGAGCTTCCACGCCGCAGGAGACGCCGGCAAAGACCCTGCCGTCACCCGCAATGGGTCCCGCCGAGAAATTGATCCGCTGCGTATGGTCCGATACTTTGGTCTCCCACACGAGGCTGCCCGTTCGCACGTCCAATGCCGCCAGGAAGCCATCTTCGGTGGTGATAAAAATCTTGTCCTGATAGATGGCGATATTCCGGGTCGTGTCGTTGCCGAGACCTTCCGGCAGCTTGCGGCGATACTCCCAGATCAGCGTGCCCGTTCGCGCATCAAGGGCTTGCACCACGCCATTGGTGTGGGGAAGGTACATCACTCCCCGGTAGACGATCGGCTCCTGCTCCTGCGGCCCAGTCTCCATCGCCCACGCCCACGCCAAGCGCAACCGCGGAACATTCTGGCGATTCACCTGGTCCAGGGGACTGTATCCGTTGGCGCTTTGGTCGCGACGCCACCGCAGCCAGTCGGCTGGGTCGGGATTTTGCAGGACGGCGTCGGTAGCCGGAACGAAGCGTGGCTCCTGGGCGCCCGCCGGATGGAGAACCGCTGTCATCCCAAGGGCAGCGAGAAACAACGGCATGCTGAACCGCAGATGTGGCATAGATGTGATCCCTCCGTATCCTCCGGCGCTTGCCCCGGCGGATTCAATGGCGAAGCCTCAACCTGGGCGGCGCTGGGCGAACCTGCCGGGAATCTCCGAGTTATGAGTTTCGCCTTCGCCCCAAAGCATACGCCTGGCTCCCTACCAATTCAAGGGAAGATCGGATAAGTTATTTGTGGTGTTGCCGAACGCGGTTGGTTGCGGGGGGCTCTTGGAGGGATCACCTGGCGCGGGACATCCGTGGGGGAATCGCCTCGGTGTGGGGGGTGCAACGCGTTTGGTTGCGGGGGGTGGATTTGAACCACCGATCCCGCTTGGCGGGATTATGGGCCGCTACCGGGAACCCTCGTACCGAAGTGTTTGGGGTTGAGTCCTGTTTGCGCAAAGAAGCCGTGGCCGGACTTCTGGAACTTCAACTCGATTTCGCGTTTCCGCGCCGTCTGGTAGTTATCGTAGCGTTCGGTGTGCACGACGGTCCAGGGGCGAAACCGGGCGGTCCATCCGGCGCGGGCTTGGTTGTGTTGCTGGAGTCACTTCTTGGGGTTTTCGCTGAGGCCGATGTAAAAGCGGCGGCCGGTCTCGCTCCACAGGACGTACACATAATACGGTCTACCTGCAACACGGGACATCTGCGGGATAGTCGCCTCGGCGTGGGGGTGCAAGCGGTTGGTTGCGGGGGGTGGATTTGAACCACCGACCTTTGGGTTATGAGTTTAACCCCTGTTGGCTAACTTGTTGATTTTGCGGTACGCATAGCAACGTTCAGGAAGGTTCAGGAACCCTCGGAAACCCTTATCGAACCCTAATCAAACCCCAATATTGTCCCCCCTTTTCACTTCCAATCCGGGTGCGCCGGAAGAAAAACAGCTTTACTTTTCCAGAGAATTACGTTATATATATAACAGTATGAAAACGCTCTGCAATACCCAGCAAGCTGCCGCCGCCGTGGGCATTTCATTGATGACGCTGCAACGCTGGATTGCCGCCGGAAAAGTGAAGGCCCCAGAGCTACAGATTCGGCGTGGGCGTGCTGTGAGACTTTGGAACGAGAACGATCTGGCCCGGCTCCGCAGGGTCAAGCAGGCGATCTACCGCCGAGGCCGAGGCAGGAAGAAGAAACCTAAACCGTGATGGAGCGGGACGCGCCGGTGTTGCGAGCACCGAACGCGCCCCTGACCACCACGACCTAACTAGGAGGTCGAGATGGCTGGAAGCAAAATTAACACCGCATCATTTTCTACTCAAGCGAGTGCTGCCCGCACTCAAGGCATACGGGCGGCTCTTTACGCCAGGGTGAGCACGAACAACGGTCAAGACCCTGAGATGCAGTTGAGAGAACTGCGGGAGTATTGCCAGCGCCGGGGCTGGAACGTGGTACGGGAATATGTTGATGTAGGAATCTCCGGCACGAAGGCGAAGCGCCCTGAACTTGATAGTCTGATGGCCGACGCTCACCGACGCCGCTTTGACGCGGTGGTGGTCTGGAAGTTCGACCGCTTCGCTCGGAGCGTCAGCCATCTTCTCCGTGCGCTGGAGACTTTTAGCGTTTTAGGCGTCGAGTTCGTCTCGCTCTCGGAACAGGTGGATACGTCCACGCCGATGGGGAAAATGGTTTTTACGGTTCTGGGAGCCGTTGCAGAGCTAGAACGGAGCCTGATCGTAGAGCGCGTCCGAGCGGGTCTCAGGAACGCGAGAGCGAAAGGTAAGCGGCTAGGACGCCCAAGGAGAATAGTGGATACCGATAAAATAGCCCGCCTTCGGGCACAGGGTGTCTCCTGGCGGGCGGTCGGGGCCGAGCTAGGGGTCTCCCCTGCAAAGGCTCTTCTGGCATTGCGGGCGCGTTTACAAATACCCAAAATTTCCGCTCCAACGGGTGGTTGATTCTAAAGCGCCGAAAATTGAGGCGGGAACGTAACCGGAATTATAAGATTGCTAAACGTCCCCGAAAGCGAGATTCTTACCCGTCTCTGCCCTGAAAAACCCCGGTTTTCCCCCTCCGTAAAAGCACTGCCCCGACCCCTAGCAAGCCCTAGGACGCGCCGGTAAGCCCGGAGACGGGGTAAAGGGCCTAGAAGGACGGGCCGGGCTTGGAAACCGCTAGGAAAAAACCGGCCCGGTTCTCAGCAAATTCTGGTCATCTACGGTTCCAGGACCGCCTTGAGAATCCGATATGCCTGCTGAAGCTGCGCGGGACTGGATTTCTGGAGCAGGACCTCAATCCTTCGGCGGAGAACCTTCTCGTTGCTTTCCTCCCGGTCGAATTGAAAGAAGGCAGCAGGGGAAACGTTCAGCGCTCTCGCAAGCGCAAGAATGGCCTCGAATGAGGGGCGCTTCTCTCCACGTTCAATTTCGCCAAGATATTTGGGATTCAGATGCGCTTTTTCGGCAGCATCTTCCTGCGTGATCTTGGCGGCTCTCCTGATAGTCCGAACCCGTTTGCCGAAAAGGTACAACTGGTCCATGCGTCCCCCTCTGCCAAAGACATTACTGGCCGGGGATGGCGCTTAAAACCAGCTTAGAGGCGGTTTTACATATTTAGATTCTTGCTTATAGGGGTATAATGGGCCGATCAAAACCCTTGGGCTAGGAGTACGCGGAGAGAGGGAAGAAAACCGAATCTACCGGAGGGGCCATGATCCCCAGGAAATTGAGCACAGGACAGTTGGTATTCCTGGTCCTTGGAGTGGCAGTGTGGACAGTTGTGGCATTGACAGTTACGCCTTTTGGAGCGGGTTTGGTAACGCTGTTAGTCCTGCCCTACTTCGCCCCAACCCTCTTTGCAGCGTTTGCAACCCGCAAGAAAAAATGGGGATTGATTGCGGTCTGTAACCTCCTCTGGGGATGGACAGGAATTGGCTGGATCATTTGCCTGATTTGGTCCTGGACCCCGGATAAATCAAAAGAGTGGAGAGATCGAGACATCTGGTGGGCGGCGCGGGCGGCAGAAAGCGGCATCCCAGAGGACCAAGAAGTGCTAAATTGGCAGGTGAAGCAATACAAAACTGACTTCGGAGAGCTTCCAAATGCGATCCGGGAACAACGTGCGATTAAGCAACAACGACGGTTTACGGCGTCCATGCTCCAGAAAATCACCCCCCAAGGCACCAGAGGGTGCCCGTTCTGCGCTGAGATGGTTGAGAAGAAGGCAAGGGTCTGTAATCATTGCGGCAAGGACATCCCACCATATCGGCCCTTTGCGACCTCTAAATGATGGCACTTGGTGAGAAGGGATTATGCCGCCAACATTCCTAAGCCGCATGTTCCGGGGAGATCAACTTTGATTATTGATCTCAGGTGGGACAAGCCGTTTCGCCTACATTTAACGCGGGACGGTTGGGGTTACAGCTGTCATGGATTGGAGCGGATTCCCAATGCGCCCGGCGTTTATGTATTCGCTCGTCGTTACGGCCGAGGAGTGGAGCCTATCTATAT
>Ga0209343_10007827_pt1 | contig 12529 bp, 10 predicted proteins | sample RifCSPlowO2_02_FD_184026 | JGI IMG/M metagenome (GOLD analysis project Ga0209343, IMG submission 184026) | Groundwater microbial communities from Rifle, Colorado - Rifle CSP2_plank lowO2_0.2 (SPAdes) (version 2) | ecosystem: Environmental > Aquatic > Deep subsurface > Groundwater | place... | reverse complement strand
GAGTCCTGTTACTTCGAGAACACGAAGAAGGCCACGATCATCGTCATGAAGGAAACGACTGGCGGTGACGGCACGTTCACTGTTTCCAGCAACAGCGATGGCATCGGTTCGTTCAATCTTACGACAACAGAAGGACAGGCGGAGCGTTCGTTCCGGGTTCTGGTCAATGAAGACACGACATTCACGTTCGAAGAGACGGGCCTTCCCGATGAATGGGTGGGGAGCCCTGATCATTGTCAGGTGACGGTTGGTCCAGGAGACACTGCAATCTGCCCGCTTGGCAACATCAAGAAAGCCCGTCTCATTATCGAGAAAGACGCGATTGGCGGCGATGGAACCTTCCGGTTCGCAACGGACGGATTCTCCCCTGATGAGGGAAATTGCGAGGAGGGGGAGGAGGGAGAATTCTGCCTTGTAACCGCTGAGGAGACGCACCATGCGGAAACCTTCTTCGACATCTTCGTTGATAGCGGGAGCTCAAAAGAAATCACCGTCACCGAACAATCGGTGGATGGATGGCAAGTCGTCGGCGGTTCCTCCTGCTCCGTCAATCTGGAACCGGGAGAGGTGGAAACCTGCAGCTTCGTGAATGCAAAAGCAGCGCGTCTGACAGTGACGAAGACTACGACGGGCGGTACCGGGACTTTCCACTTCACCGGTATCGGCGGGGAAGGTGGTTTTGACCTCACCACCCTTGAGCCAAACCTCACTGTTTCCAGTTTCTTCGATGTCTTCGTTGATAGCAGGGATGGAACAACGTACACCGTGACGGAAACGTTGCAGGAAGGATGGGGAACAACCCCGGAGAGCTGCACCGTCACGCTCCATCCCGGAGAGGAAGAGACCTGCAGTTTTGAAAATAGCGCTTTGCGTCCGCTCACGCTCCTTGCCGGAAGGGATCTTTTCGAAACTCCCGCCGGGACTTCAACGTTCCCCCTCCCCGCTCTTCCGGAAGATTTCTTCGGACCCGGCTGTTCTCCATTCAGCGGAGAGGTGCAACTCGGCGGCGCTCCCACGGATCCCACGAATCTTGGCGACACGGATACGGTTGTGCGACGCCTTGAGGATGCAAGTCTTCCCGCGCCGGGGTCCTCCGATACCGTGCCGATTGAGCTTGTCGCGCTTTCTCTGCAGAGCGTTGAACCTATCCAAGTGCATTGCGGCGGAGAAGAGCCTTCCACATCATTTTGGGATGTTACCGTCACCCTCCCCGAGAGCAGCCAGCCACAGGGACAGATGACGATCAGGAGGACTGTTCCTGCCGGAGGAACATTCGATTCCGAGCTCTCGATCCGTCCTCTCTTCACCTTCCGCCATACGACGGACGGCACGACTCGTACGTACGATACGACGGAAGATAGCGGCCCGTTCCTCACCCTCGCAACGGAAGGCAGGCCGTGGCTCGCCGAGCCGTGCCCTTCCGATATGCTCCGCGTCCCCGGCGTAACCACGAATTTCTGCCCGAGCGCCGAGTCCGACGGGCGCGTCTCAACGAGGGCGACCGATGACGGCGCCGAGCACCGCTATCTCCCTACAGGAGTAGCGGAAGCGGAAAGTGAGGGGAGTTCCTCGAGTAGCGCAGCTCTTCCCGGAGACAATGATGGCGAGAGCGGCGGAGCCGGTTCTGGACATGGGAGCCGCGTTTCCTTCGCCAAGGCTCGCTTCCTCGCGCTGTTCCATGGCGTTGGCGACCTCCCCCCCGGAGCCTTCGGCGCCGGTCCGGAAGTTCCTCTTGCCCCCGAAGAGCTGACGTTCATCTGCAGCATGCAGCGTTCGCTTCCCCCTATTCCTCCACCGGGGCTCGTCGAGATTATTGGAGCCTACATGGCCGGACTCATGGGACGCGATCCCGCGTTCATCGTCGAGCAGCTCCAGGACCCATTCCTCTGTGAGAGTATCAATATCTCCCTGCGTCTCGTGCCGCAGACTGTGGCGAAGGCCAACATTCCGTTCCCCGTCGGCATGGATGGCATTCCGCTCTCGCGCAATCCAAGCTGGAATGCTTGTATTCGCGGTCATGTGACCCTCGATGTTATCCGCAATAACCCAGATCGCGACGAAGATGGCAGACCGCAGGACTGCGCCTCGTATTCCACGGAAGATGTCTGGCGGCACCCAGACTTGGGGATTCATTTCGTCTTCCATCGTTCTCCCTTGAAGATCGAATTGCCTTCAGGGTATGTCTTGTGGAAGCTCCAAAAGGGTGGGATTTAGTTTTCCTCAATAAAACGGATGGGGTTGATGGTCCATTGATCTATCTCTAAAGGACGGGGGACCGCGTACGTGATAAATGGCGTATGCGTTCCTCCGCTCTTCTGTGGTCGGTCTATTTGGATATGAAGGTGAGCGCCGGAGGTATAGCCGGTCATGCCTACAGCGCCAATGCGGTCGCCCAAACGCACCATCTGGCCGGATTGGACATGTACGCTCGTCAGATGGCCGTAGATGGAGAAGAGTAGCCCTTCCGTGGGGTGAGTATGTTGGAGGATGATGAAGATCCCAAGTCGATCATCCTTCAGAACTGCATGAACAACGCCATCGGCAATGGCTCCTACCGGGGTACCGTACGGTAGCTTTAAATCTACTCCTGCATGGGGACCGGTGAATTCCCCTGCGTCGAGATCGTAGCGACTGAAGAAGCGCGTCGAGTAGTACAGCTTTGCCGTGATGAGTGGGATATCGTCGGTATTCCGAACGTCGAGCGCTCGCATGGGGAAGGTAAGGACAGAGAGATCGTAGATTGGTACTGGAACAAGGTCATTTGAAGGAATGGCGCTGTAGGGGCGGTTCCATGTAGATGAGTTCTGAAAAGCTCCCCAATTTGGGATTGCAGAGACGGGATGCAGAGCAGGGAATGCTCGCTTTGGTGCGGCGCCGTGAAGACGGTCCGGAGGAAATTGTTGCAGCCGCTGCCGGATGGCGCGTTTCTGTTCTATTGTCACAATGGGCGCCGACTTCTCGCGGAGGCGCTGTGCGAAATGTGCAGTAATTTCTTGATAATCAATCAGTAGGATCGCGCCCATAGAGAGGCCAAGAAGCCCAAGGAGGAACGGAGTGAAGGTTTTTATATGCATTTCTCTCTAGTATAGCAGATTTCCCGCCTTTCGATTACTATCTTCGCCATGCTGCTGGATCCGTACGACGTTTTAGGGCTTTCGAAGGGGGCATCGGTTGACGATGCGAAGCGCGCGTATCGCCGTCTGAGCAAAGAATGGCATCCCGACAAGCATAAAGGCGAGAAACGTGCCGAGGAACATTTTAAGGAAATCAATGAGGCCTACGAGATTTTGGGGGATCCAGAGAAGAAGCAGAAGTACGATGACTATGGTGCAAGGGGAGGAGGGGCGGCTGGACAGAGCCCATTTGAGGGATTCGACGTCTCTGGTTTCTCCGGTGGACTCGGGGATTTGGGGTCGATTTTCGAGGGAATGTTCGGTGGGAGGGGCCGTACGAGAGAAGAACGGGGAGAGGATTACGAAATTGCCGTGGAAGTCGCCCTTCGTGATGTGCTTTTTGGAATAGAGCGGCAGATGCATCTGCGAATGCCGCGTGCGTGTGAGGAATGTAAAGGGTCAGGGGCTGCGACAGGGAAAGTACAGAAATGCGGAAAATGTGGTGGAACAGGGGAGGTCCTGAAAACCGCACGCTCATTCTTTGGTGTGGTGCAGCAGCGTATGCATTGTCCGGATTGCAGGGGGACAGGCAAAGTTCCAGAGTCATCTTGTCATCAATGCCAGGGGGAAGGGCGCAGAGTCGTTGGACGAGACCTTACCGTGAAAATTCCTCCGGGCATTCGTGATGGGCAACGCATGCGTATCAGTGGTGAGGGTGGAATGGGACGCCAGGGCATGGCTGCGGGAGATCTCTATGTGACAGTTCGTGTTCCGACAGACGAGCGATTCCGTCGCGATGGAAATGACATCCATACGGACATTGCTCTTCCTCTTCTCACGGCAATGCTCGGAGGGGAAATTTCGGTGCCGACACTGCATGGGGATATCACTCTTCGCATTCCTGAAGGGACACAGCCGGAACAGGTGTTTCGTCTCAAGAGAAAAGGATTACCCGATCTAGGGAGCTCCCGGATGGGAGATCACTACGTTCGGGTGCAAGTGGAGATTCCGAAGAAACTTTCTCGGGAGGAGAGGAGATTGCTGGAGGAGTGGAAGGCATTGCAATAACGGGGCGTGTCACCCTAAACGTCCAGATTCTCCAACCCATCATCCTTGACGAGCACGGGTGAGAGTTCTTCGCCGATTTTCATTTTCTCCTCTTTCAGCTTGAGAACAATCTGTCGGTATTCCCCCTCTCCGTGGCTGAAGGTGGTGAGGTCCTGCAGTGTAGGAGTATTCGCGACGTGGAGGTGGACGATGCGGCGGAAGTACGGACTCATGGGGGCAAGGACAATGCGGCTCCCTGTGCGACGGACGAAATCCGCTTTCTGTTCTGCGATGCGCCGGACGTTATCCTCTTGTGTTTTACGGTAGCCGTCGACGTCGAGGACAAGAAACGGGGAGCGGTCGAGATTGTCCTTCGTCCGCACGATGGATTTCAGGAGATGCTGGACAGAGTTCAGTGTCTCACCGTGCCAACCAATGAGACGGCTCGGATTTTCGGAGACGATATCGATGCGCCAAAAATCCCCTTCCTGTGCAGGGAGAATATCCGTGTACGGAATGTTGAGGAGGTCGAGGATCTTGCCGAGTGTTTCCTTGAGGAAAGACGTACCCATCGGAGAGAGAGTAGCAGAAAAAGCCCCCGGTTAAGGGGGCTTTTTCCAAGGAAAGTTCAGAGGAAATTACCGAACGGCGTCCTTGAGGGTCTTGCCAGCCTTGAAGGACGGGACCTTCATGGCAGGGATCTGGATCTTCTGCGTGGGGTTTCTGGGATTAACGCCAGTGCGCGCCTGGCGCTTCGAAATGCGGAAGGTGCCGAAGCCCGTGATCGTCACGGTGTTGCCACGCTTCAGTTCCTTCGTCACGGTGGAAGTCAAAGCCTCGAGAGCGGAGGAAGCTGCGCGCTTCGTCACACCCGCAGCATCAGCGATGATCCCGATGAGATCCTGTTTGGAGAGGGACATATGGTTAAGTGGAAGAAAATAAGAACGTACGAAAGAAGTGTACAAAAACTATGGGCTTCTGCAAGCCAAAAGAGAGTGAGATGGAACGATGAGATTCACGCGAGTGCTTCCTTCTGCTAAAAACTGTGAGCAAGAAAGATGATCATGTGATAGTCTTTGCGCCTGTGTCTGCCCTCCCACACCTTCTCATTGTCGAGAGTCCAGCGAAAGCGAGGACGATCAAGCGGTTCCTTGGGGAAGGTTTTCTGGTGGAGGCGAGTATGGGACACGTCCGTGATCTTCCCGATGGGGAACTCGGCGTTGATCCTGCGAACAATTTTGCTCCGACGTACGAAATTCCCAAAGAGAAGGCAACAGTCGTCCGGCATCTGAAGGCGGCTTTCAAGAAGGCGGGGGATCTGTGGATTGCGACAGATGAAGATCGCGAGGGGGAAGCGATAGGGTGGCACATTACGCAGGTGCTCGGCGTGGAAGACCCGCAGTCGGTGAAGCGCATTGTGTTCCATGAGATCACAGAGGAAGCCATAGGTGAAGCCGTGCTGCATCCTCGTACCCTTGCGGAGAAGCTCATTGATGCGCAGCAGGCACGACGTATCCTCGATCGTCTGGTGGGATATACCCTTTCACCCTTTCTTTGGAAGAAGGTGCGGCAGGGGCTTTCCGCAGGACGCGTGCAGTCCGTGACAGTGCGACTCATTGTCGATCGAGAGCGTGAGATACGGGCATTTACCGCTGAGGAGTATTGGACGATTGAGGCCGATCTCCGTACGGAAAAAGATGAGGAATGCAGCGCTGTCCTCAAGCTTTTCCATGGAGAAGAATGTGCCATACGCATACAGGCAGAGGCAGATCAGGTTCTTGCGGCGCTGAAGGGCGCAGCCTTTCATGTAGACGCACTCGACGAAAAAGAAATCCGTCGCTCTCCGGCTCCGCCGTTTACGACGTCGACGCTCCAGCAGGAGGCTGCGCGGAAATTAGGTTTCTCCGTGAAGCAAACGATGGTGGTCGCGCAACAGCTCTACGAGACAGGCTTCATTACCTATATGCGGACGGATTCGGTGAATATAAGTGCAAAAGCCCTTGATGATGCGCGGTACACGATCGAGAAAGTGTACGGTCGAGAGTACATTCTCACAGAACCTCGTCGCTATAAGACGAAGAGTAAAGGTGCTCAAGAGGCCCACGAGGCGATCCGTCCGGCAGAACTTGCGCGTACGCCGGAATCTCTCCAGAGCACCCTCGATCGTCAGCAGATCAAGCTGTACACACTGATCTGGAACCGGACCATGGCGACGCAGATGCCCGCCGCGGAGTTTCGGAGGGTTGGTGCAGATATTGGTGCGAGGGAGTACACCTTTCGGGCGACAGGGCAAACGGTGATTTTCGATGGTTTCCTCCGTGTCTACAGCGAGGGGCGTGATGAGGAGGGTAGTGATCCCGACGGAGAGAAATTTCTTCCCACCCTCACTGCTGGGCAATCTCTCACATGCGCATCTGTCCGATCGGAGCAGCACTTCACCAAGCCTCCTCCGCGGTATACAGAAGCGAGTTTGGTGAAGAAGCTCGAGGAGGAGGGCATCGGCCGTCCGAGTACGTATGCTCCAACGATCAGTACTATTCAGCAGCGGGAATATATTCGGAAGGAAGGGCGCGAACTCATCCCTGCCGACATTGCGTTCACGGTAACAGATCTTCTCAAAGAGCATTTCCCGGACATTGTCGATCTTTCCTTCACGGCACAGATGGAACAGTGCTTGGATGATATCGCGGAGGGTGATGTGCAGTGGACGCAGTTTCTAAAAAATTTCTATCAGCCGTTCTCCGCGCTCGTCGATGCCAAAGCGAAGACCCTCAGGAAGGAGGACATTGTGAAGGAGCGGATTCTCGGGACCGATCCCGAAACCAACGTGCCGATCGTTGTGCGCCTGGGGAGGTTTGGTCACTATGTGCAAATTGGGGAAGAAAAATCTGGAGCCAAGGGAAAGAAAGCGAAGGAATCTCGTACGGGTCGCGTGGGAAAAACCGCCGCAATTCCGAGGCATCTTTCCATGGAGGAGGTGACGTTTGAACAGGCTCTCTCGCTACTTTCTTTCCCTCGTGAACTTGGGAAGAACGATGGACAGATGCTTACAGCGCATCTCGGACGCTTCGGGCCATACCTCAAGTGTGGTGAGACCACGGTGACAATCCCGAAGGGGGTGGATCCCATTGGGCTCTCCTTTTCCGATGCGGCGCAACTTCTGACTGAGACACAGGTTGTTCGCAAGCGTATGCAGGAACCTCTGAAGACTTTGGGGAAGGATCCAACAACCGGCGGTACCGTTCTCGTGAAGGAAGGTCGCTATGGCCCCTACGTGACGGATGGGAAGACAAATGCGTCACTCGGGAAGAAAATTGTGCCAGAGGATCTTACGTTCGAACAGGCAGTCGACATTCTTGCAAAAAAACGTGTACGAGGACCAGGGAGGAGATTTGGAAGGAGGGGGTGAAGTGCTGTGGAAGCTCTGAAAAATGGGGTTGTCAAGAGGAGTTCATAGAGCTACCATTTCCGCCTTACTCTATTGTTCTTTTTCAGAAAGGAAGGTGGGACATGCTTGGGAACGTCTCGATGGTATTTGGTGCAGTTCTTTACATGGCAACAATCGTCGGGTTATTCGTTTGGTGGCTTGCCGATTTGGCAGGGTCACAACCCACTACAACATTCGCCGATTGTCGATGGTTGATTGCACTAATGATGGGTGGCATAGTGTTCATCCGCATACTTTTACTCAAGGAGGAGAGTGAGGAGAGTAAGGAGCAAAAATGAGGAGCAGTCTGAAGAAGATGTGCTCCAACCGCCACCCAGGTTACCTGGGTGGCGTTTTTTTACGCATTGTATCTTTGCCGTGGCGGGGCTGACGGGATTTGAACCCGCGACCTCTCGCGTGACAGGCGAGCGCTCTAAACCGCTGAGCTACAACCCCACACCATGCATCATAGGCAGGAAATACCAGATTCCAAGTGAAAAACCCCACCACGCGTATGCGGAGTGGAAATTGACAATACTAAACCAAAATGCTATTTTTATATGAAAATGAACAACGAACCAACCATCCGTCCAGCCCCCTCCTTGCAGTATGTTCATGCAACACTGCACGCCCTCTATAATCGCGAGTATCCCAATGGCTCCCCCTCTCCTCATCTCTTTGAGATACTCCTTCCAAAATTGCCCGAGAACACGAGGAAACTCGTCAAGGGACAACTCGACGCGCTTGTACAACACGAAATCGGCGCAACGAGAACATTCGCCGATCTGGACGATTCGGAACGGAACGCTCTAGCAGCATTTTTCGATCAAGAGGTGATGAAGGAACACGAGGAAGTGGGATGTGACTTCACACTGTCGAGCAAAGAGAACTCCATTATCCACTACGACACGCAGTCCCCGATCGTTGCACACGATATCATCACCATCGCAGCGGGAGAGAACCCAACATCCTTAGAACGTATTGGATGTGTCTTCTTCGATGGCGACGGCACCAAGACTATCGTGGACTGCACGAGCGGCGCACGTGCCGGGAGGTACTTCGAAGGGTTGGCGACGTTCTTCTGTACGCCACCGGCATCCATTCAGCAATGGCTTGCGGAACGTCATTTGCACACCAAAGCCTATTCCTACGCCGGCGATGAAATCATCGTCATAGTGCGTTCGGATGCGCAAGCCATCGACGGAACGACGCTCAACGCATTTGCGCGTGAAGTACAGAAAGCTCTCGCCGAAGAAAAAAATTTGGCTTCCCCACTCCTAACGAATCCTCACGTCGCGGACCTCTTTCAAGATCCAAAATTCATCATGAAGTACTACGGGTGGACCAATGAAGATTACGCAACATATAAGCGTGATCCCGCATCAATGAAGGAACGGATGGTTCCCGAGCTTCCGGAGCGCTTCATCCCTTCTGTCAGCTACGGTGCGGCAACATTCCTCGAAGCGCTGTGTGAAGAACTTTCCACCGACACGGAGGAGGAAAAAACACTCGAGGAACTTGGCGTGAATGCTTTCCGTTTGATGGTGCACCTTGCGGACACCAGCATGAAGAAAAACAAGGCTACATTCCGGGAGGAGATTCGAGACCCACGGTGGAAAGCGTTTTTCCTCCGGAATGCCGAAAATCGCAACCTCATGTCCCAGATCGAAGCCCTGAGAGCCCAGATGGAAGCAACCCTGAAATTATTACATTGACTCAGCGTAAAATTATGTATTAAATAACAATCCACTGCCACGGTGGCAGTGCGTCTTTCGCCCATTCGACTGTGCTCAGGGTGAAAGGCCATAGACCTTTAACAGTATTGGCTTCAGAAATGGAGGTGAGAAGTGATTCACCCAAGGGAATTGTATGCGGATTGGAAGAGGAGAACGTCAGTCTCGCTCAAGGCACTCATGAAACTCATGGGACTGGAACCTGCCGATGAGTTCGTGGAGGCTGGACGGAGAATCGACGAGGCGGAATGGTCCCGCCTTTCCGCTGGCACAACCGTGCTTCGGGAGGAGTATCAGGCACGCCTGCCGGAGTTCCGGCCGTCCCTCGAAGAACTTGGAGTGCTGCGACCGTTCCCAAACTGGGATGAACTCGGACGGCTTCGGGCAAGTGAGCTTGTGTGGCCAGGGGCCAGTGCCCGCCAGGCCGTCGAGCGTCTGTATCCGGGAATCCGGGCGATCATTGAGAACCGCGTGCCGAATATCACGAAGCTCACGGCACTCGCCGCCCTACAGCGCAAACCGGTGGGCAACGAGCTCCAGTACCTCGGCGATCTCGTCACAGACCAGTGCCGATGCGTGGAGGGAGGACAGGTGCTCGAAGGAGCAATGATGCAGTGCGTGTGGGAACGGCTGAAGGTTGATTACAACAGCTTCTTCAAGTACATTCGGTTTGCTGTCGTCACGACGGACCAGGTGCCTCCCGAGGCACTCCACGGTCGCCCGACGAATCTATCGACTCTCGCAGCGTGGTGGCATCTCAATCCGAACCCGCGGCGCGTCTGTATCACATCCGTCGCTCCGTACGGGTACCGATTCTGGTGCGAAGCCCAAAAGCACTTCCCGGAGTGCTCTTGGGAACTCCTCGCGCCGGTGCCTGAGAAGCCGAATGTCGTCGGCGCCATCAGCGAGGTAGGAAAAATTGTTTACAACCTCGCGAAATCCATGGCATGAAGCCAATGCTCCAAGCCCCACCCGCATGCGGGTGGGGCTTGGCTTTTTCTGTGCGTCAAACATGGGGTATACTCATTCTCGTCTCAACGATCCGTGAGGGCAGACACGTTTCTTCTCTAACAGCTTGCATCGGGAGGCCTAATCACCCCTCACTGTGGTGTCGGGATGCGGCCACCCACCTGGACCTACCAGGGACAAGCGTTTCTGCACCGACGGTCGTTTGGACGTGGAGATTAAGGCAAGTACTGGAGGGGATCAACGTGCTTACCGTCGATGATAACCTCGAAATGGAGGTGCTGGCCGGTGGAGAGGAGACCAGCTCCAGGCGTTCCTGGTTCACCTCCTGAACGGGCAATTTGATCACCATGCCGTACTCGCTGCCCCTCCGTCACGAGGAAGCTGCTCACGTGACCGTAGAGTGTCACGAGCCCATCGTCATGCACGAGAGTGAATGAGTTGAACCCCTGTCCCCGGTCAGACACTGTACGCACCACACCATCGGCAGCAGCAAGGACCGCCGTCCCCTGGAGCACGGGAATATCGATGCCTTCGTGAGGGATGCCAAAGCGTTCTTCGTACTCTGGATCGAGGAAGGAGGAAGATATCTCACGGATGGAATCCACGGGCCATGCAAGGTCGATGTTCCCCTCTCGCTGGGCATCGGCATACCGCTGGCTCCATCCAGTCGCCTCATCCTGAGCCTCCCAAAGTTCCTGCAGTGCCTCTCGAATACGAAATTCCGCCACGCGTTCATCCTGAAGGAGCACCATGAACTCCGCGCGCGTCCGGCGCCACTGCTCTCTCCGCTCCGGGACATCCGAAAATTCCCAGCGATTCTGTTCCTCCTCAAGAAGTCGCAACTGGTAGCGAAGAATCTCCCCCTTCCGTTTGAGCACCTCTTGCTCTACGCGCGCCCCACGGATCTCACGCTCCGCTCCCTGCACCACCTGCGCCGTGTTCCGCCCACTCCCCCCCACCGCATCCGGCCCCCTACATGCTGTAAGAAGCAGGAAACCTAGAGTGAGAACAACAGGAATTCGCATCCTCATAGAGGGAATACTACAGGATCGTGTCCTGTAACTGTTCACTGAGCAATTGCCAGAATTTCTGAAAAAGCCCCAGTTTTTAAGCCAGTTTGAGTAATGTCGGTGCCGAAAACAGGTGAAGTTGTGTCGGCGGCGATCTCTCATGGCGTTTTTGAAGTGGTTTGAGCGATGTTTGCATGAAGGAAATGAACGAATCGACATTGAAGGTGAGCGAACGGTATCTGAGGAATCGTTCGTACAACGAAAGCACCCCAATAATGAGCATTTCGGTGGATTTTTGAATGGCGATAAATGTGATCGTGGAGACGATAACGGCAAGTTGGATCAACGAAACCAGATTGACGAACTTTTGGTACTTTAAGACTCTGATTTTCTCCAGATCAAACTTCGTTTTTGCTCGTCGAAAGATGTTCTCAATACCCCACCGATCGAGATACATCGAGACAATTCGTTTTGAACCGTAATCCTGCCAATGGAGGTTGGTGAGAAGCCGGATCGGCTCTTTCTCCTCCAAATGTTCATCAATGACAAGGGTCATCAGCCCAATACTCCAGTCTATGCCTCTTCTCCATATGCGATGGGGAAGGAAGACAGGATATACGCCTGGCCGGATGTCCCGCACCGCCATTTTCTCCCCAGTTTTTGCGAGGATGACATGGCGATTTTCTCGTAACCGTGCGATGAAACGGACGTTATGAATCTGACGAAGATCGGCAAAGAATTGGGCATCATCATGCCCGCGATCGAACACCCAGATGCCTTTCCCATTGAGCTTTGTTGAGAGTGATCGAAGAATGGAATATCGCGTCTGATTTGTGGTGTGTTCATTCGCATCGTGGACGAGCAGCTTCAACAGAATATTGTTCATGCCAACCCCATGGAGGAGGAAGCCTCTTGAGGGCTTCCTCCTGCTTCCGTCGAATATTCCACTGATGTTCTCCATCTTGTGTGCATACTCCTTTGCAACGTCGGTGCAGTCATAGGCGATGATCGTATCCTTACGAAGGAATGATCTGGCTCTCTTCATGGCCAGATCATCCACTGCAACGGTAAGGTTCACATTGCCAAGATGATATGAATACTTCTCCGCCTGCTTCTTTTTTGTGATGTCATCATATTGGGCAAGGGCTCGGAGGATGGGCTTTCCTGCCGTAAACAGTCCCCGCATGATTTCCTCCACTGCCTTCTGCTGAGGACGGGTTAACGAGGAAA
>Ga0209343_10007825_pt1 | contig 12531 bp, 10 predicted proteins | sample RifCSPlowO2_02_FD_184026 | JGI IMG/M metagenome (GOLD analysis project Ga0209343, IMG submission 184026) | Groundwater microbial communities from Rifle, Colorado - Rifle CSP2_plank lowO2_0.2 (SPAdes) (version 2) | ecosystem: Environmental > Aquatic > Deep subsurface > Groundwater | place... | reverse complement strand
GCCTGTTGCTCGGGTGTCAGGCCCTGCAACTGCTGCAGTTCGCCGGGGGTGAGGATTTCTCCGGCCAGGCGTTCGGCGCGCGCTGGCGCCAGCCTGCGCTCCACATCGAGGCCGAGGCCGCGCCAGGCGCTGGCGTGCGCAACCATGGCGGCGGCCCAGCCGCTGCCGTGGGTGATCGAGCCGCTGACCTCGGCCGGCCACTGCGGCGCACGGTCGGCACCAACCGCCGGCACCGCGGCCGTGCCGGTCACCCGGCGCAGGGCTTCGCGCGCGCACAGGCGGCCGGCGAGGTATTCGGTCTGGCGTTTGGCCACGCCGTTGACGGTGGCAATGCCGCAGCGGTCGAAGTCCCCGGCGGCGAGCCGGGTGGCATCGAAACGCGTGCTGATCAGTTGCGCGCCGGGCAGGGCCCGGGGCAGCGGCCAGTGATCGCTCAGCGCGGTGCAGCAGGGGGGCAGGTAGAGGTCGCTCATGCCGGCATTCTGCCGCTTGCCGCGGCGGCCTGCCAGCAGCAGGCGCGGTTACATTTCTTTGCACAGCGACAACAAAGCTAAACCCATGGGCCTGTGGATTCTTGTCAGACTGGCGGCTGCGTTGCTTCGGGAGCGCAGGTGAGGTTGTTGTTGCGCGTGGTGCGAGCCGGGTGCGACTTTTCTCTGAGAATGAGTACGGGAGCCCGATTGGGCTCCCGTTTTTTTTAGTGCCCGCGACAAACTGTCATCTTGTGTTCATCTGTCCTCTTTAGCTTGATTGGCATGTGCATGTATCGGCCACAGCATCAAGCGGGAGGAACCAGTAATGGATGACTATCAAGAAGAGCTTCTCGAATCGCGCGCCTTTGATCAGGAGGATGCCGAACCGGTTGAAGACGCCACCGAGATTTGAATCGCGCTCGCCCGTCACCGGCCGTTAGCCGGCCTGGCGTTGGGCGCGGCGGAATTCGCCCGGAGTCTGCTGGTTCCAGCGTTTGAAGGCGCGCTGGAAGGCCTCGGCCGAGGCGAAGCCGAGCAGGTAGGCGATTTCGCCGAAGGCCAGCTCGGTATCGCGGATATAGGCCATGGCCAGGTCGCGGCGGGTTTCGTTGAGGATGCTGCGGAATTGCGTGCCTTCCTCGGCCAGCTTGCGCCGCAGGGTCCAGGTCGGCAGTTGCAGGCTCGCGGCGACTTCCTGCAGGTCCGGTTCGCGGCCGTGCAACAGCGGCCCGAGCATGCGGGTGATGCGCTCGCGCAGGCTGCGGGTGCGGGTCAGGTGCTCGAGTTCTCGTTCGCAGATTGCCAGCAGCTGGTGCCAGGTACTCGGGCAGTGCTCGGGATTGCGCAGGTTGAGCGTGCTCTGCTGCAGGCGCAGTTGATTGTGTTCGGCAGCAAACTCCACGGGGCAGTCGAACAGCTCGTCGTACTGCGCGCCGTAAGCGGGCGCGGGAAACTCGATCTGAATTTTTTCCACGCGCAGGCGTTGCCTGGCCAGATTGCCCAGTTGCTGGGCCCAGCCGGCCAGCACCGAGTCGACCACGAAGCGGTTGTAGGCGTTGTACGGGCTGATCGAATAGAAGCGCAGCCAGGCGCCGCGGGCATCTTCGTGCAGGCTGGACTGGCCGCGGTAGTTGGAGGCATACAGCGGCTCGAAGCGGATCAGGGCGCGGGCCGCTTCGCGCACGGTGGGCGCCTGGGCCGCGGTGACGCCGGCCAGGCCGACCTGGCTCAGGCGGCTCAGGCGGCCCATCAGCAGGCCGAGGCCGGGCTCGCCGGTCAGTTGGATCGCGGCGTGACCCAGGCGCATGTAGCGCGGGATCGACAGGCGTGCGCCGGGTTCGGCCAGGCGTGCGGCATCCAGGCCGAACTGTTCGAGCAGCGGCAGCGGATCCCGTCCAAGGTGCTGCACGGCGTCGGCCAGGCTGTGAATGAAGCCGACCGAGAGGTCGCCGAGGCGCACCCGTTGCGCTTTCACTCGGCGCTGATCCAGAGGTTCAGCAGGTGGCTGCCCGGCGCCTGGCTGGCTTGCTCGACCTCGCGGGGGATCAGCAGGATGTCCCGCGAGGCGCCACCAATCGGCCAGTCCAGCTTGCCGCGCAGGAACAGCGCCGGGCTGCTCAGGTCGCCGTCGATCAGGTGCACCCTGCTCTGCGGATAGCCGGGGCGCCAGTCGCGCTCGACCCGGTAAGCCACTGCGCCGACGCTGAGGCGTTGCGCCGGGGTGGCGTCGGCTCGCCAGGGCCAGGGCTCGAGGTGCGGGCTGCCCTGGATCTCGCCTTGTGGGGAAAACACCAGGCTGAGGTTGCGCAGCGGGCCTGCGCCGCTGTGCAGGCGGCCATCTTCCACGCGCGGTTCGGGCAACAGGATGGAGCCGGCCAGCAGGGTGACCTGGTACTCGCGGGCGAGTCCGCCGAACAGTTGCTGGTAGTCCTCGGCCATCTGCTCGGCTTTCATCCGCAACAGGGCTTCGTCCAGGCGCTCGGCATCCAGGTTCAGCAGCAGCGCCTCGATGGCCAGCAGCGGGTTGCCGAGCAGCAGCCAGTCGCGCACTTCCTGACGGCTGCGGGCCTGATAGAACTCGACCTTCTCGCCACGTGCCAGCAGCCAGGTGCCGATATGCTCGGGCAGCGCCACCAGGGTGCCGGGGCCGAGCAGGCCGGCATCCCGGGCGTTATCCAGGGCGGCGGCGAGCTTCAGGCGCAGGTGGGCCGGGCTCTGGTAATCCATGGGATAGAGTTGCGGGCGGATCAGCAGCAGGTTGCCACGCGTCTGCGCCGGCGCCGGCTCGCTGCTGATCGAGCTGCGCAGGTCGGACAGATAATGGGCCGCCGGGCGCCGTTCGGCCCAGATCAGAAAGGCGACCAGGCAGCTGCCGGCGAGCAGGGCGATCAGGAGTATCGAGAGTTTGCGCTTCATGGTTGCAGGGTAGGTCGCTGGGCGGGTGCTTGCCAAGGGGTGGCGTTAATTTTGATCATCAAGTTGTAATTTTGAGTCATTGAGGCGCCGTGGCCAGCTGATTATTGTCTAGCCCATACCGACCGTGGTCCAGTTGAGACTGCGGCATTCCGTGAAATGCACCCGCTCGATGTGGAGACTTCCATGACTGCTCAGTACCCGCACCTGCTCGCCCCGCTGGATTTGGGCTTCACCACCCTGCGCAACCGCACCCTGATGGGCTCGATGCACACGGGTCTGGAGGAGAAACCGGGTGGCTTCGAGCGCATGGCCGCCTATTTTGCCGAGCGTGCGCGGGGTGGCGTCGGTCTTATGGTGACCGGCGGTATCGGGCCGAACGAGGAGGGCGGTGTGTATGCCGGGGCGGCCAAGCTGACCACCGTCGCAGAGGCGGAGAAACACCAGGTCGTCACCCAGGCGGTACACGAAGCGGGTGGCAAGATCTGCATGCAGATCCTGCATGCGGGGCGCTATGCCTACAGCCCCAAGTCGGTGGCGCCGAGCGCGATCCAGGCGCCAATCAACCCGTTCAAACCGAAAGAACTGGACGAGGACGGCATCGAGAAGCAGATCGCCGATTTCGTAAACTGCTCGCTGCTGGCCCAGCAGGCCGAGTATGACGGCGTCGAGATCATGGGTTCTGAAGGCTACTTCATCAACCAGTTCCTCGCTGCCCACACCAACCACCGTAACGACCGCTGGGGCGGTAGTTACGAAAATCGCATGCGCCTGGCGGTGGAAATCGTGCGCCGCGTGCGCGAGGCGGTGGGGGCGAACTTCATCATCATTTATCGCCTGTCGATGCTCGACCTGGTCGAAGGCGGCAGCAGCTGGGACGAGATCGTGCTGCTGGCCAAGGCCATCGAGCAGGCCGGCGCGACCCTGATCAACACCGGCATCGGCTGGCACGAGGCGCGCATTCCGACCATCGCCACCAAGGTGCCGCGCGCGGCCTTCACCAAGGTCACCGCCAAGCTGCGCGGCGAGGTGAGCATTCCGCTGATCACCACCAACCGCATCAACACTCCTGAAGTGGCCGAGCAGGTGCTGGCCGAAGGCGACGCCGACATGGTCTCCATGGCCCGTCCGTTCCTTGCCGACCCGGAGTTCGTCAACAAGGCTGCCGCCGGCCGCGCAGACGAGATCAACACCTGCATCGGCTGCAACCAGGCCTGTCTGGACCATACCTTCGGCGGCAAGCTGACCAGTTGCCTGGTCAACCCGCGCGCCTGTCACGAGACCGAGCTCAATTACATTGCCACCACCCAGGTCAAGAAGATCGCCGTGGTGGGCGCCGGCCCTGCTGGCCTGGCAGCCGCCACCGTGGCCGCCGAGCGTGGCCACAGCGTGATCCTGTTCGACTCGGCCAGCGAGATCGGCGGCCAGTTCAACGTAGCCAAGCGCGTTCCGGGCAAGGAAGAGTTCTTCGAAACCCTGCGCTATTTCAAGCGCAAGCTGGAAACCACGGGCGTCGATCTGCACCTGAACACCCGGGTCAGTGCCGAGCAATTGGCCGAAGGCGGCTTCGACGAGGTCATCCTGGCTACCGGTATTGCCCCACGCACGCCGGCGATTAGCGGTGTGGATCACCCGAAGGTGATCAGCTACCTGGATGCCATCCTCGAGCGCAAGCCAGTTGGCCAGCAGGTCGCTGTGATCGGAGCCGGTGGTATCGGCTTCGACGTCTCCGAATTCATCACCCATCAGGGCGAGTCCACTAGCCTCAATCGCGAGGCATTCTGGAAGGAGTGGGGGATCGACACCCAGCTGCAAGCCCGTGGCGGGGTCGCCGGGATCCAGGCTCAGCCCCATGCCGCAGCGCGTCAGGTATTTCTGCTGCAGCGCAAGAAATCCAAGGTTGGCGACGGCCTGGGCAAGACCACCGGCTGGATTCACCGCGCCGGATTGAAGAACAAGAATGTGCAGATGGTCAATTCGGTCGAGTACCTCAAGGTCGATGACGAGGGGCTGCACATCCGTATTGGCGAGGGCGAACCGCAGGTACTGGCGGTCGATACCGTGATCCTGTGCGCCGGTCAGGATCCGCTGCGCGAGTTGCAGGATGGGCTGGTCGCGGCCGGGCAAAGCGTGCACCTGATCGGCGGTGCCGATGTGGCTAGCGAGCTGGATGCCAAGCGGGCGATCGATCAGGGCTCGCGTCTGGCTGCGCAGCTATGACGAGCGCGCCGGACACAACGGCAGCGCTGGCCGTGCAACCGGCGGTGGCCGAGGCGCTGGATAAATGGCATGCCATGATTGCTGCTGGTGATCTGAGTGCACTGCCAGCGCTGCTGCATCCGCAGGCGGTATTTCGTTCGCCCATGGCCTTCAAGCCCTATCTGGGCGCTCCGCTGGTGAGCTTGATTCTCGGCACGGTAGTCAAGGTCTTCGAAGACTTCCATTACCATCGCCAACTGGTCAGCGTCGATGGCCTCGATGTGGTGCTCGAGTTCGCGACCAAGGTGGCTGGACGCGAGCTCAAGGGTATCGATATGATCCGCTTCGATGAGCAGGGGAAGATTGTCGAGTTCGAGGTGATGATCCGGCCAATGAGCGGCTTGCAAGTGTTGGGCGATGAAATGGCCAGACGTTTGGCGCCGTTGCTGTCCGGTCAAACGTCTTAACCGATTGCACCAAACCCATCACACTTTCGCTCTGTCGCCGGCTCGTTCGAGCGTGGCGGCCGAGCGACTGCCAACCCAGTCACATTGCCGCTATCGGCTTTTCCCCTAGACTTGCCTGAACAAAGGAATGGCGGCTGGAGTGCGGGCGTCCTTTTGGCTGTCAGGCATCTCGCTGAACCGTGGCAGACGGTTGTGAGCAGAGCGTTCGTATGATCGCTCGTTTCCTGCGTTAGCTGATTCCACCGTATTGGCCTAGAGGGAAACCGATGAGCATGCAGAACAAGCCGCAGATGGTTGAGGCCGTGATGTTCTTCAGTGAACGCGGTGGCGTCTGCAAGCAGATGTTCTTTGCCGAGTTCGAGGCCTTGCTCGATGGCGTGGTCAACATGCCGGAGTTCGCCGATCAGCAGATGCGCATTGCCTATGTGGCGATCAATCCGCGCCTGTTGATCCGGGCGGCGGTGTTCTTCTATCTGGATTTCGACGAGAAAGGCGCGCCGGACTCGGGCTGGAATATTCCCCTGCAGCACCTGTCCGAGCGCGCCGGCCGTGGCCCCGACCTCGGTGCCGGGCCGATTCGGCTGGCCTGCCGCAGTCAGTGCCCGGTGTCCTGGCACCAGATGCATTTGTGGGATCCGAACCTGGCCCCCGGGAGCAATGACCTGGTATTGCTGCGTGATGCCGTCAAGCGCAACAACCTGGGCTTGCTGGTCGAGGACGACAGCACCCAGGCGGTTGCTCCCGAGCGCTTGCACATGGCCTCGGAAGACAAGTGGTATGCGCCCGATGCGGCCGCGGACATGGCCGGCAAAGTCGCCGAGACCATGGAGCAGGAACACCGCCTGAAGACCGCGCAGCTAATCAAGCAGCAGCGCTTGCGCATCAGCAGCCTGAGCCAGCAGCACGAAGAGGAAGTGGCCAAGCTCAAGTTGGCCCATGAACAGCAGAGCAAGAGTCTGCAGGCGCAGGCGAGCGAGTTGCGTCAGGCATTGCGCCAGCAACAGGAGTTGAATGCCACCCTCAAGGCGCAATTGGCCGCTCAGGCCGCCAGCATGCAGTCGTTCCGCGAGGAAATGACCGAGCAGATGCGCGAGCTGGAGCGTCATGATCGGACCGAAGGCGAAATTCTACGCGTCCAGTTCGAGAATGAACTGCAAGCCAAGATCGCCTCGGCGGTGGCCGAGTACAAGGAGCAAGTCGCCATTCGCGATGTCGAACTTGCCTACCGCAATGAACAGGACGCGCAGTTGCACGAGGAAGTCTCGCGGCTCAAGCATGAGCGCGATGAACTGGCCGGTCAGGGCGGCGAGCAGATTCTCGAGCGCTTGGCCTCGCTCGGTGTGGTCTTCGTGGTCTATCACCCTGGCGCCGGCCACCTGACCATTCCCTTGCAGGACATCGGCAGTTATCGGGCCAATCCCATGGCCTATGCCGCGGCCAAGTGTTTCGTTTCCGAAGTGCAGTACCGCCAGTGGCTGGCGCACTACCAGCAACCGAATTGCGAGGCGGCGCTGCCCAGCGGTCAGCGCTGCGCCATTCCGATCGACCGGGTCGACACTCCGAGCCGTTTCACCGTCGGCAATTCCAACTGCTGCGAGCGGCACAAGGCTGGTAGCCGCTTGCGCACAGTTGGTTAAAACTTGCCGCTGGTTGATCCCGGTTGGGCGCCCAGGGCGCCGCTCGAACCCTTGCGCCTGGATTGGCTGGCGGCGGCCGAGGTCGAGCTGGCGGTGTTGCGCCTGGATCTGATCGATCCGCTGATCAGCGGTAACAAATGGTTCAAGCTGGCGCCCTACCTGCAAGCGGCCTGCGCTGTCGGCGCCGAGGGGCTGATCAGTCTTGGCGGCGCACATTCCAATCACCTGCATGCGCTGGCCGCTGCGGGCAAGCGCTTCGACTTCCCCACGGTTGGTTTGCTCCGCGGCACGCCGCAGGACACGCCTACCGTGCGCGATCTGCAGCGCTTTGGCATGCAACTGCACTGGCTCGGTTATGGCGGCTACCGTGCCCGCCATCAGGCGGATTTCTGGGGCCCGTGGCGTGAGCGCTACCGCAACCTGCATCCAGTGCCCGAGGGCGGCGGCGGTTTGCCGGGGGCCATGGGCTGTAGCGGGCTGGTGGGTCAGGTGCAGGAACAACTGGGCGGGCTCGGTTGGGTGGATTATCACGGCTGGTGGCTGGCTGCGGGCACGGGAACGACCCTGGCGGGGCTGGTGCTGGGCGAAGCGGGCGCTCATCCGGTCTACGGCGCGGTGGCGGTGCCGGACGATCATGGCGTGGCGCAACAGGTGCAGGCGATTCTCGACGAGGCGCAGGCGCCGGATTGCGCCTACCAGTTGCTGGATGCCAGCCGCGGCGGTTTTGCCAAGGTCGATGCGGCGCTGCTGGAGTTTCTCCTGGCCAGTGAGGCGGCCAGTGGGCTGGCGTTGGAACCGCTGTATACGGCCAAGGCGCTAATGGCGTTGCGTCAGCGCGTCGAGGCCGGTTACTTTGAGCGCGGCAGTCGCCTGGTGTTCGTGCATACCGGCGGCTTGCAGGGACGCGCCGCGGCGTTGCGCCAGTATGAACGGTTGTGAACACGCGCTATTTGCGCGCCCTCCGAGTCTTGACCAGCGGAGCCTGGATACCCATGAGTGACCCCCTGAATCCCGAACAGTTGCGCAGTTTTACGCCGCTCAATGCACTGTCCGATCAACAGTGGCGGGAGCTGCGCAGTCAGTTGGTACCGCAGCCGCTGCTGGCCGGGCAGTTGCTCTTTCGCCTCGGCGACCAGGCGGGCCTGACCTACTACCTGCTCGCCGGCGAATTGCTGCTGCAGACGGCCGATGGCCAGCAGCGTCTGATCGCTGGCAGTGCGGCCAGTTGCCTCCCGCTGACGCCCAGCTTGCCGCGTTTGCATGAAGCGCGTGCCGTCACCGATGCCAGCCTGCTGGCGGTGGACACGGCCACCCTTGACCGGCTGCTGACCTGGCGCCTGGCCTATCAGGATTTGCTCCTGGAGCTTGGCCAGAACCATGCCGATGTGGCGTGGCTGGAGCGTCTTCTGGAGAATCCCGTATTCGCCAAGGTGCCGCCGAGCAATGTGCGCACCATGCTTGAGCGTCTGCAGCGCATCGAACTGGCCGCGGGCACAACCCTGTTGCGTGAAGGGGAGTCCGGCGATTGCTGTTATTTCCTCGAAAGCGGTCGCGCCGAAGTGATTCGCGGCGCCGGTAGCGAGCAGCAGGTGTTGGCCGAGCTGGAGGTGGGCGCCTGCTTCGGTGAAGAGGCCTTGCTCGCCGACCGCCCGCGCAATGCCACGGTGACGCTGATCGAGGATGGCGTGGTGTTGCGCCTCGCGCGTCAGGATTTCTTCTCGTTGCTCAAGGCTCCGGTGGTCGACGACGTTGCCCTGGGCGAGGCGGCTCGCCTGCTGGCGGCCGGCGCACAGTGGCTGGACGTGCGCCTGCAAGAGGAATACGAGCAGGCCCATGCCCTGGAGTCCCTGCATATGCCGTTGCAGCTCCTGCGCCTGAAGGCGCGGCTGTTGGATAAGGCGCGCACCTATCTGTGCTATTGCGACAGTGGCAAGCGCAGCGCCAGCGCGGTGTTCTTGCTTGCGCAGCTGGGCTTCACGGCCTATGTCCTGCGCGACGGTCTGGACGTGCTGCCGGCGGTGCAGCGCGATGCCTTGCTGTGCGAAAGCGGCTCGGGTTACCTGGCGCGGTCGGGCGGGCGTACCGAGCGCAGCGGCTGAGGGCGACGAGGCGTCAACGGCTGACGGCTGTCCTCGGCGCTATTGCTCGGTGGGTTCGGGCATGGCTGCCGGCCAGTCATCGCTGACCAGAAACAGCCGCTCCACCTCCTGCCAGTCGCCCTGCGGGCTGTGCTGCAGCTTCACCAGTAATTGCGCCTTGGCCTGCGGCTGCAGGGCGTGTAACCAGTCTTGCAACCTCTCGGCGGGCCACAGCTCGGCCCGGCCAATTCGCGCCGGTGCCAGCCAGGCTGCTCGTGGTAAAGGCTGCCAGCAGCCGTCGCTGTTCTGGGCGACGAAGGCTGGCCAGTCACGCCGGTACAGCCAGCGGCCGGTCAAGTGCTGCGGATTGGCGCCGGGAGGCGGCAGGCACGGTTTCGGCCAGGGATAGAACAGGTAACCACCGAGCCAGAGTGCCGCCTGGGCATTGCCCAGGTCGAGTTCGGCCAGCGCCGGGCGGGCTTCGCCGCGGGCCGACATGGGCAGCTGGTGCTGGCTGAGATGATCGAGCTTGATATCCAGGCGGTCGTGGCTGCCCGGGCCGATCCAGTGGGCGAGTTCGGCACCGCTTTGCTGTTGCGGGCCGAGGTAGAGTTTGATCGCCAGTTCCAGGTGGTGCACGCCTTCCTCGTCGCGCAGCAGCAAGTCGAGTTCGCCGAGGGTCTGACCGTTTTGGCGGATCGGCAGATTGGCCGCCAGCAGCTCGATACCGGGGGCGGCGTGCAGGGCGAATTGCCAGAGGCGTTCGTAATACAGGCCCAGGCGCCGCACCGAACTCTGCGCCAGCCAGTCCAGCAGACTGCCTGGATCCTGGTCGAGGCGGGTCAGCCAGTCGGCCAGCATGCCGGGCGCACGGCTCCATTGGCTGGCGCTGAGCGGGTGGCGTTGCGGCCACGGCAGGCTGCTCAGCAGTGGCGGTGAAAGCAGCACCCAGGCCAGATCCCGCACCACGGGTTGGCGCAGTTGCTGCTGCAGGTCGGTAAGCGCGGGAAAAGGCGTCATCGTTCGAGCATAGCGCCAAATCCGTGCTCAGGCGGTGGTGACCCTGCACGCTTTGGCTCGGCGCAAATGCCGCGAGTTTGCCGCTGTCGCAGGCTTTCGCCCATAATCGAGCCTCTCTAGATCCAGAGCCTGCGGGAGCACCATGGACCAATTTCGTAATATCGGCATCATCGGCCGTCTGGGTAGCACCCAGGTGCTGGATACCATCCGCCGGCTGAAAAGGTTTCTGATCGACCGTCACCTGCATGTGATTCTCGAAGACACCATCGCCGAAGTATTGCCGGGTCATGGCTTGCAAACCTCCTCGCGCAAGATTCTCGGCGAGGTCTGCGACCTGGTCATCGTCGTCGGCGGCGACGGCAGCATGCTCGGCGCGGCCCGCGCGCTGGCGCGGCACAAGGTGCCGGTGCTGGGGGTTAACCGCGGCAGCCTGGGCTTTCTCACCGATATCCGCCCGGATGAACTGGAGCTCAAGGTCGCCCAGGTGCTGGAAGGCAACTACCTGACCGAGAACCGTTTCCTGCTGGAGGCTGAAGTGCGTCGCCATGGCGAAGCGATCGGCCAGGGCGATGCGCTCAACGACGTGGTGCTGCACCCGGGCAAGTCGACGCGGATGATCGAATTCGAGTTGTACATCGATGGCCAGTTCGTCTGCAGCCAGAAGGCCGATGGCCTGATCGTCGCCACACCGACCGGCTCCACGGCCTATGCGCTGTCCGCCGGCGGGCCGATCATGCACCCCAAGCTGGATGCCATGGTCATCGTGCCGATGTACCCGCATACGCTGTCCAGCCGGCCGATCGTGGTGGATGGCAACAGCGAGCTGAAAATCGTCGTGTCCAAGGATCTGCAGATCTACCCGCAGGTTTCCTGCGATGGCCAGAATCACTTCACCTGCGCCCCCGGCGATACCGTCACGGTGAGCAAGAAGCCGCAGAAGCTGTGCCTGATCCATCCGCTCGATCACAACTACTACGAGGTCTGCCGCAACAAGCTGGGTTGGGGCAGTCGGCTCGGGGGCGGGAGTGACTGATGCACCTCGATCCCGCGCGTGGCTACGACCTGATTGGTGACGTTCATGGTTGTGCACTGACCCTCGAACGCTTGCTCGATACCCTCGGTTATCGGCGCCAGGACGGTGTCTGGCGCCATCCGCGGCGCATGGCGATTTTTCTCGGTGACCTGGTCGACCGTGGTCCGCGTATCCGCGAAGCCCTGCATCTGGTGCATGACATGGTTCGGGCCGGCGAGGCGTTGTGCATCATGGGCAATCACGAATTCTATGTCCTCGGCTGGAGCACCCTGGCCGCGCCCGGCAGCGGCCAGCACTATGTGCGCGAGCACACGCCGCGGCATGCCCGGTTGATCAAGGAGACCCTGGAGCAGTTCGCGGCCTATCCCGCGGAATGGTCCGAGTTTCTCGCCTGGTTCTACGAGTTGCCGTTGTTCATCGATGCCGGGCATTTTCGCGTGGTGCATGCCTGCTGGGACGCCGGTCTGATCGAGCCGTTGCGCGCGCAGTTTGCCGACGCCTGCATCGACGAGCACTTTCTCCAGGCCTCGGCGGTGCCGGGCAGTTTTGCCAATACCGCCCTGGATCGTCTGCTGCGCGGCACCGACATGCGTCTGCCGCACGGCTTGACCTTGACCAGCGGCGAGGGTTTCACCCGTGCGCATTTCCGCACCAAGTTCTGGGAGGAAGATCCGCAGACCTACGGCGATATCGTCTTCCAGCCCGATGCCCTGCCGGCGCTGGCCGCCCAAACGCCGCTGAGCGAACTGCAAAAAAACGAGCTGCTGCGCTATGGCGCTGATCAGCCACTGCTGTTCGTCGGTCATTACTGGCGCAGCGGCAAGCCGGCACCGATCCGTCCCAACCTGGCCTGTCTGGATTACAGCGCGGTGTTGAACGGCAAGCTGGTGGCCTATCGGCTGGATCAGGAAAAGCACCTGGATCCGCACAAGTTCGTCTGGGTCGAGGTACAGCCATGAGCGCGGTGGTTGCCATGCGTCTGCCGATCCAGACCGATCTCAGTGGCTTCATCGCCCTGTTGCAGCGCTTGCAGGTACCGCACCGGGTTTCCGAGGAAGCCGGCGAACAGCTGCTGTGGGTGCCGGGCGAGTTGGCCGAGCAGGTGCGCGACCTGTATCTGCGCTACCCGCAGGGCGATGCGGCGCTGCAGCCGGCTACCCCGCCGCGGGCCGCGGCGGGGTTCGTCCAGCAGTTGCGCGCCAGTCCGCTGAC
>Ga0209343_10007824_pt1 | contig 12531 bp, 15 predicted proteins | sample RifCSPlowO2_02_FD_184026 | JGI IMG/M metagenome (GOLD analysis project Ga0209343, IMG submission 184026) | Groundwater microbial communities from Rifle, Colorado - Rifle CSP2_plank lowO2_0.2 (SPAdes) (version 2) | ecosystem: Environmental > Aquatic > Deep subsurface > Groundwater | place... | reverse complement strand
CTCCCCGCCGATCAGTATGCCCAGGGGGAAAATATTGGTGCTGGCGTCGGCGCTGGACCAATTGCGGTAACCCCAGTAGTGGCCGATGCCGTTGATCACGCCCGCCGCCCAGAACGGGATCCAGACAATCTGTACCGCCAGCATCAGCAGGCCCGGCACGATGCCGAACAGGGTGACGTTGACGAGGCCCATCACGACCACGCCAACCTTGGCAGGGCTGCCATAGACATTGCGCTCGAGCCAGTCGTCCGGCGTTCCGTGGCCGTAACGGTCCAGAGTCTGCTTGTCGTGGGCTTCCTTGACGTAGAGAAACACCCCGCCCCAGAGCACGCGGTTGATGCCTAAAATCTGCGGGCTGTGCGGGTCGTCCGCGGTCTCGCATTTGGCGTGGTGCTTGCGATGGACGGCCGCCCACTCCTTGGTCACCATGCCGGTGGTCATGCATAGCCAGAGACGGAAGAAATGGCTGGCCAGCGGGTGCAGGTCCAGGGCGCGGTGCGCCTGGTGGCGGTGCAGGTAAATGGTTACAGCAGCGACACTGACATGGGTCAGGACCAGGGTTACGATGACCAGGCCCCACCAGGGTAGCTCCAACACCCCCGAAAAAAACATAAAATCTCCATCAAATTCTCAACCCGGTTCGGAATTCTACGTCAACTACCGAAAACGGCAATCGGTATTCGGTCGATTCAGCGGGAAACACCGCTCGCGCCGGGCAAAACCCGCACTTCCCGCTGCGGATACGGGATCTCGATGCCGGCTTCCTGAAAAGCGCGCCAGATGGCGAGGTTGAGCTCCGAGCGGAGGTTGAGCATGCCGCTCTCGGGATCGTCGATCCAGACCCCCAGCTCGAGTTCGATGCCGCTGTCGGCAAAGCGCGCCAGGAACGCCTTCGCCGGCGGGTCGGCGAGCACGCGCGGGTGCTTCACCACCGCCTCCTCCATCAGCCGCATGGCACGCTCCGGATCGTCCTTGTAGCCGACCTGGACCTGGATCGCCAGCCGGATCTGCCGGTTTGAATACGAATGGTTCTGCACCGTTGTGGTGATCAGCATCTCGTTGGGTATGATAGCTTCGCGCCCGTCGAGGGCGCGCACCACCACGTAGCGCGTGGTGATATCTTTTACTTCGCCATAGAAGTTGTCCGCGGTGATCAAGTCGCCGATGCGGATCGAGCGATCGAGCAGGATGATGAAACCGCTGACGTAGTTGCTGGCGATTTTCTGCAGGCCGAAACCCAGGCCCACGCCGATGGCGCCGCCGAATACCGACAACACCGTGAGGTCGATTCCCAGCAGCGGCAGGACCATGAGCACCGCGACGAGGACCAGCAGCGACCTGGCCAGGCGCGCGAACACCACGCGCAGGCTGGAGTGCAGTGATTCGGCGCGCATCAGCCGCGCCTCGATGGCGCCGGAGAGCCACAGCGCCGCAAGCAGGGTGATCACTACCCAGAACAATCCCTGCAACACCAGCCACAGTGAGAACTTCTGCTTGCCAATATGGAAAATGATTTCTTCGAAAAAATCAATCACTTCCGGCAGCAGGCCGGAGACGTGCAGCACCAACCCTCCCCACACAAGCACTGCGATGGCTCTCTCGAACGTACGTACGATGCTGCCCCGCGCGAACACGTGGCGCAGCAAATAGAAGAAAAAGCGCACCAGCAGCAGCGACACGAGCAGCGGCACGAACAGCCGCAACAAATCGACCTCGATCCAGCGTTTGAGCAGGCTGATGCTCACCATCAGCGGGATCAGCGCGACCACGGGGAACAGGATGCGCCTCAAGCCGCCGACGCCGAACTTCCAGATGCCGTCGGCCTCGACGCGGGCGAGACGCAGCACCCGGCCGGCGGCCCAGGCAAGCACGAAGCAGGACAGCAGGATCGCGATCTGCCATGCGGCCTCGGGGTCGTGCAGATCGATCCAGGCCTTTTGCAGCAGGTTACTGAAGGGTTCTTTCATTGCGCAGCGTAGGGCAGGGCATCGGCAAAGTGCCGTCTCCAGTTGGCGGCGTAGGCATTCGCGACATCAGGGTTGTGGCGCAGAATCAGTACGTTCTCGGCGTTCTTATATTGCGCGGCGTAGGTCCAATTGTAACTCCCGGTAACGACCGCCGCATCCGCCGTGCCGGCATCCATAACCATCACCTTGTTGTGCGCGCTCTGGTAGCGCACCTCCAGCACCACCGGGATGCCCGCCTGGACCAGGTCGGGGATGCGGCTGGCTTCGCCGCTGGAGGTCTGCTCGCGGTCCGCCATGATCTGCACGTCCACGCCGCGCCTCTTGGCTGCCATCAATGCGTTCGCCAGCGCGCGGCTGGTGAAGCTGAAGGACTGCACCAGAATCTGATGCTTTGCCCGGCGTATGCCGTCGACGATCAGACCTTCCGCATTGTCCCAGGGCGTAAACGCTACTTGCACCGTGCCCCGCGCCGGCAACGCCGGCGGTGTTTGGCTTACTCGCAATGCCGGCGGCGCTTGGCTAACCGGGAAAGACCCGGGTGTCCGCGCGGGAATCTGCGCCCCGGCCGCGCAAGCGCACAGCAAGCCAAGCGCGAGCAGCAACCGTCTCATGCCGTACGCTTCAGCAGCGCCGCGAAAAAACCGTCGGTGCCGTGCAGGTGCGGCGCGAGACGCAGGGTTTCCCCGGTATCGAGCGCGATACGCTGCTGCGCCAAGGCGGCGTTGGCCGGCCGCAACTCGAACTGCGCGTGCGTCGCCAGAAAGGACTCCACCACCTGTGTATTCTCTTCATCGAGCAGGCTGCAGGTCGCGTACAGCATCAGGCCGCCCGGCTTCACTAACTTGGCTGCCGCAGCCAGGATGACATCCTGCTTTGCGCGGCGCTCCGACAAAGTCTCTTCATCCTGGCGCCACTTGAGATCGGGATTGCGCCGCAGCGTCCCCAAGCCGGTGCAGGGCGCGTCCGCCAGCACGCGGTCGAGCTTGCCCGCGAGACGCTTCAGGCGCGCGTCGTTTTCGCTCGCGATCCATTGCGGATGCACGTTGGAAAGGCCCGAGCGCGCCAGGCGTGGCTTTAAGGCCGCGAGGCGCTTTTCCGAAATATCGAAGGCATACAGCCTGCCGCTCCCACGCATCATCGCTCCCAGCGCCATGGTCTTGCCGCCGGCGCCGGCGCAGAAATCCGCCACCATCTCGCCGCGGCGGGGCGCGAGCAACTGGCACACAAGCTGGCTGCCCTCGTCCTGGATTTCGATCGCCCCCTGCAGAAACAGCGGGTGCCGATTGATTTGCGGCTTGCCCTCCAGGCGCACGCCCACCGGCGAATAAGGCGTCGAGCGCGCAGCGATGCCGTCGGCCGCCAGGCGCGAGAGCACCGCCTCGCGCTCGGCCTTGTGCAGGTTGACGCGCAGATCGAGGGGCGCGCTTTGCTGCAGGCTCTGCGCCAGCGCCAGCAGTTCCTCTTCACCGTATTGCCGCTGCAGCTTCGCCAGCAGCCAATCAGGAAAATCGCAGCGCACGGCAAGCGAATTGTCTTCCGCTCGCGCCTTGAGATCGGCCAGCCAGTCGCGTTCCCTAGTGTTCAGTGCCGTGTCGAGTTCGCGCAGGCTCAGGCCGCGCAGCCTGGTGAGCGCCACCAGCACCAGGCGGCGCGGATCACGTCCCGCCGCCAGCGTTTCCAACAGGCGCAAGCGGCGCAGGACGGCGAACACGGTCTCGGCGACGAAGGCGCGGTCCTGCTGGCCGAGGATCGGGTGAGCGCGCAAATAGCGCGATACCACCGCGTCCGCCGGATGCTTGAATTCAAGCACCGCGGCAAGCGCGGCCACGGTGTGATCCAGCAGGGGGCGGGGTAAGGGCATGATCTGGAATGTCGGCGTGCTCAGGGCGCGTATCAGTTGCCGATGCGCGTCAGCACCTGGTCGATGCGCACGCCGTCTTTCTCGATGACCAGGATACGCACCGGCAGGTAATCGTGGCCGCTGGCAAACCAGATTTCCGTGCCTTTGTCTTCCTTGTTCTCGCGCTGCTTCACCAGGTGAACGGTTTCCATCTCGCCTGCCGGGGTCTTCAGCAGTTGCGTTCCCACGACGTCGTATTGAAATTGCGTCAGGCCCTTGCCGTCGGTCACGGTAATCTTGATCTGTTTCCCCGGCTTGAGATCAGGCGAGGACTGAAAGGCATAGTTGTAGAGGAAACTCAGCCGATCATGCAGTGCCGGCACCATGTTGGTGGTCTCGCTTTTTCCCTCGTGCTCCTGCGTCAGGGTTTTTCTGGCCCAGTCGAATCGGGCTACGGCAGCCGGCTTGTCGCCGCGCTGGTCGCGGTATTCCAGCGGGCGCAGGCCCGCGCCGGTGACCTCGCCGCGGGCGGAACGCTTGGCGGCGCCGCGGTAGAGCAGCGCTCCAATACCCTTGCCACGGCCTTCCGAGGTCAGCGAAAAGCTGTTGCCGTCGTGTTCGAGCACCTCGGTCAACTCGGCTGCGACCAGGCCATTGTAGCTCACGTCGTAAGTCAGGCTCAGCTTGTGCGGCGGTTGCGCCGCGCACGCGCCGGCGTAGATGCAAGCGGCGACAAAGACAAGATGTTTGATCAAGGGGCGTACAACTGTTGGGGATGATCTCCCTTAACGCGCACCACCCCGCTTTCGATGACCAGTTTCCCTTCGAGGAACCAGCGCGCCGCCTGCGGGTAGATGCGATGCTCCTCGGCGAGCACGCGCGCGGCGAGCTTCGCTTCATCATCCTGAGGCAGCACCGGCACCGCCGCCTGGATGACTATCGGTCCGTGATCGAGCTCGGCCGTGACGAAGTGAACGGTGGCGCCATGCAGTTTCACCCCCGCGGCGAGCGCCCGCGCATGCGTGTCCAGCCCCGGAAACGCGGGCAGCAGCGAGGGATGGATGTTGAGCAGCCGGCCCTGGTAGCGCAACACAAAGTTTTCGGTGAGTATGCGCATGAAACCGGCCAGCGCCACCAGCTCGGGGCGAAAACCATCGATCGCCTGCGCCAGCGCCTCGTCGAACGCATCGCGCGTGGCATAGTCGCGGTGCTCCACAATTGCCGTCGCGATGCCGCGAGCGGCGGCGAATTTCAGCCCGGCCGCATCGGCGCGATTGCTGATCACCGCCGCCACCGGCAAGCCGGCTTCGACCATGGCCTGCATATTGCTGCCGCGGCCCGAGATCAGGATTACGATCCGCTTCATGTTGTTATTTTACGGCGAAATGGCTCTTGATCGCCGGCAAGCTTGACCGATAACACCACCTTCCCCCTCGCCCGCTACCGCCCGACTTGCGCATCGAAAGGGGACGCAGTGAACGAATTTTCGCGAACCGTCCGACATCGGCAAACGCTTCGCCTGGGTGCCCTGCGCGCGCCCAGCGCGGAGGAACTCGCGTGGATGGCACGCATGGCGCCTGTGCGAACGCGTGTGCCCAAGGGGGACTTTCGCTACCGGAATATGCAGGAGGCCAACGCGGACTGGAAACGCTAGCAGGCCGGCGCCCTCAGCGATTCAACTGAGGCTCAAACAAAATGATCCAGGCGTCGCGCGGCGAGACGATACGCATCGAACCGGACTTGCCCCACTCGAGCACGCGCTTGTCGCCGGTCGCGAACAGGTCGGCGCCGCCGGCCACCGCGGCTGCGACCAGGCGGGCGTCGCTGTCCTTGCGCGGCTCCACGACATCCGCCAGCTGAATGGCCTCGCTGAACATTTCCCGCGCCAAAGCGATTTCTTGTTGCGAAAACCTGAGCTTGCGGGCAAGCACCGACGCCAGTTCCCTCCACACCAATTCGCTGCCCAGTACCTCATGGCCGGCAAATAGCCGCTTCAACAGTCCATCGCACAGCCCAGGAGATGCGATCGCGCTTACCCAGACGTTGGTATCGACGAAAACCCTCATGAAACGTCGCGAAAGATATCTTCCTCCGTCAACCAGCCGATTCGACGCGCGCGCGGAATCGCGACGACGCGCAACGCATCGAGTCGTTCGCGAAAAATCTTGCCGCGCAAGGCTTCCCGCACGACTTCGCTGCGCGTCTTGCCGCTCAGCTTGCATATCGCTTTCAGGTCTTGCGCTTCCTTTTCCGAAAGCCGCACCGTCAGGGTGGTTTGCATGATGCTTCCCTTGCTGTATCACAATGTAATACTAAGGTTAGCATGAACCGGCCTGCTGTTCCAGACTACATGCTCGACAGTGCTACTCAGGAATCGGCAACTTGAAAAACACCAAAAACACCAGATCCCTATTCGATGCGGGTTTCACAGGCATTTTCGTCGTCTAAATCGCCGGCTGCCGAGCAATCGATGATCGAATCCACCCGCGCTCGCCTATTGCGCGTTCGGTCTTGTGCGTTGCCGCTTCAGCGCGCCGCTTTCAGCGCGGCAGCCACGCGGGCAACGCGCCTGCCTTGGAATCGCGCCACCTCGAGGTCGTCGGCGCCGGGCAATGCGCCCTTGCCGCCCGAAACCGAGGATGCGCCATAAGGCGTGCCCGCCTTGAACAGCGCCGGGTCGGCATAGCCGGTCGGCACTAGGATCAGGCCGAGGTGCGCCATCGGCGCATACAGCGCGGTGATGGTCATCTCGTTGCCCCCGTGCAGTGTCGAAGTAGAGGCAAACGCCGAGCCGGCCTTGCCTACGAGCGCGCCCTTGAACCACAGCCCGCCCAAGCTGTCGATGTAGGCCTTGAGCTCGGCCGTCATGCTGCCGAAGCGGGTCGGCGTGCCGAACACGATGGCATCGGCCCACTCGGCATCGGCTTCGGTCGGCGCTTCATACAGCGCATTCATGCGCTTGGCGCCTTCGAGCCAGCCCGGCGCCTTTTTCATCACCTCTTCGCCGACGAACTCGCGCGCGCGGCGCAGCCGCACCTCGGCGCCCGCGGCCACGGCGCCCTCGGCGATGGCCTTGGCCAGCGCTTCGGTCACGCCGCCACGGGAATAAAAAGCGATCAGTACACGGGTCGTCATCATTGCTCTCCTGGTTATCGATGAAATTCTATTCAAGCCAAATCGAACAGGATCACTTCAGCCTGTTCACCTTTTTCAAACACCATCCCGGCCACGCCGCTCGCCTTGAGCGCATCGCCCGCTTGCAGCGCTTGGCCGTTTACCGTCAGCTTGCCGCGTGCCACATGCACATACCCTTTGCGCGCGGGATCAAGCTCGTGCTCAATGCGCTCGGCGCCGTCGAGCAGCGCTGCATAGACTGCCGCATCTTGATGGATCATCACCGAACCTTCGCGCGCGTCGCCGGAGGCGATCAGCCGCAGGCGGCCGCGCTTGGACGCGGCATCGAAATGCTTCTGCTCATAGCTCGGCCGGATGCCGGTGACATTGGGTTCGATCCAGATCTGCAAAAAGTGCGTCACGCTGTCCTTGGAATGGTTGTACTCCGAATGCAGCACCCCCTTGCCCGCGCTCATGCGCTGGACGTCCCCGGCAACGATGCTGGAGCCGTTGCCCAGGTTGTCCTCGTGAGCCAGCGCGCCGTCGAGCACGTAGCTGATGATTTCCATATCGCGGTGGCCGTGGGTGCCGAAGCCGCTGCCCGGGAGGATGCGGTCCTCGTTGATCACGCGCAGGTTGCCGAATCCCATGTGCTCGGGATCGTGATAATCGGCGAAAGAAAAAGTGTGGAAAGACTTCAGCCAGCCGTGGTCGGCGTAACCGCGCTCATCGCTCTTGCGAACCTGTATCATGCCATTCTCCTATCTGTTAGTTCTAATGCATTGAACTAATATCCAAGATGGTAGACTTGCGTGCATTGCAGTGAAAGCGGATAATTTTCACATAATGCTTCAAATTACTTGAATATCTGTCCCGGACATGAAACTGACCCTGGACGCATTGCAGGCGATGGACGCGATCGAGCGCCTGGGCAGCTTTGCCGCCGCCGCGGCCGAGCTGCACCGCGTGCCCTCCGCCCTCACCTATACGGTACAGAAACTGGAGCAGGATCTGGACGTGCTGCTGTTCGATCGCAGCGGCCACCGCGCGCGGCTGACGCCCGCAGGCCGGGAACTGATGCAGGAAGGCCGGGCTTTGCTGCGCGCCGCCGGGGAACTCGAATGCCGCGTGAAGCGCGTCGCCACCGGCTGGGAGACGGAGTTGCGCATCGCGCTCGACATCATGATCCCGGCGGTGCAGTTATTCCCGCTGATCGCGGCGTTCTACGCCGAGCAATCCGGCACCCGCATACGGCTGGCGCACGAAGTGCTCGCCGGCACCTGGGATGCGCTGGTGTCGGGGTGGGCCGAACTGGCCCTGGGCGTGTCGGGCGAAGTGCCGGCGGGCGGCGGTTACGCCATACGCATGCTGGGCTACAAAGACTTCGTGTTCGCCGTCGCTCCTGCCCATCCCCTGGCCAGACTGCCGGAGCCGCTCAAGCACGAACAGATACTCGCCCACCGCGCCGTCGCCATCGGCGACAGCTCGCGTAACCTGCCGCCGCGCTCCGTGGGCCTCTTGACCGGTCAGGACGTGCTTACCGTCCCCGATCTGGAGTCCAAAGTGGCGGCGCAGGTGGCGGGCCTGGGCTGCGGCTATCTGCCCGCGCATGCGGCCGCGCCGCTGATCAAGGCCAAGCGCCTGGTGGTCAAAGCGGTAGAGGAAGTCACACCGGTGGGCAATCTCTACTATGCCTGGCGCTCGCGCGAGAAAGGCAAGGCGCTGCGCTGGTTTCTCAAGCGCCTGGAAGATCAGGAGGTGCGGTCGTCCTTGCTGCGTTATTGAGCGATCGAATCACCCTTGCGTCAATTTCGCGCGTATCGATTCGATGCGTTCGCGGTTGACGCCAAGATCGCCCCTCCCCAAACGCGACGCCGAGCGCACCTGTATCACGCCGGCCTTCTCGTCCAGGTAGAACTCGACGTCGTCGACAAAGCCCATCAGCTTGCTGGTGAATTCGGCATAGAGATAGTTTGCGTCCGTGCTAATTACCTTGACGCGCTGCATGCCATCGACGACCCGCCTCAATGCCGCCCAGGCCTGCTTGGCATCTCCCGTGTAGCGCAAGGGTTCGATGTAATGTTGCGGGTCCGCATTCTTGTCGATTTGGCTGTTGACGTTGTTGGGTGTGCGCTTGGGCGGCGCCAGGCGAGCGTCGTGCACACCCAGATTGTCCGGCCGCGTGCCGCTGAATAATCCCATGGGTGCTCCGATAGCGATGATTAGCGCAACGAGCGCGCTAAGTACGGCTGCAACGCGCAGCAGCTTCTTTGAAGCACTGATCGCCTAGGCCTCGGCGCCGCGCTCGGCGATCTCCCGATGCACGGCGCTCATGTCGACGCCCTTGGCCTGGGTGATCACCTGCTCCAGCGTCTGAGCCGGCAGCGAGCCCGCCTCGGCGTAGAGAATGACGTTCTCGCGAAACACCATCAGGGTCGGGATGGAGCGGATGTTGAAGGCTGCAGCGACTTCCTGCTCCTCCTCGGTGTTGACTTTGGCGAACACCACGTCGGCGTGCTGTTCGGAGGCCTGCTCGAAGGTCGGCGCGAAGGCTCGACACGGCGCGCACCAGGGCGCCCAGAAATCGACGATCACCACATCGTTGCCGCCGACGACCTGCTCGAAATTGTCCTTGGTGAGGTCCACGGTTGCCATGCGCTTCTCCCGATAGGTCTTTGAAATTGTATCAGGGCGGCGTGGGCGGCCGCCGCTGCGCTACTCCAGCGTTGCCAGAAAAACCGCGATCGCCCGCCAGTAATCCAGCTCGCCGGCGAGGCTGTCGTGGTCGGCCGGGCGGATTTCGCGCCATTGCCTGGGCCCGCCCCATGCAGCGTACAAGCGCTCGGAGTGCGGCCGCGGAATCACGCGATCCGCGCTCGCGACCAGGCACAAGAGCGGCGCCTTGACGCCCGGCGCGCGCGCGAGCGAATCGAAGCGGTGCTTGAGCATCAGGCTTATCGGCAGGAAAGGATAGACGCCCTTGGCCACGCTCTCGACACTGTCGTAAGGCGAAACCAGGATCACCCCCGCCACCGGCCGCTGGGCGGCAAGATAAACGGCAACGCCGCTGCCCAGGCTGCGCCCCATCAGCGCAACGCGGCCGGCACCGGCGCGCCTGGCGGCATAGTCGTAAATCTGCAGGGCATCGGCAAACAGTTCGGCCTCGCCCGGCTTGCCTTCGCTCCTGCCGTAACCGCGGTAATTGAACGCGAGCAGGGACCAGCCGGCGTATTGGCCTGCGGTCGAGGCGAGCCAGGACACTTCCTCCGCGTTGCCGCCGAAATAGATCAGCAGCGGCGCAGTTGTTTGCGCTGGTGTCGCCTTTACCAGCCAGCCGTGCAGCCTCACCTGGTCCGCCGTAACCAGGCTCACTTCCTCGATCGCCGCGCCCGGATTGGCTTGCAGCGGATCCTGGGTGAGCGGCTGCGGAAAGAAAATCAGCCGCTCCTGCAAGAAATAGATCAGCACCGGAAAACCCAGCGCGACGCAAGCGGCGAGTTTGAGCCAGTCGAGCAGCCTGGTTTTCGTTTTGGCCTTCAATGCAGCACCGAATTGGTTGATGACGTGCCTATTCTATCGGCGACACTGGGGCCAGCGCCACCTGATTGTTGCTTAGAATGTTATGAACAAGGGGGCGAAGCCCCCTTGTCCCCCAAGGGGACTTCCTTCGGGGCGTAAATCCCCCAAATCAGAGGAAGCTCTGATGTGAAACGAACTTAATCAGAGCTTCCCATCGAGTGCTCGCATGGACCCATACCGCGGCCGTTTCGCCCCCTCGCCCACCGGGCCGCTGCACTTCGGCTCGCTGGTCGCCGCGGTGGGCAGCTACCTGGAAGCGAAAAGCCGCGGCGGCGCGTGGCTGCTGCGCATGGAAGACCTCGATCCGCCGCGCGAGCAGCCGGGCGCGGCCGACGCGATACTGCGCACGCTCGAAGCCTGCGGCATAACCTGGGACGGCGAAATCATGTACCAGAGCAAACGCAGCGCAGCCTATCGCGCCGCGCTGGCGCGCCTGGATGCGCAGGACATGGTCTATCCCTGCGCCTGCACTCGACGCGAAATCGCAGACTCGGCGCTGGGCCCGGATGGTGCGCTCATCTACCCCGGCACCTGCCGCGATGGCCTCGCGCCAGAAAAAACGCCTCGCGCCACCCGTGTGCGCGTCGACCATGACACGATCGAATTTGAGGACAGCGTGCAAGGAAAGTTACGCCAGGATCTCGCCGCCGAAGTCGGCGACTTCGTGCTGCTGCGCGCCGATGGGCTCTATGCCTACCAGTTGGCGGCGGTGGTCGATGATGCCGAACAGGGGATCACCGACGTCGTGCGCGGCGCCGATCTGCTCGATTCGACGCCGCGGCAGATTTGCCTGCAGCGACTGCTCGGCCTGCGCATCCCGCGTTACCTGCACCTGCCGGCGGCGGTGAATGCCGCCGGAGAAAAACTCTCCAAGCAAACGCGGGCGGCGCCGGTGGATGAGCGCGATCCGGTGCCCGCGCTCGCGCAAGCCATGGAGTTTCTCGGCCAGGCGCCGCCGGCGCAACTTTGCCGCGCGCCACTTACCGAGTTCTGGCGCTGGGCGCTGGCGCATTGGGATGCGCAGCGCATTCCGCGCCGGCGCAGCCTGCCTGCGACTTAACTCTTCTTGAACAGCGCGCGAATCGAACCCGGCGGCAGCATCACCGGGGCGAGCGCCAGCAGCACTAGCCCGAGCGCCGCGTAGTCCTGCCAGTGCGGCCGCTCGGAGAGCACCAGCATGCCGCTGAACACCCCGACTACCGGTATCATCAGCGTCGACAACGAAGACACGCCCACCGGCACCGAGGCGACGATCTTGTACCAGGCCCAATTGCAGATCACGAATGCGACCAGGACATTGTAGGCGAGCGCAACGGCGGGCCACAGCGTCAGCGGGTGCAGCCGCTCGAGCTCGAATGCGAGCGCGCCGGCGTAAATCGGAACGCCGCCGAGCAGCAATTGCCAGGCGGTGAGCGAGGTGACGGGCAGATCGACGGGGTAGCGCTTCATCAACACCGTGCCGATCGCCCAACAGAGCGCGCCGCACAGCATCAGCAGGGTGCCCTTGGGCGCCGCCTGCACCGCCCGCAGTTCATTCGACAGCAGCAGCAGCATGGCGGCCATTCCCAGGCAGAGGCCGAGGATGCGGCGTGCGCTCAGGCGTTCGTTCAACAGCCAAGCCGAGAGCAGCACGCCCCACAACGGCATGGTGAAAGCCAGGATCGCCGCGCGGCCGGAGGACATGTAGCCGATGCCGTATACGGTACAGAGGCTCCAGCCGGTGATGTTGAACAGCGCAATCAGCAGCAGCCTGCCCCACTGGCCTCGCGGCACCCGCAGCGGCAGGCGCGCGTACGCGGCAACGGCGAACAAGCCCGCCGCGCCGCCCAGCACGCACACGCCGCGAAAACTGAGCGCCGGCACTTCGGTGAGCGCCAGCTTGATCATGGGCCAGTTGAACCCCCAGCCCAGGGTGAGCGCCACCAGCACCCACAGGATCGAAGCCGGAAACCCCTGGGGCTCCTGCCGGTTCAAGTTTTTTTCTCGGCATGCAACGCAAGTTCGCCGGCGAGGACGGCGGCGAGCGCGTGC
>Ga0209343_10007821_pt1 | contig 12536 bp, 11 predicted proteins | sample RifCSPlowO2_02_FD_184026 | JGI IMG/M metagenome (GOLD analysis project Ga0209343, IMG submission 184026) | Groundwater microbial communities from Rifle, Colorado - Rifle CSP2_plank lowO2_0.2 (SPAdes) (version 2) | ecosystem: Environmental > Aquatic > Deep subsurface > Groundwater | place... | reverse complement strand
CCAGGCACCGATCGAGAGCCATGGGCTGCCGGTGGAGTACCGCTTCGCCGCCGCCTATCCCGCCTACGTGTTCCCGCTCGATCCCGGCAAGTCCTGGTCGCTGCGCGTCAAGGCGAGCGTGGCGGGCGCTACGCGGAGCCAGAGAAGCGTGCGCGTGGACGCAACGGTGCTGGGCGCCGAGCGCGTCCGCGTGCCGGCCGGGGAATTCGACGCGGTCAAGATCCAGCGCTTCGTTTACTCGGACGATGAGGGCGACTTCATGACCGAGACCCAGATCGTCGAGTTCGACTGGTACGCGCCCGCGCTGGGGCGCGTGGTGCGGACCGAGAGAAAATCGGACTGGCACGACGGGAGCCAGTGCGACGAGCGGATCAGCTGCGAGTTCTACGGCGACTGGAACGTGCTCGAGCTGGTCGAAGTGCGCCCGGCGCGCTCCTGAAATAGACAGGATTTACAGGATTAACAAGAGCAAGAGCAAGAACAAGAACTGAAGTAGATCGTGTAAATCCTGTTAATCCTGTCTATTCCTGGCCTTGCGCTATCGCCAGGCGGCGAAGCACAGTCCGGTGCCGGTTCCCGCCGGCGAGCGGTAACCCGGTACGTATTCCACCCATTGCAGCGGCAGGTGCTCGAGCGCGCCGGCGGCCGCGACCCAGTTGCGGATCTCCGAATTTCCCGAGTTGAGCTTGCGCTGCGGCAGCGACCTCAATGCCTCGGCATCCTTGTCGCGGAAGGCGCCGATGATCGCGCGGTCGAACGGCTCGTCGATCGCGAAATGACTGAGGCCGCCCGATGCCAGCACCCCGACGCGGACCGGCGCCGGGAACGACTCGACCGCGCGCCGGATGGCCTGGCCGATGGCGTAGCAGCGCCGGGGCGTGGGCTGGTTGGGCGGGTAGTAAGTGTTCAGGAACACCGGCACCACCGGCACCACGGGCTCCGGGCGGAGCAGCCGGCGGTGCACGAAGGCGAAGGCATGGCCTTCGCCCTCGCCGCGCGGCAGCTGGCTCGCGGCCGAGACGTCGAATTCGTCCGCGACGAGGCGCTCGATCAGGTGGCGCGCAAGCGGCGCGGCGACCGGGTATTCGACGCGTCCCGCCTCCAGGTAGTAGCGCGACTGGATCGCGGCGAACCAGTCGGGCCATTCGGGCTTCGGCGGCCGCATGCAATGCGCCACCGTCGGCCCGTGGTAGACGAGCAGCCCGGGCAGGTTGGTATCGAGGAACAGCTCCTTCTGGTCGTCGCCGATGACGACGAGCGCGTCGAGGCGGGCCCGCGCGATGTCCTGCGCCAGGCGGTCGATCGCGGCGCGCGCGGCGCCGGCGCGCGCGGCGAATTTTTCCGGCGTGCATTCCGCGTCGTAGCGCCCGGCCGCCCGCCCGAGCAGCGCCTCGTAGGTCGCGGGCTCGCCATCGCTGCCGTAGAACCGCAGCTGCGGGTCGCGGGGCGCGAACCGCGGCCACTCCTCGAGGGTGGCGTTGAGCATCGGCGAATGCGATGTGCCGATGCCGAGGACGACTTGCCCGGTAGCCATTGGGGCCATGCTCCCGCTAGCGTTTCGGTTGCGCCGGCAGGCGCAGGAGCCGCAACGCGTTCTCGAAGTAGATCTTGCGCTGGTCGAGCTCGGGCAGCTTCAGGTCCTCGATCGAGCGGATGCCCTCGCGGATGAACATCGGCCCGCCCTCGGGATCGAACGGGCAGTCGCTCGCGAACACGACCTTGTCGGCGCCGAAGAAGTCCAGCCCGCAGCGCAACGCGGAGGCCGATCCGCCGAGCACCGTGTCGGCGTAGAACATCCTGAAATACTCGATCGGCTTCTTCGCCATGCGCGCGAGCAGGTCCTCGTAGTTCTCGTCGGCGGTGCGGCTGCCGAGCTGCGCCCACAGCGTCTCGGCGCGCCCGGAGAAGAAGGGAATCATCGCCCCGCAGTGGTGGGTGATCAGGCGCATTTCGGGCAGCCGGTCGAACAGGCCCGAGAACACGATGCGCGCCATCGCGACGCTGGTCTCGAACGGCCAGCCGAGCACCTGCCAGATCTCGTACTTCGACTTGGTCTCGTTCACGTAGTCCGCGCGGGTCGCGGGGCGCGCCGGGTGCATCCAGATCGGGAGGTCGTGGTGCTTCGTGACCCGCTCGAACACGGGAAAGAACTCCGGCTCGTCGAGCGGGCGCCCGTTGACGCTGGTGCAGATCTGCACGCCGCGCGCGCCGAGCCTGACGATGGCGCGGTCCATCTCCTCCAGCGCCGCCGGCACGTTGTTCATGGGAAGCGACGCCACGAACGCGGGAAACTTCTTCGGCCATTTCGCGCACATCGCCGCCAGGTCGTCGTTGGCGATGCGCGCGAGCCCGGGCGAGAGCTCGGGCCCGCCGACCAGCTCCGGCGGCGGCAGCGAGAGCGTCAGCACCTGCTGCAGGTCGGGCCACTGGTCGAGCATCGCCACGCGCGCCTCGATGTCCCACAGCATGCGCAGGCTCCCCATGCGCTTGATGAGGCCCTGGTCCTTGAAGTGGGTCTTCATCATCTCCAGGTAGCGCACCGGCATGACGTGGTTGAAGATGTCGATTTTCATGTCAGTTTTCCTGCGTGTCATGGCTCGCGCCGCCGCGGACGCGGTCGATCAATTCGACCGGATCCGGCAACCGGTCGCCGCGCCAGGCCACGTGCTGATCGGGACGCACCAGCGCGAGGCGGGCCTGGTAAAGCGCGCCGAACTTCGGGTCGGCGACGGCGACGCCCTTGAGCGGCAGTCCCCTCTGCGCCGCAGCCTGCTCCAGGCGGGATACTTCCCCGAACGGGGCTTCCCGGTCAACCAGCAGCGAGAAGCCCGGGCCGAAATGGTCGTAGAGCGACGTGCCGTCCTCCATCCAGAAATGCGGCGCGAGGCAGCCCGGGTGCGCCGAAGGCTCGTAGTCCGCGACCTGCTCCCGGGGCGGAGCGGTGCCGTCGGGGACGATGATCGGCGAGTCGCGGTAACGGCCGCCGAGCACGACCCCGAGGCTCCTGAACTCGTGCAGCTTGCCCTTGCGGATGAGCTCACCGACCTCCCGGCGCACCCGGTCGCCCCCGGCGCCGGGCTGCTCGATGCCGTCGCGCGCGAGCTGATCGCCGACCAGGGCGTAGTTCTCGACCGCTTCGCTGATGACGCGATGGTGGAGCGGCTTGCGCTCGCGCTCGTAGGTGCCGAGGAGCCGGGGGCCGCCCCAGCCCTGGAGCGTGGCGGCAAGCTTCCAGCCGAGGTCGAGCGCGTCGCCAATGCCCATGTTCATCCCGTGGCCGCCGGAGGGCGGATGCAGGTGGCAGGCATCGCCCGCGAGGAACACGCGGCCCGCGCCGTAACGCTCGGCGATCAGCCGGTGCGCAGTCCACGGGTCCACGTGGAGGATCTCCATGTCGAAGTGCAGGCCGCTCGACCGGCGCACGACTTCCCGGGCGTCGAGGCTGCCGAAGTCCACGCCGTCGGGAAGGCGCGGCGCGATGAGGAACCACAAGCCGTCGCGCTCCAGCGGGCCGAAATAAGCGGGCATCTCGCGGTTGACCATCCAGTACATGACGGCGGGCCCCTTGTCGTGCAGGCCGGCGAGCCGCGGGGCCCGGAACACCAGGTTCAGGTTCGGCGCGAGGGCGCCTCCACCCTGCATGCCGATCCCGAGGAGGGTGCGCACCGTGCTGCGCGCTCCGTCCGCGCCGACCAGGTAGTGGGCCCGGATCGTGCCGCGCGCGCCGGATTTCACATCCTCGGTTTCGGCGCTGACGCCGTCGCTGTCCTGCCGGAACGTTACCAGCCGCGTGCCGAACCGGACTTCCACCCCCGGCAGGCCCGCGGCCCGCGCGCGCAGCACTTCTTCCAGGGTGTACTGCGGAACCCACTGGCCGGGCTCGGAATAGAGGTCGCTCTTCCTGCGCGCGCAATGGAAAGCGTCCTCGAAGCGCGCGAGGGTGTAGCCGTTCAGCCGCGTCGCGAACACGATGTCGGACGGGTAATCCGGCGGCATCGGGGAGGCGCGGGCGAGCTCGTCCGCGATGCCCCAGCGGCGCAGGATTTCCCGCGAGCGCACGTTGGTGAGCTTCGCGCGGGGGTTCAGTCCGACCCGCTCGTGCTGCTCCACGACGACGCAGCGAATCGAGCGCATCCCGAGCTCGACGGCGAGCGCGAGGCCGACCGGTCCGGCGCCGGCGATGAGCACGTGAGTCGCGGTCTCTGGGTTTGGCATCGGGTCACGGCTCGCGGGCCGGGCATACCATCGTGCAGTCCGACGGGGGAGTCAAGTCGTGGCATACTGGGCACCCTGTCCGAGGAGGAAAAAAATGAGACCCAGGAGATTGATTGGATTGATCTTGCTCGCGCTGGCGGCGGCCGCCCCGGCGCAGGCCCAGTTCCCGTCCAAGCCGATGCGCCTGATCGTGCCGTTCGGGGCGGGCAGCGCGAACGACATCGTGGCGCGCATCGTCGCGCCGCCGCTCTCGGAGGCGCTCGGGCGGCCGATCGTGATCGAGAACCGGGCCGGCGCGGCCGGCAACATCGGCGCGGAGCTGGCGGCCAAGGCGCCTCCCGACGGCCACACGCTGATGGTCGCCAACATCGCGCACTCCGTCAGCGCGACGCTCTACTCCAAGCTCGGCTACGATCTCGTCAGGGACTTCGCGCCCGTATCGCTCCTCGCCGGCGGCTCGTTCCTGCTGGCGGTGCACCCTTCCGTGCCGGCCCGATCGCAGAAGGAGCTGGTCGCGCTCGCGAAATCGCGGCCGGGGGAGATCAATTTCGCGACGTCGGGGGCCGGCATCATCCTGGCGGCGGCGCTGTTCCAGAATTTGACGGGCACCAAGATGACGACGGTGCAGTACAAGAGCACGCCGGATGCCATCATCGCGCTCGTCAGCGGCGAAGTCTCCGTGGGGCTTCCCTCCACCAGTGCGGCGGTCCCGCACGTCCGGGCCGGCAAGATGCGCGGGCTCGGCGTGACGAGCAGCAGGCGCTCGCACATGGCGCCGGAAATTCCCACGGTCGCCGAAGCCGGCGTGCCGGGCTACGAGGCGAGCCCGTGGTACGGTTTCGTGGTCCCCGCGGGAACGCCGAAGGAGATCGTTGCGCGGCTGCACGCGGAATCGGTGAAGGCGCTCGCGCGGCCGGACGTGAAGCAGCGCTTCGGCACGACGGACCTGGCGCTGATCGGCTCCACGCCCGAGCAATTCGCCGCGCACATCCGGAGCGAGATCGAGAAGTGGGGGAAGATCGTCAAGGCGACCGGAATGCGGCTGTGATTCGTGCCGATCCGCTCGCGCGCTACGCGCCGACGCGGGGCGGCCCGCCGCGCCGCTATCCCGACCTGCACGACCACATCCTCAGGCTCGCGCGCGAAGGCCTGCTGGTGGTGGTGGACGAGCCGGTCAACAAGGACACCGAGATGCATCCGCTGGTGCGCTGGCAGTTTCGCGGTGGCATAGCGGAGAAGAACCGCAAGGCGTTCCTGTTCACGCAGCCGGTCGATGGCAAGGGGCGCCGGTACGACGCCGCGGTGCTCGTCGCCGGGCTCGCGGCGAGCCGCGAGGTGTACCGCGTCGGCATGGGCATGCCGCTCGAGAAGATCGGCGCGGCCTGGATCCGCGCTCTCGCCAACCCCGTCAAGCCGCGCCTGGTGAAGAGCGCGCCGTGCCAGGACATCGTGATCCGCGGCAAGGCGCTCGACCGGCCGGGGAACGGACTCGACGGCATCCCGGTGCCGATCTCGACGCCCGGCTGGGACAACGGGCCGTACCTCACCGCGGGCCACTACATCACGAAAGATCCCGAAACCGGCATCCAGAACGTCGGCAACTACCGCGGCCAGATCAAGGCGCCGCGCCGGCTCGGCATGAATCCATCGCTCGAAATCCGCCCCGGCATCTACATCCACTGGCAACAGTACAAGGCGATGGGGAAACCCTTGCCGTGCGCGGTGGTGGTCGGCGCGCCGCCCGCGGTGTCGTACTGCTCGGTGCAGAAGATGTCCGAGCAGTTGGACGAGCTGTGGGTCGCCGGCGCATTGGCCCGTTCCCCGATCAACGTGGTGAAGGCGAAGACCGTGGACCTGCTGGTGCCGGCGGAGGCGGAGTTCGTGATCGAAGGCTTTATCAACACCGAAGAGCTGGAGCCGGAAGCGCCGTTCGGCGAATCGCACGGCTACGTCAACCTCAAGGAATACAACGCGTTCATGGACGTGACGGCGATCACGCGGCGGCGCCACCCCGTGCTGACCTCGTTCATCAGCCAGGTCACGCCCAGCGAGTCGAGCACCATCCGCCGCGTGGCGATGGAGCCGGTGTTCCTGAATTACCTGCAGAACACGCTCGGCGTGCGCGGCGTGATGCGCGTCTCCATGCACGAGCCGCTGACCAGCGTGATCGCGCTGATCGCCATCCAGTTCCGGCGCGACACGCCGAAGACGGAGATCTGGCGCGCGCTGCTCGGCGCTGCGTCGCTGCACCGCTACGCCGGCAAGTGGATCGTCGCCATCAACGAGGACATCGACCCGGAGAACAGCGATGCCCTCTTCTGGGCGATGTGCTACCGCACCCAGCCCCAGTACGACGTCCAGGTCCTCGACCGCAAGGACCCGGGCCACGGGCCGAAGGGGCCGCGCGACGGCGGCGAATCAGCGGCGGTGCTGATCGACGCGACGCTGAAGGGCATCTACGCGCCGGTGGCGCTGCCGAAGCGCGAGTACATGGAGAACGCGCGGCGCATGTGGGAGCGCCTCGGCCTCGGGCCCCTCAAGCCCGAGCCGCCGTGGTTCGGCAGCGACCTGGGCTACTGGCCCGAGGAACTCGAGCGCGAGGCGGCACTGGCGGTGAAGGGTGACTACTTCAAGACCGGCGCCAAGGCCGCGAAGAGACGGCGCCGGGACGTCGAGATGAACACGCCGATCAGCAAGATCTCGGGCGCGCCCCGCCTGCCCCGCGGGCCGCGTTTCGAGCAGGACGATTAGCCTTGTTGCATCTGCAAGTAAATAGGCCTATCCTTGCATTTGAAAGAAGCCGTCCATGTCCACCCTGTCCCCCACCCGCAATGCCCCGCGCCGCGCGGCGCCAGCCGCGCCGCGCCCCGAAGCCGGCGCGGTGCTGACCAAGGCGCTCATCCGCGCCGCGGGCCTGCTCGGGCTGTCCAATGCCGCGCTCGCCCGCGTGCTCGGCGTGAGCGAGGCGAGCGTTTCACGGCTGTTCTCGGGTAGCCGCGCCATAGACCCGGCCAGCAAGGAAGGCGAGCTGGCGCTGCTGCTGGTGCGGGCGTACCGCTCGCTCGATTCCCTGGTGGGCACGGACGCGGCGCAGCGCAAGGCGTGGATGGAGGGCTACAACCGCGCGCTCAACGGCCGGCCGGCGGAGCTGATCGCGCGCGCCGACGGGCTGGTGGCGGTGGTTTCTTACCTGGATGCCATGCGGGCGCCCGCGTGACGCGCGCCTGGAAACCCGCATGGTTCGACAAGGGCGTCCGCATTCGCGGTGGGGCGCTCTGGCGCGGGGTGGAGGCGCAGCACGTCGTCGCGACCATGCGGCTCGCCGACAGCCTCGGGGAACAGCGCGTCCTCGAAGAGCTGCTGGAAGCGAGCAAGCCGCCGCTCCCGCCCGAGGCGAGAGGGCGGCACTACCTGGTCTTCACTCCGTTCCGCTACCGCTCGCCGGTGCCGTCGCGGTTTCGCCGCGCGTCCGGTCCCGGCGTCTGGTACGGGGCGGAGGAGATCAGCACGGCCTGCGCGGAAGTGGCCTACTGGAAGTGGCGTTTTCTCATGGACAGCGACGCCCTCGCTGGCGAGGCGCTGCACACCGAGCACACGTTTTTCCAGGCGAAGGTGCGGGGGCGCTGCGCCGACCTCACCGCGTCGCCCTGGAAAGCGATGGCGCGCGTCTGGCGCCACGGAACCGACTATTCAGGATGCCAGGACCTCGCGGACGAAGCGCGCAGGCGCGAGCTGGCTTGGCTCCGCTACGCTTCCGAGCGCGTGCCCGGCGGCATCTGCGGTGCCGTGCTGCGGGCGGACGCGCTTACGCTCGACGAGCCGTTCGAGCAGCAGACCTGGGCGTCCAAGACGACGCGCGCTGGAGCGTATCTCCAGCGCACGGGACGCGGGGAGCAGTATGAGTTTTCGGCGGCGGAGTGGGCGTGAATGCGCGGATATGAGTGATGAGTGATCCTTGCCTTATTTGATGAGCGCAGCTTTGCGCACGCTCTCGATCAGCGAGGTGCGCAGCAGGAACTGGCGGTGGCGCTCGGGGTCGGCGGCGGTCGCGCGGAGTTGCTCGAAGTTCGCGGTGCGGACGGCGGGGTCCTTTTCCTCCAGCCGCTTCTTGTTGTTGACGGTCTGCGCCTGCACGAACTCGATGTTCATCGGCCGCCGCCGGCGATCGTAGAGGTCGAGCTCGTCCTCGCCGCCGGCGCCGCCGCAGTAGCGGGCGAGGCGCTGTGCCAGTTCCACGCCGTCATGGATACCGCAGTTCAAGCCGAGCCCGCCGATCGGATTGTTGACGTGCGCGGCGTCGCCCGCGAGAAACACCCGACCCTTGCGGAACGTCTCCGCCACCCGCTGGTGCACCTTGTAGAGGTTGCGGTGCACGATCTCGTACGGCCCCGGCTTGGGAAAGAAGTGCTGGAGCCGCCGTTGCGCGCCGGCGTCGCCCAGCGCCTCCTCGTCGGTCTCCTCGTTGCGGGTCGGGAACACGGCGCGCCACAGGCCCTTGCCGTCGTCGCCCGCGACCTTGAACAGGTTGGTCCACTCGTCGGGATCGGAGAAGTAGCTGCGGGAGCAGCAGCCGCGCTCGCGCGCGAAATCGAACGGCGTGGTGAGCACGATGAAGCGCTCCGGCCAGGTGTAGCCGGTGAATTCGATGTCGAGACTCTTCCTCACGGTGCTGCGCCCGCCGTCCGCGCCGACCAGGAACGCGCCGCGGAACGATTTCCGCCCGCCAGGGGTTTCCGCGGCGACGCCGACGCCATCGGCGCGCGCGTCCACGTCCACAACGCGCGCCGAGAAGTGCACCTCCGCGCCCGGCAGCGCGCGCAGCCGGTCGAGCGCGAGCCGCGCGAGCTTGTGCTGCTCGCACTGCACGACCACGGGAAAGCGCGTGTCCTGCCGCAGGACCTCGTGGTCGAACTCCGCGATCAGCGTGGCGCTCGGGCGGTCCCAGAACTGGAACTCGCGCGCGGAGAGGCCCTGCCGGATCACCTCGTCCACCAGCCCGAGATCGGCCAGCAGCTCGAGCGTCGCCGGGTGCGTGGTCGCGGCGCGCGGCGCGTCGTTGATGCGCGCCTCGGCTTCCAGGACCGTGACCGGGAAGCCCCGCTGCGCAAGCGCGAGGGCGGTCACGGCGCCAACCGGGCCTGCCCCGGCGATCAAGATGCGATCGTTGATCGTCATGAACAGGAATAGACAGGATTAACGGGATTCACAGAATAAGAAAATAAAATCTGAATAGACAGGATTAACAGGATTCACAGGATTAAACCAAGAAAACCAAAGTGACTCTTCCACTCGGTGTTAGTTCTAATCTTGTTAATCCTGTAAATCCTGTCCATTTTCTGTTTTTGGACAGGACTTGATCACGCCTTCCAGAGATTCCGGAATCCTGTCGCAACCACCTGGTCGTACGTCACCGTCCCGGAGAGGATGCCCATGTTGCGGCTGAACGCATTCAGGGCGTCCACTGACCGCGGCGAGATGGCGGGATCGTAGAACGGCGCGTCGCGCCGGATCAGCCCGGCGATGAGCGCCGCCTCCGCCTCGGGAAAAAGCTTCCTGCCGACCGCCGTTGCCCGTGATGGATCTTCCTTCAACGCCCGCTGCGCCGCGACGAGCGCGCGCACCGCCGCGGCGACCTGGTCGGGCTCGCCGTCGATTTTCTTCTGCGTGGTGACGAGGGCAGGAAAGGTGTAGTCACGCGCGGCGGGCGGGCCGTCTCCGCGCCGCGCATCGAGCACCAGCGTGCCGGCGCCGTTGCGCACCGCCACCTCCGCGCCCATGCCGTTGGCCCAGAACCCGTCGAGCTTGCCTGCTTCGAGAGCTTTCGCGGCCGCCACGCCGAACGAGACGCCGGCGCCCGCCGTGCCGGGCACGGGCCCGATACTCACGTCGCGCTCCGGGTCGATCCCGGATTCGACCAGCATGCGCTTCAAGCCATCAACGGGGCCGGGCGCCGCGCCGATGCGCAGCCCCTTCACGGCAGCGAGGTCGCCGCGCTTCGCGCCGAGGTCTTTGCGCAGAATCAGGAACCAGTACATGTGCTGCGCCAGCGCGGCGAGCAACTTGCAGCCTTCCCAGTTCCTGAACGCATAGAGGGGCGCGTGCGCGGCACCGGCGACGAAGTCGAGCCGGCCGTCGCGAAGTTCCTCATAGGTGCGCGTGACCGGGAACAGCAGCTCGATCGTCGCGTCGAGGCCTTCGCGCTCGAAGAAACCCAGCTCGACGGCGGCGATCGCCGGAAAATACGACGGCGAGACCAGGTCGGGGACAGCGACGCGAAGCATTACGAAAAGACGGGAGAGCGGGCCCTCCCGCCCTCACGGCTTGTCATAGTAGTGGACTTCCACCAGCAGGCAGCCGCCGTCGGACTTGAACGGCCCGTGCGGCGTGCCGGGCGGCCGGCAGGCATAGGTGTTGGGCCCGAACTTGGTTCCGCCCCTGCCGTTCTTGTCGCAGCCGACGATGAGATCGCCGGACACGAGGTAGACCTCTTCCCAGTACTCGTGCACGAACGGCTCGGTCGTGTAGACGCCGGGCGCGAAGCGCAGGTGGCGCGTGCGGTGGCCGCGCCGGTTCTTCTCGTCGAGGTGCCCGGCGAGGATCTGCTGCTCGATGCCGCGCGGGTAGCCCTCCGGCGTCTCCCAGCCTTTGCCGGGATCGGGCGTGTAGAACTCCTTGTGCTCCTTGTGGATGGCCATGGGCTAGTGGGAAATCGTAACACGCTCACAGCGCGGCGAAATCCTCCGGCGGGAGCTTCAGTTCCGCCGCGGCGGCGTTTTCCTCGAGATGCGCGATCGAGCCGGTGCCGGGGATCGGGAGCACCGCCGGCGAGCGCGCGAGGAGCCACGCCAGCGCCACTTGCGAGGGCGTAGCGCCAAGGCGCGCGGCGACGCGCTTCACCTTCGCCGAGCGCAGCGCGCTGCCCGCGCCGAGCGGGTACCACGGCAGGAAAGCAATGCCGTGCTTTTCGCACGCGGCGAGCACGTCGTCGTCCTTCCGGTGCTCGAGGTTGTATTGATTCTGCACCGAGACGATAGTCGCGATGCGGCGCGCCGCCTCGAGCTGCTTCACGGTCACGTTGGAGACGCCGAGGTGCCGGATCTTGCCGGCGCGCTGCAATTCCACGAGCGTGCCGAGCGAATCCGCGTACGGGACTCGCGGATCCGGCGCGTGGAACTGGTAGAGGTCGATGCGCTCGATTCGGAGCTTCTTCAAGCTCCCGTCCACCGCCTGGCGCAGGTGCTCCGGCCGCCCATCCTCGTCCCAGCGGTGGCGGGTCGGGCGCACCAGCCCCCCCTTGGTGCCGATGACGAGGCCCTTCGGATAGGGGTGCAGGGCCTCGGCGATGAGGATCTCCGACACGTCGGGGCCGTAGCTGTCCGCGGTGTCGAAAAAGGTGTGGCCGAGCTCGAAGGCGCGCACCAGGAGCCTGCGCATCGCCGCGCGGTCCTTCGGGTCGCCCCAGATATCGGGGCCGGCGACGCGCATCGCGCCGAAGCCGTGGCGGTTCACGGTGAGGTCGCCGAGCTTGATGGTGCCCGCGGCGGCTGCGGGTTTCATTTTCTCATTCATAATGACGCATACCATCGTGCAGTCCAACCGGGGAGTCAAGTGCCATGTTCAGTCTTGCGGGCAAGGTCGCGCTCGTTACGGGGTCGTCGCGGGGCATCGGCAAGGCCATCATCGAGCAGATGGCGAACGCCGGCGCCAGGGTCGTCGTCTCCAGCCGCAAGGCCGACGCGTGCGAGAAGGTACGCGCCGAATTCGCCGCGCGCGGTCAGGAGGCGATCGCGGTGCCGTGCAACGTCGGCCAGAAAGAGGAACTCCGGAAACTGGTGGACACCGTGATGGCGAAATGGGGCCGCATCGACGTCCTGGTCTGCAACGCGGCGTCGAACCCGGCCTATGGCCCGATGGCCAACGCGACGGACGAGGTGTTCGACAAGATCATGCTGACCAACGTCAAGAGCGTGTTCTGGCTCGCCAACATGGTGCTGCCGCAGATGGGCGAGCGCAAGGACGGGGCGATGATCATCATTTCCAGCATCGGCGCGCTGCGCGGCAGCAGCGCGCTCGGCCTCTACGCGACCTCCAAAGCGGCGGAAGCGGGCATGTGCCGCGCGCTTGCCTGCGAGTGGGGCCCGAAGAACATCCGCATCAACAGCATCGCGCCCGGGCTGATCCGCACCGACTTCGCGCGCGCGCTGTGGGAGGACGACACCCGGCGCAAGTCGCGCGAAGCCCTGACGCCGCTGCGCCGCATCGGCGAGCCGAAGGATATCGGCGGCATTGCGGTATTTCTCGCGTCGGAGGCCGGCTCGTTC
>Ga0209343_10007820_pt1 | contig 12536 bp, 13 predicted proteins | sample RifCSPlowO2_02_FD_184026 | JGI IMG/M metagenome (GOLD analysis project Ga0209343, IMG submission 184026) | Groundwater microbial communities from Rifle, Colorado - Rifle CSP2_plank lowO2_0.2 (SPAdes) (version 2) | ecosystem: Environmental > Aquatic > Deep subsurface > Groundwater | place... | reverse complement strand
GGGGGTAGGGGATGATCACCCTGATCGGCTTGGCCGGGTAGCCTTGGGCGAACGCCCCTGCAATCAGCAGATTCATCATTCCAGCGAATATGACCAGCCGCATGAGTTGCCTAAGCACATTCATAGTGACTCCCTCGTTGAACTGCATTGTTCGGATCGGCACACTCGCGAACTGTCCGCGGGCCGAACTCGATCGCCTTCATCACGCGATAAACTGCTTCATGCATCGGCACGGACACGTCGATCTCGGCCGCTTTGAAAAATTTCGCTTGCGGATTGCTCGCAGCGGTCCTGCGTGCCCCGCTTGCTTCGGGCAGCGCCGCTTTCGCCCAGCAGTCTGATTCTGCCATAGGAATCGCACGTGCGATCAAATCGTAGCAGCCGATGATCCACCGGGTACCTCGATATATCTCTGAATTGGCGCCAACGGGTCCTCGACAAGACAGGGTTCCATTTGACGGAAACTTGTTCTTGACCGGCTATTTCACGCAGGTATGCTTGGTTGCACGCGCCATCGGTGCGAGAAGACGCACAACATCATGAAACCAGCGCCCTTCACTTACCACGATCCGAGTAGCCTGAGCGATGCCGTTGATCTGCTTGCGCGGCTGGACAACGCGCGCGTGCTCGCGGGCGGGCAGTCACTGATGCCGATGATAAATTTCCGCTATGCGATGCCGGACCACCTGATCGACCTGAACAATGTGAGCGAGCTCGCTTACCTGGACTGCGAGGGCGACGTACTGCGCGTCGGTGCAATGACCCGGCAGCGCGATCTCGAATTTTCCGCTGAGGTCAGGTCCCGCTGCCCGGTAATGACCGAGGCGCTCGGCCATGTCGGTCACCGCCAGACGCGCAACCGTGGCACGCTCGGCGGGTCGCTGTGCCATTTCGATCCCTCCGCGGAACTGGTCAACGTGACGGCGCTGCTCGGCGGCATGCTACATGCGGAGTCGAAGCGCGGCAGGCGCGATATCCCGATGGCCGACTTCGGCGCCGGCTATCTGACTACCGATCTGTCGCCCGACGAACTGCTCGTGGGCCTTACGCTGCCCTTGCCTGCGACCGGCGACGGGCACGCGTTTGTCGAGTTCGCAAGGCGCCGTGGGGACTTCGCCATCGTCGCCTGCTCCGCGCTGATCGGCCTTGACGGCGACGGCAACATCGGGAATGCGGCGATTGCGCTTTCGGGATTGGCTCATGCGCCTGTCCGGCCGGCGTCGATCGAGCGCGGGTTGATGGGCGAAAAGCCCGCTCATGCGGCGTTCAAGGCGGCGGCCGCGGAGGCCGGAGAACTCGATGCGACCGAAGACGCTTACACCAACGCGGCATATCGCAGGCACCTTGCGAGGGTGCTGACCTACCGCGCGCTCGAGCGGGCCGCAGCGCGTGCGCTGGAGAAATTGAATGGCTGACAGTATGGCTGACACAAGGAGAATTATCGTCACCGTGAACGGCAGGACATACGCGCGCGACGTCGAAACCCGCATGACGCTCGTCGACTTTCTGCGGCACGACCTCGACTTGACCGGCACGCACGTCGGCTGCGAGCACGGGGTATGCGGCGCCTGCACGGTGTTGCTGGACGGCCGGAGCGCGCGCGCGTGCCTGATGCTGGCGGTGCAGTGCAGCGGACGGGAAGTGACAACGGTGGAAGGCCTTGCGGTGGATGAGAAACTCAATTCACTGCAGCAGGCCTTCCAGGACAACCACGGTCTGCAATGCGGCTTCTGTACCCCGGGCATGCTCATGACGCTGAGCGAGTTCCTGCGTGACCATCCCGATCCCTCCGAATCCGAAGTGCGTGAAGTTCTGTCCGGGAACCTCTGCCGCTGCACCGGTTATCAGGCAATCGTCGCGGCGGCGCTCGATGCGGCCAGGCGTATCCGGGAGGGTGCGTGATGGGTGCGAAATGGTTTGGCGCCTCGGTCAGGCGCAAGGAAGATCCGGCGTTCCTCCGGGGCAAAGGGCGGTACATCGACGACATCAAGCTGCCGGACATGCTTCACGCCGCGTTTGTGCGCAGCCCGCATGCGCATGCAAGGATCGGCCGCATCGTCAAGAGCGCGGCGCTCGCCATACCCGGTGTGTACGCGGTGCTCGCGTATTCGGATCTGCCCGACGTTGTGCGAAGGCAAATGCTTCCGTTGCTGGTGCCGCATCCGTCCATCAGTCAGCCGCTGCTGCCCTATGCGCTGGCAAAGGATGAGGCCTGCTACGTCGGGGAGCCGGTCGCCTGCGTGGTCGCGGAGAACCGCTACATCGCAGAGGATGCGGCTCAGCTTGTCGAGGTCGAGTACGAGCCGTTGCCGGCGGTGAACGACTGCCGGGCGGCGCTGGAGCCGGGCGCGCCGCTTGCGCACACGGGAAGCGACTCGAACGTGGCGGCCGAGTTTCCAGTCAGTGTCGGCGATACCGACAGCGCCTTCCGCGGCGCCGCGCACGTGTTTCGGGAGAAGATCTTCCAGCACCGCGGGGGGCCGTTCTCCATGGAGTGCCGCGGCGCGGTCGCGCACTATGAAGCGGCAACGCAATCGCACACCCTGTACGTTGCATCGCAGGGCTCGCATCGCCTCAAGCGCTGCATGCTGGACATGTTCGAGCTGGGCGACAACCAGGTGCGCGTGGTGACGCCGGACGTCGGCGGCGGGTTTGGTCCCAAGGGTTCTTACTACCCCGAGTACGTCAATATCGCCGTGGCTGCAATGACGCTGAATCGCCCGGTGAAGTGGATCGAGGACCGGCGCGAGAATTTCCTGACCACGCACCAGGAGCGCGATCAGTTCTGGGACGCGGAAATCGCGGTGGACGGGGATGCGAAGATTCTCGGCGTGCGCGGGCGGTTGATCCACGAGACCGGCGCATACGTGCCCTGGGGCATCGTGCTGCCGTGGATTTCCGCCACGACCGTTCCGGGACCGTACGTAATTCCGAACTTCAAGCTCGACGTTGTCTCGGTGTTCACCAATAAGATCCAGACGACGCCCGTGCGCGGCGCCGGACGGCCGGAGGCGGTGGTGACGATGGAGCGGCTCATGGACCGGGTCGCCCGCGAACTGAAGCTCGATCCTGCGGAAGTGCGAAGGCGCAATTTCATCCGCCCTGAGCAGATGCCTTACGAGGTCGGCATCATCTTCCGCGACGGCCGCCCGGTCACCTACGACAGCGGCGACTATCCGGCATCCCAGGCGGCGGCGCTGGAAGCGGCAGACTACGCGGGTTTTGCCGGAAGACGTGAGGCTGCGCGTCGCGAAGGGCGTTATCTTGGCATAGGCTTCGCGAACGCCGTGGAAGCGACCGGGATAGGACCCTACGAGGGGGCGACCGTGCGCGTGTCGAGTACCGGCAAGATCGCCGTTTATACGGGCGCCGCCCCACAGGGCCAATCGCACAAGACCACGCTGGCCCAGATCGCCGCCGATCAGCTGGGCGTCGGTTTCGAGGACGTAACGGTGGTGACGGCGGATACCGCCATCATTCCCATGGGCATCGGCACCTTCTCATCGCGCACAGCGGTCAATGCCGGTTCTTCGGTGCATCTTGCGGCGATCGAGGTTTGCGCGAAAGCCAAGCAGATCGCTGCTGGAATGATGGAGTGCTCCGAACAGGATCTTGAACTCGCCGATGGATTCGTGCGTTTGAAGGGCGCACCGGAGATGAAGAGAAGTCTACGGGAGATCGCGTTGAAGTCCATCGGCATGCCGGGCTTCTCGATGGCGGGCGGATTGCCGCCGGGGCTGGAGCACACGGCATACTTCGCTCCGGATCGTGCGACCTACTCGAACGGCACGCATGTCGCCGAGGTCGAAGTCGACATCGAGACCGGAAGCGCGAAAATCCTGCGCTATACGGTTACGCATGATTGCGGCCGCGTCATCAACCCGATGGTCGTCGACGGCCAGGTGATAGGCGGCGTTGCTCATGGGGTCGGCAATGCGCTGCTCGAACGCATGGTGTACGACGACAACGCGCAGCCGATTTCAACCAACTTTGGCGAGTATCTGATGCCGCTTGCGACGGACGTGCCGCATGTGGACCTGGTGCACCTTGAGACACCGTCGCCGCTGAATCCATTGGGTCTGAAAGGCGCAGGCGAGGGCGGCACGATACCTGCTATCGCGGCGATCATCAGTGCGGTTGAGAACGCGCTCGCGCCTTTTGGAGTGATCATTGCCGAGGCACCGATCACCCCGCAGCGCATCGTCGAGTTGCTCGGAGAACATGCTCTTGGACGCACGCGCTGATGCCGCGACCGTCTTGCATGGTGGGTACGATCGGAAGCGACCGTCCGGCCGCCGGCGAGAGACCTATTCGACGGTGCTTGCGGCGGGTGCTCGGTCCTTCTGCCGCTTCGGCAGATTGGGAACAAAGTCATCCAGCTTGATGCGCTCCATCACTTCGTCCGGAACCCTCGGCTTGGCCGCAAATTTGGCCAGAGACGGCTTGGCGGTGGCGTCGATCCCGACTTTGTCGCTGGCGGGGATTCCCTCGGGCCGAGAGGGATCGAGTTCATCATGGGAAGCAGCCTTGATGATGAAGAGATCCCGGTCAGCCTGAACACGCGTGGCGATGGCGCGAATGACGGCGGCGTTGTCGCCGACATCGATGTCGTCGTCCACGACGACGCAGTGTTTGACCTGCATATCGGCGGCAAAGGCGGTCAACAGAACCTGTTTGGCCTGTCCTTCGCGCGCCTTCTTGATGGCAACGAACAGCGTGAACGGCGCCGGACATCTGACCGCCTGCACCGCAGGGATGTTGGATTGCAGGAAGTGGAGGATGCTCGGCTCCATCGGAATGGTACTCATCAGCAGCAGTTCCCGGTGCGGGCCGCCGCAGACATCCTGGAAAATGGCCCCTTTGCGGTGCGTGATGGCCTTGACCCTGATGTAGGGACGCTTGATCCGACCGGCTGAATACCCTGTAAATTCCCCGTAGGGCCCTTCGTCCTCGCGCTCGAAGGTAACGACCTCCCCTTCGATGATGATTTCGGCGAAGGCCGGCACGTGCAGATCTATGGTCTTGGCCGGAATTACCTCCAGCGGCCTGCCCATCAGTCCACCCATGATGTCGCGCTCGTCGGTCGCGTACGGGCCGATGAACAGGGCTCCCATGCACCATGCCGGGTGTGAACCGAGCACGATGGCCAGTTCCATCGGTTTGCCCCGCTGTTCGCACTTCTCGTAAGTCTGCCCGAGATGCTTGCCGGGGGTCATGTAGATGCCGAGTCTCTTTTGATCCTTGACCATCAACCGGTTATAGCTGCAGTTGTAGCTCCCCGTGTCCGGATCCTTCGCCATGACTATGCTGCCGCTGATATAGGGCCCGACGTCGGTGTTGTGATAGGTGATTTGCGGCAGCTTCTTCAGATTTACCTGATCGCCGGTGAGGACTACCTCCTGGACAGGGCCGCCGGAGACCACCACCGGCTTGATCATGTGATTGAGCGCATTCAGGTACTTGTCGGACAGATCGTCCTTGCCGACCCCCAGACTGGCCGCGACGACGGAGCGCGACGCGCAGGCATTGACCACCACCGGAAAATCCGTCCCCGCGACGTTCTTGAAATGCAGAATGGGAGTGCGTTTCTGCATTTCCAGCTTTGTCACAATGGCCGTGGTCTCATAGGTTCCCGAAACCTGCTTGTCTATCTCGACGTACTCGGTCGGGAATCTCGTTTTCACTTCCTGAAGGAAGCTCCTGAAGTCATTGCCCAGCGTTTTCATCTGTTTTCCTCAATTGATCGTTACATGCCGCTGAAGCCGGCTCATGTTCCTGGCACTACCCGCGTCTCGCGGTCTGTTGCGCGCATCAGAGCGGGGAGGGGCATCGGGCGCGCCACCGGGTGCGCGGATTGCAGCTCTAGAACTCGCCCGGCTTGAGAAATCTTCTCTCCGGATCGAGCGCGCGCAATAGTTTCAAGTCTTCCTCCGAGGGTGGAGCGGTCACCTCCAGTTCATCCGCGACCTTCAGCTTGAAACCGGTCTTCGCCCGGACTTCCTCAACCGTGACTCCCGGGTGTACTGCCACCAGTATCATTTCCCGTGTTTCCTTGTCGAATCCCATAATTCCGAGATTCGTGATGACCTTTTCAACTCCGCCGCCAAGCAATCCGCTCTGCTCCCGTGAACGGCCTCCGTCCAGGAAGCCGGGACTGGTCACATAGTCAACCTTGTCGACAAATCTCTTCTTTTCGTGATAGCTGATGATGAAAATGCTGTTGGCCGAACTGGCGATGTCGTTGGCGCCCCCGCTACCAGGAAGCCGGATCACCGGTTTCTCCAGAGTCCCGATCACGCTGCTGTTGAGATTGCCATGCTTGTCTATCTGGGCTCCGCCGAGAAAGCCGACATCGACGAAGCCGCGCTGCAGGTACAGAAGCACATCGATTGTGGGAGGCATTGCCACGGAACGGCGCACCGAGCGGGCCTCGTTGGCGGAACGCGGAAGACTTCCGATCTGGACCTGCGGCGAAACCCCTCCGACTTCGAACATGATTGCCAGCGACGGAGCGTGGGAATTCTGGGCATGGATCGCCGACAGGAGCGGCAGGCCGCTTCCGGCGAAAATGATCTGACCGTCCTTGAGCGATCGCGAACCGACGATGACAGTAAGTTCGGCAGGGTTATAGGCGGTGCTCACGGTTTCCAGATCCTCCCTTTCCTTGTGGTTTCCAGCAGGCTCTTGACGCCGAACAGGGAGAGATAGTCTTCAAAGTCATTCGGGCTGTAGAAGTACTTTTCGAGATATCCGCGCACGAACTCCATCTTGTCCTCGGCCTTGAGCAGCCCCTGCCCGTACTCCCCCAGGGAAGCATAGGCCGGTTCGTACAACCCGTAGCACTCGTGCGGATAGCAGCCGTAGGGAAGTTCCACGACGGCGTCGACGCAGAAGAATGGAATCGCGGTCAGGTTGGGATTGTCGCGAATATCCTCGTTGTCGACGAGTTGTTCGGTTGTCAGGATCACACGATTGGCGGCCTTGGCGATGTCGGCGTCCATGCAGGGAGGGCCGAATATCTGGGCGTTGCCGAATTTGTCCGCCACCTGGGCGTGAATGATGGCCACGTCGGGATTCACTGCCGGCACCAGAAGCAGGTCCTCTCCGGAGTAGGGGCACTTGAACCGCTTGAGGTCCAGCGTCTTCTCCAGGTCGGAGCCGATCATGCATTTGGCAGGGATGCAGGGCAGGCCCATGGCGCCGGCGCGAAAGCGCAGCGACAGGCCGAGGAGGCTCCACTCTTCGAAGCTGGAAGGATCGGCCTCCGCGTAACTTCTCATGATCTTGGATACGCCCCAGCTCACCCCGCCGCTGAACCAGCTGGTGACCGCCTTGCGCATGGCACCCGAGACGTAGAGCCAGTCTCCCTCGAAGCTGAGCAGGGTCTTGTAGAAAGTCAGATTCTTCTTTCGCTGCCGGATGATCTCCCAGATCACCCCCATGGGCGTGCGGGTGTACTGAAGCCCGCCGATTGCCACGTGGTCTCCATCGTGGATCAGCTTCACCGCCTCCGTAAGGGTGGTGCGCTTGTCCCGGACACCTTTGTTCTTTTCGACCAATCTGCTGCGGGACTCCCGGTAGTTCATTCTGAAAGGCCTCCAGCGCCGGCAACGAGGTCTGGTGCGATTGCGGATATGCTATGAATGGAGATCTCAACGGAGATCCCCACGGAGATCCCCACAAACCGATCCCTGCATTCGCTGTGATTGCGCGTGCGGGCTGGCCATCGCATGAGAGGCATGAGAATACCGGCTGGAACAATCATTGGAGAGGTTGGCAGTGGCGTCGGACCGTAATTCATCCGGCCACTGTTAAGTCCAAAAGCAGGTAACTTTGCCACACCGCCGATGCAAACGTCAAATAACCCGCGGCCTTAGGCGTTCCCTATCCGCCGCAACCCGCGCTCATCGTAGAGCGCGTCGTCTTGCGTTCGAAGCCCGACCAGCAAACCGTCGCTGAACTTGGCCTCGTACCCCCGGAGTTCGGTCCCGACGGACGTATGAAACCGCAGTACACCGTGGAAACCCGTGTCGCGCGAATTTTCGGATAACACGTTTCCGTTGCTGTCGACAGCCAGCTCCCGCAATCTCCCATCCGCGCCGATTTCGTAGACAGACAGCGTGTTATGCAGGCTCTTGGTCTGAAAGTCTTCCGCAGTTAGGCCGTCAGGCAGTGGCTGCCGGCAGTAGATCGTGTCGAACATGCCCATTCGATCGGCCTTCAGACTGATGCGAACGGGTTGAGCACGCGCACGCCTCCATAATCCTGCCCGTGGGCAAGGTCCTCGCTCACCAGCACGGAGGCCCCAAGCCGGCGTGCGCCCGCGACCACGGCCGCGTCCCAGTATGCGATGGCGTAGCGGCTTTTCAGTTGCAGCGCGTGACGCATGAGCGGGATGTCTATGACGGCCACCGGGCGGCTGCCGGCGATCTCCTCGATCATGGCGAGGACGTCGTCGTGATTGAGTTCGTGCGGTGCGCGCACGGCATTCACGTAAAATTCCTGCAACACCTGCACGGTTACGCCCCAGTCTTCACGGTTTATCCAGTCGCGGGCAATGCGCCTTTTGGCGGCATCGCGGGACGCCTTCGAAAACGCGTAAACCAGCAGGTTGGTGTCGAGGCAGTGGGAGACCGCCATGATCAGACGCCGGCCTTGCGGAGCAACTTGCGGTCGTGCGCCTGTTCGCGCGTGAGTCGTTTCGTGGTATCGATGCCGTGGTCGCCGGCGATCGCCATCAACCGGTCGAGCAGGCCGTCGGCGCGGGCGGCGGGCGCGTCGATTTCGTATCTAGCGCCGCCGGCATTGGCGCGGCCCACGTTGGGTTCGATTGCCGCGTTCTCCAGTATCGCCATCAGCTCCCCCTGCAGTGAGCGATGATTGCGTTCCGCGCGTTCGCGCAGTTTCGCCGCCATCGCTTCTGGCACGTTCTTGATCGACATGTTTATAGTCATAATGGCTCCAAAACGGACCAACTATGATCAATTATGGAGCTGATATGGAGCAAAGTCAACCGGCCCGGTGGTGCGGTTCAGGCGACCGTTTAATATCGCTAATACTCCGCTTTATACGGCCCGTCGATCGGCACGCTCAGGTACTTGCATGGGTCTCGGACAAGGTCGTGAGTGCGACGCCGAGCTCCTTCAGGTGCAGACGCGCATCCATCCCCTGTGGTGCATAGTGATCGGTGCACTGCTTGGCCTGGCGGGATGGGTATGAGCTACCTGGCGGGCTGCTTGCGACTTTCTCCTGTTCCGGCGGAGTGTCAGCGGACTTGTTCCAGAAGATCGTCGCCGGTGCCGCCGCCCTGGCGGGGCTTGTCTCAGCGGGTCGCGTCCACGCGTTTCAGCGCGTGCTTCCATTGGAGCAGGCGCTCGTCGGCCGTGACGAGCGAAGCACGGCGCGAAATCGCGGTTGCGACAATGAACCGGTCGGCGGGGTCTTTGTGCAGCGTTTCGAGTTCGGCGGCCAGGATCGCGATCTCACCGTCGATCGGCCACTCGACCAAGCCGGCAGCGATCAGGTCGCCGCGCCAGGCGAGCGGCGATTTCGGCAGCGTGATGCGTCCTCTAGAGTGCAGCATCGCGCATTCCCAGAAGCTTACCGCGCTCACGGCGATCTGCTGGTCTCCCCAGGCCTCGTGAACCGCGCGCCTGGCTGCACGGCCTAGCGCGGCGTCGTCGGTGTCCATCCACACCAGCACGTGCGTGTCGAGCAAGATCACTTCAGCGCTTCCCATTCCACGTCGAGCGGTGAAACGATGTCGCCCTTGATTCGGATCAAACCCTTGTGCAACCCGATGGGCGACTTCGGCCGCTTGCCCGTATAGGGGCGCAATTCGGCAACAGGCTTGCCGTTCTTGGTGACGACCAGCGGCTTGCCGGTACGCGCCACTTCATCCATCAGCGCCAGGCACTTGGCTTTGAACTCCGAGGCTTTGATCGTCTGCATAGGGTACTCCCGGGTCAACATGACCATAGACATGGTCATCTTAGCACGGCTAAGGGATAAGGCAATCAATCCGGCCGCAAGCTGTTCTCGGGGAGCTGGTGTAGCGCAGCAGCTGGCTCGCGAGGTCCCGAGCCGCGCGCAATCGGCCTTATGTTCGATTTTGCTCACCGCCTCACCCGGGGAAGGCCCCGATCGGAGCGCGGTTACCGGCAAATTAAACGCATCGCGCTGCATCGAATGCCGGTACGCTGCTGGTGATCCTCAATCGCGATGATATTATCCCGAGAGGTCCACGCGTTGCGAATGACGGGCGTGGAAGCAAGTCTGATTGCCCCCAGAACCATAGTGGAGCGCGATATGGATATGATGCGGCGAGTTCTCCTGCTGTGCCTATGCTTCGCGCTGCCCTGCCCCGCAGCGGACGTCCACGCGCAGGGCGCGGCGGCAGGCTACCCCGCCCGGCCGATACGTTTTCTGGTTCCCTACACCTCCGGCGGGCTCGTCGACGTGTTCGCGCGCGCCGTCGCGCAGCACCTTTCAGAGCGGCTGGGGCAGCCCGTCGTCGTCGAAAACCGGCCGGGCGCGAGCCAGGCGATCGCCCTGGAAGCGGCGGCACGATCGGCCCCGGACGGCCACACGCTCATCGTCGGAACGCAGTCCGGGTTCGTGCTGCTGACTGCGGCGCGCAAGACCCTGCCCTATGACCCGCTGAAAGACTTCGCATCGGTGGGCCTGATGTTTTCGACGCCGTTCTATCTGGTCGTGCATCCTTCGGTTCCGGCGCGTTCCGTTCAGGAATTGATCGCCCTGGCCAGATCGCAGCCGGGCAAGCTCAACTACGCCTCGATCGGAACCGGCAGCGGTCATCACCTGGTCACCGAGCTGTTCAAGACCAGGGCGGGCATCGACATGGTGCATGTGCCGTACAAGGGCAACGCCCCGGCCCAGACCGACCTGCTGGCCGGCCAGGTGCAGCTCATGTTCGAAGGCTCATCCATCCTCACCCACGTAAAGAGCGGCAAGGTTCGCGCACTCGCATCGACCGGCGGCGAACGGACACAAGCCATGCCGGATCTGCCGACCGTCGGCGAATCCGGCGTACCGGGATTTCAGATGGCGACATGGTTTGGCGTGTCGGTGCCCTCCGGCGTGCCCCGGCCGATCATCGACAGGCTCAATCGCGAGCTCGGCGACATGCTGCGCGCACCGGCAACGCGCGAGAAATTCGCGCCATACAGCATCGAGATCACGCCGAGCAGTCCGGAAGAGATGACCGAGCGTATCCGCTCGGAGCTTCCCGTGTGGACCAAAGTGATGCGCTCGGCGGGCATCGAGCCCGGATAGCGCGCTGGAGGAGCGGCACGGGTCTTGACCGGCTTGCCGATGCCTGACAGCCCTCAGTACCCACCTGACTCGGCGCGCATGATCCGCGCTCCCTCGACCATCGCCCTGATTTTTCCGAATGCGACGTCGCGCGGGAGGTACTTCATCCCGCAGTCGGGCGCGACGATCACGTCCTGCGCGTTGACGTAGGGCAGCGCGCGCCGGATGCGCTCCGCGACCATTTCCGGTGTCTCGACCGCCATGTCGTTCAGGTCGAGCACGCCGAGAATGATTTTCTTGTCCGGCAGTTCCCTCAACACCGCGCAGTCGAGATTCGACTGCGCGGTTTCGATCGAAACCTGCTTACAGCTGCAGCCGGCGAGTTCCCCGAGAAACGAGTAGCCCGAAGGCCGCACGTGTATGACCGCGGCGTAGCCGAAGCAGATGTGCACCGCGGTCGTACCTTCGATGCCTTCCAATGCCCGGTTGAGCGCCGCGAGGCCGTATTGGCGCGCTTTCTCCGGCCGCGCCTGCATGTAGGGCTCGTCGATCTGCACGATATCGGCGCCGGCGGCGAACAGATCGCGGATCTCGGCGTTGACGGCGGCGGCGTAGTCCATCGCCGCTTCCGCCTCGGTCGCGTAATACTCGTTCTGCGCCTGCTGCGACATTGTGAACGGGCCGGGTACGGTCATCTTTATCGGCTTGCTCGTGTTCGACCGCAGGAACCTGAGGTTCCCGACCTCCACAGGATGTTTGCGGCGGATCCTGCCGACCACGCGCGGCACCGGATTGGGATGGCCGGAGCGATCCAGCGCCGTGCCGGGATGGTCGATATCGACGCCCTCGAGCGCGGTCGCGAAGCGATTGGAGTAGCTCTCGCGGCGGATTTCGCCGTCGGTGATGATGTCGAGCCCCGCTTCCTCCTGCGCGCGGATGGCAAGCAGCGTGGCGTCGTTCTGCGCTTCTTCGAGCAGTGTCTCGGGAATTCGCCACAGCTCCCGAGCGCGCACCCGCGGCGGGAAACGGCCGGCGAGCTTCTGGCGATCGATCAGCCAGTCGGGCTGCGGATAACTTCCGACGAGTGTCGTGGGAAACAGCATGGTCGTAGAACGATAGGGATAAGGGAAGGAATAAGCAAATCAATCCAACGCCGAAGCTAGCCCGAATTTCTCACGGTCCCTCTAGCAAAAGGCCGCTCCTTTTGGCATAACTGTGTTTGCACACAAGCAGTTAAAACCAAAGAGGGAGCGGCTTTTGCC
>Ga0209343_10007815_pt1 | contig 12542 bp, 15 predicted proteins | sample RifCSPlowO2_02_FD_184026 | JGI IMG/M metagenome (GOLD analysis project Ga0209343, IMG submission 184026) | Groundwater microbial communities from Rifle, Colorado - Rifle CSP2_plank lowO2_0.2 (SPAdes) (version 2) | ecosystem: Environmental > Aquatic > Deep subsurface > Groundwater | place... | reverse complement strand
TCGACTTCAAGCCTTGCAGCCAGACGTCGAGATCGCCCTGCGGGCCGGTGTTGAGCCCCTGGCCCCAGTCGAACGCGTCGTAGCCGAGCGAACGGCAGTGCGCACGCAAGGTGGCCACCGAAGTCCTGTCCGCGCCCAGGCCCGGGAAGATCACGACCGGATGCCCGTCACCGGGCTTCGCACCGTCCGACTTGGTGAATGTGTGCCAGGCGAACTCCATCGCAGCACGAAAGGGCTCCACGCCCAGCATGGCGAGTGAAGGGTATTGAACGGCATCGGTGGCCAGTTGTTTCATGGGCTTGAGCGCGCGGTGCCACGCTGGAAATGGTTCACGAAGGGGGCCATGCTCTGCGCCGGCATGGTTCGCGTCTGTGCGGAACCGAACGTTTCCGCGACCGCCAGGACCCAGCGCGTGCTGATCGACACGGCTCATAACTGCGTGCCCAGCAAGGAAGCCAGCGTTTCACCCAGGCGCTCGCGCATGGGGCGCGCCAGCCACGCCGCGTGGGTCACCCGGTGGGACTTCGCGAGGTCGTCTTCGAAGGTGGCGGTCTGCGCGCCCGCGAAGGCCTTGTCGACGACGTTCAGCGTCGCTTCGTCGTTGAGCCGGAAGGAGCGGTTGTCGAAGTTTGTCGAACCCACCGAGACCAGCATGCCGTCGACGATCATCACCTTGCAGTGGTACATGGTGGGCGTGTATTCCGCGATGACGGCGCCGGCCGCGAGCAGCGGCCCCCAGGTGGCCCGCGAGGCCTTGCGAACGGTCTCGCTGTCGATGTGTTGGCCCGGCACGATGATGCGCAGCCTGACGCCGCGCTGCATCGCGGCCACGAGGGCCTGCAGCGTCAGCGCGTCGGGCACGAAGTACGACGCCGAGAGGTCGATCGACCGCGACGCCGCGGTCACCGACAGCAGGTACATCAGCTGCATGCTCTCGCTGCCGCCGCTCGGTGAACTGCTGAACATCTGCGCCCGACCGGGGCCGGCCGGTGCCAGGGCGGGGAAGTAGTCCGGGCCATGCAACACGTCGCCCGTCACCTTGATCCAGTTGTCGATGAACACCGACTGCATCTGCGCGACGACCGGGCCTTCCACCGCGAAGTGGGTGTCGCGCCAGTGCTCGGGGTTCTGCGCGCGGCCCGTCCATTGCGGGGCCACGCCGACGCCACCCGTGAACCCGACACGGCCGTCCACGATCAGCAGCTTGCGGTGCGTTCGGTTGTTCATGCGCCCGAGGTGTGACCAGTGCGGCGGATGAAAGCGCTGGACCTGGACACCGGCTTGCGCCATGGTGGCCACCAGGCTGTCGTCCATCTTCACGCTGCCCACCCAGTCGAGCAGCACGTGGACCTTCACGCCCTGGCGGGCGCGCTCTGCCAGGGCCTCGGCGAACTGGCGGCCGATGTCACCCGACCAGTAGATGTAGGTTTCGAAGGTGATCGACCGCTCTGCGGCTTGGATGGCCGCCAGCATCGGCGGGAAGATCTGTTCACCGTTCAACAGGGCTTGCACGCGCGTTCCGGCCAGGAACGGCGGCCCCAGGAGAACGCCCAGCTCATCCATGAAACGCGGGTCGTCGAGCGTGTAGAGACGCGTGATGTGACGCTGAATCTTCTTCTCGCCACCGATGAAGTTCGACGCGACCACGGCGCCGACCAGGGCCAGGCCGGTTGCGGCACCGGCGACCACGATCCATCGGGGCCAGCGTGCCATCGGCGTCACCTGCTATCGGGACGGTGCGGCGTTACCCTGCCTGCAGGGGTGTGGCGAGAAGTGCTCATCGTGTCCGCTTGGTTCGGGCCGCGGGTTTGGCGGCGGCGGGCTTGACGGCGGCGTTCCAGACCTTCAGGTTCTCGCGGGTCGCCTCGGCGATGGCGGCGTTCACCTGCCGCTTCGCCTCTGCGGTGGCCTGGCCACGCATCGAACCGGCCACGCTGTTCGCCGCGCTCAGCCACATGCTCATGAACGGGTTTTTCTTCAGCCAGGGATTGGACATGGTGCGCTTTCGATGTTTGACGGGGAAGGACTCAGCGAGCGCCGGCAGTTCCGGCGGTCCGTGCCCTGTGCAAGGTGTGTGTTTTCATCGGTGAACCTCGTGTTGGCATAGGGGGCGGTCCCGCTCCATGGCCGCCTCATGGCGGCCATGGTTTTCAAGGAGCGCAGCCTGGGGCGAGCGTCAGCGCCTGACGCGCACGATCAGCGCGCCCAGCGCCATCGCGGCGGCCACCGCAGACAGCGGATGGCGCCTGACCTTGCCGCGCAAGGCTTCGGCCCATTCGTCGCGGGTGGTGCCCATCTGGTGAGCGGCCTCGCGCAAGCTCGCTTCAGCGCCTGACAGGCTTTCGCCCAGTTGCCTGACCTTGGGCGCCGCGCTGCCGGCGAGGCGATCAACGGCATCGTGCGCCGCGTGCACAACCCGGTTCAAAGAGGCAACGGCCGCTGGTGGGGCTTTCTCAGACCCCGGCAACATCGAGGTGTCGGGCACACGCTCATGGTGGTCACTGGTGACCCAGGGGACGGGCGGTGCGGCATGGGGTTGCAAGGTTTCATTCATGTCGGGCTCCTGAGGTCGTTCAAGCGGCCTGGGCCAGCAGTTCGTCCTTGCGGGCGGCCATTTGAGCACCCAGATCGACCATGTCCAGCGACGTGGACTTGGCCTTGGGGAACATCTCGTTCTGCTCTTCCTTGACGTGGTGCTTCACGTATTCCGACAGCACCTTGACCTTGGCGTCGTACATCTCGCCGTCGGGCTCGAGGCCTTCGATCTGTGCGATCAGGTCCTTCACGCTGGTGTGTTCCACCGTGGCTTCGGGCACCAGCAACTTATCCTTCAGCGCCGCCTTCACGGCGGGATAGAAGATTTCTTCTTCGATTTGTGCATGCACGCTGAGCGCCGTGCAGATCTCGGCGACCAGGGCCTTCTTCTTCGGGATCGAACGGCTCTTTTCGTATTCGGCAAACATCTCGCTCACGGCCGCGTGGTCGGCTTTGAGCATGGCGATGGCGTCCTTCGGTGCGGGGGCAGTGGTCTTGGTGGTGGTCATGGGTAGTCCTTTGACAGGTTGGGGGGAATGAGGGACGGTGACTACGTGAACAGGGCGATCAAAATGATGATCGGGATGGGGATGCCGAGAAACAGCAAGAGCAGGGATCGCATGGTGGCCTCCTTGGGCTTGTGGGAAAACAGGATTCAGGCGTCGCGGCGCCGACCACCGAACGTGGCGGCCAGGCTGGCGACGAATGCGCCGACAAGCAGCGAAACGAACAGCCAGAGCGCGCTGTAGGCTGAGGCCTTGCGAGCCTTGTCGGCCGCCTCACGCGCAGCCACTTCCGCGTCGTTCAACCTGGCCTGCGCCTTGGCGTAGACCTCAGAGACCCGCCTCTGGGCCTCGGGCTGCGACAGCCCGGTGCGCTGGGCCACGATCTGGCCCACGTGGCGGATGTCTTCGGGTGGCAGAGGCTCCGAGCGGCTGACGTTCATGAAGATCCGGCTGACCTCGGCCGTGTCCCTGCCAGAGGCGCGTTCACTGGCAGCCGTGTCGACTTGCATGCCTTCGGTTCCCATGACGGGTGCAGCGGTGGCGGCATCACGCCGGAACAGCGAGTCGACAAAGTAGCCCATCGGACCGCCTTCGTCGTCATGCGCCATGCCTGCCGAGGCCGCGGCGCTCCCGACGGCGGAGCTGGCCGTGCTGGCAACGCCACCGACCACCTGGGCGCCAGCCTGCACACCACCGCCAATGATCGAGCCGATGACCGAGGTCAGCAGCGCGGCGGTGGCCAGCGTTGCCACGGCCCAGGCCAGAAAGCCGTGGGCGGTGTCGCGGAAGTACACCTCGTCGGTGTGCGCATCGGTCCACTTGGTGCGCAGGCGGCCGGCGAGGTAGCCGCCCATCCCCGACGCCAGCAGTTGCGTGAGCGTCAGCCACACGATGGTCGACACACCGAGGGTCGCTGCGCTCACACCATCCTGGGCCCAGGGCGACACGGAAGACAGGCCGAGCCCGACACCGAGGATCAGCAGGATCAGGGACAGCGATGCAGCAGCGGCCCCGCCTGCGGCGATGGCGCCCCACGAGACGGCGCTGCTGAGCGGCCTCGTGTTGTCGGCGATGCTGCCACGGAGCCCGCGGGCGCGGGCAAGGTCTTCAGTGTTTGCTGTGGAGGCAATGGCCATCGGAACTCCTTTCGGCGAAGAGCGGGTCGGGTACCGGGACTTCCGACACCTCGTGCTTTGCGCAAGGCGGACCGTAAGGACACGAACCAGGGAGGTCTGTTCGCTTTCGCACACTGCTTCGCGTCAACCGAAGCGCCGAAAGGCCGTGACGCCCGTGGCGGGCGATCCAGAAAAACTTGATGTCCCTGGCCGCGAAGTGGGCTGGGTTTTGCATACCCCTACGGATCGCTTCTGGGACCAGCGTGCAACGCGCAGCGGATTCGAAGGGCCATGCAGAATGACCCGAATGAAAAAACGATCACGCCCGTCCGCTTGGGCCAAAAGCTTCGATCGGAGCCTCAAGGCGATGACACGCCTGGCCACCGCTTCCAGTACCCGGGCGCTCAAGAAGTCCCTCAAGCCCGCGGTGGCCAAGCGCGCGCCGCCGCCCGGTGCCGGCGCGTGGATTCCCGGCGTCGTCATGGGCTCGGCCGGCGCCCGGCGCTTCAGGGTCTACCGGCCGCCGGGTGTCGAGTTTGGCGAGAAGCTGCCGCTGGTGGTGATGCTGCACGGCTGCGGTCAGGACGCCAACAGCTTCGCCGCGAGCACGCGCATGAACCGCATCGCGATGCGTGAACGTTTTCTGGTGCTCTACCCGGAGCAGGACCGGCTCGCCAACGGGCAGGGCTGCTGGAACTGGTTCGACACCAAGACCGGCCGTGCCTATGGCGAAGCCGCCTTGATCATGCAGGCGGTCGACCAGGTCTGCCTGCTGCACCCGGTGGACAAGACCCGCGTGGCCATCGCTGGCCTGTCGGCCGGTGCGAGCATGGCCGCCTTGCTGGTCACCCGGCACCCGGGGCGCTTCAAGGCCGTCGTCATGCATTCGGGCATTCCACCCGGCACCGCGCACTCCACCCTGTCGGCGCTGGGCGCCATGCACGGCCACCGCGTCACGACCCCGTTGATGACCACTCCGAACGCGATGGAGGCCCACTGGCCACCCCTGCTGGTGATCCACGGTGACGCGGACGCCGTGGTCTCGCCCAAGAACGGCCAGGCCGCGGCGCAGGTCTGGGCCCACGCGGCGGGGGCGAAGGCGAGCGAGGCGCGCAGCGTGCAACGGGGCAAGCGCTACCCGATGTCGGTCACCGATTTCAAACGCAAGGGCAGCACCGTGGCCACGCTGGTCGCCGTGAGCAAATTGGCCCACGCCTGGAGCGGAGGCCTCGCGAGCAAGGCCTTCAGCGACGGCCAGGGGCCGGATGCATCGCGCATGGTCTGGGCTTTTGCGGCCAAACAGTTTCGGGCCGCGGCCTGAGCGCTGGCCAGGGCAGATGAACGGGCTGTTCGTCAGGCCGCACAGGGCAGCAGCAGGGGCTCATGGTGGTCTGGTCCCGAAGGAGCGGTCTGCACCGTGGGGCACGAATAGTCACGACCGACCATGGCGCGCGCGCCCAGGTAGGTGTTGCGCAAGTGCTCGGTCAGGGCGTTCATGTCAACGTTGCCGGCTTCGTCGCAGGGCACGGTGACATCTTGACCACGGCCATCGCGCGACAGGAATCGCAGCAGATAGGCGCAAGCTGCCGGGTCGCAGGCAGCGCGCGGCAGGACAGATGGGGTGTTCATGAGGTTTCCTTTCTCACGCTGGACGCTGAGCGTCAGGTGTTCCAGGAACCCAGCGCCTACCCTGTTCGTCGAACCGTCGCGTGAGGACACGGTCTGGCAAGCAGTGACACCAGTACGCGCCAAAACAAGCCGCTTGACTGTGCGGGCGCGTACACAGCCTTTAGAACGGCACCTCATGCCCTGAGCTCAAGGCCTCCAGCTGCCGACGCAGCGCCGCGTTTTCCGCCTGCAGTTCACTCACCTGGTTGCGCAAGCGCTGCAGTTCATCGCCCGCGACGTCGGCCGGCTGATCGGCCGGTTGCTCGGGCGCCGCTTCCGACGGCTTGCGCTTCGCTTCGCGCACCCGCTTGGCCGCCAGCTTGAGCTCGTCCTTGCCGGCCAGCGCGGCGGCCTTCTGCTCCTCGGCCGGCAGGCTGGCCACCGCGGCGGCTGCGTTGAGCGAGATCGCCCCGGACTTCAGCGCCGCCACCAGCTCGGGCTCGGCCTGCTTCTGGATCTTTTCGATCATCACCACCTGGCTGCTGCTGAGCCGCGCCGCTTTGGCAATGTCTTCGCGGCTGTTCAGCGGCCGGGGCTCCGGCACGGCCGCTGTGGCCACCGGGTGGGCTGATGGTGCGTCCGGCTCATCCGACTCGGGCGATGCTTCCTCGCGCGGCGCAGCCAGAAACCGGGCGCGCCGCTCGGCGATGATTTCGCGCTTGCGCAGGGCCAGCACGCCGCGCTGGAAGTCCGACACGCTGCGCCGCCCCAGGTGCTGGTCGATCATCCACAGGTGCACGTCCTCCATGGACTGGAAGCGCGGGTTCTGCACCGTCTCGAAGGGCAGGCCGTGTTTCTGGCAGATGCCGTAGCGGTTGTGCCCGTCCACCAGCACATCGCCCCAGAGCACCAGCGCATCGCGGCAGCCCTCGGCCAGGATGCTGCGCTCCAGCGCCTCGTGTTCCTCCGGGGTCAAGGGGTCGATATAGGCTTTGAGATCCGGGTTGACAGTGATGTTCATGAAGTCGGGGTTCGGGGAAATGGCTTGGGGGCGCGAATTGTAGAGGGGCGCTCATGCGGAATGCCGTCGCCTGGCCTAGTGTTGGCGCGCATAGCGGCCGGGTGGCTGCCCGACGTGGCGGCTGAAGGCCGTGCTGAAGGTGCTGGCCGAGCTGTAGCCCACCCGCTCGGCCACCTCGGCGATGGCCACGCCGCTGCGGCTCAGCAGGTCCTTGGCCAGCGCCATGCGCCACGCCAGCAGGTACTCCATGGGCGGCAGACCGACGGCGCGCGAGAACCGTTCGAAGAACGTTGAACGCGAGAGCGCGGCCTCCTTCGCCAGCGCATCCACCGTCCAGGTGCGCGCGGGTGCGCCATGCATCAGGCGCAGCCCCACGGCCACCCGCGCGTCGGCCAGCCCGCGCAGCAGACCGGGTGGGGCGCTGTCCCCCGTGGTCGAGCGCAGCGCCTCGATCAGCAGCAGCTCCACCAGCCGGCCCAGCACCAGCTCACGCCCTGGCCGCGTGTCGAGCGACTCTTCCCGGACCAGCTTCACCAGCACCGACAGGCGCTCGATGCCACGCACGTGCAGCAGCACCGGCAGCAGCGACACCAGCAACGCGGCATCGGGTGAGTCGAACTCGAAATAGCCGCCCAGCATGCGCACTTCGGGTGGCCCGTCCTGCCGCCCATGGCGCAGCTCGGCCGCCGATCCCTGCGTGTCCCTGGGGTCGAGGAACACCGGCACCGCGGGCTCCAGGCCCGACAGCGTGAAACCGGGCGTGGCCGGCATCAGCACGAAGTCACCCGCTTCCAGGGTGACGGGCGCCTGCTGGTCCACCGCCAGCACGCACGGCCCCTCCAGCATCGTGCAGAAGCTCGACTGGCCGAAGGCCGAATAGCGCACCGCCCAGGCGCCCGCCCCGCTGATCACCTTGGAAAACACCGCGCGCGGTCGCATCAGGGCAATGACTTCGGCGAGGGGATCGATCACGGTCGGACTCCTGCAAATGAAATGTGGACTATTGATTGTATTAAATCCGGCTTCTGGCCGGTATCGTTGCGCCATCCCTCAACCGAACCACCAGGAGTTCTCACATGAAAACCGTTCTGATCACCGGCTGCTCATCCGGCTACGGCCTCGAAACCGCCCGCCACTTCCACGCCCAGGGCTGGAAGGTGATGGCCACCATGCGCAGCCCGCGCGCCGACCTGCTGCCCGTGTCGCCCCGCCTGCAGGTGCTGCCGCTGGACGTGACCCGGCCCGAGAGCATCGCCCGCACGCTGGACGCCGCAGGGCCCATCGACGTGCTGGTGAACAACGCCGGCCTCGGCCTCTTCGGCGCCTTCGAAGCCACGCCCATGGCGACGGTGCGCGACATTTTTGAGACCAACACCTTCGGCACCATGGCCATGACCCAGGCGGTGCTGCCGCAGTTTCGCGCCCGCCGCGCCGGCCTGGTGGTGAACGTGACCTCCAGCGCCACGCTGGCCCCCATGCCCCTGGTGGCCGCCTACACCGCGAGCAAGACCGCCATCGAAGGGTTCACCGCCTCGCTGGCGTTTGAGCTGGCGGCCTTCAACGTGCGCGTGAAACTCGTCCAGCCGGGCTATGCGCCCACCACCCGGTTCACCGCCAACGGCGCCGAGCGCATGCAGGGCCTGGTCCCCGAGGCCTATGTGCCCTACGCCCAATCCGTTTTCGCCACACTGGGCCAGCCCGCAGCCACCACGAGCGAAAGGGACGTGGCCGAAGCCGTCTGGCTGGCCGCGAACGACGCCTCGCCCCAGCTGCGCTATCCGGCCGGCGCCGATGCGGTGGCGCTGGCAGCGCGCAACCCGCTGTTCGCGGGAGCGGCCCGCGAACTCAGCGCCGCCTTGTGATGCCCGAGCGATCCGCCATGAAAACCAGACTGAAAGCCCATGCCCTATGGGCAACACCCCTCGCGGCGTTGCTGCTGACCATGGGCTGCGCCGCCACCGGGCAGCCCGCGCCCGCCGACCTTCGCCCGCAAACCCTGTCCGACGTGCAGCGCACCGCGCCTGCCCGTGGGCAGCGCCCCACGGTCGCGCTCGCCCTCGGCGGCGGTGGGTTGCGCGGGTTCGCGCACGTGGGCGCCTTGCGGGCACTCGAAGAAGCCGGCATGCACCCCGACATCGTGGTCGGCACATCGGCCGGCTCCGTGGTGGGCGCGGCCTACGCCAGCGGCATGAGCGTCAAGCAGATCCAGCAAGCCGCGCTCGGCGTGAAGGTGTCGTCCTTGCTCGACTTCACCTGGCAACCCGGCGGGTTCATCCGGGGCGACAAGCTCGCGAACTGGGCCAACGCCCTCATCGGTGACACCCGGATCGAAGACTTCCCCATCCGCTTCGCCGCGGTCGCCACCGACCTGCAGAGCGCGCAGCCCATGCTGCTAGACAACGGCTCGGCCGGGCGGGTCATACAGGCGTCTTCAGCCGTGCCGGGGATGCAGGTGCCGGTGGCCTACCCCGGCGGGCACCTGATCGACGGCGGCATCACCAGCCTGGTCCCGGTCCGGTTCGCGCGGGCCATGGGCGCGGACGTTGTTGTCGCGGTCGACATCTACTGCCAGAGCCCCCGGGCCACCGCGGTGAACGTGCCGGCCGTTCTCGGCAAAGTCATGCAATCCCAGAGCTGCCTGATTGCTGCGCCGGAAATGGCGGAGGCCGACGTCTTGGTTGCCCCCGTTGTGGCGGTTCCAGGCATGTCGGACCGGGCCACGCAAGAGCAGGCCATCGAAGCGGGCTACAGGGCCACACACGCGGCCTTGGCGAAGTGGCGATCAGGCACGATGATCGAGTAGCGTTCTGCCCGGTTCAAAAACTTGATGACGTTGAAGGAGGAGGGTGCTCATGAGAATGGTGGCTTTGTTGGTGGCGCTTCTGGTGGTCGGTCTTCTCGTCGCCCGTCAACTGGGCGGCGGGTCGCCCGCCCAGGTTCAGAAGCCGGAAGCCATTTCAGATGTGGCTGTTCCCGCTGTGCCAGCTGTTCCCACAAGGCCTCAGGATGTGCCCGGGTATGAACGGCAGGTGGAGGGCTACGTCAACGATTTGGCTGCTGAGCGGGCCAAACAGTTGGAGCAGGCGGAATCGGGGAAATGACGGGGTCGCACCAACGTGGTGGACAGCACACAACAGGCCTGTCAGCCGGCTTGCGCCATTGCCCGAATCGGCGGTTGAAACTTACACTGCCCATTCAGAAGAAGAAACCAGCCGCCACTTCGCGCGGTTTGGTTCAACAAGGCTTATCAGCCGCAAAGGGAGTTCCATGCTTGCTTCTCATGTCGTTCCTCGGCGGATAAACGCTGTTCGATAGGCATCAGTCAATGCCCTCTTACTCTTGGTCGTGTCTCGTCTGCGAGGCGCCAAATCCTGCTGGATCCGAAATCTGTTCTTTCTGCGGTTGTCCAGCGAACGTTCGAGGCATGGAAATCGCAGCGCGACGGGCATCGTTGCACGGAGGGGCAATCGTCGGTCACGACGATGATCTTGAGCGCTTGAAGGAGTATGGTTACAAGAAGTCCGCGCTGAACGTTGTGGCATACACCATTACGGGGGTGTTGGCTGTTTTGGCTCTCAACTACATCCCCGAAGATGTTGATAAGGATGAACGATGGTTCTACTATTCAGCTTTTTTCGTGGCTGCTTTCATATTGGGGCATTTTGTCAATTGGCTTGTCAAAATTGTTTTTCATGAAGATATCTCCAAGTAGGATTTTGGATGCTTGACAATTCATTAACAGAGCAAAAAGCAGGGCCTGACCCCAACGTTCGCGCATCACCATGAACAACGACCTCGATAATCTTTCCTTTCAGTTCTTTAAGCTATTTGCTCAATACGAATACGCACTCAAAGCAACAGGCTTCGGAAAGGCTGGAAATAAAAGACTTGCCGAACCAAATTGGGATCGTTTCGCAATAGAGATCGGTGTTAGAGTTCTCAGTGTTGAGGAAACAGAGGTGCAAAAAGCTAGAAGGTACCTCTTTGAACTCCCGCCTAAGCGGCAAATCTGGGTAAACAATGCCGTCCAGTGGGAAGAAGTTCCAAATAACGATCGCTCAGTTCAAATGCTCTTCTCCCACATTCGACGTGTCCGCAACAATCTTTACCACGGCGGAAAGTTTGGCTCGCGTTGGATTGCACCCGACAGAAGCCAAGAGCTACTGTTCAATAGTCTTGTCATCCTTCGTGCTCTCATTCCCCTTGATTCGAACCTTTTTGAGGCTATTCATGGCGCGGCTTAATATGCCTCTCATATTAAACGGTAAAGCCAGCGATATTTAAATCGCGTTTGTCGTGGTCAGGTCTTGCTTTTTGCCATTCCGACCCGAGCAAATAGCAAAAGGCAAAAGGCAAATGGCAAATGGCAAATGGCAAATGGCAAATGGCAAGACCCCAGAACTCCACCACAGCATCGTTGAAGCCTTCCAGGAGACTTACAGCATGACGACAGATACACTCGAATACGCTGGCTTCTGGGTCCGCGTTGGTGCCGCACTCATCGACACAGTTCTGATCGTCTGCGTCACCTTCCCGCTTCTTATCGCGATCTACGGCTGGGCCTACTTCGACGGCTCGCAAACGGGCTTTGTTGCCGGCATCGCTGACTTCCTTCTTTCTTGGGTCGCACCGGCCGTAGCCGCCATTGCCTTCTGGCTGTACAAGCAGGCCACACCGGGCAAGATGGCAGTGTCGGCGCGAGTCGTGGACGCCAAGACCGGAAACACAATGACTGTCGGTCAGTCCATCGTCCGTTATCTTGGCTACTTTGTCTCCACCATTCCTTTTGGACTCGGCCTCATATGGGTCGCGTTCGATCCAAAGAAGCAAGGCTGGCACGACAAACTGGCGGGGACAGTGGTCGTTCGGTCACGAAATCGTGGCCCAGAGCCCGTCAAATTCGAGTAGGCCTAAATCAGAGTTGGCAGAGGAAAGCATGAGGCTATATTATTTTTCAACCCTAACTCTGTTGGTGGTTAATTGTGCTTAAAAATATTTCCAGACGACAGTATCTGAAGTCTATTGGTTATGCGTGGTTGTTGTTTTTTCTCGGAATCGTTGGGGTGGCCTTCCTGGTTCGGTCGGGATTTAATTTCACTTCTAATGCATCTATATTCTTGCTCGTGTTGTCTGGGATGATATTTATATATGGCTTGATCGGTTACTGGTATGTTTTTCACAAGTTGAAGTGCGAGAATTGCATGGTATTTGTTGGTGAATATATTCAGAAATCTCCGTTTTCTTTGCATTTTGCATTGTGGAGTCTTTTTGTTTATGGTGATTGTCCTGCGTGTGGGGCGAAATTTAAAGGGGATTTAAATGGAGAATACCTCTAAATTTGATTTTGTTTTTCATGACTAGTAAAGGGCTCAGGTTCGTTTACTGAATTCACGGGTCGGCCACCTTAAATGCGTGTTAAATGTTGCGGCAATGTCTTCCCCTCTCACAACTGAGCTGAAGAGGTCCGCTCTTTCCAAGTGGCACACGGCGAACGTTGAGCCAGTCCAAGCAGTAAGCCCTCTCACCCAAGGGCCGTTCCCCTGGCCTAAGCTCCAGTAGCCCTCTCTCTTGGTAATATACGAACCAGCTACAAACCGTATACAAGGAATCGCCATGGGCATCATCAAGATTTCAGAGCAGATGCATGAAAACCTGCGTCTGACCAGTGGGGCGCTGAGCCGCTCCATGAACGCGCAGGCCGAACACTGGTTGCGTGTGGGCATGTTGTCGGAGCTGAACCCGACGCTGTGCCACGGC
>Ga0209343_10007812_pt1 | contig 12544 bp, 11 predicted proteins | sample RifCSPlowO2_02_FD_184026 | JGI IMG/M metagenome (GOLD analysis project Ga0209343, IMG submission 184026) | Groundwater microbial communities from Rifle, Colorado - Rifle CSP2_plank lowO2_0.2 (SPAdes) (version 2) | ecosystem: Environmental > Aquatic > Deep subsurface > Groundwater | place... | reverse complement strand
CAATATGCTGAAAGATAAGCTTATGGTCATAACGATAAAAATCTTGTGCGCTTAGAATATCCGCCACTTTATCAAGAGCTTCATTTTCAAGCAGCAAGCCGCCGATGACGGATTGCTCCGCTTCTACCGAGTGGGGGGGGATTTTAAGTGCATCTAATTGTTCATCAGCCATGGATGTAATTATACCTATGATAAAGTTAAGCCAAATAAAAAAGGCTACCGAAGTAGCCTTTTTTATTTTTTGTTACACAAAATAAAAATATCTAAGCAACAACTTATTGCGACAATATTTTATATTTTTATGCTTCAGCAGATACTGAAACTGTAATATCCACTACAACATCATGGTGCAATGCCACTGAAACCGCATGGTCACCAATCGTTTTTAACGGACCGTTTGGTAAGCGAATCAATGCTTTAGCCACATCATGACCTTGTGCCACTAATGCATCAGCAATGTCACCATTAGTCACAGAACCAAATAAGCGACCATCAACACCGGCTTTTTGTGAAACTGACACAACAAAACCAGCTAATTTTTCACCACGTGCTTGCGCAGCAGCTAAAATAGCTGCTTGCTGTTTTTCTAACTCAGCACGGCGTGCTGCAAATTCAGCTTTATTCGCCTCAGTTGCGCGTTTAGCTTTACCTTGTGGAATCAAAAAGTTACGGCCGAAACCATCTTTAACTTTAACCACATCACCCAAACCGCCAAGATTACCAACTTTTTCTAATAAAATTACTTGCATAGTTTTCTCCTTAGCCTGAATGTTTGTCAGTGTATGGTAACAATGCCAAGAAACGTGCGCGTTTAACCGCAGATGTTAATTGACGTTGATAACGTGCTTTTGTGCCCGTCATACGTGCTGGGATAATTTTTGCATTTTCTGAAATAAAGTCTTTCAGTAAATCCACATCTTTGTAGTCAACTTCTTTGATGCCTTCTGCTGAAAAACGGCAGTAACGGCGGCGTTTATACATATCTCTTGCCATCTTAAACTCCTAAATATTCTCTATATGGTTAATGTGCATCACCAATTGGGTGCTTTTAAGGCTGCGCTTGGCTAAAAAACCAGTCGCTCGAATGTGTGCGCCTAATTTCAGGCCCTTCAATGCCAAGTCGCCTAAAACAACCGCATTCACTTCACACTCCACCTTACGCTTCATGCCAGCTTCTATTTGCTCTGAAACATGACGCAAACCAACACTTAACAACGGTATGCCCGCTGGGGTATAGCGAAGCGGCTCTATCAGCACGACTTCAGCTTGCAACTCCAGCTTATTCACTTGGTTTTAATTTAAAACTTAAGCTGCTGCAACCTCTGCGGGGGCAGCAGCTGGTGCCGCTACTGGCGCAGGTGCTGCATCTCTGCTCAACACTGATTTAGATTTTTCTTCTTTCATCATTGGTGATGGTGCAGTCACAGCAGTTTTTGTAGCCATCGTTAAATGACGCAATACCGCATCATTAAACTTAAAGCCATGCTCTAATTCTTCTAACACAGCTTGGCTACACTCAATGTTCATTAACACATAATGTGCTTTGTGGATTTTTTGGATTGGATAAGCCAGTTGACGACGACCCCAGTCTTCTAAACGGTGAATTGCACCGCCGTCACTAGTTACAAGCGCACGGTAACGCTCAATCATCGCAGGCACTTGCTCGCTTTGGTCCGGATGGACGATAAATACTACTTCATAATGTCTCATTGACACTCCTTTTGGATTAAAGCCACCCACTCAATGTATTCAGTAAAAATACATACTTAATATATTGTGGTGTGACAAGGTAAAAAAACTTACTTGATAACGCTACCAAGCAAGCGCGCGATTATAGACAAAAGCACGCTTACAATCAACTAAAATCACACATCCGTCGTAACCCCCTCTCGGCGCATTACGCCATCACGCTTAATCTTACCTCTCAGCGGTTTAGATTAGCGAGGAACCTTTCACACTTTGCTTGCCAGTTTACCGGCTTAGTCAAATTGGGGAAGCCAAATACTGGCTTAAAGTCTCACTAATGTACCCTATGGACTATTGGCTATTTTGCTGTGTCTTCCATTTTATGCATTTTATGATCTTGCATTTTGCAATTTTTAGCCATTTCATCTTTACGCGCCTTTTGCTCGGCTTGGTCAATGTTGCCATCATTATTGGCATCCATCTTTGTAAACATTTCATCAGCCATTTTTTGGTGTGCCTCTGTAAACTCATCACGGCTAATCGTGCCGTCTTTGTTAGCATCAGCCTGCATACCATGTTTATGCTCGCAACGCTTTCCATCCGCGCCATGATGATCAGCATAAGTCATTTGAGAAAAGCCTAATGCTAACGCTGCCATTGCTACAATTTGAATACTTTTCATTGGAACTCCCAACCTTAAAAATAAAAAAAGTTTACTACTTTACACACAACATAGACACACGTTTTGTGTTGGCGTTCATATTAAAAAGCGTGCATCGTTTGAATTTGGCACATGATACGCCCCATTAAGCTTAAACAAGGTCTGGCATTTCCGCCCCGTAAAACCTGATTCTGAGCTTTTTAAGTTGATCTCTAAAATCAGCCGCTTTTTCAAACTCCAGGTTTTTAGCGGCATCGTGCATGGCTTTTTCTATACGCTTCATTTCTTTGGCGATTTGTTTTTCACTTAAAGATTCAAAATTGGCTTGTTCTTTTAGTGCTTTATGCTCGCGTTGCAGTTCATCTTTATCGTAAACGCCATCAATCATGTCTTTAATGCGTTTAGTGATGCCTTTAGGCGTAATGCCATTTGCGGCGTTAAACGCCATTTGTACCCCACGCCTGCGCTCGGTCTCATCCATGGCGGCTTTCATGCTGCGCGTGATTTTATTGGCGTAAAAAATCACTTTGCCATTCAGGTTACGTGCGGCGCGGCCAGAGGTTTGAATCAAACTACGTTCAGAACGTAAAAAGCCCTCTTTGTCGGCATCTAATATCGCCACCAGTGACACTTCCGGAATATCCAACCCTTCGCGCAATAAGTTAATGCCGACCAAAACGTTAAACTCACCTAAACGTAAATCTCGAATAATTTCCACACGCTCGACGGTATCGATATCACTATGCAAATAACGTGCTTTAACGCCATGCTCAGTTAAGTAATCGGTTAGGTCTTCTGCCATGCGTTTGGTTAAAGTGGTGGCTAATACACGCTCGCCAATATCCACGCGCTTTTTAATCTCGCCTAACAAATCATCTACTTGCGTATCTGCAGGCTTTACAATAATCTCAGGGTCAATCAAGCCCGTGGGGCGCGCGATCATTTCAACCACTTGTTGCTGATGTGTTTTTTCGTACTCCGCAGGCGTAGCCGACACAAACACACATTGACGCATAATATGTTCGAATTCTTCAAATTTCAGTGGTCGATTATCCAATGCTGAAGGCAGACGCCAGCCGTAATCTACCAGGTTTTCTTTACGTGACCGATCACCTTTATACATGCCGCCCACTTGCGGCACGGTGACGTGGCTTTCATCAATAATCATCAGCGCATTATCGGGTAAGTAATCAATCAGCGTGGGCGGCGGATCACCCGGGTTGCGCCCTGATAAATGACGTGAGTAGTTTTCAATGCCTTTGCAAAAGCCAATTTCGTTGAGCATTTCGAGATCAAAACGTGTGCGTTGCTCAATACGCGCGGCTTCTACCAGCTTGCCGGTTTTAATGTAAAAATCCACACGATCCTTAAGCTCGTGTTTGATTTTTTCCATGGCTCTAATGGTGGTTTCACGCGGCGTGACATAGTGGCTTGACGGATAAACCGTGTAGCGTGGGATTTTATTAAAAATCTGCCCAGTGAGTGGGTCAAATAACGTAATAGATTCAATTTCATCATCAAACATCGAGATGCGCACTGCGGTTTCATTATTTTCAGCGGGAAACACATCAATCACATCACCGCGCACTCTAAACGCCCCGCGTGAAAAATCAAAATCGTTGCGGTCATATTGCATCCCGACTAAACGCGTAATCATGTCGCGCTGTTCAATTTTATCGCCCTGCTGCACGTGCAGCACCATGCCATGGTAATCACTCGGGTCGCCGATACCATAAATGGCAGAAACAGTAGCCACAATAATACTGTCTTCGCGCTCTAACAATGCCTTGGTAGCTGAAAGCCGCATCTGCTCAATATGCTCATTGATGCTGGAATCTTTTTCAATAAACAAATCACGCGAGGGCACATAAGCTTCGGGCTGATAGTAATCATAATAACTCACGAAATACTCTACCGAATTATTAGGGAAAAATTCCCTGAACTCACTGTACAACTGCGCGGCCAACGTTTTGTTAGGTGCCATCACAATGGCTGGACGACCAGTACGCGCAATGACATTAGCCATGGTGTAAGTTTTACCAGAGCCAGTCACACCAAGCAAAGTTTGAAATTTCAAACCGTCGTTAATCCCTTGCGTCAGCTTATCGATCGCTTGCGGCTGGTCTCCCGCTGGTGGAAAGGGCTGGTGTAACTGATACTTACTATTTGGAAAAGTGACGAACACGTTGTGCTTTTTTATAAATTAACGTTAAATTTTAACAGCTTATTGGCGTTATATCGCGAACTAATCTTAATGTTGAAAATTAGAAATGTTTAATCACTAGAACTTTGCCGTTGGTTCATAGTCATTGAATAAACGTCACGTTAACTATTAAATATAGCCTTGCATGGTGCTGTTTTTAAAGGCGATACTTGATAAAAAATAATTGCTAACCTTTGGAGATCACGATGCGTGGATTCATTTTACTCGCAGTATTATTGAGCTATATCCAGCCAGCCTTAGCCCTAGACCAAGCAAAGATACTAAAATCTTTACAGTCGGTAGTGATGATAAGGGGTTACAACGCTAATGGTGGTCTTGCGTATGGCTCAGGCGTGGTGGTAGCCGAAAATAAAGTCATTACCAACTGCCATATATTCCGCAGCACCAAAGAACCATGGGTGTCACGCGGTGAAGATTCTTATGAAATTACTTCGGTACAAGCAGATAGATGGCATGACTTATGTTTAGTTTCTACTTATAACCTACCGTTTAAACCTGCGCCTATCGGTCGGGGAAATAATATCAAACGCGGACAAGAAGTGCTCGCCATCGGCCATTCTAATGGCGTGCCCGCCCCGCTAACCTCGGCTGGCCTGGTGAAATCCACTTACGAATTTGAAGGCGGCAAAGTCATTAGAAGTAGCGCTAAATTTTTAATGGGTGCCAGTGGCAGCGGTATTTTTGATCTTGAAGGCAATTTACTTGGCATCAATACCTTTAAAACGCCTGGTCGTCCGGCTTACTTTTATTCACTGCCCATCGAGTGGCTTGCCAACTTGGAAAAATTACCTGTTGAAACCAAGTTTCCTATTATGGGCAAAGCATTTTGGGAAGAAGAAGACAATAACAAGCCTTTCTTTATGCAAGTGGCGATTCCAGAGTTAGGTAAAGACTGGCCAAAACTCGCTCAAGTGGCACAGAGCTGGATAATGATAGACCCGAAAAATACTGAAGCTTGGTATGGACTGGGTGTTGCTAATGAAAATCTACGTCAATTAGATGAAGCTAAAAAGGCTTACAAGCAATCCATTGCGGTTGATGCCAGCAACACAGACGCACTATTTAGGCTAGGTGCAATTGCACAGTCACAAGGTGACAAAGAAGGTTTAGATAACGCCAACATAGCAATCGCTAAGGTTGATCAAGCACTGGCAATAGAATTTAACAAAATGCTAGATTGCAACTTCGAATGCTAGATTAAACCCTCAGCAACACTCAAAAAGCCTCATATTGTACTTGAGGCTTTTTTATTCATTGAATAGTATTGAGTTATTCCTAATGGACATGTTTATGCGTAAAATGGCGTTTATTCAACCATTTACCTACAAATTGTTTTAAGGAACAGATTTTGTCACACTCCGTATTGTCACAGCGCGTTTTATCCATTAAAGAATCTCCCACGCTTGCGATTACCGCAAAAGCTGGTAAATATAAAGCGGAAGGTCGCGACATTATCGGTCTAGCCGCGGGTGAGCCAGATTTTGATACGCCTCAGCACATTAAAGATGCGGCGAAGGCTGCCATTGATGCGGGGTTTACAAAATACACGCCAGTTGCTGGCATACCAGGTCTTAAAAAAGCCATTGTTACAAAATTCAAAAATGAAAATGGCTTTGACTACGCGCTCAATGAAGTGATTGTAGGCGTGGGTGGCAAGCAAACCATATTTAACCTATGCCTGGCGGTGCTTAATAAAGGTGATGAAGTCATCATCCCCGCACCTTATTGGGTATCTTACGCAGACATTGCGCTGGTAGCCGAAGCTACACCGGTGATTGTGCAATGCGGCATTGAGCAAGGCTTTAAGCTCTTGCCAGCACAGTTAGAAGCGGCCATTACACCTAACACTAAAATCTTTATGATCAACTCGCCATCTAACCCAACAGGTGCGGTGTACAGTTTGGCTGAGTTGCAAGCCTTGGGCGAAGTGTTACTTAAGCATCCACATGTATTGGTCGCCACAGATGACATGTACGAACACGTGAATTTAACGGGTGATAAGTTCTACAACATACTTAACGCTACACCTGCGCTTAAAGATCGTTGCATTGTGCTCAACGGTGTTTCTAAAGCATATTCAATGACCGGTTGGCGCATTGGCTATGCTGCAGGCCCTGCTTACATTATTAAAGCCATGGAGATTTTGCAATCACAATCTACCAGCAACGCCACCTCAATTTCGCAAGTGGCAGCACAAGCCGCATTAGAAGGCTCTCAAGATTGCATCACACCCATGGTAACGGCATTTAAAGAACGCCACACCTATGTGGTTAACCGCTTTAACGCCATGCCAGGTTTAAGTTGCTTAATGGCGGGCGGTGCATTTTATGCATTCCCTGATGCACGTGGTGCAATTGATAAACTATTCAAAACTGGCAAAATTAAAGCAGCCACGGATATGGCTTTAGCTGAATACTTGCTTGAAGAATTTGATGTAGCGGTAGTACCAGGTTCAGCATTTGGTGCTGAAGGGTACTTCCGCATTTCATTTGCTACATCAATGGATAATCTTAAAAACGCGCTAGACCGTATTGAGCGAGCGCTTAAATAAAAGCATTAGTTAAATAATTTAAAATTATTTGAGACCTTTAATCGCCATTTCACCTAAGCCGTTCCCTGAGCCTGTCGAAGGGATAAGTCTAGTAAAGTCATTTGCGCCTAACCCTTCGCCCTTCAACAGGCTCAGGGAACGGCTTAGGTGGGAATGGTGAAAGTTTGACTTTAAGGTCTAAATGCAAAGATCTCAAATTATTTAAAACTTCACTAGTCTATTTCAACGACTTATTTACTTTGAAATAAGCCTTTTAATTTATCCACCGCCCCGCCCGCTTTAATGCCTAAGCTAGTACCGACCCCTGGCCCTAAAATGGCAGTACCTGCAATGGCACCAGCCATCGCCGCTTTTGAAGGTAATACCACGGGGTTACTCACAGTGCCCGATACTTCAAGTGGAATAGCAACCAAGCTCACGCTATGCTTCAGCTCAACCTCTGCAATCCCGTCTAATTCTTTATTTGGTTTTATTTTAACCTGCCCGGTTGCTGCCAATAACCCAGAGCTTATTTTAAGATCACGCAGGTTGTGTTGCTTACCCCGCATACTAAACAGACCTGAAAACTCATTAAACTCAGTTTCACCGCCACCAGTATTTTGCTTCACTAGCAAGCTTGCTATCTTTACTAAATCTAGTCCATGCAATACGCCGTTATTTACGCTAAATTTAAAATCTGCCTGCATGTTATCTGCCAGCGCAGCAGCCTCTTTTGCACTGCTAGAAAAATTACCATGACTAAATAAACTACCACTCAAATAAACGGCCTTACTCACCATGCTGCTGGGTTCTTTAACTGATAAATTGTGTACCTTTAATTTACCATTTGCACGCCAATTTTTTTCCCAAGACACCACTACATCACCCGTTAATTTACCCTTATAAAGATCAACATTGATGTTAGGAATCTCTAATCGGTTACCCTTTACCTGCATTTCAATTTGAGCTTTATCAATCAATAAAGGCAACCCTATCGGCAATATCCATTTATCCGCCTGCACTGATATCAAATAATCACTACCTTTAGGCGTTACATCAGCTTTCAGCGCGCCATCAGCCGATTCTAATTTTGCTGATGCCAATACATTGGTATTTGTAAAATTGGCCTCTAAATTAACAGGGGGTAACTTCATCTCAGGCCAATCGAGCTGCAACTCCTTAACCGTGACATGGCGAATATTGATAATAGCAGCATCACTACCAGCATCTGACGGCTTGCTAGATAAAGCAGATGCAAACGTTAAAGCCGCTTGCTTGACAATAGGCTTGCTCACTTTCAAATCAATGACTCTAACCGCAGAAAACAAAGTGCTTAAGCTTGGAATCACCACAATCTGCGCTACTTTAATTTCTTGAAGTTTACCTACTGTAATATCATCTGCCACCACTCGCGGGCTAGGCAGCAATAACCAATGTCCAGAAGCAATCGTCACGGGTACGCCAAGTTTTTCACTTGCAATATCTTCAACTTTATTTAGATAAGATTGCGTAGGAATTAAAAAAGGTAAGATAATCAATAAGCTAATTACAGCAGATAACCAAATTGATATTTTTTTAATTTTTTTCATCAAAATAATCCTAAATAATGCTGAGTAGTGATTGACCGAATGCCGCTTAGCCAGTATTATAGCGCCTTCACCAATTCCTCGATAGCTCAGTTGGTAGAGCAACGGACTGTTAATCCGTGTGTCCCTGGTTCGAGCCCAGGTCGAGGAGCCAGAATTTAAAAGGCTGACGCTTAGGCGTTGGCCTTTTTCATTTCTGAACCGTGACAGAAACGTGACAAACTCACCACGTTACTGCCATCTCGACTGAGTTCAATCCTGGAAGCAGCAAACGCCAGATTCTCAGTTGCAAATTTTGCATAGCGATCTACCATCGATCTAGTTTTCCAGCCGCCCAAGTCCTTGAGTTCATCGCAGCTGGTGCCGGCCTGACGATGCCAGGAAGCCCAGGTGTGTCTCAAGTCATGGAAACGTGAGCTGTTTCAAAAGTAACATATGAGTCAACCCTAATTAAGTCGAATCGAAGTCATTAGCTAATCACCCAAGAGCTCAGCAACAGGAAGCAAGTGTTCAATATGCACACACGCTACTTTGATGATAACGATAATGGGTATGCCAAGCAGCATACCCCATACACCCCAAAGCCATGTAAAAAACAATAGAGAGATAAATACCGCGGCCGAGTTCATCTTGGCGATGCGCCCCGTCATCCATGTCGTGACGAAAATGCCGATTACAGTAGCAATTAACATGGACACGCCAGCTACTAATAGTGCCATTACTAATGAATCAAATTGCATATATGCGGCCACGCCAGTTACCGCTGCTGTTGCCACAGGGCCGAAGTAAGGCACAATATGAAGAAAACCTCCAGCTACAGCCCATGCGCCTGCATTCTCTAGACCAAGTATGCGAAATGCGACCCACATCAACAGCCCCACAATGACGTTGGTAATTAGCAACATGAACATGTATCGCTGAATTGAGTTGTTAATGTCTTCAAGTATATGTACGGTTATTTTTCTTCGTGACAGCGAAGGCCCGGTAAGTTTCACCAACTTACGCTTGAACGTATCCCCAGAGATCAGTAGGAAGTAAACGAGAAAGGCAATTGTTATTGCTTCACCAATAATTCCAAAAGCTCCCAATGATCCGCGCCACAGGAAGTCACCCATCTTGAATTTCTGCTCATCGATAACAACGTGCATGGTACGATTTTTTTTGGTTGTGACCGTATTTTCAACTGAGTGTGTCGCTGACTCAACCTGACTTGCAGCAATCTGTACTTTTTGGATATTAGTGAGAGGTTGGCCTCTCTTGGTAGCAAATGCTGATGTAAGCTTGGAGGAGACTTCAGGTAGTTTTGAGATAATAGACTGCACTTGACCACTTAAGGTAAAAGCTGCAAAAGTGATGCTACAAATCAGCGCCAATATAACGATACTGGAACCGATAATGCGTGGAATTTTGATATATTCCAACCACTTGACTAATGGGTTGAGTGTATAGGATAGCAATATCCCGAGCAACATGGTGATGACGAAATTTTGTGCCCAGTCTAAGGCAAATATAACTGCAATAGTTGTTATAACAACCAATGCCACATTTTTGACTTGTATTGATTCGTTTGCTTGGAGCACAAAGGCGTCTGTTTGTAATTTGTCACCTAACTCTGTGTTGGATTCAGTATTCACATCATGCTCCCAGTATTATTGATACTAGCAGTAGGGAATTATTGGCTAGATTTAGAATTGGAAAACTTAAAAATTGGTATTGTTAGATTAATTATACAGGCAAATGCATAATGTCTTTTTTATGGGAAAAAGTCTTACTAATCAATGCTCACTTCACAGCAAGTGGTAATCACCCGTTATGTTAAACATATAATTCTGACCAGCATAAGCGAGCCTTAGCGATTAAATATATGTTTAAAATCAATAAGCTATATAAAATTAAAGTTGGTAAAGTCTGAAAACCTGTCGTTCGAAGCTGTTGGCAAATGACTTAATGTGACTGGGAGCACTCATTCTTCTATATGAATTGCTTGCCATAAAGCTGCCATTGGCTCAAAAAAGCTGTACTGCTATGTTGTTGTCATTCGAAAAATGCTCAACGTGACAATTCTGGCGAGTGTCAGCGAGCGCTAGCGATTGAGGGTGAGAATATGTCATTAAATATCAATAGGTTATATCAACTGTTAATATTTTATTTTTCCAATAAAATCAGTTAGTTACTCCAAGAACATGACAATGACAGCTTCCTTCATCTCATCCACTCAATCCAGATATAATTAGCTCATACTTGTATAAGAAACTACCCTATTACGGCCTTCCTGCTTAGCTCGGTAAAGTGCTTGGTCTGCAGCGGCAACTAAAGATGTGAATTCCAAGCCAATAGAAGTTGAATCTGCCACACCGATGCTAACGGTAATATTTATGGATTCTTCTCCAGCATTCAAAGTGGATTGCGCATAGGTTTGGCGCAAACGTTCAGCTAACTCCCATGCTTCACGCTCAGTTGTAGAGGGTAAAAGAATACAAAATTCCTCTCCCCCATAACGGGCAAAATAATCATCGGTACGAACCGACGTATGCGCAATATCAGCCAAACAACGAAGCACATTATCTCCCACCGGATGACCATAGCGGTCGTTAATTGATTTGAAATGATCAATATCAATCATCATGACGGCCAGTATTTCTCCTGTACGTGTACAACGCGCCTTCAGGCGGGTTGCTTCTTCTTCAAGACAGCGTCTGTTAAGCGCGCCAGTCAATGCATCACGTGAGGCGATATTCTGTAAGTCTGTAATGAGTCGATAGTTCAGCATCAGTAAAAAACCAAAAGTCACGCAAAGCTGAATCATGCAGGCAATGAAAAATGATAATGGGTTCAGCGGTGTATTTACATAGATACCATAACTTTCTGGTAACGATCGCCATATAACGACGCCTCTCACTAGCATTACCACAACAAGTACAACAAAGGATACTCCTGTAAACCAGTATGCCGTTCTTAACGGAGGCTCAATGTTGATGAGAAGCGCACGCGCGCAGGCAGCATAGATAACGCAAAATAAGAAGGAATTTGCTATGGCGCGGGCGCTAATATCAGGATGAAGAACACCGAACCAAAGATTCTGGAATAAAGCCACGCAGACAACCAGCAATACTATGCGCCAATCGCTACGCTCTTCTTTAAACGCCTGGATGCCGGTAAATTGCAAGCCTATTCCAGCCGCAATCAACATTGCACCAAGGACGATAGCCCAGTTATGCCCTGGTGTCGGAGATGTATAGAAATACGCTAAGCTAAGTCCGAGGCTTATGCACAAATTTGCAACAGCCCATTGCCGTACTCCGCGGATACTCCCGACATGCAACCCCGCCAACTCAAGGAGCCCGAAAAACATAAAGGTCAGCATGGAAAACATCACCATGATTGTACGAGTATCCAGATCCACGTATTTCCTATATATAATTTAGAGGAATTATGCCTGATTTGTCGCACTTTGACGGGTATTTAATGCGATCTCAATGTTGCATTCTGGCGGATGGTTGTCATTCAAGAAATATATACGTGACAATTCTGACGAATGTCAGCGAGCGATAGCGATTAAGGGAGAGTATATATCATTAAAAAAATAGGTTACATCAACAGTTAACATGTTTCTATTCAAATAGAATCAGTTAGTTACATCGCCAGCGTAACAATGACAGCTTTCGAAGTGGTAATTTAACCTTATCCTTAATTCTGTCAAATTTGGAAATTAGCATTACTTTGGCATTTTAATTGCGGTAAGATTCTGGAGACTTACGCATTTACTAAATCAGACCTTGCTTGTTGGCGCGCGTTTAAAACTGACCAGCTGCGCGTGTTGAATTTTGACCAGGCGTTTATAGGTGTAGATTACTACA